>ERZ772855.3086-NODE-3086-length-13046-cov-3.148410_pt1 | contig 13046 bp, 9 predicted proteins | sample MGYA00511900_ERZ772855 | MGnify/ENA primary metagenome ERZ772855 (study PRJEB29015, sample SAMEA2737701) | human gut metagenome | biome: human gut; feature: human-associated habitat; material: faeces | place: China | collected 2012 ...
TGGGCAACACCGCACAATTAAAGCTGCGGCTCCTTGCGCAGGCTCCGGTCGCGCTGCCGCGGCGCTTTGCGCAAATCGCTCTTGTTCAATTATGCGGTATTGCCCTTGTTTTCCTCTCCCAGTTCTGCTATAATGCAAACAGCAGAGCAAAGGAGATTACGGCATGAATATACAGATTTTCGGCAAAAACAAGTGTTTCGACACCAAAAAGGCACAGCGCTGGTTCAAGGAGCGCGGCATCAAATTCCAGATGATCGACCTTGCGCAAAAGGGCATGTCCAAGGGTGAACTGGACAGCGTGCTGAAGGCTGTCGGCGGACTGGACAACCTGCTCGACCAGAAAAGCAAGAGTTATGCGTCGCTTGCCTACCTCGCCTACGACGAGGACAAGAATTTTGACCTTCTGCTGCTCGATGTCGAGATGGGCGGCATGGACGGCGTGACGATGGCCAAGCGCGTCCGCGCGGAGAACACCGCCGTGCAGATCGTTTTCATCACCGGCTACACGGACTACATCGCCGAGGGGTACGACGTGGCGGCGCTGCACTATCTCGTAAAGCCCGTCCGCGAGGAAAAGCTCTTCGAGGTACTCGACCGCGCCGCGGCGAAGCTGCGCAGCGACAGCCGCGCGCTCACGCTCGAGTGCGGCGGCGAGATCTTCCGCGTGCCGCTTTATGAGATCCGCTATCTCGATGTGGAGAAAAACTACACGACCGTCCACGCGAAGCGCGACTACACCGTAAAGAAAACGCTCGGCGCGCTCTCGGACGAGCTGGACGAGCGGTTTTTCCGCATCGGGCGCGCGGCGATCGTGAATCTTTCGTACATCCGCCGCGTGACGAAAACGGACGCGATCTTATCCGACGGCGCGGCCGTCCCGCTCCCGCGCGGCGCTTACGAAGCGCTCAACCGCGCCATTATCGCGTATCATTGAGAGGTGAGAGCATGAGCCTTTTTTCCCGCCGCGTCGATAAGCAGCTCGAAGCCTACCAGCGCGAGCTGGTAGACACGCATTATAAAGAGGTGGAGAACATGTACCGCCAGATCCGCGGCTGGCGGCACGACTACCGGAATCATATCCAGGTGCTCAAGGCGTTCGCCGCCAAGGGCGATATGGACGCCATCCGCGCCTATCTCGACGAGCTGGACACCGATCTGAACACCGTGGACACCGTCGTCAAAACCGGCAACGCCATGGCGGACGCCATTTTGAACAGCAAAATATCCCTCGCCAAATCGCGCGGCATCACGGTGCAGGCCGACGCGCACATCCCCGTAAAGCTCAAAATGTCGGAGCTCGATCTCTGCTGCATTCTCGGCAATCTCTTCGATAATGCCATTGAAGCGAGCATGGCCCTGCCGGAAAAGGACCGGCTCATCCGCGTGTACATGGACATGAAGGGCACGCAGCTTTATATCTCCTTCACAAACTTCACCGCCGGAAAGAAGCTCGAAAAGACCGGCGGGCGCTTCCGCACCACGAAGGGCGAGGGGCACGGCTTCGGTCTCGTGCGCATCGACGATATCGTCGCGCGGCTGGACGGGTATCTCTCCCGCAACAGCGAGGACGGCGCGTTCACGACCGAGATACTGCTCCCGCAGGTGTGAGCGAAACGGTTCATCCCCGAAAATAAGCCATTCGTCCCCGGTCTGCGCCGGGGACGAAGTTTTGTGATAGTGTTATCCTCGCAAAGAAGAGGTGGTTTCGATGAAAGAAAAAACGAAAAAGCCGCGCTACAATCTGGGGCAGAATATGCTCTGGATGCTGCGGCAGGCGCACGCGGCGCACCGGGACGATGTGCCGGTATTCGCTGTCATAAAAGCGCTCGCCATGGCGGGCACGGGCATTTCGGGTCTCCTGCTCGCGCCGGAGATCGTCCGCTGCGTAGAGGAAGGGGTGGGCTTTTCGCGTATTCTCGCGACGATCGCCGTGCTCGCCGGGGTGCTGCTCGTGTGCTCGGCGGTCAGCGCCTATCTGGAGCACGCGCCGATGTTCGCGCGAGTCGATGTGCGCCTTGCGCTCATCCGCAAGATCCATTATAAGACCTGCGTGATGTCCTATCCGCTCTCCGAGGACCCGGAAGTTCTCAAGCTGCAGGAGCAGGCCGTACGCGCGACCATAAATAACCGCTGCGCGAGCGAGGCGCTCTGGGTGGATGAGCAGAAGTTTCTCACCGCGGCGCTGAGCTTTGTGGTGTATCTGCTGCTGCTCACGAATACGAGCGCGTGGCTTCTCGCCGCGCTCACCGTGACGACCGCGGCGGAGTATTTCGTCAACCGGCGCATCAACGAGTGGGGCTACCGCCACCGCGACGAGGCCGCCGCGCTCGAAAAGAAAATGGACTATGTTTCCGACAAGGCGCAGAGCACCGTCCTCGGCAAGGACATCCGCATTTTCGGCATGCGCCCGTGGCTCGAAGCCGTATACGATAAAACGCTCCGCGCGATCGACGCCTTCGTCGAGCGGCGCGAGCGGGTGTATTTCTGGACGAACGTGATCGACGCCGTGCTCACCGCCGTGCGCAACGGCCTTGCCTATTACTTCCTGCTGCGCCAGACGCTCGCCGGGGGAATGGGCGCGGGCGACTTTCTGCTGTGCTTCTCCGCCGTCGGCGCGTATACCGAGCAGCTCAACGGTATTCTCACCGAGCTCGGCACGCTGCGGCGGCAGAGCCTCGAGCTCTGTACCCTGCGTGAATTTCTCGAGCTGCCGGAGCCCTTCCGCATGGAGGGCGGCAAGTCCCTGCCGGAGTGTGCGGACGGGAAATACGAGCTGCGGCTGGAAAATGTCTCCTTCCGCTATCCCGGCGCGGAGGCGGACACGCTGCACGGTATCGATCTCACGGTGCATCCCGGCGAGCGGCTCGCCGTTGTGGGCTTAAATGGCGCCGGCAAAACGACGCTCGTAAAGCTGCTCTGCGGCTTTTACGACCCGACCGAGGGGCGCGTGCTCTTAAACGGCGAGGATATCCGGGAGTTCAACCGGCAGGAGTACTACACGCTCTTCACCGCCGTGTTCCAGAAGTTCTCGGTGCTCGAAGCGACGCTGGAGGAAAACGTTGCGCAGACGCGCGAGGGCATCGACGAGGCGCGCGTGCGCGAATGTCTCGAAAAGGCGGGGCTCACGGAGCGCGTGGCGGCGCTGCCGGACGATCTCAAAACGCACATCGGCCGCCAGGTGTTCGATGACGGCGTGCTGCTCTCCGGCGGCGAAATGCAGCGGCTCATGCTCGCCCGAGCGCTCTATAAGAACGCGCCCATCCTGCTGCTCGACGAGCCGACCGCCGCGCTCGACCCCATCGCCGAGAACGATATCTATCAGAAATACGCCGCCATGACCGTGGGGCGGACGAGCGTGTTCATCTCGCACCGCCTTGCCTCGACGCGCTTCTGCGACCGCATTCTGCTCATCGACGGCGGCGTCATCGCCGAGCAGGGCAGCCACGAGGAGCTGCTCGCGCGCGGCGGAAAATACGCAGGGCTCTTTGAAGTGCAGAGCAAGTATTACCGGGAGGAGGGCGAAAACGATGGAAGAGAATAAGAAAAAAGTATCCTCGCGCGAGGCGTGGCGGCTGCAGCGCCGCGCGGCGAAGCTCTTTTATGCCGAACGGCCCGCGCTGCACGCGGTCAACTGGCTTTACGCCGCGTTCAAATCGCTCTCGCCGTATGTGCTGATCTACCTTTCCGCGCAGATCATCGGCGAGCTGACGGGCGCGCGGAACGCGCACCGGCTCACGGTGCTCGCCGTTGCCGCCGTGGCCGCGGTGTCGCTGCTGCCGCTCATCACCGCCGCGCTCGAGCGCCGGCAGACGGTTTTGTACGACAACAGCTTCTATATCAACCAGAAGATCTACGCCAACAAGCTGCTGGACATGGATTTCCCCCGGCTGGACGATCCCAAAACGCACGACGATCTCTCCCAGATCCTCCAGAACGAAAAATGGTCCGGCTACGGCCTGGGCCGCGTGCTTGATGTGGAGACGGACCTACCGAAGTCCATTTTCGGCGTTCTGGGCGTTGTCGCCCTCACCGTGACGCTCTTCACGCAGCGCGTGCCGGAAAGCGCCGGGGCGTGGACGGTGCTGAACCATCCGCTGTTTCTGCTCGGCTGCTTGCTGCTGCTTGCTCTGCTCTCGGTGCTGCCGTCGCTGTGCATGAACCGCGCCTCGATGCTCACGGCAGAGCTCGCACCGCTCGCGCGGCTCGGCAACCGGTTTTTCAACTTCTTTGCGGTCATGGCGATCAGCGACCGCGACCGCGCGAGCGACATCCGCATGTATAACCAGCAGGACATCTGCGAGAGCTATGCTTCGTCCGATACGCCGTTCAGTACGAACGGCCCGTTCGCAAAGCTTGCGTGGGGCCGCGGCGGTGTGCTGATGATCGTGAGCGCTTTGTTCTCGGTGCTGTTCACCGTGGCAGCGTACCTTTTCGTATGCCTGAAGGCGCTCGCGGGCGCGTTCGGCGCGGGCAGCGTTGTGCAGTATGTCTCCGCGCTCACCGCCCTTTCCGGCCATCTCTCGCAGCTCGTCGTATACGGCGGCGACGTGCGCAGCAACGCGCCGTTTCTGCAGGAGCTCTTCGCCTTCCTCGATACGCCGAACGAGATGTATCAGGGCTCGCTCACGACCGAGAAGCGCTCCGACCGCAAGTACGAGATCGAGTTCCGGGACGTGTCCTTTCGCTACCCCGGCACGGAGAATTGGGCGCTGCGCCATCTGTCGGTGAAGTTTGAGATCGGAAAAAAACTCGCCGTCGTCGGGCCGAACGGCAGCGGCAAAACAACGTTCATCAAGCTGCTTTGCCGTCTGTACGACCCTACCGAGGGCGAGATATTACTCAATGGCATAGATATTCGGAAATATAATTACAGAGAGTATATGGACGTGTTCTCCGTTGTGTTCCAGGACTTTCAGCTGCTGGCGTTCTCGCTCGGGCAGAACGTGGCCGCCGCGCCGGAATATGACCGCGCGAGAGCCGAGAAAGCGCTCCGGCAGGCCGGCTTCGGCGACCGGCTCAAAGCGCTGCCGCTCGGAACGGAGACGAGCCTCTTCCGCGATTTTGACGAGAACGGCGTCGAGGTATCCGGCGGCGAGGGGCAGAAGATCGCCATCGCCCGCGCGCTCTATAAGGACGCGCCCTTCCTCATTCTCGACGAGCCGACCGCCGCGCTCGACCCGATCGCCGAGGCGGAGATCTACGAAAAGCTCAACGACATGGTCGGCGACAAGACCGCCATTTACATTTCGCACCGGCTCTCCTCGTGCAAGTTCTGCGACGAGATCGTCGTGTTCGACGCCGGAAAGATCATCCAACAGGGCGCGCACGAGACGCTGCTCGCGGACGAGAGCGGAGAGTATGCGCAGCTCTGGAACGCACAGGCGCAGTATTACCGCTGAGTCTCCGGCGCGTACACGGCGAAGAGCCGCCGGATGCGGCGCTCGATGAGCGAAAAGGCCTCGCAGAGTTTGCGCCCGCAGGCGCAAATAAAGCGCAAAGCATTTTTGTCGGCGGCGTGTACGTCGGCAAAAATACTTTTTTGACAAGCTCAACGGAGGGGGAGACCCCTCCGTTTCCGTTTTGCTGCGGCGGAGGGGTTTTCCCCGTCAAGGTCTTTTCAACGGCGGAAAAATGCGGTATAATTTTTCTGTATCTCTTAGAACAAGGAGCGATGCCGTTATGATGGATAAATCGAGAGCGTTTCTCCGCACTCTGGGTCTGCCGGGGGGCGATCTGCACTCTCTTCCGACCTCGGAGGCGACATTTCCCGGCGGAGCGCAGTTCGGCGTGGAGATCCCCACGGTGAACACCTTTGCCGCGGCAAAGGCGCTGCTGCGCGAGACGCAGCGTCTCGGCGTCACGGTCAACCGCATCGACGAAACGCTCGGGGCGTTCCGCCACACGCGCGCGGAGCTCCTCGAATATGCCGCGCTCTGCCGCGACAGCGGCGCTGCGCTCACCGTGTCGATCGGCCCGCGGGCCGCGTATGACACCTCCGCCACACGCCTTTCGCGGCAGGGCGCCGTCATCGGCTACCGGCTGCGCGGCGAGGAACAGCTCGTCCGCGCGCTTGAGGACGCGAAGCGCGTGTGCGATCTCGGCATCCGGGGGCTGCTCGTATACGACGAGGGGCTGCTCTGGGTGCTCAGCGAAGCGCGGAAAACCGGCGAGCTGCCCGCGGACACGGTGCTCAAGGCGAGCGCCCACTGCGGCCACGGCAACGGCGCATCGTTCCGGCTGCTCGAGCAGTGCGGCGCGGACAGCATCAACCCCGTGCGCGATCTTTCGCTCGACATGCTCTGCGCGCTGCGCGCGAGCGTTTCCGTTCCGCTCGATGTCCACACCGACTGTCCGGAGGGCTCCGGCGGGTTCATCCGCACCTACGAAGCGCCCGAGATCGTGCGCTGCTGCGCGCCGGTGTATCTCAAGATCGGCAACAGCGCTCTCGCCGCCCACGGCTCACTGCCGACGGAGGCGGACGCCGCGCGCATGGCGCAGCAGGCCGCCATCGTGATGGAAATGCTGGAGCGCTATCTGCCCGAAGCGCGCCAGCTCGCCCGCGGCGAGGGGCGCGGGCTCGTCGCCGAAGCGGAGGTTCGCGTATGAGCGAGCGCATCGAGACCGCCGCGCTGCGCGATTTTTCCGTTTCGCTCTGCCGCGCGGCGGGGCTTTCGGCGGACGATGCCGCGCTTTTGACCGACAGTATTCTCTTTGCCGAATGCCGGGGCGTCACGTCGCACGGGCTGCTGCGTCTGCCGCAGTACATTGCCCGGCTCCGCTCGGGCGCGACGGCAAGCAATGTTCCGATGCCGTTCACGATGGAATCCGGCGGCACGGCGCGGCTCGACGCGCAGAACGGTCTCGGCCAGCTCGCCGGGCGGAAGGCCTCCGATAAGGCGGAGGAGCTCGCCGCAGAATACGGCGTTTCGTTCGTAGCGGTGGCAAACTCCAACCATTTCGGCACGGGCGCATGGTACGCCATCCCCGCGGCGCGGCGCGGCTTTTTCGCCTTCAACATTTCCTCGGCGGCCAGCGCCATGGCGCCGCACGGCGCGGCGCAGCCGCTTCTCGGCACCGACCCGGTCGGGCTGGCACTGCCGCGCGGCGAGGGGAAGGCGCCCCTCGCGCTCGATATGGCGCTCTCCACCGCAGCGCGCGGCAAGATCCGCTATGCCGCGCTGAACGGCACGCCGATCCCTGAGACCTGGGGGCTGGACGCGCACGGCGCGCCCACGACCGACGCCGCCGCCGTGCTCGACGGCGGCACGCTCCTCCCCGCCGGCGGCGCAAAGGGGTCGGGGCTTGCGATCTTCATTGAGCTTCTCTGCGCCGTACTCACGGGCAGCGGCGCTCTCGGCGGCACGGGGCTTCTCTCCGATCTCTCGCGCCCGGCGGGAACGGGGCACATCTTCGGCTGCGTGGATATAAAGCGCTTCCTGCCGCTCGAAACGTTTGAAGCTCTGTGCGAGGAGAGCCTTTCACGCGTCACTTCTCTCACCCCGGCGCAGCCGGGCGGCGAGATTTTGCTCCCCGGCGAGCCGGAGGAGCGCCGCGCCGCCAACGGCGTGCCGGTAGCTCCGGCGCTGCGCGATACGCTCAACGCGCTCGCCGAAGAGCTCGGCTGCGCGGCAAGAATTTAAAATTTTTCCTTTATACATTTTGGAAGGAGGACGTATCCCCCATGAAACTACGCATCGACACCTCCCGCTCCTACGCTCTCGCGCTCGAAGGCGGCGGAGCGAAGGGCGCGTACCAGATCGGCGCATGGAAGGCGCTGCGTGAGGCGGGCGTGAAGATCGACGCCGTCGCTGGCACCTCCGTCGGCGCGCTCAACGGCTCGCTCATCGTGATGGGCGATCTGGAAAAGGCGGAAAACATCTGGGAAAACATCCGCTATTCGCAGGTCATGGACGTGGACGACGAGACGATGTCGCGCCTTTTGAAGGGCGGCGTGAAGCTCGACGAGCTCGACAGCGTGGCGCAGCAGATGTTCGAAGTGATAAAAAACCGCGGCTTTGACGTTACGCCGCTGCGCAAGTGGATATCGCAGGTCGTGGACGAGAAAACGGTGCGCGAATCTCCCGTGGAGCTTTTCATCGACACGTTCTCCCTTTCGGACGGGAAGCTGCTCGAGCTGCGCGCGAAGGACCTGCCGGAGGGCACGCTCTGCGACATGCTGCTCGCAAGCGCCTATCTCCCGGTGTTCCGCAGCGAAAAGCTCGGCGGCAAGCGCTACGCCGACGGCGGTCTGCGCGATGTGCTGCCGCTGCATGTGCTCATTGAGCACGGCTACAAGGACATTCTCGCACTGCGGCTGTTCGGCATCGGCGTGGAGCGCTCGGTGAAGATTCCGGAGGATACGCGCGTCTATACCGTCGAGCCGACGGCCGATCTCGGCAGCACGCTTGAATTTGAACCGGCGCAGAGCCGGGAAAATCTGCGCGCCGGATATTACGATATGCAGCGCTTCCTCTACGGGCTGCGCGGCACGAAATACTATGTGGACTGCGATTGGGACGAGACGAAGGCGCTCTCGCTTTTGTCGGACGCCGCCTCCGCCGGGGAGAGTGTCAGCCTGCGCACGCTCTGCGAAAAGCAGCTCCCCGCGCTCGCCAAGCGGCTCGACGCGGAAAAGGGCGATTACATCGATCTCGCCGTGGCGCTCGTCGAGGCCGCGGCGGAGCACAAGGGCGTTGATCCCTGGCAGATCGTCACGGCGGACGCGCTGCTCGAGCTTGCCGGCGGCGGAGCCGCTCTCGCCGCGGCATTTGCCGAACCGGCGGCGCGCAAGCTCGCCCGGCAGGGCGGAACGGCGCGGCCGGCCCCGGCGCTGCTGGGTCGCAAGCGGTCCGGACGGCGGCGAGGGGCTGAACGTCTGTCTGATGAACGACTCGTTCCCGCCGGTCGTGGACGGTGTGGCGAACGCTGTGGTGAACTATGCGAAGATCCTCACCGAGACCGAGGGGCTCTGCGCCGTGGCAACGCCGGAGTATCCGGGCGTTGTGGACGATTACCCGTTCCCCGTCGTGCGCTATCCGAGCATCGACACGACGAAGATGACCGGCTACCGCGCCGGAAACCCGTTCGCCCCGGCAGCCGTGGCGGAGCTTGCGGCGATGGACTTTGACATCATCCACACGCATTGCCCGATCGTTTCCACGCTGCTCGCGCGCAGTCTGCGCGAGGCGATCGATAAGCCGGTCGTGTTCACCTATCACACCAAATTCGATATCGACATCGCCAAGGCCGTCCGCGGCAAAACGCTGCAGGACGCGGCGGTGAAGCTCCTGGTAAGCAACATTTCCGCGTGTGACGAGGTATGGGTCGTGAGCCGCGGCGCGGGAGAAAATCTCCGCTCTCTCGGCTACGCGGGCGACTACATCGTCATGCCGAACGGCGTCGATCTCCCGCGCGGCAAGGCATCCCCGGAGGCCGTGGACGCGCTGAGCAGAAAATGGGCGCTGCCCGCCGATAAGCCGGTATACCTGTTCATCGGGCGCATCATGTGGTACAAGGGGCTGCGCATCATTCTCGACGGGCTCAAAAAGGTGCGCGACGCCGGCGGCGATTTCTGCATGGTGTTCGTCGGCGACGGGCAGGACCGCCCCGCCGTGGAGGAATACGCCGCGCAGCTCGGTCTCACCGCCCTCTGCCGCTTCACCGGCACCGAGCGTGACCGCGACACGATCCGCGCATGGTATACCCGCGCCGATCTGCTGCTCTTCCCCTCGACGTTCGACACGAACGGCCTCGTCGTGCGCGAGGCGGCGGCGTGCTCGCTCGGCAGCGTGCTCATTGAAGGCAGCTGCGCCGCCGAGGGCATCACCGACGGCGACACCGGCATCCTCATTCCCGAAAACGGCGACGGTCTCGCCGCGGCGCTGCTGCGCGAGGGCGCGGACCGCGCGTATTTCGCCCGCATCGGCGAGACGGCCTCCGAGAAGATCTATCTCTCGTGGGAAGACAGCGTGAAGAACGCCCGCGCGCAGTACCGCAGCGTGATCGAGCGCTGGAATAGCGGCGATCTGCCGCGCCGCCGCGTTCTCCCCGGCGCGCCGGAGTGGACCGGCGACGTCGCCGAGCTCATCAACCGCGCCCGCACCGGTTGGGACAAGGCAAGAGAAGCGCTGGACCGGTATCTGTAAGAACCTATAAAATTGCTGACAAACGGGATGCGGTGTGCTATACTGTGCACGGTATCCCGTTTGTTTGGATTTTCCGGCAAATGGCAGAAAACCTCATAAAACTTCATGGATGGGCAGCGCACCACAAAATGCAAAAATGCCAGTGCATGAAGTTTTCGCACAGCATTCCGGTTGCCCCGCAGGGGCGAGGAAATGGCACATTTCTTATTTTGTGATGCTTTTGCATGGCAAAAAGGGAGCGAATTATGGAAAAACGAACAAAACGATGGGGTGACCGGCCGGATGCCTACTGGATCCGGGATCTGGACGGGCTTCACGCCATCATGCCCCATCTGATGAATAAGCGCACCGACGCCGAGGTCTACGTCAATATGGAATTTGACGTGACGGAGGCCCTGCGCTATATCGAGGAAAAGAACCGGGGAGAGGACGAATACAAGACCACCCTGTTCCACTGTATCCTCATGGCCGTTGCCAAAACCGTATACCTGCGGCCGGATCTGAACCGCTACATCTCCGGACGGCGGTATTACCAGCGCCACGAGATCACCCTTGGCTTTGTGGCGAAAAAGCGGTTTGAGGACCACAGTGAGGAAAAACTGGTGGTGGCCACAGCTCCGGAGGATTGGACCCTGACCGCTGTGACCCGTCAGGTGGTGGGGAAGGTCCACAAGGCCCGAACGGAGAAGAGCGGCGGTGCCAACGGTGCCATGGATATCCTGAAGATCATGCCCCGCTGGTTCCTGATGCTTTTCTTCTGGGGGCTGAAAACCCTGGATTTCTATGGGAAGGTGCCTGCTGTGCTGAAGGAGGATGACCCCAACTTCGCCAGCGTGTTCCTCACCAACCTGGGCAGCATCCAATGCCCCAGCGTGTACCACCATTTGAACAATTACGGCACCAATTCCATCATGATCGCCATTGGCACCATGCACAAGGTGGAGAAGATCGCCGCTGACGGCACCCGCCAGGTGCGGGACGTGGTGGAGCTGGGGATCACCTTGGACGAACGGGTGGCGGACGGCTTCTATTTCGGCCGTTCCCTGAAAATCGTGCAGCACCTGATGAGCCACCCGGAGCTGCTGGACAGACCCTTGAAGGAGGCCATCGACCTTGACTGCTGAACAGACAAAAATCGCAGAGGAATCCCATGTGAAAGCGCCGTGGCTGAATGTTTACGGCGTGGTGCCGCCCCATCTGGATTACCCGGACTGCACCATGTATGAGGCCGTGGAGCGCTGCGCGGAAACCTATCCCAACCACATCGCCTATGTGTTCATGGGCCGGAAAACCACCTACCGCGCTATGGCGGCGGAAATCGACCTCTGTGCCCGGGCGCTGAAGGCCACCGGTGTCCGTCCCGGCGACCGGATCACCATGGCTATGCCCAACTGTCCCCAGGCGGTGATCATGTTCTACGCCATCAATCTGGTGGGGGCCACGGCCAATATGATCCATCCCCTCTCCAGCGAAAAGGAGATCGAGTTTTACTTAAAGGAATCCGGCTCCATCTTCGCTGTGACGCTGGATCAGTTTTACCATAAATTTGAAGCCATCCGTCAGAATGTGACACTGGACAATATCATTCTGGCCTCCATTCCGGACGCCCTTTCCAAGCCGGTGCGGGTGGGCTATATGCTCACCGAGGGCCGCAAGCAGGCCAAAATTCCCAAGGACGCGCCGGTGCTGCGCTGGAACGAATTCCTGCGCCGGGGCCGCGGCTACCATTGGACGTACCGGGCAGAGCGGAGAGCCGGGGATGAGGCGGTGATCCTCTATTCCGGCGGCACCACCGGCGTCACCAAGGGCATCCAGCTTACGAATCTGAACTTCAACGCTCTGGGAAAACAGATCATCGCCACCAACCCCATGTTCCGCCCCGGTGACAAAATGCTGGCGGTGATGCCCATGTTCCATGGCTTCGGTCTGGGCGTGTCTATCCATTCCATGCTGGTCAGCGGCGGCTGCTGTATTCTGGTGCCCCGGTTTACCCCGGACAGCTACGCAAAGCTGCTGCTGAAATACCGGTGCAACCTGATCGCCGGCGTCCCTACGCTGTACGAGGCGCTGCTGCGGCTGCCCAAAATGAAAAACGCGGACCTGAGCTGCCTGAAGGGTGTTTATTCTGGCGGTGATAGCCTGTCCGTAGAGCTGAAAAAGCGGTTCGACCAGTTCCTCTTTGATCACCATGCCACCATTCAGGTGCGGGAGGGCTACGGCCTGACGGAGTGCGTTACCGCCTCCTGCCTGACGCCGTACCACATCTCCCGGAAAGGCTCCATCGGCATCCCCTTCCCGGACACCTACTATAAGATCGTGGAGCACGGGACGCAAAAGGAGGTTCCCTACGGCACCGAGGGCGAGATCTGCCTGTCCGGGCCTACGGTGATGATGGGCTATCTCCACCACCCGGAGGAAACGGCGCAGACTCTCCAGACCCATGAGGACGGTCTTGCCTGGGTCCACACCGGCGACCTTGGCTATATGGACCCGGACGGCTTTGTGTACTTCCGGCAGCGGCTCAAGCGCATGATCGTCACCAGCGGCTACAATGTGTATCCCTCTCAGATGGAGAACATTCTGGACGCCCACGAGCTGGTGCAGATGAGCTGTGTCATCGGCGTACCGGACCCGCTGAAAATGCAGAAGGTAAAGGCGTTCGTCATGCTGAAGCCCGGCGTGCCCGCCAACGAGGAGACCAAGGCTGTGCTGATGGCCTATATCCGCAAAAACGTAGCCAAATACGCCCTGCCCTATGATATCGAATTTCGGGCGGAGCTGCCCAAAACGCTGGTGGGCAAGGTAGCCTACCGGGTCTTGGAGGAGGAAGAACTGAAAAAGTTGTCCGAGACTGCCCAGGAACAGTGAACTTTTCCGGATCGGACATAGGATGGGTTTTTT
>ERZ772855.3106-NODE-3106-length-13000-cov-7.850908_pt1 | contig 13000 bp, 9 predicted proteins | sample MGYA00511900_ERZ772855 | MGnify/ENA primary metagenome ERZ772855 (study PRJEB29015, sample SAMEA2737701) | human gut metagenome | biome: human gut; feature: human-associated habitat; material: faeces | place: China | collected 2012 ...
GATGTCCATCCAACAAGCCTACAAATGCAACCCATTTTTCTTTGTTGTTTTGGAAGCGTACCACGTCGCATTCCAATACCTGCGGACGTTTTTCCGTCACTTCGGGACTTTTGCAGGGAAGTTCCGGTTGTTTTTTCTCGTTCTTCACGGAAATCATCACGCCCGAACGCGAACCGTCGCGATAGATGGTACAACCCTTGCATCCCGAACGCCAGGCTTCCACATAGAGTTGATTGACCAGTTCTTCGTCCACATTGTTCGGCAGGTTGACCGTCACGCTGATACTGTGGTCCACCCACTTCTGGATGGCTCCCTGCATTTTGACTTTCATCAGCCAGTCCACGTCGTTGGCCGTGGCCTTATAATAAGGAGAGCGTGCCACCAATTCATCGATTTCCTCTTGCGTGTAACGTTTCTCCGTGTCGTAGCCGTTGATTTTCATCCACGTGAGGAACTTATGGTGATAGACGATGTATTCCTCGAAAGCGTCGCCCGTCTCGTCGATGAAGTCGATATGTACTTCAGGGTCGTTCGGGTTGACTTTGCGCCGACGTTTGTATACGGGCAGGAATACCGGTTCGATGCCGGATGTGGTTTGCGTCATGAGGCTGGTCGTCCCCGTCGGGGCAATGGTGAGGCAAGCGATGTTGCGTCGTCCGTATTTTACCATGTTTTCATACAGTTCCGGGTCAGCCTCACGCAAACGGTTGATGAACGGGTTGTTCTTTTCGCGTTCGGCGTCGAAGATTTCAAACGCCCCGCGTTCTTTGGCCATCTGTACCGATGAGCGGTAAGCCTGCAGGGCCACAGTCTTGTGTACTTCCACGGCAAAGTCCGTGGCTTCTTGCGTACCGTAACGGAGGCCGAGTGCGGCCAGCATGTCGCCTTCTGCCGTGATGCCTACGCCTGTACGCCGTCCCTGTCCGCTTTTCTTGTATATCTTTTCCCACAAATGACGTTCCGTGCCCTTTACTTCCTCGGATTCCGGGTCGGCGTCTATTTTTTGGAGAATCATTTCAATCTTTTCCAGTTCCAGGTCGATGATGTCGTCCATCAGCCGTTGGGCCAGTTGCACATGTTTCTTGAACAAATCGAAATCGAAATAGGCTTCCGGCGTGAACGGGTTGACCACGTAAGCATAAAGGTTGATGGCCAACAGGCGGCAACTGTCATACGGGCAGAGCGGTATCTCGCCGCAAGGATTCGTACTCACGGTACGGAAACCGAGATCGGCATAGCAGTCGGGTACGGATTCGCGCAGAATCGTGTCCCAGAATAAGACACCTGGCTCGGCGCTTTTCCATGCGTTGTGCACGATCTTCTTCCACAAATCCTGTGCGCTGATGTTCTTGGCCACCATGGGCGACGAGCTGTCAATGGGGTATTGCTGCGTGTAGGATTGCCCTTCGATGGCAGCGTGCATGAATTCATCGTCGATCTTGACGGATACGTTCGCTCCCGTCACTTTGCCTTCGGTCATTTTGGCATCGATGAAAGCCTCGGCGTCGGGGTGCTTGATCGAGATGGTCAGCATCAGCGCACCGCGGCGGCCGTCCTGCGCCACCTCGCGCGTCGAGTTGGAATAGCGCTCCATGAAAGGCACGATACCCGTCGACGTGAGCGCCGAGTTGAGCACCGGGCTGCCCGTGGGACGGATGTGCGAGAGGTCGTGCCCCACGCCTCCGCGGCGCTTCATCAGTTGCACCTGCTCCTCGTCCATGCGGAAGATGCCGCCGTAGGAGTCGGCCGGATGCTTGTGCCCGATCACGAAACAGTTCGAGAGCGAGGCCACCTGGAAATTGTTGCCGATACCCGTCATCGGGCCACCCTGGGGGATCACATACCGGAAATGATCCAGCAGGCCGAAGACCTCCTCGCGCGACATCGGATTGGGATACTTGCGCTCGATGCGCTCGATCTCGGCTGCGATACGCTCGTGCATCTGTCGGGGTGACGTTTCATAGATATTGCCGAAAGAGTCTTTCAGGGCATATTTGCTGACCCATACCGTCGCGGCAAGGTCGTCCCCGTCGAAATACTTTTTCGACTCGGCAACCGCATCGTTGTAATCGACTTTCTGCGGCGCTTCGGGTTTTACGGCTTTAGACATAACTGTTATTGCTTTTATTTCAGATTTTTAGCGTCGATCCGGGCGAAACCCGGTTCTACAAAATTCATTCTTTTCTATGGAATAACCCAATGCACGGCACCAAACTTATCCACAAATTATTTACAAAAAGGTAAAACATGCGCCCCACATTTATGGGGCGCACATTTGCTGCGGACGGGATGTCCGGCAACGGCTATTTCGCCGCGACGGCGTCGATCTCGACCAGCGCCCCCATCGGGAGTGCGGCGACCTGGTAGCATACGCGCGCGGGCATTCCCGAGGTGAAGAACCCGGCGTAAACGGCATTCATCGCGGCAAAGTCGCCGATGTCCTGCAACAGGACAGTCGTCTTGGCCACGTCGCCGAGCGTATAGCCGGCCTCTTCGAGGATATGGCGCAGGTTGGTGAGCGACTGCCGCGTCTGGGCCTCGATGCCTTCGGCCATCTTTTGGGTCGCTCCGTCGATGGGGAGCTGTCCCGAAACATAGAGCGTGCCGCCGGCCTCCACGGCCTGCGAATAAGGGCCCACGGCCTTGGGGGCGTGGGGCGATGCGATAATCTTCTTCATAGCGGGGTGTTTTTCAAATTCCACACAAAGATAAGATATATTCCGTATATTTGCACAACACATTTAAGAATATGCTATGAAGATTTTGCTGAAAATCGCGGTTATCGCAGCCGTAGCGGCACTCGCCGCGGGTTGCTGCAAATGCCGCTCCTACCAGAAGAAAACCCGCCGGCCGCTCGTCGGCACCGAATGGCAGCTCATACAGTTGAACGGCAGGGCCGTCAAACCCGAAGAAGGCAAGTTCTATGTGATGTTCCTCGCCGAAGAGAACCGCTTTGCGGGGGTCGGGGCCTGCAACCGCCTGATGGGCAAATACGAAACCACCGACAAGGGCGCGCTCAGGATCGGGCCGATCGCCTCGACGATGATGGCCTGCCCGGGCATGGAACAGGAGGACGCCTTCACCAAGGCGCTCGAAGCCACCACGCACTACGATATGGACGGGCCGATGCTGCTGCTGCTGAGCGACGGCGAACTGAAAGCCGTATTCCAGGCCAAACCCTGAAACAGCGGTCGGAGAAAATCGGAAACAGGGGCCGGTTCAAATGAACCGGCCCCTGCCGTAACAAGATGCATCCGCCGCCTATTTCAGGTGCGGATTCAGGCTGCGCCACTCTTCGACGGGCGGAATGATCCCCATCGAGATCACCTCGTCGCGCAGTTTGCAGAGGTGCCCGTAGCTGTCGGCAAGGGCCTTGTTCTCCTCGGCCGTACCCTGCACGTCCTTATAGCTGACACCGTCCTTCGTGATTTCGGTCTCCATCGCCATCAGGATATGCTTGAACAGGTCGTTGTGTACGAACACGCCGGCCGGGTAGCCGAACGGCCTGCCGCCCATCGCCGCAGCGATCATGCAGATCGACAGGTAGGCCGGGCTCTGGAACGACGAACGTCCGCGCAGGTCGATGATATGTTTGCCGCCCTGGATCACCCGCTGTTGCAGGTCGTGCCAGTCGCCTTCGGGCATCTCGCGGCCGATCAGCTCCGACAGGGGGCGTCCGGCAACGAGCGTCGTCGAAGCGAAGACCGCCATCTGCTCGCCGTGGCCGCCGTAGGTGCGGCAGTTGCGGATCTCGTCGGGCGAAATCCTGAAATATTTGGCCAGTTCGCTCCGCAGGCGCGTGGAGTCTAGCGCCGCGAGGGTCGAAAGCTGCGACGGGCGGATACCCGCATAGATGAGCGTCACCAGCCCCGTGATGTCGGCCGGGTTGAAGACCACAACGACGTGTTTCACGTCGGGGCAGTAAGCCTTGATGTCCTTGCCGAACTGTGCGGCGATCTCGGCATTGCCCTTGAGCAGGTCTTCGCGCGTCATGCCGGCCTTGCGGGCCGCGCCGCCCGACGAAACGACATAGGCCGCTCCCGAGAGCGCCTCCTTGACATCGCTCGTCCAGGTGATGTTCACCCCTTCGAACGCACAGTGGTAAAGCTCCTCGGCCACGCCCTCGAGCGCCGGAGCATAGGGATCGTAAAGGCAGATGTTGGGCGTAAGGCGCATCATCAGCGCCGTCTGGGCCATGTTCGAGCCGATCATGCCGGCCGCGCCCACGATCGTGAGCTTGTCGTTTGTCAGAAATTCCATAACAGAAATATTTTACATTGGTACAATCCTGTACCCGGGTCTTGCTTGCAAAAAAACGGGCGACAGTTCCGGCCGTATTCCGGCATATGTCGTGCCGCAACCGGGGATGCCCCGGAATGCGCCCCGGCCGCAGGTCATTCGACCTCGCGGCGGTTCAGCAGGGCGTGCGTGATGGTCAGCTCGTCGACATATTCCAGTTCGTCGCCGAAGCCGATGCCGCGGGCTATGGAGGTGACTTTCAGTCCCGGGAACTGCCGGAGGCGGTTCATCAGGTAGAAGAGCGTGGTTTCGCCCTCGACCGAGGTGGAAATGGCGAGGATCACCTCCTTCACGCCGCCACGGGCGATGCGTTCGGTCAGCAGGTCGATCTTCAGGTCGGAGGGCGAAATACCCTGCATGGGTGAAATGACGCCGCCCAGCACATGATACAATCCCTTGTACTGCCGCGTATTCTCGACCGACAGCACGTCGGCCACCTGTTCGACAACGCAGATCGTCGTATGGTCGCGCTCGTCGTCTGCGCAGATCGGGCAGACTTCCTCGTCGGAGAGGTTGTTGCACTGCGTGCAATATTTGACCTCGTTGCGGAAACGGTCAATGCTTTCCGTCATTTCAGCGACCGATTCGCGCTCCATCCGCAGGATGTGGATGGCCAGGCGCAGCGCCGTACGGCGCCCTACGCCCGGGAGTTTCGACAACTCGCCGACAACGTCCTGTAAAAGCCTCGACATTCAGATGATTTCGATTTTCCGTCCTTCGACCCAGCCTTTCTTGCCGTCGGCGATCACGACCTCGCACCACCCGTCGAGGCGGTCGGTGATCGTCACGACCGTACCCTCGTGCAGCACGAAGAGGTCGGTCGACGACTTGTCGGGCGAACTCTTCACCGCCGTGGAGGCGGTCATCACCACGGCCGAAGTATCGTCGAGCATCTCACGGCGCTCCCCCACGGCGAACCACGTGGTCAGCATGAACAGCAGCGCCGCGACGACCGTGCCGTAGAAACCCGCCTTGCGCAGCGAAATGCGCTGTGCCAGCAGGTAGACCAGGAACAGCCCCAGCATACAGGCCAGCAGTGCGAGCGAAAGCAGGCTCCACGCCGTGCACCCCATCGTGTGGCGGATGTCGCGCATCCACGTGACGAAGAAGAACTCGGGGATATCTTCGATGTTGTCTTTGGTGCGGGCCTCGGCGACGCTGAGGTTGTAACGGATGTCGTCGTTGCCCGGCGCAAGGCGCAACGCCCGATTGTAATAGAGGATGGCCTTGCCGATACGGTCATCCTTGAAATAGGCATTGCCCAGGTTATAATAGAGTTTCATGGAGCTCACCCCGCGCGAAAGCAACTCTTCGTAGGTATCGGCGGCCGCATGGAAATCGCCGTTGATATAGGCCGTATTGGCTTTGTTCCACAACTGCTCCGCAGTCTGCTCCCCGGAGGCCTGCGCCTCGGCAGGGGCTTCCCGGGAAACCCGTTGCAAGCTGTCGGCAGGCTCCTGCGCAAAGGATACCGCGGCCAGGGCCAGCGACAACAGAAAACACAAGATCATTCGTTTCATGGCGTTCTTATCTTTTTATCACCGCTTCGATTCGGGAAATGATGTCCACGCCCTCGGCGTACACCTCGCTCATCTGTGCCGATGCAGCAGGCGAATACTGCGCCTCGTCGCACTTGGTGATGATGGACGTGAAGCGCTGCGACTCCTCGGCCGACACGCCGCGCTTGTGCAGCTCCTCGCGGACGTTCTCCTTGGTGAGGTTGGCCACCGGGATGTTGAACTTGTCGCCCATGTATCCCCACAGAGCCCGGAGCATCTCCTCGTAGAAAGCATGGCGGTTCTGCTCCTCCATATAGCGTTTAGCGACCCGGAAACGCTGCACGGCGACCTTGTTGGCACGCTTTCCGCGCACCAGCGCGGCGTTCTGCGACTCGCGGATCTGCTTGCGCAGCGCCACGTAGACCGCCGTGAAGAAGGCCAGGATTCCGAAGAGTAGCACCCAGTAGACCGCACCGAAAAGGAACGGCTCGCGTACCGGGCGCAACTGCGCGTTGCCCAGCTTGATGAAACGGATGTCCTGGCCGAGCATCTTGACCTCCTCCTTGGACATGCCGCGTCCCTGCACAACATAGGCGTCGCCTCCGCCGCCCTTGGCATCGGGCGTGATCTCCAGTTCGAGCGGACGCGAGCGCAGCGTCATGTACTGCATGCGCGCCGGATCGAAATAGCTGAATTCGACGGGCTCCACTTCGTACGTGCCTTCGGCGCGTGCGATGAAGGGGTATTCGAACTGGCGGTAGCCGGAAATCCCGGCCGCCGAGGCGTTGATCGACTCGGTCGTCTTGACGTTATACTGCTCGAACGAGGCGGGCAGCGTCAGCTTGGGTGCCTGCACGAACGTGAGGTTGCCCGTACCGGAGATCTTCACCGTATAGGTCGCCGCAGAATTGGCTGCCAGCCGGTCGGGCGGCAGCACCGCATCCATCGCAAAACTGCCTACGGCGCCGCTGAAGCTGGCAGGAGCGCCCGCCGGCAGCGGTTTGACCGTGACGTTTATCCGCGGGCTCTGCACCTTGCGGGGTACGTTCACGAAATCGTGCCCGCTCCCGAAGAAGGGGTCGAGGCTGCGCCGGCTCTGGATGACGACCTGCGCCACGGCGGTGATCTCGGCAGGCTCGATGACGAGCGTACCGGCCTGCTGCGGATAGAGCAGGTACTCCTTGGCCACGAGCGTCTCGTAGACTTTTCCGTTGAAGGTTTCGCGTTCGCGGCGGGCGTTCTCCGTATTGAGTTCCTGGGCCCAGAAGCCGTTGAACGAAGGGAATTTCACCTCGTTATACCCCACTACCGGAACCCGTTCGTAAAGCTTGAAGGTCACGCGCAGCGGCTCGCCTTTGAAAACCGAAGTCCGCGACACGATGGCCCGCAACAGGATGTCGTCCTTGGCGACCCGGCTCTGCGCCGCACTCTCAGAGGAGGCTTCCTCGCGGCGCTGCGGCTGCCCGCCGGCGGCGGAACCGCCGCCTCCCGGCGCCTTGCCCTCATCCACCACCTCGATCGCCAGCGGCTTGGTACGGTAGGTAGTCCCCTCGACCGTCACCTCGGCCGCACCGACGGTAACGTTCCCAGCGCCCTGCGGCACGAGCACGTAGGTGATCGTGTAGTTGATAACCCGCGTCATCGAATTGTTCACGATCTGGATCGACTGTCCCTGCGCTTCGGCCGGGCCGGCGATCACGTCGAACCCTTCGAACGAAGGAGCTTTGAACGAGCCCGGCTCGGGCTGCGCGTTCAGTGCGAACTCCACGCGGAACGGCTCGCCGACAGCGACCGTCAGCGGAGAATTAGCCTCAAAAGTGACCTTCTCGGCAGCCGATGCCGAGAAGATCGCCAGCACGAAGAGTGCCGTCAGGGATATTTTCGCAATGAAATCTCTCATTGAGCTTTACAATAAAACCTTCTTTCAGATTTTACAACGTAAACTTTTGCCCGTTAGTATATCCGCGGGCCGGTTTTTAATGCTTGAAATCGGCAAAAAAATCGTTGCCTTTGTCATCGACGATGATGAACGCCGGGAAATCCTCGACGTAGATCTTGCGGACGGCCTCCATACCCAGCTCGGGGAAGTCCACGACCTCGACCGATTTGATGGAATTCTTGGCCAGGATCGCCGCCGGGCCGCCGATCGAACCAAGGTAGAAACCGCCGTACTTCTTGCAGGCGTCGGTCACCTGCTGCGTGCGGTTGCCCTTGGCCACCATCACCAGCGAACCGCCCAGCGACTGGAACAGGTCGACGTAGGGATCCATACGCCCGGCCGTCGTGGGGCCGAACGATCCCGAGGCCATGCCGTCCGGGGTCTTGGCAGGCCCGGCATAGTATACCGGGTGTTTCTTGAAATATTCGGGCATCGGCTTGCCCTCGTCGATCATCTGCTTGATGCGCGCATGGGCGATGTCGCGGGCCACGATGAGCGTGCCTTTCAGGTTCAAGCGCGTCTTGATCGGGTATTTCGAAAGGATTTCACGCACCTTGTCCATGCCTTCGTCGAGGTCGATGTCCACGGCGGGCGACATGCCTGGCGCCTCCTTGGGCAGGAAACGCGCGGGATTCTTCTCCAGCTGCTCGAGGAAGATGCCCTCCGGGGTGATCTTGGCCTTGATATTACGGTCTGCCGAGCAGCTCACGCCGATGGCCACGGGGCACGAAGCCGCATGGCGCGGGGCGCGAATCACGCGCACGTCGTGCACGAGGTATTTGCCGCCGAACTGGGCGCCGACACCGCTCTGCTGGCAGATCTTGAGCACCTTCTCCTCCCACTCCAGGTCGCGGAAGCAGCGGCCGCCCTCGTTACCCGAGGTGGGCAGCTCGTCGAGATAGCCGGCCGAAGCCTTCTTCACGGTCGAGAGGCACATCTCGGCCGACGTACCGCCGATGCAAATGGCCAGGTGGTAGGGCGGGCAGGCCGACGTACCGAGGTCGAAGATATGGGTCTTGATGAAATCGGTCAGCGATTTCTCGTTCAGCAGCGCCTTGGTCTGCTGGTAGAGGAAGGTCTTGTTGGCCGAACCGCCGCCCTTGGTAATGAAGAGGAATTCATACTCCATGCCGGGGTGGCCGCCGTAAATGTCGATCTGCGCCGGGAGGTTCGTACCGGAATTCTTCTCCTCGGTCATCGTGAAAGGCACGACCTGCGAATAGCGCAGGTTGCGGTCTTTGTAGGTCTCGTACACGCCTTTGGCAATGTATTTCGCATCGTCGGCGCCCGTATAGACGTCCTCGCCCTTGTGGCCGATGCAGATGGCCGTGCCGGTGTCCTGGCACGTGGGGAGTTCGCCCTCGGCCGCAACGACCTGGTTGAGCAGCATGGTGTAAGCCACGAACTTGTCGTTGTCGGTGGCCTCGGGATCGTCGAGGATGTTGCGCAACTTCTGCAGGTGGGCGGCACGCAGGTAGAACGACACGTCGCTGTAAGCGGCTTTGGACAAGAGTTCGAGGCCAGCGGGGTCGACCTTGAGGATCTTGCGGCCGTCGCATTCGACGACTTTCACGTAATCCTTCGTCAACAGACGGTACTGGGTTTTGTCTTCCCCGACGGGGAACGGCTCCTGATAAATGAAATCAGCCATAATCGTGATATGTTTTGTGTTTGTTAATGTCCGTTTGTCCCGTGCCCGGCATGCCGCGCGGCGCTTTTCCGCAGGCAGCCCCTGCAGCCGGGAGGCATCCTGCGCCACCCTGCCGCCCGCAATCAACCGCATGCAGGCCGCACCGGGCATACCCTGCCCGCACACCGGGGCTTAAGGCCATGCAAAAATACAAAAAACTATCCGGATTGCACAACAATTTCCCGCCGACTGTTATTATTTTCACAAAAAGAGAATAAAATAGCCGGATCGGACGCAATTAATTAGAATTTTTATTAAATTTGTGCGGTTTTTCGAGACAAACAATTCACTGCATAAATTAAATTATTATGGTATCGTACAAAGAATTGGGACTTGTGAACACCCGTGAGATGTTTGCAAAAGCCATCAAGGGCGGTTATGCCATCCCGGCATTCAACTTCAACAACATGGAGCAGATGCAGGCCATCATCTCGGCTTGCGTGGAGGCTTCGTCGCCAGTCATCCTCCAGGTTTCGTCGGGCGCACGCAAATACGCCAACCAGACGCTGCTGCGCTACATGGCACAGGGCGCCGTCGAGTATGCCAAGGAGCTGGGCAAAAACATTCCCATCTGCCTGCACCTCGACCACGGCAACTCGTTCGAACTGTGTAAGAGCTGCATCGACATGGGCTTTTCGTCGGTGATGATCGACGGTTCGCACCTGCCCTACGACGAAAACGTAGCCCTCACCAAGCAGGTCGTAGACTACGCACACCAGTTCGACGTAACGGTCGAGGGTGAGCTGGGCGTGCTGGCCGGCGTGGAGGACGAGGTTTCGGCCGAGCACCACACCTATACCGACCCCGCTGACGTGATCGACTTCGTTTCAAAGACCGGCGTAGACTCGCTGGCCATCTCAATCGGCACGTCGCACGGCGCCAACAAGTTCAAGCCCGAGCAGTGCACCCGCAACGCCGAGGGCATCCTCGTTCCGCCCGAACTGCGTTTCGACATCTTGGCCGAGATCGAGAAGAAGCTTCCCGGCTTCCCCATCGTGCTGCACGGATCGTCGTCCGTACCGCAGGAGTACGTGAAGATCATCAACACGCACGGCGGTGCGCTCAAGGATGCCGTAGGTATTCCTGAGGAGCAGCTTCGCCGCGCCGCCAAGAGCGCAGTCTGCAAGATCAACATCGACTCGGACGGCCGTCTGGCCATGACCGCAGCCATCCGCAAGATCTTCGTAGACCAGCCCGCAGAGTTCGACCCCCGCAAATACCTGGGCCCGGCCCGCGACGAGCTGAAGAAGCTCTACATGCACAAATGCGAAAGCGTCCTGGGTTCGGCCGGACAGGCTTAATCCGAAATTCCCGACAGAAAAATCCCGGACCATCGCGGCCCGGGATTTTTAGGTAACGGAATGTGTATAAAAGAGTAAGCATCATGATTTCAGACATTTAACATTTTATTCTACATGTGCTCCGAGCAATAAAAATGCAATTTCGGGCCGGTTTAACGGTGCGTTTCGTTACTTATCCGTTACCTGCCCGAAATGCTTTATTTTGCATTAAGTCGCTCGTTTTCAGCATCTTGTGCCGAATCGCCGCCTGGCAAATAACTTAACATTACGTTTAACGAATTCAAAAAGTTAAGTTATTATGCAACGCAGTACTTTCAAAGTCCTTTTCTATGTAAAAAGGCAGTCCGAAAATCCGATCAGGTTCCCGTCATGGGCCGTAACCATCAACGGCACGATGTCGCAGTTCAGTTGCAAACTCACCGTTCGTTCTTCCCCCTGGGATACCAAAGCCAACAAAGCCTCCGGCAAAAGTCTCGAATCGCAGCGCATCAACGAGAAGCTGGAAAATATCAAGACCAATATCAGCAAGCAGTATCAACGTCTTTGCGACCGGGACTCGTATGTCACTGCCGAAAAGGTTCGCAATGCCTTTCTGGGTATGGGTGATGATTGCCGGCTACTATTACAGACTTTCGACGAATACCTCGTAGGCTTCCTCAAACGTGTGGGCAAAGACCGCACCTATTCTACCTATGAGGATTACTGCCTGCGGCGCAGGCGTCTTGCCGCTTTGCACGAATACGAATACCATGTCAAGAACATTTCGTTCAAAGAGCAGAAACGTGATTTCATCGAAAAAATCGTCGTTTACCTCTCCACGGTAAAAGGCCTTGCTTCCGGAACGATCTGTGCCGGGGGCAAGAAACTGCGTCTGATGACCTATACGGCGTATAAGAACGGCTGGATTGCCGTCGATCCTTTCGCCGGATTCCATGTCAGGCCCAAATACGCCGAACGGCGTTATTTGTCCGCTTCGGAATTGCAGGCCGTCATGGACGCAGAATTACCCAACTACAAAACAGGTATCAACCGGGATGTCTTCGTCTTCTGCGCTTTTACGGGCCTGAGCCATTCGGACGTAGCAAAGCTGCCCCACACAGATATCCATACGGACGACAACGGGGATCGTTGGATCATCGACAAGGATCGGAAAACGGGTACGCAATTTCGGGTAAAACTTCTTCCCGTCGCTGAAATGATCAACGACCGTTATAAAGACCTACATCTGGAAGGTAATAAAGTCTTTCCAATCAAATCCTACTATCGGACGATGAATATGTCGCTGCGTCAAGTGGCCAGACACGCCGGATTACCGTTCAACCCGACAATGCACATGGCGCGGCATACCTTCGCCATGACAGTCACGCTTGCGCAGGAAGTACCTCTGGAAACCGTAAGCAAATGCTGGAACATAAACATATCACCACGACCTAAATCTACGCCCAAATTACCAATGACAAGATCGGCCGGGATATGGCGGCGTTGAGCGAGAAACTCGACAGCATCTTCAGGGGCGCGCAGTAAGCCGGCGCGATCCCGGAATAGCGCATATCTAATATCCTCGGAATTTATTTCCACAGGCCGGTAATTTATCGCCGGAGATGGAAATACGCAAGGCCATGCGAATCGCCCTAGGGGCGAGCCTTGCATATTTCCATCCCCGGCGTTTTGCTGGACACTACCGTCGGAAAAGGCGGCTTTCTGCGGCTCGGACGCTACCCAACGGGCGGGCTGCTCCACAGCACGCATATCTGAACTCTGATAGTCGCAGTCTACGACAAGCATGTCATGCTGCAAAGTGTAATGCAGGTAACTGGCGAGTGTACCGTGAAAGTCGATTTTCCGACGCTGCCTTTCTGATTGCAGACGGCAATGTTTATAGGGGTGATGTTCATAATACAGTTAAAAGATTTAACAACTTGCGTTTGGGGATAGCCATTCTGTCAAATTTTGCACTTTTGCTGCATTCAGAAATGCACTCTTTCAGAAATTCAGAGTCTATGAATATCCTTTATTCCGAAAGAGGGAAAAACAATTTTAACAACGAATTTCGCCCCGGAACAATCGCCATCGCGCCGACACGATATCCTTTTAGGATGATTCGATTTCATGGCTCACAAACGCTTTCTTTTATTCCTGCCGTAATATACAACAGGATAAAACGCTTCGGTTTCGATGTCCGCTCACGACCGCTTCAGTCCGCACCGAGGGCTTATTTTGGCGTTGTCCCGTCCTGAAAAAGGTTTACAAAAAAGAGTAAATCTTATGCAGC
>ERZ772855.3108-NODE-3108-length-12989-cov-17.673264_pt1 | contig 12989 bp, 14 predicted proteins | sample MGYA00511900_ERZ772855 | MGnify/ENA primary metagenome ERZ772855 (study PRJEB29015, sample SAMEA2737701) | human gut metagenome | biome: human gut; feature: human-associated habitat; material: faeces | place: China | collected 2012 ...
CGGGATGGCTGCTCTCGATGTTGTCGATCTCGGCTTGCAGCGCGGCCTCCTTGGCTGCATAGTCCGCCTCCACCGCCACCAGTTCCGGGTCATCCGAAGGGTAGGTGGTGCCGGAAATCATCGAACCGATGCTCTGCGCCATCATGGAGCAGGAGGACATAGTGTTGAGCAGCAGGCAGATCAGTAGGAAAATCGCCAGCACCATGATGAAGCCTTTCTTGTGCTGCATCACATAGGCACCGGCCTGCTGGGCCTTTTCTTTGACCGTTTTGGCCGCCTTGCCGGATTTCTGGGCGGCACCAGCGGCGGTCCCGCCGGACTGTGCGGCCCGTTTGGCAGCGGCGTACTGCTTTTTGATCTGCTGCTTCTGCTGCCACCGGGACAGCGGGTTACTCGCAGCCTGGGGATTGTCCTGCAACGACTTCTGGTACAGTGCATTGATGTTGACCTTTTCCAGCTGTCGCTCGGCCTGGGCGGCCTTGCGGTAGGGTTTCAGCTTGTGGCTGCGGTAGCCCTCCTGGACCAGATGCACGCCAGTCTCCACGGCTTCCTCGGACTTGTGGGCGCTCTCCACGCCCACGTTGTCATCCTCGGACTCCTGAATCTCCTGGTGAATCTTGCCTGCCACTGCATTGCCCGGCGCATCCCGCAGAGAATGGGACAGCTTGGAGGGCGGCCGGGGCTTATCCTCCAACACCAGCTTGGTTGTGACCTTGCCGGTCTTGGGGTCCACATCGGTCCGTTTGACCTGCTTTTTCGGGATTTTTGCCTGCGCCTTGTCCGCTTTGGCGGCGGCCTTTTCCGCCTTGCGGATGGGCTTTTCCAATGCCGGGTCCGCCTGTTCTTCCTCCGTGAAGCGCAGGCGCGGTTCCTTAATCAAACCATTCTCCCAGCATGAGGGAGGCCATCATGCCGGAAAGCTCCGCATAGGCCGCCAGCCCCATCGGCCCCACGAAGCGGCACTCGGTCAGGCAGGCGTAAAGCTGGGCCAGCGCATCCGCCAGAATCTGGACTTCGGTGCCTTCCAGCACGGCCCCGCCGGTCTGGCCCCGCTGGACTTTGGCGGCGCACAAAATCTCCACCAAGCGCAGCAGGCCGATCTCGCCGGTCTCGGTCAGCTCCGCAGCCTGGTCTGCCGCCGTGCGGCACTCGGCAACTGCATCAGCCATCGCCGTCAGCAGCGCGGTGCGCTGGGTGTCCAGGGCACGGTCCAAAAACATCATGTGGTCATTGTTCAGAATTTCGGGTTTCATAATCAATCGGCCTCCTTTATTTCCTGTGGTTTTGTAGTCATAATGCGGTACAGCTCGGTATTTTTCGGGAAGTGGTCCACGAAAGGCAAAATCGTGGAACCGTAGAACAGCAGTCCCTCGCCCTCGCCGGAATGGGTCACATAGGACAGCTGGTGCGGAGAAATGCCCAGCTGCTTGGCGAGAATCTGCCGGTCACCGCCCGCCTGGTTGAGCATATACACGAAGTCGGAGTTCTCGAAGATGTTCTCTACCTCGCGGGACGCAAGAAGATCCTTCACGTTCTGAGTAATCTGATTGTGATTAGCGAATGGCTTTTTATCCATTCCTCTGGAGCTTTCGCCCATTTTCAGCGGCGTGTCCATTCACGCCCAGCATAGCATATCTTTTTGCCACGGGTTTCCCCGTATCGGCTGGCAACGCGGCCTCGTGGAAACATTATATTCTCCTAATCATGGAGGTTCAGTTTCTATGCGTTGCGTGTGACCGGCTTTTTGTGTCCGGCCTTCCACTCGGATCAGGGCGCTGCCCCCTTCCCGATTTCTTCCGCGTTCATACTCCTGGCCTACACGCCGATTTCGGCCAGGACGGCAAAATTTGTTCCGCAAGCGTTTCCCGGAACAAATTCATTTACCTGTAGGGATTCCTCCCCATTTACGAAAACGCTTCCAGATCTCTACCGTATAAGCGGCGGTCTGTTCCTCTTTTAAGAGCAGGTGCATCTCGTCGATGTAGTAGCGGGTGGACTTGTGGGCCGCCCGGTTGATGGTGACACGGTTCCACACCTGATCCTGGACAACCAACATCCCGATTTTCTTCAGCTGTTTGCCCAGCTCTTTGATGTCATAGCAGACGATGCGGTTATGCACATTGACGTTGGACCTGTGATTGAACACATTCAAAGAACCAGTGACGTAGATTTCCAGTGCCGTGGCGATGTACTGGGCCTCCTTCTCGTCCTGAGCGCGCAGTAGGTCATACAAATCCTCCAGAATCGGCATATTCTCCGGCCTGGGGTCGTTGAGATAGTTCTGGTAGACCAGCCGCACACAGCGGTCGATGATGGTTTTCTGCACCGGCTGCAAACCTTCCTTACCGCCCACAATCAGCTCGCACAGCGACAAAATAAAATCGGACTTGAGGGACAGCGGGCTTTCATCGTCCGAATAGTCCAGGTTCAAGTCCATCGGGTTGATATAGTTGGTGGAAGTGGGCGAAACCTTAATGACCTGCCCGTGCAGACGTTCCACCAGCGGGGCGTACTCGGCCTCCGGGTCACAGATGATGACATCATCGCTGGTGAGCAGGAAACAGTTGGCAATCTCGCGCTTGGCCGAAAAACTTTTGCCGGAACCGGGCGTGCCCAGAATCAGGCCGTTGGGGTTCTTCAGCAGCTTGCGATCCACCATGATGAGGTTGTTGGAAAGAGCATTGATGCCGTAATACAGCGCCTCGCGGCCTGACTGGAACAGCTCCTGGGTGGTGAACGGCACGAAGATGGCCGTGGAACTGGTAGTCAGCCCACGCTGAATTTCCACCTGGTTCAGCCCCAACGGCAGGCTGCTCATCAAGCCTTCCTCTTGCTGGAAGTCCAGCCGCACCAGCTGGCAGTTGTGCTTCTGGGCGATGGAGCTGGCCTGGAAGATGTTGTTGTCCAGCTGGCGGGGGGTATCCGCTGTGTTCAGCACCAGAAACGTCACCAGGAACATCCGCTCATTGCGGGATTGCAGGTCCTGCAACAGCTTCTTGGCCTCGTTGCCGTAAGTTGCCAGATCGGACGGGATTATATCCATGTCATATCCGGCGCGGACAGCCTTTTTCTGTTCCTCGATTTTGCTGCGGTCCAGGTCGGTGATTTTCCGTTTCACCGTCTTGATGGCCTTCACCTGGTCCACCGACTGGATGTGCAGGTTCACGATTAGGCTGCTTTCCATGTCCAGGAAGTCCGCCAGCATCCGGTCATTCAGCTCCGGGGCCAGAATCTGCACGAAGCTGACCGCCCCGTACTTCTTTCCCATGCGGAACTGCTTGCCGGTGCGGAACTCAAAGCCGGACGGGGCGATAAAGTCTTTGGTGGAAAGGCCGCTGGGGGCCAGCCAGTCCCACTCGAACTGGAACGGCGCCTGCTCGTCCATGTGGAAGATGGCGTGGAGCTGGGCCAGCCGGGCTTTGCCGTCCAGGACCTCGGCGGCCACGCCCAGCCGCTTGAAGTTGTTCAGCACATCGGTCTCGATGCGCTCCAGACGGGGCTTGGCGGAGCGGATGCTGTCGGCCTCGATGGAAAAGGTCAGGTACTTGGTCTTGATGAGGCCGTTGTTGCCCCGCGCCAGCTGATTTTGCAGCATCTGCGTGTACTCCACCCGGATGGGGTCAAAGTCATCCCCCTGAGCCGGGATGGTGATGCTGTTGGCGAAGGTCTCCTGGGACGCCGCCAGGTTCAAAAAGGACAGCTGGAAACGGATGGAGCTGTCAAAATAGTTGAGAAAATCACACCATCCCTCGAAGATGGCGGTCTTGTCCTCGTTCTGGCTCAGCTGGTAGTTGATGTCCTGGAACTGGATGGTCTTGGTGTAGCGGCCATCCGCCACCTTGCAGATGCCGTCCGGCCACATCCGTTCATAGGGGATGCTGTCCTGGGCGGACTGTTCCTTTTTGCCTGTGCGGTTGGCGCGGGCAATCGCTGCCTCGATCTGTTTTCGTTCGGCGCGGGTCAGCTTACGCCGGGGTTTGGTCTGCGGCTCTGCCGGTTCGGCCTGCCGCTTTGTCTTTGCCGCGAACAATGTCATACACCTCCTTGTCGAGATTTGCCTGCCGCTCCAACACGGCATAGAAGTTGTTGGTGCGGTAGGGGCGCTGCTTGGGCCGGATGACGGCCACCTTGAGGATGTTGCCGATGATCTTTTCCAGGGGCTGGCCGTGTTTTTCATACATCGCCAGCATGAAGAAGGGCAGCATGACGAGCATCATGCACATGGCCGCCACGCTGTTGCCAGCAGGCCCCCGGAGCAAAAAGAAAAGCGGCACGCTGATGAGCGCCCCGCAGCCGAAGCAGACAAGCTGCCTCTTGGTTAAGTTGAACGCGACCTTGGTTTTGACTTTCGTCAAGTCTTTGGGTACAGGTACATAAGCCATTTTGCGTTTCCTCCTTCCTGGCTCAGTGCGCCTGAAACACTGCTTTCGCGAGGCTGCCGGTTTTGAACAGTGTGAAGCACAGCAGCACGGTATAGCCCACGCAGCTCCAGATCGCCATGATGATGTCCTCCTCGGTGGCGATGTTCTGCACCAGTACGGCGTAGATCGCCACGCAGACGATAATCAAAAACGCCTGGAAGCCCAGGGCCAGCAGGCTGCGCAGGTAGTTCTGGCCCATGCCGCCCCATTCCTTGCCCATCATGGTGGCCATCGGGATGGGGGCCACCGACGTGACAAGGTAAATTTCGATCATGCGGCCATAAATGACAATAAAAATGCAGATATACAGCGCCCACATGGTGATGCCAATAAAGAGCGACTGGAACCACAGGCCGAACAGCGGCCCCAGGTCCATATCCATCAGCCGGGACTCCATATCGGTCATAACAGCGGAGATGTCGATGGAAGCGTCCGAGCCGATGATGCCGGACGCCTGGGCCACCACGCTTTGGGCCATATCGAACACGGCCATGACGAGGTTCCAGGTGTTGGTGACCAGCAAAATCGCGGCGGCGGATTTGAACACCCACTTGAAGATCATCCAGGTGTCCACGTCATGCAGGTTGTTGCGGTCGGTAATCATCTGGATCAGCTCCAGCGTCATCACGATGGCGAGGATCACGCCTGCAATCGGCACCATGATGGAGTTGGAGAGGTTCTGGATCATGCTGAAAATGTCGCCGTTCCAGCCCTGCGGGGTCTGGCCCACCTGTACGGATATATCCGCGACCTGCTGGTTCACGCTGTCGAACATCCCCGTTAAGTTTCCCATGATGCCGCCCACCAGCATTTCTTTCAGCCAGTTGGTCAGGGCATCCAATAAGAAATCCATACGGTGTCAAACCTCCTTTCTGCCCCTCCCGCTGTGCGCGGGAGGGGGCGAGGATTTCAGCGGGTTACGATCAGACAGTGAACAGGCCGGACAGCAGGGGCACCAGCACCATGCCGACGATGGCGACGCCTGCGCCCGCCATGAGCTGTTTCATGCCCTGGCTTTTGGCCCCAGGATTGTCGTTGCCATATCCCTCCAGCAGGTTGATGACGCCCCACACGCCGAGACCGGCACCGAGAGCGATAACGAGGGTCTGAAGAACGGTGATTGCCTGATTGAAAAATTCCATAAATAAAGTTGGCCGGAATCATTTGAAAAAGATTGATTTAGTCATGGTTCATAGGCATACAAAAGCCGGACAATCGCCGCCCGATTTCCGGGCTGGCTGATTCCGGCCTTCCTCCTTTTTCATTATTTTGATTAGAGATCGTCCGCTTTGTACGCCGATGGCCCCAGCGGGGCGGTTGTGGCGGATAGATAGGACCCCTCCTTTCACAGCGGAGCATCATTCGTTGGCTGCGGCGTCGATCTCATACACGTCGCAGACCTGGTTGGGTTTGAGCTTCAGCCGGGCCTTGAGATAGCCTTCAATATCAAAGGCGTTCTTCGGGTCGGCGTCGGCGGTGTACTTGTAGTTGGGGTGCTGGGTGATGTCGTACTTGTCCGAGAGGAACGGTCGCACACCCCGCAGCTGCAAAATGCACTTGCTGCCGTCCATGACGGCCAGCTCGTCTTGGCTCATCAGCTCTTTACCGAGCTTTTGGTAGTTGAGCGAATGGGAAGTTTCCCGCCCACGGCTCTCACCAACATTGTAGGTGTCGATAGTCTCCTTGCCCAGCACGGCAGCCAGTTCTTTGAGCGTGGTGGGTTCTTTACCGCCCAAAAAGATCGAGGTATCCATGTTGCCAATGATTGTGTCGGCGTTATCTTTGTAGATGGCCTTGAGCTGGCTCTGCGCCTGCAACACCAGACAGGCAGAGATTTCTCGACTGCGGATGGTGGCGACCAATTTTTCCAGCTTGGGGATCTGGCCGATGTTGGCGCACTCATCAATGAGGCAGCGCACATGAACCGGCAGCCGCCCGCCGTACACATCGTCAGCCTTTTCGCATAGTAAGTTAAACAACTGCGTGTAGCACATGGAGATCAGGAAGTTAAAGCTATCATCAGTGTCCGACATGATAAGAAACAAGGCCGTTCGTCGGTCTCCCAGGGTGTCCAGCTCCAGCTCGTCATAGGCTGTGACCTCCCGCAGCTCGGCAATGTCGAACACCGCCAGCCGTGCGCCGCAGCTCACCAAAATCGACTTCGCAGTTTTGCCTGCGGCCAATTTATATTTGGCATATTGGCGCACCGCAAAGTGGTTGGGTTCCCGCTCTTTCAGCTCATCAAACATCAGGTCAACGGCATTTTTGAACTCCTCATCGTCCTCCCGGACCTCCATGCTGTTGATCATCTCGATGAGGGTGGAGAAATTCTGTTCCTCCACAGGGGCCTCGTAGTGGATGTAGCCGATGAGCGCACAGTACAGCAGCGTCTCGGCCTTGACCCAGAAATCGTCCCCGGTTTTTCCCTCGCCCTTGGTGTTGGCGATCAGGGTCGTGACCAGCTTCAAGATGTCCTTCTCGCTGTGTATGTATGCGAAAGGGTTATAGTGCATGGACTTCTTGAAGTTGATGGTGTTCAGCACCTTGATCTGGTACGGCTCATAGATGACCTTGCCGTTCTTGTCCTTTACCGGCTTGCCGTCCTTGCCCAGCTTGGGCGCACCCCGCTGGAGCATTTTGCCGCATTCCACCAGAATGGTGCCTTTGGGGTCTGTAACCACATAGGAGCTGTGCATCTGCATCAGGTTCGGCTTGAGCCAGAAGCGGGTCTTGCCAGAGCCGGAACCGCCGATGACCAGCACGTTCTTATTGCGCGCATACTTGGGGTTCTTGGGGCGGCTGGACATAGTGAGCCGTTCGGTCTGGGTCAAAATGACGTTATTCTGAAACACCGGGTCGATATAGGGAGCAATATCGTCGTGGGTGCCCCATCGGGCTGAACCGTACTCCACATTGTGCCTGTATTTTTTCGCATTTTTGCCTTTCAGATAGACCACCAGCCGCAGGCCAGCGCCGCAGCACAGGCCAACCAGTAGGTCCAATGGGTGCAGGCTGGGCCACCAGCTCCCCAGCGCCACCGGCAGGGTGGAGAAAAACGAGAGCAGTTTGGCCGAAGCATCCGCCCCAACAGCCAGCCGCCAGGCTTCGCCCAGGTTGGTGGCAAACAGGCCCAGCAGGAGGTAGGGCAGGTTCAGCAGCACCAGTTTTTTTACATTCAGCTGCTTCATCGTTCCAACTCCTTCCGCTTTGTCCTGTCCACAACCGCATTTTTAATAAGTTCCTTGAAGTGGCTGAGCTTCTCCAGCACCGACGGGCGCTCGCTGCGGTCGGCCTTCTTGACCTTCCTCTGGGTGTACTCCGAGAATGCCGCCGTCAGGGCGTCGGCATCGCGGGCCTTGAAGAAAATCAGGTACTTGGGCGGCGAGGTGCTGCGGTCCTTTTTCACCGCATAGTCCACGCCGTACTTGCGGGCGATGCGCTCAAAATCCCGAATGGACGGGTCGTTGATCTCGATGTTGGAGACGCCCTGGTTCTGCCCGATGAGCTGCTTCACCGTCTGCTTGCCCTTCGGGGTAACGGGAGAATCCCGGCTGCGCTGCTTTTCCAGCTTTTTCTCCCTGCGGTGGGCCATGTACTTGGATATGGCGGCCTTGAACAGCCTGCCGGTGAACTTGGTGCCGCTGACAACCAGCGTCAAAGTCCTGTTTTCCACTTCCTCCTGCATAGGTCATCCCTCCCTTCGTCGGTTATGCAGTGGATGGTCTTGAATACTAAGGCGGGACCACCAGCCGCCGTAGAAGATACCGGCCCGTCATACCGTCACCAGAATCAGGTCACGCAGACCGGCAAAGTGCAGTTTGCCCTTGGGCGTCACCAGCGTGTAGGAGCCGGTGTGACCGTTGCGGTAGTAGTCCCGCACACAGAACAGCCCATCGTTGGCGCTCTTGGCGTAGGGCAGCACGCAGCCGGAAGGAGTGCGGTAGACAAACCGCCGTTCGAGCAGGAAGCGGACAAAGCGCCGCTCCGGCACGTCCAGCTCCTTGGCGGTGGTGCGCAGGTTGGTACTGTGGTGCAGGTCGATGAACAGGTCGTAGTAGACGGCTTTGCTTTGCAGCCGGGCATTGTCCTCCCGCAGCGCCGCGTTTTTCTCGCGCTCAGCCAGCAGGTCGGTGCAGAGCTTCAGCAACGCCTCCGGCGAGGTGGCGACCTCCCACAGCTTGTCCCTGGTAAGGTAGGCCCCATGCTGGCGGATGCTGGGCAGCACCTCAGACGTAACCCACCGGCGAAACTGCTTTGCTTTTGGGAGTTTGCTGGACAGCACCAGGGAATACAGGCCGGATTCGTTGATGATGGGGAGCTTCTGCATCCCGCCAGGGGTGAGAATTTCGCTCACCCCTTTGTCCTCTGCATCAACGTGGTTGCGAATCGCCTCTTGCGGGTTTTTGTACCCCAGCGCCAGCGCCACGTCCTTTCCAACCAGCCAAGGTTCGCCGTCAATCTCCACGGCGCGGATCGTCCCAAACTCCGGGTTTTTGAAAATTTCCATCTGGTTCATATCGTGCCTCCTTCGGCAGTGCAGCAGAAAAGCGGCCGTTACCAGCCGCCTGCGTACATATCGTGGTTGACCTGGGCCGTGTAGTGGTTGCTCATGGTGGTGGGCGCGTTGAACAGCACGGTCAGCAGGTATTGCTTGATGTTGCGAATTTCGGTGGTGTTGTTGTGCAGGCTCTCCATGACAAACTCGATGTGGGAGCTGTCCAGCTTCAGGAACCGCGACCGAACCACCTCATGGGGGAAGTCCGCCCCGGCGATACGGGTGGTCTTGCGTCTGGCGCAGACTGTCTCCACAATCAGTTCCACGATCTCGTCCAGGTCCTCTCGGTAGGTCTCAAACTCACGGCACAGGTGGTCGTACTCGATGTTCTCCAGAATCAATTCCCGATAATCCTGCATTTCCTCCATCGACATCGAATCCCGTCCTTTCCGTTCCGGCGGCCTGGCCGCCGCAGTTGCCCGGAAGGGAATGGAATCGGTACTTGATCCCTGGGTATTTGATTTTTGGGTTTTTGATTTCTCTATATTTAATTCTGCGGGCTTTCCCGTATCCGGGTCAGCCAGATACGGGTTTTCCGTATCTGGTGAAGCCGTATCCGGTTGGGACGTATCCGGCGCTTTGGGCTGGGGCTGCTCGTAGATGACGTACTCGGTGTCGCAGATGCGCCCCTGGCGGTCCCGCATCTGGTGGCGGACAATGTACCCGGCGCTCTCCAGTTCCCGCAGCGCCCCGCCGATGGCGTCCACGCCTTCCTTGCAGATCTTCGCCAGGCCGCGTGTGGTATAGTTCCAGTCCTCCGGCAAGGACAGCATCATGGAAAGCAGTCCCTTGGATTTCAGCGACAGCGCCTTATCGCGCAGATGATAATTGCTCATTACGGTGTAATTCTTGGTCCGCTCAATGCGAAAAACGGCCATTGACTTCACTCCTCTCACAGTTCATGGCATGAAAAAAGCCGCAATCTTTCAAAAAGACTGCGGCGGTCAGGTGCGATATTTCCGGCTGCGCCAGGAATACGGCGGCTTCGGCACAGGAGGCCGGGAAAAAACGTCCTGCGCGGTGTCAAAGGGCAGGCGCTGCATTACCTGGTCGATCTCGGTACTTTCCATGTCATGTTGGGATTGGCAGTGTTCGCGGATGGCTTCTTCAATGTCTCTAACGGTACACATAGTTCATTCCTTCCTGGTAGATGGTGGGTTTACGAGTGACGGCGTTTCTTTTTTGGCTTGAAGTCGAGGATATGACCCTCTACAACGTGGGCATACCGCTTGATTTTGATTTGCTGGCTGCGCTGGGCGTCCAGGGCCTGCCGGTAGCCGTCCTCGGTGAGAAACAGGCGAACTTCATCGCCGGGGCTGCCGTAGGGGGTGCGGGGCTTACGGACGGCGAACTCGATCATCCAGCGAGTGCTGTCCTGAAAACGCTCCACAGCCAAAATGTTATGTCCTTTCAGCTCACGGGCTGAAATATCCCGCATAGGCGGCTCCTTTCTCAGCGTTCATGCTGTTGCTGGCGCTTGCGCTGCCATGCCTCCAGCAGCTTGATGATGGTTTCCTGCATTCGCTGGGGCGTATAGCTCCGGGGGAAATATTTGCGCAGGGTGTCGCTGGTGAAGGTGATCTTGTCCAGGTCGCTTTTCTTTTCCTCGCCCATGATGACCCGCATCATGTCGAGGGTCAGGTGGCCCTCCTGGCTGTACTTTTTCAGCCGCTGGGCCTGGGAGAGAGAGGGCGTGGCCTGTTCACTGTCCATCGCGTCCAGCAAATCCACCTGTTCCTCTTTTTTGAGGAAGGACAGCTCGTAGGCGGGATTGAAGGCAATTTTCTTTTCATCCACCATGTCCAGCAGTTCGGGAATGAGTTCGGTAAGGCGGATGTAACGCTGAATTTGATTGCGGCTCTGGCCGACCTGTTCAGCTAAAATGTCCCTCGATTTCTTTCCATCGGACTTGTGCCCAACTTGGGCACAAGTTAAGTCGGACCGTTCTCCCTGGTGCTTCATAGCTTCCAGCTTCATCTTATAAGCAAAAGCCCGCTCACTGGGGAGCAGGCTTTCCCGCTGCAAATTGCTGTCAACCATGATGATGGTGGCCTGGTCGTCGTCCAGGTCCCGGACAATGACCGGCATGGTATCCTTGCCCGCCAGTTCGCTGGCCCGGTGCCGCCGGTGTCCGGCGACCAGCTCATAGCCGCCGTTGGGGTCCGGGCGGGCGATGGCCGGGACCAACACGCCGTACTGCCGGATGCTGTCGGCGGTCTCCATCATGGCATCGTCATCCTTGACTTTGAAGGGGTGATCCTTGAACGGGTGCAGCTCCGACAAAGGAATTTCCAGAACCTTTTCCCGCTGGGCATCGGCCCGGCTTTCCTCGGTGGAAAACAGGTCATCGACCGAGGCCAGCTCTACTTTTTTCGCGCTGCTTTTCAAGTTTCAACACCTCCTTCGTCAGATTCTTGTAGGCTTCCGCCACCTTGCCGCCGGGGTCGTGGGCGAAGATACTCTTGCCCTCGGCGCTGGTCTCTTTGGCCCGGACCGAGTGGGGGATCTCGGTGCCGAACACCTTGATTTTGCTGCCGTAGGTCTCCCGCAGCAAAGCGGCGATCTCTCTGGCAAAGTTGGTACGGTTGTCCACCATCGTCAGCAAGATACCGTCGATCTGGAGCTTGGGGTTCAGCTGCCGCTTGACCTTGTTGATGGTGGACAGCAGCTGCTCCAGGCCCTTGGCGGGCAGATACTCCGCCTGGACGGGGACTATGATCCTGTTGGCGGCGGCCAGGGCGTTGACCGTGAGCATCCCCAGGGACGGCTGGCAGTCAATCAGGATATAGGAATACTGCCCCTTCACGGTGTCCAGATACTGCCGCAGGATGGTCTCCCGGCTCATGGCGTTCACCAAGCTGACCTCCATGCCGGAGAGCTGGATGTCGGCGGGCATGAGGTCCACACCCTCCGGGTGGTGCAGGATGCCCTCGCCGGGGCGGAGCGGCTCGTCCATCAGGATGCGGCCCATCGCGTCCGAGAGGGTGAAGGGCAGCTTGTCCGGCTGCGGATTGCCCAGGCTGATAGTCAGGCTGGCCTGGGGGTCAGCGTCCACCAGCAGCACTTTCTTTCCGGCCTGGGTCAGCCCTATCCCTAAGTTGGCGCAGGTGGTCGTTTTGCCGACGCCGCCCTTCTGGTTGGCGACGGCGATGATTTGCGTGTTCATTATGTTTCACCTCGTTTCTGTTGATTGCGTTCGGTTCTGGAAATAGAAAAAGCCGCCACTTCTTTCGCTAAAAAGAGTGACGGCTTTTTCTGATCCCGGAACATCAATCCCTGGAAATGCAAAAAGCGCCCAGCAGGAACACTGAGCGCTTTGCGATTAGATTTATTCTATTGTAGTCAAATTAGGCCAAATTTTCTCAAACCCACCAGACGAAAATGACCTTCTGAGAGGGCGATAAAATCTCCATTTTAAGAGCAGAAAAACAGCCCTCGGTTATCCTATTTGGTAACCACTTGGCCCTCATTTTGGCCTCTTTTTGACCGGTTAACCACTTGGTAACCACTAAAAATTGGGTAAAAATGGGTCTTGTTGCATCAAACTATATCAAACCCCATCAAAGGAAAAAGCTCGGAAAACAACGGTTTTCCGAGCTTTTTGAACCAATTTGATAAAGTTTAGCGCTTGCTGAACTGCGGAGCGCGACGGGCAGCCTTGAGGCCGTACTTCTTACGCTCCTTCATACGAGGATCGCGGGTCAGGAAGCCAGCCTTCTTCAGCACAGGACGGTTCTCGTCGCTCTGCTGCAGCAGGGCGCGGCTCAGGCCGTGACGGATAGCGCCAGCCTGACCGGAAACACCGCCGCCGGAAACGCGGACGACGACGTCATACTTGCCCTCCAGGCCCAGCAGGACCAGCGGAGAACGGACGATCAGCTTCAGGGTCTCCAGACCGAAGTAGTTGTCGATATCACGATCGTTAATGGTGATCTTACCGGTGCCGGTGTAAACGCGAACGCGGGCAACGGAATCCTTACGACGACCAGTGCCGTAGAAATAAGGTTTGGTTT
>ERZ772855.3113-NODE-3113-length-12979-cov-5.297354_pt1 | contig 12979 bp, 17 predicted proteins | sample MGYA00511900_ERZ772855 | MGnify/ENA primary metagenome ERZ772855 (study PRJEB29015, sample SAMEA2737701) | human gut metagenome | biome: human gut; feature: human-associated habitat; material: faeces | place: China | collected 2012 ...
AGATGCAGTCATCCGGCTGGAAGAAATACACACATTTTTCTCCAACGAATGTTTCCTATGCAGTTCCACCCGGAATCTGCATCATGTACTTCCTGTAATATTACTTATCATCAACTGCCACCTGTGATATGTGGCAGCCTCTTTTTCAACTGCCTCTCCAATCTGTTACAGTACCTGCTCTCCGTTCACGTACAGATGATATCCGTTTGCCGTGATATTGGAGGTATCACCGTCAAAGCTTGTGATATAGCTGTCACCGGTCAGTGTCCAGGTGGAGTTGTCATCCAGGGTCACGTCGACCGTACCGCCGTCCCCGTCCGGATTGATGGCACCCTCGTAGCTGGTGCCGTTCTTCATGGTAAGTGCCAGGCTTGAGATCTCATCCACGAGAATATTGCCCGTAAACTCCTGTGAATCCGCCGTCAGTGTCACATCTCCGCCGTTTGCGCCCTCTGTGCCCCATCCGCGGGAGGAAGAGTTGCCTTCCACGCGAAGGAATACATCATTGGCAAGTGTAAATGCGACATCCTTGAGCGTAATCTCACAATCCGTATTGGTGATATAGAACATATCTCCCGTCTTCGCCGTAATGCTGCCACCTTCTGCAGAAAAGGTTGCCTCTCCGACATCTGCATCACCGGACATGCTCTGGTAAATCATAATGCAGTGAATATTTTCATCAGAATCGCCGTTATAAGTGTTGCTCATATTTCCTGTCACTTCACAGTCGGTCAATGCAACGGAATTCTTGCCCTCTACCACAACGCCCTCGCTGGCATTCGCTGTCAGAGTCGCGTCTGACACGCTGATATCTGCTGTACAGTAGATTGCCGGGCTTCCTGTTCCGTTTGTCACATAGGAACCGCCGTCCACATTGACCGTACCGCCGCCCCGGTCGCTTCGGATTGCGGCTGCGGAATTTTCCTGTGTCTCGACATCCAGATTTGTAGCGTTCATGGTGCCGCCGCCGGTCGTCTGGATACCGCCGGAATTATTTTCTGTCGTGCGGATCGTGGAATCCGAAATATTTACAACCGTGCCCTCGCCATAGCTGAACACACCGTTACCGTTTGTCACGCTGGTATTGACCGTCGCTCCCGTAATCGTTGCCGTTGCGCCGTTTAGCACCAGAAGTCCGGCATTCAGTCCGTAAAAATCTCCATCCTCTGTGTTCGATGAGGAGCCGGCTGTCTTCTCGATCGTGATATCTTTTAAGGTAACAGTCGCTCCGTCGACACGAAGTGCGTTCTCATCATCACCGGTGGATGTGTAAGTCTCACTATCCACCTCGGTATCCTCGGTAATCGTATTTGCAGAAGTTCCGTTTGTCACCTCACCGCTTCCGCCAAATCCGCCGCCTGCATTTAAGTTGCGCACAGTGACAGACACTGCCTGGTTGTCTTCGTCCAGAACTACCTCCAATACGCTGCCGACTGCAATGTCATCTGCATTTCCCTCGTCGCTTCCCTGCAGATACTCTAATGTGATCGCCGTATCGTCTGTCAGGGTAAAGGTAATGCTCTCACCGGAAGCCTCAAAACTACTGCCGCCCGGCATCTGACCGCCCGGTGCGTCTCCACTTGGTGCTTCCCCCGGCGCTCCGTTTCCACTGTCGTCTCCGCCCGGTGCTTCTCCGCTCGGTGCTTCTCCGCCCGGTGCGTCTCCACTTGGCGCTTCTCCCGGTGCTCCGTTTCCACTGTTGTCTCCGCCCGGTGCTTCTCCACTTGGCGCTTCTCCCGGCGCTCCGTTTCCACTGTCGTCTCCGCCCGGTGCTTCTCCGCCCGGTGCTCCATTTCCGGATGCATCTGCGCTTGCGGTTGTAAGTGTTCCTACATCCGCTGTAATCTGATCGCCTTCAACTGCTGTAACCTGCACGATCACAGAATCGCTCTGGTTCTCCTCACTCTGCTCTGTTGCTTCTACCGTCTGGTTCTCTGTTGTATTACTGCCGCATGCTGTTACGGATGATACCGTCATAACTACGATGCAGCCCAATGTTACTAATTTTTTCCATTTCATGATCTTCATTCCTCTCTGACTCTGTCAATGTCTGTTTTCTTTTGATAGGGTTAGTATAGAAAGCCAATGTGAAGATCATGTGTTGACCACGTTAAATTATTCTGAATCTATTTTTTTCCTGTTTTTCACAAAAAACGCACCAGATTGCGCACCACACCGAAGATTACAAGCGCGGCGACGCTGACGTAAAGAATGAGATTCTGCCAGCGGGCGAACCGGAATCTGCCATTCTGCACATACCCCGCCGCACTGCAGATAAATACTGCCGTAAGTGGAAGCAGCAACACAAACAGCACCGGATGACAGAAAAAAGCCCCCTTCCAGTTAAGATGCAGGAGAGCCACACACATTCCCGTCACACCGCAGCCCGGACACAACAGTCCCGTCACTTTCCGGAACAGACAGGGAATGGCGAGCCCTGTGTACGACACGAATATTCCGTACAACAGTCCCGCCATTCCCAGTAAAAATATATTCATCAGCAATTTTTTCAAACGTGCTTTTTTCGTCATCCTACATTTCCGATCTGTTATGCCAGCTTATTCAGCTCGTTCTGCATCAATGCATATGCAATAATTCCAAATCCAAAAATCTGGAGAATCAGATACAAAACACCGCTGTTGCTTGACGGGATTCCACGGTTATTCTTTGTAAAGTCAAGCTTCTCTCCCTGCTTATATGCCCAGTAAATGCCGTAAATTCCACAGGTCACAATCGTCAGCAGCACCACCATACCGCCGGATGTTCCATTCACATCACCAGAAACCGTATTTACGTCATTGGTCAGACACACGATCCAGTAGATGCCATAAATTCCGCAGGTTACAAGTGTCAGTACAATACACACCGCAATATTTCTTCTCTCAATCATAACAAACTCTCCTTTAAATAAGTATGAATTCATTATATCAGTTTTTTGTATATTGTCTACTGTTTTCATACCGTGGCCATTTCATTCCTGCTCCATCAACGCAAGCACCTTGTGCAGGATGCGGTACAGCTCCCTCGCATCCTCCCCGGACAGTCCGATACAGCCGCCCATCTTCCGCGGAATGTCGACCGCCTGCTCCTTTAGCTGCTCTCCCGCCTCCGTGATCGTCACATTTAACACACGCTCATCTGCGTGATCACGCTCTCTGGTGAGGTAGCCCTTCTGCTCCAGCTTCTTTAACACCGGTGTCAGCGTCCCCGAATCCAGGTACAAAAGCGCCCCCATATCCTTCACATTGATCCTGCCATGCTCCCACAGCACCATCATCGCAATATACTGCGTGTAGGTCAGATCAATCTCATCCAGATATGGCTTGTAGCGCCGCACGATCTCCTTGGAGCATGCGTACAGCGGAAAACAGAGTTGATTTTCTAATTTTAAAGCATCATACTTATCTTTCATTCCGGCACCTGTCGCTTATAAATAGTTCTCAATCTTTTCGCGGACAACATCCATATCCGCCGTCGGCTCAAAACGCTCCACCACGTTTCCGTCTCTGTCAATCAAAAACTTGGTAAAGTTCCATTTGATGTCCGGTGTCTCCTTATAATCCGGATGCGTGCGCTCTAACATGCTTTCCACGATCGTCGCTAACGGATGTTCCTCGTCAAATCCCATATGTGTTCACTCCGTATCTTCTGTGTGCTGTTACTGCTCCATACATCCTTTTACCCATGCTTCCAGTTCAGGCTTCGGCATGAATCCGACATTCTTGCCTGCCACCTTGCCGTCCTTTAAGAATAAAAGCGCCGGAATGTTTGTGATGCCGTTTGCAATCGCAAGCTGTGTATTCTCATCGGTATCCGCATTGTAAAATGCTACCTTACCGTCCAGATCGCCTGACAGTTCCTCGAGTACCGGTGCAAGCATCTGGCACGGTCCGCACCATACTGCCGAAAAGTCCACCACTGCTGCCTTTGCCTGTAACGCTTCATCCATATTATTGTTCTGAATCTTCTTAACCATGATAATCCTCCTTAGATCTGTGTATTATAGTTTGATCGCTGTTCCTGCTTTTGTTTCTGTCTCTGTCTTTTCTTGTTTTTTCTGTGCTTTTACTTTTTCTGTGGTTCCGCCTTTACCCGATATCTGTCTGTTTCTCTCTTTTTTTCTTATCCAGATACTCTACCGCGGACAGCGCCGCCACATTTCCCTGTCCTGCCGCCTTGATATACTGATACGGCTTTCCGGCAATGTCTCCGCATGCAAAAAGTCCCGGAAGGTTTGTCTCCATCTGGAGATTGACCTTTACGTGGTTCTCCTCCGTCGCAAGTCCCGGCACGAGCTGTGACGGTGCGATCGCGTCTCTTAAGATAAATACGCCATCCACCGGATGCGTACCCGCGTCGGTCTCAAGCGCACTTACCGTCTGCGTGCCTGCGATCGCTTTCGGCCGCTCATGCACAACCTCTATGGCATCCGACAGCTGCGGCTCCTCTTTTCCCATCGGGAAATAATGCACTTTTCCAACAATCTCCGCCAGATAGTCCGCTTCCTGCTCCGCCTCTCTGCCGTATCCGATCACAGCGACTTCCTTTCCGCGGAAGAACTGCGCATCGCAGGTCGCGCAGTAGCTGACACCGCTTCCCAGCAGCTCGTTTTCTCCCGGGAACGGTTTTCCCATGACGATTCCTGCCGCCAGAATGACGGTGGACGCCTCAAGAATCTCGCCGGACGCCTGGATTCCAAAATAATCTCCCATCGCATACACCACATTCACGCGCTTCTCCGTCACCTCGATGCCAAGACCTGCTAACTGCTTCTTGTACCCGGCAACCAGATCTGCTCCTGAAACTTCCGGCAGTCCCGGATAGTTTAAAATCTGATGCGCTTTGCTCATCTTCTCGCTGAGTTCCCTGCTGCCGATTAACAGCACGCTTTTATTTCTCACTTTCGCGGTAATCGCCGCCGACACACCTGCCGGCCCTGTTCCAATAATGGCAATATCCACTCGTTCCATACCATTCTCCATTCCCTGTATCGCTCTGCATCTATAATAATGCAAGAATCTGTCGTTCCAGTTCGTTCATATCTCCTGTTGGTTCAAATCTTACCACTACCGTGCCCTGCCTGTCCACAAGGAACTTCGTAAAATTCCATTTGATGTCGGAATTCTCCTTATAATTCTTATCTATTTTGCGGAGCATTATTCCCATCGCCGCCGCTTTCGCCCCTTTCCCGAATCCGGCAAATCCCTTCTGGGATTTTAAATATGCATACAGCGGAATCTGATGTTCGCCGTTGACGTCGGATTTCTTCATCTGAGGGAACCCGGTGTGATACTTCAGCGTACAGAACTCATGAATCTCCTCATCCGTCCCCGGCGTCTGTCCCGCGAACTGGTTGCACGGGATATCCAAAATCTCAAGTCCCTGATCATGATACTTCCGGTAAAACTCCTCCAGTTCCCGGTACTGCGGGGTGAATCCGCATCCGGTCGCCGTATTCACAATCAGAAGTACCTTTCCCTCATAAGCGGACAACGGCTGCGTTGTCCCGTCCGGCCGCTCCACAGAATAATCATAAATGCCCATCTCTTACCCTCCTTTCTCTCTGTCATTAAAAATGAATCTTTTTAAATTGTTTCATTTTTAATTGTGTACAATCTTTTTGTGTTTAGATTGTACACAATCTATTCGAGGATGTCAAGCATTATTTTATCAATCATTGTTCTCTGTGCCGGATTGTCGTAACCGGCAAAATGAAACATTGCATTTTTTCATCGAAAGCTCTATGATAGTCAGCAGACAATGGGATTTATAGTAGAAGGGTACGGTGATTTTATGCATATGAGTTTACTTTTAATGGAACAGATTTTGGAGCTTTTTCTCATGATATTAATGGGGTTTATCATTGTGAAAGCCGGGATTGTAACGGATGAGGACAGCAAGGTTTTATCTAAAATTGTGCTGTATTTGATTATTCCCTGTGTCATTATCAATGCCTTTCAGGTCAATTATACTCCTGAAACTGTACATGGTCTTCTGATTGCCTTTATCGCATCCGTGATGCTTCAGATACTTCTTCTTATTATAGTCTCCTTCATGGGGAAACTTTTTTGCTTAAATGAAGTCGAGATTGCCTCTATTTATTACTCAAACTCCGGAAACCTGATTGTTCCGATTGTAACTTTTATTCTTGGACAGGAATGGGTTCTATATGGATGTGTTTTCATGAGTGTGCAGCTCATCTTCATCTGGACGCACTGCAAGAAGATTATCAGCCGGGAGACTTCCTACGACTGGAGAAAAATTGTTTTAAATATTAATATGATCTCAATTGCACTTGGAGCGGTTTTATTTTTTGCTCAAATTCATCTGCCTGAAATATTAAACAACACCCTCTCAAGCGTTGGAAATATGATTGGTCCAGCCAGTATGATCGTGACCGGAATGCTTTTCGCCGGAATGGATCTCAAAAAAATTTTCGGAAATAAACGCGTATATATTATTTCATCTTTAAGAATGATTGTTATTCCGCTCATCGCGCTTGCCCTGATTAAGCTAAGCCGGCTTGCAGCACTCTCTTCCGATGCGCCAAAAATTATGCTCATTGTGTTTCTGGCAGTGATTACGCCTTCCGCATCCACGGTCACACAAATGTGCCAGGTATATGGAAATGACGCAAAATATGCAAGCGCCATCAATGTCGTGACCACGCTGTGCGCGATTGTCACGATGCCGCTTATGGTGTTACTCTTCACGTACATTAAATAATATCATCAAAAATATCCGGCAGCCGTTTCACACCTTAATAATTTCCATTTTCCCCTGCCAGAAGCAGATCACGATTTTCTCCATATAAATTGTTCAGCACGCCGATCACTGCACCGACGAGAACCGCCGCGATCACCGTTCCGATACCAACGGAACCGAATTTTTTTAGGACGATCATACAGGCCGTCAGCGAGAACGCAACCATCGTGACGTCAAACCCGATTTTCACCTTTGAAAAAGAGAACATTCGTGATATCGGAGATCGCCTTCATCGCTCCCTCACCCGCAAGCGGGATAATGTCCGCCGGCAGATAGAAGAGAATACCGTGTTCCAGAAACTTGATAATGGTCTCCTGCATCCCGGCTGGTATGTAGCCTCTGGGAGAATACTTTCGCAGAGAGTCAGAAGTAAAAGTAACCCTGTCCAATTCGCTTTTCTTTTCCTCTCCCATAATGGCTCGCATTTCTAATTGTTGCTGTTGTTTCTGGAAATAGAAAAATCTGCCACTTCAAAATCATAAAATGACGGCCCCTTCTAATGCCGGAATCTTTTTCCCTGAAATTCATGACAAAGGCACCCAGTTATTTATTACTGAGTGCCTGCATTAGAATCGTATTTATTTGTTCAGATTTGGTCAGATTATACCAAAATCTCCCTCAAAAATACCCCCAAAATCGCTCTCTGGTTGTCCTATTTTTTAACCACTAAAAATTGGGTGAAAATGGCTCTCGTTAGGTCAAATGGGGGCAAACTATATCAGCCCGTTTGGGTATAAGGAAACCCCGGAAAGCCTTGATTTTCCGGGGTTTTTGAACCATTTTGATATAGTCTGAGCAGTCGATTATCGCTTGCTGAACTGCGGAGCGCGACGAGCTGCTTTGAGACCGTACTTCTTACGCTCTTTCATACGCGGATCTCTTGTTAAGAATCCAGCGGACTTTAAGATCGGTCTGTAATCTGCATCTACGTTCAGTAATGCACGGGCGATACCATGACGGATAGCTCCTGCCTGACCTGTGTAACCGCCACCGCGAACGTTTACTAATACGTCGAACTTATCAGCTGTCTCTGTAGCTGCAAGCGGCTGACGAACGATAACCTTCAGTGTATCTAATCCGAAGTACTCGTCCATATCTCTTTTATTGATTGTAACCTTACCTGTACCCGGTACTAAGTATACTCTGGCAACAGATGATTTTCTTCTTCCTGTTCCGTAATATTTTGCGTTAGCCAATGTCTTTTACCTCCTCATTAAAATGTTAAAGCTTCTGGCTTCTGAGCTGCGTGCTTGTGATCCGGACCTGCGTATACGAATAACTTTGTATACATCTCTCTTCCAAGAGGTCCCTTCGGAAGCATTCCCTTAACAGCATGCTCGATCACTCTCTCCGGGTGCTTAGCCATCATCTCTTTTAATGTGGTTTCTTTCATACCGCCAACATAATCAGAGTGATTGTAGTAAACCTTCTGATCTAACTTCTTACCGGTAACCTTTACCTTCTCAGCGTTCACTACGATTACGTAATCACCTGTATCGATATGTGGTGTAAAGATTGGTTTATTCTTTCCTCTTAATACCTTGGCAACTTCAGATGCCAGGCGTCCTAATGTCATACCTTCAGCGTCAACTACATACCATTTTCTATCAATGGTAGCTGGGCTAGCCATAAAAGTCTTCATCGTTATTCCTCCTAGAAAAATGCTGTTCATCTCAGGCAGCGTGAATGTCCGGCACACTGTCCTCCATGTCATATTGTTTATAGTTAAATGGCACTCCGGGGCTTTGGAATGACATTTATTCACTATCACAGACTTAAATATTATATTACACGACTCCTTGCGTGTCAATATCTTTTTCTTCCATATACTCAATTCCCATCATAGTCAGTCCGTGCGCCGGTGCGGTCGGTCCCGCAGCCTCCCTGTCGCGCGCCGCGAGGATCTGCTCTATCTGCTCCGGCTCGATCTGACCTCCGCCGACCTGTATCAGCGTCCCGGCAATAATGCGGACCATATTGTACAAAAAACCGTTGCCGGTCACCCGGATTGTGATGATGTCGTCCGCTTTTGTGACGCTGCACGCATAGATTGTCCGGACCGTGGTCTTCACCTGTGCATTGACCGCACAGAAGCTCTTAAAATCGTGCTCCCCTTCCAGGTACACCGCCGCCCGGCTCATCTTCTCCACATCCAGGCTGTGGTGGTAAAAATAAGTATCCAGCCGTCTCGTCGGCATGCGGAATGTCCGGTTCAAAATGCGGTACTCATATGTCTTGCGGCTGTTCTGATAGCGCGGATGCCAGTCCGCAGGAACCTCGCAGGACCCCTGCACGACAATATCCTCAGGCAGACGCTGATTCAGTGCAAACGAAATCTTATCCGCCGGCATGCGCGTCGTCGTATCGAAAATTGCCACGTTTCCCAGCGAATGGACGCCGGAATCCGTGCGGCTTGCGCCGGTCACTGCGATCTCCTCCCCCAAAAGCGAGGAAAGATGGCGGTTCAGCACTTCCTCGATCGTGATTCCGTTGGGCTGCACCTGCCATCCTTTATAATTCGTGCCGTCGTACGCCACGGTCATTTTTACACGTTTTACCTCTTTCTCCAAACCATTTCTCCTTGCAGCTTTATTGCGGCCACGGCACAAAGATTCTGCACAGAATGATGAGCGCCAGATACAGCCACATGATCAGATAGGACAGGCGGTCGCGTCCCTCATAGCGCAGCGGCTTCATCTTCGTTCTGCCTTCTCCGCCGTTATAGCAGCGCGCCTCCATCGCCATTGCAAGATCATCCGCACGCCGGAATGCTGACACGAACAGCGGCACCAGAAGCGGGATCATGCTTTTGACTTTTTTTAACAGATTGCCACTCTCAAAATCAGCCCCGCGTGCCATCTGCGCTTTCATGATCTTATCCGTTTCCTCAATCAGAATCGGAATAAAGCGGAGCGCAATCGACATCATCATTGCAATCGCGTGCACCGGAACACCGATCTTAGAAAGCGGCATCAGCGCTTTTTCCAGACCATCTGTCAGCTGGTTCGGCGTTGTGGTCAGCGTCATGATTGAGGTTCCGAGAATCAGATAGGTCAGGCGGATCGCCATCAGCACCGCGCTGGTCACACCCTCCTTCGTGATCGTAAAACGCCAGACACTCACCAGTGCCTCACCGGGCGTCAAAAACAGATTGAACACCGCCGTGATTAACATCAGGATCATGATTGCTTTTAATCCCTTTACCATGAACTTAAACGGCACCTTCGACAGCTTTATGACTGTAATCAGAAATACCGTTGCAATCGCAAGCGCTGCCACGCCACGGAAGCAGAACAGGGATATGATATAGATCATTGTACTAAACAGTTTCACACGCGGGTCCAGTTTATGGATCACAGAATCTGCCGGATAATACTGGCCCAGTGTAATATCTCTCAACATGTATAAACTTCCTCCCTACCGGAATTCTTCATCGGCGCCCGCCGGTGACTCTTTCCTCCGTAAAATGATTCCTGCCGCGGCACACCTTACCGGTGAATATCGCTCCTGCCGGAATCAATTCCCGTCAATGCCTGCATCAGGCTGGCTCTGGCTTCCTCCACCGTCGTCGCCTCCGTATCCACGGAAAGCCCGTGCTCCTTCAGTTCGTGCATCAGGTAAGTCACCTGTGGAGCCGCGAGTCCGATCGTCTCCAGCTCCTTATAGTGCCGGAACACTTCCTTCGGTGTGTCGTCGAACATCACCTGTCCATGGTTCATCACGATAATGCGCTCCACATACTTGGCGACATCCTCCATACTGTGCGACACCAGAATGACCGTCATGTTTCGCTCGCGGTGCATCCGTGCCACAAGGTCTAAGATCTCGTCTCTTCCTGCCGGGTCAAGTCCCGCGGTCGGCTCATCCAGGATCAGCACCTCCGGCTTCATGGCAAGCACTCCGGCGATCGCCACACGGCGCTTCTGCCCTCCCGAGAGATCAAACGGCGACTGGTAATAAAGCTCCTCCGGCATACCAACACTGCGCAGTGCCTCAAACGCCCGCAGTCCCGCCTCTTCCTTGGAAAGTCCCTGGTTCTTCGGACCAAAGCAGACGTCATCAAAAATTGTCGTCTCGAAAAGCTGATGCTCCGGATACTGGAACACCAGTCCCACCCGGTTGCGCAGTTCTCTCAGGTCAAAATCTTCCTCATAAATATCCTGTCCATGAAAATAGATCGTTCCCGAGGTTGCCTTCATCAGACCGTTCAGGTGCTGGATCAGCGTTGACTTGCCGGAACCGGTATGTCCGATGATGCCGATGAACTGTCCGTCCTTAATCTCAAGGTTCACATCCTTTAACGCCTGAATCTGGTACGCGGTCTCCTCACTATATACAAAATTCACTTTATCTAAAATAATTGACATTTCTACTCTCCGATCTGTGCCACACGAAGAATCGCGTCCACAAGTTCCTGGCGGTGCAGCACACCGACGGGTACATCAATGCCGGACTGGCGCAGCAGATCTGCTAAAATCGTCACCTGCGGCACATCCAGTCTGTACTCCTTGAGTTTTCCCACCTGGGAAAACACTTCCCGCGGCGTTCCCTGCATGACGACTTTTCCCTGATCCATCACGATCACCTTGTCGGCGTCCACGACTTCCTCCATATAATGTGTGATCAAAATGATCGTCACGCCTTTTTTCCGGTTCAGTTCATGCGCCGTGCGGATGACTTCCTTCCGCCCGTTCGGATCAAGCATGGCAGTCGGCTCGTCGAGCACAATGCACTTCGGTTCCATCGCCATGACCCCGGCGATCGCCACGCGCTGCTTCTGTCCGCCGGAGAGCTGCGCCGGGCGGGCGTGGATGTATGGCGTCATGCCGACGCGCCCGAGATATTCCATGGCGATTTTCTCCGCCTCGGCCCGGCTGCGCCGGAGTACCGACATCTGACCGGTAACGCAGTTTTGCAGCGCCGTCATGTTGTTGAAGAGATTGAAGCTCTGGAACACCATGCCGACCTTTGCGCGGTACTGCGAGAGATTCATCTCCCGCGCGGTGATGTCCTGCCCGTGATAAAGCACCTGGCCGGACGTCGGCGTTTCAAGAAGGTTGATGCACCGGAGCATCGTGCTCTTGCCCGAGCCGGACGCGCCGATGATGCTGAGCACTTCACCCTTTTCCACGCTGAGATGGATATCGCGCAGCACGGTATGATCGCCGAACTGCTTTTGCAGATGCACAAGCTCTATGACCTTTTCACCCATGGCTCAGCCCTCCCTCGCAGTTTTGATGCGGATCTCGGCGGCGCTGTCGCTCTGCGAGCCGAAGATCACATAGCTGTCGTTCCCGTCGAGTTTACGCTCAACAAAGCGCAGCAGCCGCGTGACCGTGAATGTCAGAATGAAGTACAGCACACACACGACAAGATACGTCTGGAACGTTTCAAAGCTCTGGCGCTTGATGATCCCGGCAAAGTAGTAAAGCTCCGTTACGCCGATGACGTTCAGCACCGAGGTGTCCTTGATATTGATGACAAACTCGTTGCTTACCGAGGGCAGGATGTTGCGCATGACCTGCGGGATAATGACCTTGAACATCGTCTGCGAATGGGTCATGCCGATGCTCATAGCGCCCTCAAACTGGCCCTTATCGATGGAGATGATGCCGCCGCGGACGATCTCGGCCATGTAAGCGCCGGTGTTGACCGAAACGATCAGGATACCGGACGGAATGAGCGGCAGCGTGCTGCCGCCGGAGGCAAAGGCATAACCCCAGTAGATGACCATCGCCTGCACCATCATGGGCGTGCCGCGGAAGATCTCCACATAAACGGCGATGACGGCGTTGAGTATCTTATGGAGCACGCGCACAAAGCCGTTGCGGGAGAATGGCGCCGTGCGGACGATGCCGGTCAGAAGGCCGATGGCGAGACCGGCCACGGTGCCGGTAAGCGCAATGAGCATCGTGTTTCCCACGCCGCTGAGCAGCTGGGGATAATATTTGGCGACTATGTTGATTACGTCCTGAAAAAAGCTCATAGCTGTTTACCGGCCCTTTCGGTCAGATTACTTGCGGATGATAACGACGAGGTTGGATTCGTAATAGGTATCGGTGAAGTCGATCTGCGCAGCGCGCTCGGCCGTGGGGCTCATGCCGGCGGCAATGGCGTCGATCGCGCCGGATTCCAGCGCGGGCAGCAGCGAATCCCATTCGATGGAGTAAATTTCCAGATTCATGCCGAGACGCGCCGCGACATACTTTGCGAT
>ERZ772855.3123-NODE-3123-length-12948-cov-2.746219_pt1 | contig 12948 bp, 8 predicted proteins | sample MGYA00511900_ERZ772855 | MGnify/ENA primary metagenome ERZ772855 (study PRJEB29015, sample SAMEA2737701) | human gut metagenome | biome: human gut; feature: human-associated habitat; material: faeces | place: China | collected 2012 ...
CTCTCTCTGTAGACCGTATCAGCGCGGCTTGCTTCGTCATAGCCCAAAAATCTTATACATTCTATCACGAAATATCCGCTTGTCAACCGGGAAAATGACTCTTTCCGGCGGTTTTTCCGTACAGGAAAAACATACTGCTTGCTATCATCGCGCAAAAGTGTTACCTTTATAAAGGGTTTTTATGCCTCTGATACGTTTATACTAACCCGGAGGAGGGGAAAAATGCCCAACTGCGATGCCGGACTCGTTTCCGTTCTCATGAGCGTATATAACGGCGCCCCCACGCTCGAAAAGGCGGCGGCGTCCGTTCTGGCGCAGACGTACCGCGATCTGGAGCTCATCCTCTGCGACGACGCCTCCACGGACGATACATGGCGCATCATGCAGCGCATTGCCGCGCAGGATGCGCGCGTCACAATCTTCCAAAACAAAACAAATCTCGGTCTCGGCGCTTCGCTCAACGAGTGCCTTGCGCGCGCGCAGGGCACATACATCGCCCGGCAGGACGCCGACGATGTTTCCGACTCTGACCGGATCGAGCGGACGATGGACTTTCTGCTCTCGTCCGGCGCGCCCTACGCCGCATGCGGCGTGCGCGTTTTCGACGATACCGGCGTATGGAGCACGCGGCAGTTTCCGCAGAAGATCACGAAGCACATCATCGCGCAGAAGAACCCCTTCTTCCACCCGACGATGCTCTTCCGCCGCGCCGTGCTCGAGAGCGTGAACGGCTACAGCACCTCCCCCGAAACGCGCCGCACGGAGGATTATGATCTCGTCATGCGGCTTGCCGCCAACGGCGTGATCGGGGAGAATTTGCAGGAAGTGCTCTACTCGGTGTACGAACCGCAGGAAGCCTATCTCCGTCACAATGCCAGGACCCGCATGTATGAGGTTCGCGTCCGCGCGCGCGGACTGCGCGCGATGGGCTCCCCGGCTTCGGATTACATCTATCTTGTCAAACCGCTCATCATGGCGTGCGTTCCGCGCGGCATGATGCGCTCGGTAAAGCGGCTGCAGTGGAAGCTGCAGAGCCGCGATACGAAAAAGTGAGGAATACCGGATCATGGCATTCAACAAAGGCTACGTAAAAGAAAAAATGGAGGGCTTTCGCCGGTTCACGCCGCTGCTGCGCGAGCTTGTGGTGCGCGACATCAAGGTGCGCTACCGCCATTCCGCGCTGGGGCTCGTGTGGACGGTGCTCAACCCGCTGCTGATGATGGTCGTCATCACGATCGTCTTTTCCACGCTCTTCAAGCAGAATATCCCGAATTTCCCGATCTATTATCTTTCGGGCTCGCTCATCTTTGCGTTCAATTCGGAATCGACGACGACCGCGCTCAACTCGATCATATCCAACGCCTCCCTCATCAAAAAGGTCTATATTCCGAAGTACCTTTTCCCGCTCTCGAATGTGCTTTCGGGGCTTGTGAATCTCGGGTTTTCGCTCATTGCGATGTTCATCGTGATGCTCATTACCGACGCGCCGTTCCACGCGACGCTCCTGCTGCTCCCGATCCCCATTTTCTATACGTTCCTCTTCTCCGTCGGGCTCGGCATCCTGCTCTCGGCGGTCACGGTGTTTTTCCGCGATATCGCGCATTTCTACAGCGTGTTCATTCTTGCGTGGACATACTTCACGCCCATCTTCTACCCCGTGAATATCCTGCCGGACGCCGTAATGAAGCTCATGCAGATCAACCCGATGTACCATCTTGTTACCTACATGCGCTCCATCGTGCTCTACGGCGTGTTCCCCAGTCTGAAGGAAAACCTTCTCTGCCTGTGTCTGGGGCTTTTGATGCTCGCGCTGGGGCTTTTCGTATTTTATAAAAAGCAGGACAAGTTCGTCCTGTATGTCTGAGCGGAGGTGCGCCATGGGCAGCGTTATTAAAGTCAACGATGTTTCGATGATGTTCAATCTCAGCTCGGAGAAGATCGACAGCATCAAGGAATATTTCATCAAGGCCGTGCGCCGGGAGCTCCATTTTCAGGAGTTCTGGGCGCTGCGGGACATATCGTTCACGCTTGAAAAGGGCGATTCTCTCGGCATCGTCGGGCTGAACGGCTCCGGCAAGAGCACGCTTTTGAAAATCGTCTCCGGCATTTTGAAGCCGACCAAGGGCACGGTGGAGACCTGCGGGAGCATTGCTCCCCTCATCGAGCTCGGCGCGGGCTTTGACGCCAACCTTTCCGCGCGCGAGAACATCTATCTCAACGGCGCGATCCTCGGCTACAGCCGCGCGTATATGTCCGAGCGGTTCGACGAGATCATCGAGTTTGCCGAATTGCAGGACTTTGTGGACACCGCCGTGAAGAACTATTCCTCCGGCATGGTGGCGCGTCTCGGCTTTGCCATTGCGACGATGAACGTGCCGGACATTCTCATCATCGACGAAATCCTCGCCGTCGGCGACTATAAATTTCAGGAGAAGAGCTTCGCGCGCATGCAGGAGATGATCGCCTCCGGCGCAACGGTCGTTTTCGTCTCCCACTCGATCGAGCAGGTGCAGAAGATCTGCAAAAAGGCTCTCTGGCTCGAGCACGGCCATATGCGCATGCTCGGCGACGCGGACGCCGTGTGCGGGGAGTATATGCGCGCATGAGTACCGCCGCACCGAAGAAAAAGCGCGTCCTTTTTATCATCAACCAGTTCTTCAGGGGCGGCGCGGAAACGGCGCTCGTGAATCTCCTGCGCACGATGGACAGCGCGCGCTTCGACGTCGATCTTCTCATCTTTGATATGATCGACCTGCCGGGCAGTCTCTCCCTCATACCGGAGATACCGGACTGGGTACACGTCATCAACGTGGCCGAAAACGAAAAAAAGACCGCGTTCGTGAAAAAGGCCGTCTTCAAGCTTGAGCGGAAGCTCACCGGCACGCAGCCGTTCCGCCGCGGCGCCATCCGCTATCTGCAAAACCAATACTACGACGCCGCCATTTCCTACGGCGAGTGGTTTTCGAGCGCGCTCTGCGCGCGCTATGCCGCGGCACGGCGCAAATATGTCTGGATCCACGCAGACATGGACAAGGCCGCCTTTCTCCACCCGGACATCCTGCGCTTTGAAGCGCAGTTCGACGGCTTTCTCTTCGCCTCCCGCCACTCGATGGAGGGGGCGGTGAAAAAATATCCGCAGCTTGCCTCCCGCTCGGCCGTGCTTCCGAACCGCGTGGACAGCGAGAAGATCATCGCCATGAGCGAGGAAGCGCTGCCCGTCTCTCTGCCGGAGGACGGTCTGCCGCTGCTCGTGACGGTCGCAAACGTGCGTGAGGAGAAAAACCATCTGCGGCAGGTCGCGGCGATGCAGCGGCTCTTTTCCGATGGGCTGCGGTTTCGCTGGGTGAACATCGGCTCGCTTGCCAACGCCCCGCTCGTGGAAAAGCTCCGGCTTGCGGTGCGGGATGCGGGGCTTGAAGACTATTTCACGCTGACCGGCCCGCTCGACAACCCCTACGGCGTGATGCGCCGCGCCGACGCCGTGTGCGTCCTCTCCGACCATGAATCGTGGTCGATGGTCATCACGGAAGCAAAGGCGCTCGGCGTGCCGGTGATCGCAACGCGCACCTCCGGCGCGCTCGAACAGATCGAACACGGCAAAAACGGCGTCCTCTGCGGCTTTTCCGATGAAGAGATCGCCGAAAGCCTCCGCGCCTTTCTCACCGGCGGCGCGGCGGAGACGATGCGCCGGGACGCGAAACTTCCAGCCGCCGAAACATCCCGGGACACACTGGAAGCGCTATTGGAAAACGACACGAAAAAGGCTCTCTATGTATTCGACGATATAAACTACGCGAGCGGCGCCCGCGCCGCGGCGCTCGCGCAGGCGCGCGCCGTGTCCGGCGTAGCGGAGGTATGGCTCTATTCCGCTGAGCCGTGCCGGGACGCCGCGCTCCGACAGGAGTTCCGGCTGCTTGAGATCCCCGACGGTGGGGGGCTGCGGCTGCTCTCGCGCCCGACGCGGCAGGTGCTGCGCGACGGGGACGTATCCCTCGCCGGAAAGCTTCTCCGGCTCGCCTACGCGGTGCTCGCGCACATCGGGCTCGAGTCTGTGCTGCCGAAAGCGCTGCTGCGGCGGAACATGGCCGCGGCGTTTGAGACCTTCGATACGCTCTTCGTCGTGAGCGAGGCCTCCAAAATGCGGGAATTTGTCTCCCGCTGCCGCCATCCGGGAAAGATCCAGTGGATCCATACGGACTACGCCGTCTGGCGGGAGCTGAACGAATGGACGCGCGCCGTTACGAAAAACGACGCCGCGCTCTATCGGCGGTTCGATGCGATCGTCTGTCTCAACAGGACGCTGCGCGAGAAGTTTCTCGCCGTATATCCGCAGTTTGCGGACAAGACGCTCGCCGTGCCGAACCCGGTGTTCCGCGCGGAGATACGCGAGCGCGCCAAAGCGCCGCTCACGGTACCGGTGGACGAGCGGGTCTGCAATCTCATCACCATCGGGCGGCTCGAGCGCGAAAAGCGCTATGACCGGCTGCTCGATATCGCCGCGGAGCTGAAAAAGCGCGGCTTCGCGTTCCGCTGGTACTTTGCCGGCAGCGGGCCGCTGTTCGAGGATATCCGGCGGCGGCGCGACGCGCTCGGTCTCGGCCCGTGCGTGACGCTGACCGGATATATGGAAAACCCGTGTCCCCTGCTCGCGCGGTGCAATGCGCTCGTGCTCTTTTCGGAGTATGAGGGCACGCCCGTCACGATCGACGAGGCCAAAACGCTCGGCGTGCCGGTCATCGCCAACGACGTTGGCGGCGTAAGGGAGATGCTGGAGGACGGGCGGTACGGCAAAATTACAAGCGACGACAACGGCTTCATCAAACTTATCACTCAGCTATAGAAGGAGATCCAAGGATGGCGAAAATTATTTTTACGGTCGACAACATAAACTACAAAGGCGGCGGACATTTCGCCACGTTTAAGATCGCCAACTATCTTTGCAGCTGCGGCCACGGGGTCATTTTGTACTCTCCCGTTAAAGCGGAAGCATCGGTGCGCGCGGAGCTTGCTGACGGAATCGTGGTCTCACAAAGAGCCTCTTTTTCCGATGCCGACTATATCGTCGTTCCGTTTGAGAATTCAGCCTTCTTTGAAAAAATCGCAAACCTCAAAACCCGCGCAAAAAAGATCCAGTGGATACACATCGATTACGACGTCTGGAAGAACGTCGTGCAGGACGATACGGAGCGCAGAAGGCAGCTGCTCACAGCCTATGACAGGATCGTTTTTGTTTCGGAACATAACCGGAACAACTTTTTGAAGTATTTCCCCGAACACGCAGAAAAAAGCACGGTAGTATACAATTTCGTAGATTCTGACAAAATCCGCGCTATGGCAGCCGATGCAGTCGATGCGGAACTTTTCTCTAAGAAAACGTCCAATTCGCTGACTGTTGTTCTGCCCGGACGGCTGGAAGAGCAGAAAGCCTTTCACCGGATGCTGGACGCCGCCAAAGTACTGAAAGAGCGTGGATTGAATATTAAATGGCTGATTTTAGGACGCGGATATGAATACGATTCCCTTCTGCAGAAGAAGGAGCGCTACGGTCTGGACAATGTGCATTTTCTCGGCTTTCGGCAAAACCCGTATTCCTACATGAGAGCCGCCGACGTAACGGCGATTTTATCGGAATACGAAGGTCTCGCTCTCACCGTAGCAGAGAGCCTTACCGCCGGAACGCCGGTGCTGTCCACCCGCACCGGCGGTGTGGCGGAACTGCTTCCGGACGAATACGGCTGGATTATAGAAAATGACCTTTTGTCGATTATAGACGGAATGGCCGCCATTTACGATGACCGGAAATTGCTGGAAGAAAAGAGAACTGCTCTTCGCTCCTATGCGTACAACAACGAACGAATCAAAGAAAGTCTGGACGCACTTTTCCAGACCTCCGAAGAAAGAGGCCGCGCCGTGATGCACACGCAAACTATCTACTCCTCTAATAAAACGCCGGATATTTCCGTCATTATCCCGGTATACAACACCGCCGACTATCTCCCGGAGTGCCTTGACTCTGTGGTGGGACAGACTTTCGACAGCTTTGAGATCATTATCGTTAATGACGGCTCGACAGACAAGTCGCAGACGATCATCGATGACTATGTATATCAGTTTTCTGACCGTATCCGGGCGTTCACCATACCGAACGGCGGGCTGGGCAACGCGCGCAATTACGGTATCGGCAAAGCCCGCGGAAAATATCTCGCATTCGTTGATTCCGACGATTTTATCCACTGCGATATGCTCAAAAAAATGTATGAAGCCGCACGGCAGCACAATGCCGACTGCGTGATGGCGGATTATATCGCCTTCTGGGACGACGGGCGGCAAGAGCACGTCCGCTCCGTTGAGTTTCCCGACGCCGGACGGCCGGATATTATGAAATACTCCGCCAAGTACGGCACAGTGAATATCTGCACAAAGCTGGTCGCGCGCGAACTTTTCGATATCATCCGCTTCCCTGCCGGATTCTACGAGGATCTCGCCACAACGCCGATCCTTCTGAGCTGGGCCAAAAACGTCTCCTATCTCCGCGAGGGGCTCTATTTCTACCGCCAGCGCGTCGGTTCCATCACGTCGATAAAATCCGGCGACAAGCGCCTGCTCGACTGCTATGCCGCGTGGGATCGTATCCGCGAACACGCCAACCCTCTCTTTGAAAAGGAAATACAGTTTGCGGTATACTGGAGCCTCAACTTTTTCTGCACCAATTTTCTCGATGACTTCACAAAGCAGTCCAAGGATTACTATGACCGGAACCGGGACTATTTCCGCGGAAACGCTTATATTGCCGACGCGATCCGTGAAGAGACATTTCTGGATTTTGAGCATCTGGACACGATCCCGAAAATCATCCATTACTGCTGGTTCGGCAACGGGGAGAAAAGCGAGCTCATTCAAAAATGCATGGATTCATGGAAGAAGTACGCCCCGGATTTTGAGATCATGGAGTGGAATGAATCCAATTGCAACATTCACACAAACCGATATGTGGAAGAAGCGTACGAAAAGAAGCAGTATGCCTTTGTTTCCGATTATTTTCGGTTAAAGGCGCTGTACGATCACGGTGGCGTTTACATGGATACAGACATGGAACTTCATCAGCCGCTGGAAAGTTTTCTCTATGCGAAAGCGTTCTTTGCTTTTGAAACGCCTCTCTTCATTCACGCCGGTATTTTGGGTGCCGAAAAAAACTGCGGGCTCATTGGTGAACTGCGCCGCTCGTATGAAGAAGACACTTTCGATCTGACAGAGTGTCCCGGAGAGGACTTCACGATCCCACGCCGTCTTACGCAGCTTCTCATCAAACGGACGAACCTGCAATTGAACGGAAAATCACAGCTTTTGGAAGGTAACATCCGTGTATTCAGCGCCAATCGTATGACTGTGAATATGCACGACGGGAGATGTGTCTGCGAGCACCATTACGAGGGCAGTTGGCTAAGAAAGGATAATGGTCCAGCTCCGGATTATACATACGAAGTTTTGAAGCACTACTTCACATGGGATCTGCTGCACGGAGACAACGACATATCTCTCCCCGGTGATACGGCGCAGCTTCTAACATACTACAAAAGCGAATGCGATCGCTACGAAAACTCCACCTGCTGGAAGATCACCAAGCCGCTCCGCATTCTCGGAGATTTTCTGAAAAAGATTTTCCGACGCAATGAAGTCTCCTGACCGAAACGCATTATCGGAGTACAGGTTATGAAAAAAAGCAAAAACTATCTGGCATTACCGGCCATCGTTCTGGCCGCGCTCTATCTTACCTTTCTGATCGACCTCCATACGCTCGAAACCTCATTGCAGAGAGTCTTTATCTTCTGCTATTTTGTGGTCATGGGCGTGCTGGCATTCTTTTTGAAGAGCAAATACGCCGAGGGAAAGCCGTTCCCGCTCCAAAGCCGGATCGCCGCGGCGCTGCTCGCCGCGCTGCTCGTCGGCGCGGGCTGGAACACGTTCCTGCCGCATGTGCGCTTCCCGCTGGAAGGCTCGCACATGTACGCGCTCTGGGAAAAGCTGCTCTATACGCTCGGCGCGTGGTGCGTTGTGTTCTACTTTGCGCAGCTCGCGCTGCTGTTTCTCGCCCGCCCCATGGAAAAACGCGGCTGGACAGAGCGGCAGAAAGTGCTCGCCTTTCTTCTCATGGGAAACTTTGTGTTTCTCTTTTTCACGAGCGATCGCATCCAGCCAACGCATCTGACGCAGGGCTTTCTCCTGCTGCTGACGGTCGCTTCTGTCTGGTGCTTCAACCGGAAGAGCGGCTGTATGGAAAAGTACCGCGCAAAGGGATCCCGCGCTGCCATTGGGATAATCGCCGTTTATGCCTCGCTTGCGAGCTTCGCGCAGCGCTTCTTTCTGGACGGCAACACGAGGATGCACTTTTCGCTGCCGGGGCTCTTTTACGTTTTGAGCGGTATTCTCTGGTTCATCCCCGTTATCTGGCTGATGCTGTTCACGCTGGAATGGCTCTCCTCCCGTCCCCGGACGCTGCCGAAGCCGGGAAGCCGCCGCCGCGCGTGGTGGACGCTCTTTGCCGTACTGGCCGTGTGTCAGCTGGCCGTTTTGTGGATCCTGTGGCCGGGCGGCTTCCCGGTAGACGCCATCGACCAGCTTTCGCAGGCAACGGGGCTTTACGGCATCAACGACTGGCATCCGGTGATGCACACGCTGCTGGAAAAGCTCATTTTGACCGTCATTCCGCAGGCCGGTGCGATCACCGCCGTGCAGATGCTCCTGTTCACATGGCTGCTGACAGCCATTTTGATGATCGGGTACGACAGCGGCATTCCCCTCCGGCGGCTGACATTTTTCGGCGCGGTGATCGAGCTTCTGCCGAATCAGGCGCTCTCGGCGTCGAACGTGCTCAAGGATTTCCCGTTCACTCTCGCGCTTTTATGGGGGCTTTATCTGCTTGCGCTGCTGGCGATGAAAAAGCCGCAGAGCAGGAAATTCGGGTTTTATGTGTGTCTGACTGTAGATATTTTTCTCATCTGCACGCTGCGGCACAACGGCGTTGTGCCGGGTCTGGCCGTTGCGGTGCTGTGCATCGTTCTGACGCTGAAAAACCATGCCGCTCTAAAATGGCGACCCGCCGTCTCGGCGCTGACCGCCGTGGTGCTTCTCGCGGTGTATAAGGGGCCGGTGTTCACGGCGCTTGGCGTTGTGCCGAATGGCATGTCCCCGTATACGACCATGATGTGCGCCGCAGGCTCCTGCATCAACAAGGAGCTCCCGCTTTCGGAGGAGAGTGAGCAGATCATGGAAAAGGCGCTTCCGCTGGAGGACTGGGGCGAATATTACTCTCGCTTTGTGGGACATGATCCCTATTACTGGGGCCGTCCGGCAGGCTCCGAGCCGTATAAGATCTCTGATATCACCGCCCGAGACGCCTTTACGGTCTATCTGGAGGCACTGCGGAAATACCCGGACGTAGTCATCAAGGACCGTCTGGACGGCACGGACATTCTCTGGGACGTCGTTCAGCCGCCCGACAGCTTCAACGCAAGATCCTTCAGCTTTGTTTCCCCATTTCCCGAAAACACGCTCCCGCTGGATACAAGCCGTCTGGACCGGCTGGACGACGGTTCGTATATAAAAACCGCTGTGCCTGCGAAAGCGTACTATTCCGCGGCAAATACTCCGATCAACAGCGCGGCGGATATGCTTCTCTGGCGTACCGGCGCGTACCTGATCACATTCTGGGTGCTGCTGCTCTTCTGGAGCAAAAACCGCATGGGCCGTCTCTGGTGGGCGGCGCTGCCCATGCTGGCAAACGCCGCAGGCTCCATGCTGGTGCTCTATCACCAGAGCTTCCGGTACGTTTACTTTGTGCAGGTGAGCGTGCTGGCGCTGCTCTATATCACCGCCGCGGTAAAACCGCATTGGAACGATGCGCCGCAGAGCCGTCCCGCAAACGAGATCCCGGACATAACGCCGGAAAAGGAGGACGAACATGGATAAAATCGCCGTTCTGATACCGTGCTACAACGAAAGTGCCACCATCGCCAAGGTGGTAAACGACTACCGCGCGGCGCTGCCGGAAGCCGCGATCTATGTTTACGACAACAACTCCACCGACGGAACGGACGAGATCGCCCGCGCCGCCGGCGCCGTCGTGCGCTACGAGCGGCGGCAGGGTAAAGGCAACGTGATCCGGACGATGTTCCGCGAGATCGATGCGGAGTGCTATCTGATGATCGACGGAGACGACACTTACCCGGCGGAGGATGCCCGTGCCATGGCGGATGGCGTACTGCGCGACGGCTATGACATGGTGATCGGCGACCGCCTTTCCTCCACATATTTCACGGAGAACAAGCGCCCGTTCCACAACAGCGGGAACGTTCTCGTGCGAAAGCTGGTCAACCGCTTTTTCGGCGGTCATGTGACAGATATCATGACCGGATACCGCGCGTTCAGTCCTCTGTTCGTCAAGAGCTTCCCGATCCTTTCCAAGGGCTTTGAGATCGAAACGGAAATGACGATCCACGCGCTGGACAAAAACTTTGCGCTCACGTCGATCCCGGTCGGATACCGGGACCGCCCGGCGGGGAGCGAGTCCAAGCTGAACACTTTTTCGGACGGCTTCAAGGTTTTGCGGACGATTGCGCGGCTTTATAAGGACTACCGGCCCCTGCCGTTTTTCAGCATCATCGCCGGGATACTGATGGTCGCGGCGCTGCTCTTTCTGTACCCGGTGCTGACGGAGTACCTGCACACTGGGCTCGTACCGCGGCTCCCGACGTTCGTGGCAGCGTGCTTTATGGCGCTGTTCTCTCTGCAGAGCTTCATATGCGGTCTGATCCTCGATACGCAGGGCAAGATGCACCGGCAGAATTTTGAGCTGCAGATGACGATCCTCTCCGGCATATACCACGCCGCACAGATGACCGACAATGAAAAAGCGGAATAATGTCCTCCGGGCCGCCCTCTTCGCCACAAACTATGCCTTTCTCTTTTTCACGAGCGACAGGATCCAGCCGACGCATCTGACGCAGGGCTTTCTCCTGCTGCTGACGGTCGCTTCTGTCTGGTGCTTCAACCGGAAGAGCGGCTGTATGGAAAAGTACCGCGCAAAGGGATCCCGCGCTGCCATTGGGATAATCGCCGTTTATGCCTCGCTTGCGAGCTTCGCGCAGCGCTTCTTTCTGGACGGCAACACGAGGATGCACTTTTCGCTGCCGGGGCTCTTTTACGTTTTGAGCGGTATTCTCTGGTTCATCCCCGTTATCTGGCTGATGCTGTTCACGCTGGAATGGCTCTCCTCCCGCCCCCACACGCTGCCGAAGCCGGGAAGCCGGAAGAAGGCGCTGTGCGTTCTTCTTATTGCACTGCTTCTCTGTCAGGTCTTTGTGCTCTGGGTCGAATGGCCGGGCGGATTTCCGCTCGACGCCGTTTATCAATACCGTCAGGCGATGGGTGAGCTCCCGCTGAGCGACGATCATCCGGTGCTGGATACGCTGCTCATGCGTGCTGTTCTGACGGTCTTTCCCCATCCCGCCGCGCTCACGGCGGTGCAGCTGCTGCTCTTCTCGCTCGTGCTGTGCGCGTTCCTCATGATGGGGTACGACCGCGGCATGCCGCTGCCGCTGCTCGTCTTTCTCGGGTGCTTCTTTGCGCTGATGCCGAATCAGGTGCTCAGCTGGACGAACGTACTAAAGGATTTTCCGTTCACGCTCGCGCTTTTATGGGGTACATATCTCCTTTTGCAGCTTGCGCTCGATACGCCGCGCAGCCGGAAATGGCCGTTTTACGCCTGTCTTGCGCTGGATATCTTTCTCGTGTCCCTCCTGCGGCACAACGGCGCCGCGCCCGCGGCGGCAATAGTCCTGCTCTGCATCGTGCTCACCGTCCGGCGCTATGAGCAGGTGAAGCTCCGCGCGCTTATGGCGGCGGTGCTTGCGGCAGTGTCGTTCGGCGTGTTCAAAGGGCCGGTCATGACGGCACTCAATGTTGCGCCGGTGTCGCTCTCGCCGTTCACGACGCTTTTCTGCGCCGTAGGTTCCTGCGTGAATAAGGATCTGCCGCTCTCCGAGGAAGCGGACGCGATTTTGGAAAAGGCGCTCCCGCTCAAGGACTGGCACGATTATTACGCCCGCTATTACGGCCATGATTTCTATTACTGGGGCCGCCCGGAGGGGAGCGTTCCCTATACGCCGACGGAGGTAACGACGCCGGAGATCCTCCGGGTCTACGGCGAAGCGCTATGCAAGTATCCGGATGTGATACTAAAGGACCGCATCGACGGGTGCGACATTCTCTGGGATGTCGCGGAGCCGGAGGACAGCTTCAACGCAAAGTCCTTCTGTCTTGTGTATGACCGGGACTGGATGGCGCAGTACGTCGATATGGCCGATTACTACGATGCGGACGACGGCGTGCTCCGCGATTACCGGCAGAACTTCTTCACCAAAGCCTACCTCCGGCTGACCGGAACGCCCCGAAACAGCGTGGTGGACATTCTGCTCTGGCGCACGGGCGCGTATCTGATCGCGTTCTGGGTGCTGCTGCTCTTCTGGCGGAAAAATGGTATGCAGCGTTTCCGCTCCGCAGCCGTGCCGTTCCTCGGCAATCTCATCATCTCCGTGCTGTATGTTTACCACCAGAGCTTCCGGTACGTCTACTTCGTGCAGGTGTGCGTGCTCGCACTCCTCTTCGCCACGGTTGTGTGCAGACCGCGGCCGCCGCAGCCGGAAGAAGAAAAGCCGGTATGAGGACGAGGAGGATGACGAGCAGGGCGAGCTGAACCCGAAGCTGGAGAAGCTCATGTTCGTGGGCGGTATCATCGTGGCGGTGATCATTGCCTGCATCATTCTGGTGCTCATCGGAAAAGCCTTCGGTCTGTTTAAGTTTGGCAGCAAGTCCAATACGGATCAGCAGGAGACCACCGAGGACTCCGGGCAGGTAGAGATGCCCAAGCTGGTGGGAGAGCAGTACAGCGAT
>ERZ772855.3128-NODE-3128-length-12928-cov-2.772547_pt1 | contig 12928 bp, 8 predicted proteins | sample MGYA00511900_ERZ772855 | MGnify/ENA primary metagenome ERZ772855 (study PRJEB29015, sample SAMEA2737701) | human gut metagenome | biome: human gut; feature: human-associated habitat; material: faeces | place: China | collected 2012 ...
GGAGATGCGCGCCAAGGATCCTATGCACTGCAAGCCCTATGCCGACAAGTTCGGCTGCGAGTTCGTGGCTGGCGAGAAGTGCTGGGGCGTCAAGGATGTTGACGTGTACATGCCCGCCGCTATGCAGAACGACGTCCGCATGGAGTCCGCCGAGAAGATCGCTGCCTCCGGCGTGAAGTACTACATCGAGGTGGCCAATATGCCCACCACCAACGATGCTCTGAACTTCCTGCGTCAGCAGAAGGGCATCATTGTGGCTCCCTCCAAGGCCGTTAACGCCGGCGGCGTGGGCGTCTCCGCTCTGGAGATGGCTCAGAACTCCGAGCGTCTGGTCTGGACTGCCGAGGAAGTCGATGCTCAGCTGCACAAGATGATGAAGACCATCCACAAGGAATCCGCCGATGCCGCTGCCGAGTACGGCCTGGGCTATGACCTGGTGGCTGGTGCCAACATCGCCGGCTTCAAGAAGGTCGCTGAGGCTATGATGGAGCAGGGCTGCTTCTAAGCCGAAGGATAGGATATCATCCAAATAGAACCAACAGGGGTCCCGCAGAACTGCGGGACCCCTGTTTCTTGTCAAAAAGCCCCAAAGGTCAAAGCACTTTTAGGGGACACTCAAAGGACTCCTGCCGCCTTGGCAGGAGTCCTTTTCGTCCTCACGAATCCCGGTACACTGTGAACTGATAAACGTTTGTCTCGGGCTGCGTCAGCGAGTAATAGCCGAAGCCCTGCAGCGATACGCCATACTCCTTCAGGAAGCGCTCAGCATCCTCCCATTTTCCGAAGATCCGGCTCAGCTCATCCACCTGCGCACTCTGCGCAAGCTGGATGGCAAAGCTTCCGCCGTTCTTCTGTATCACCTGTGAAAACTGCTGCGCCAAAATCGGCCCGCAGTCGGCGTCGCTTTCCACCCGCGTATGATTGCGGGCATGATAGCTGCCCGACATGCTGTCGGTGCCCGGAATAGTGAAGCAGGACAGATAGCCGTCTCCGATGGGATAGAGGTCCCGAATCAGGTGGTTATCCACATTGAACCGGCCATACAGCAGCTTGTCCCCCTGGTTTCCCAGGTCAGCGGTGGCATCCAGATCATAAAATATGCCGTCAATTTCCGCCACATTCCACTGGTGCCCGTTCCCGCCGTCCAAGGGCGCGCCGGAAATCGACAGGCAAACGATTCCCATCTGCTCCAGGATCCATTGCATGGTTTTTCCGGTTCCGTCACACTTGGCCCGGCCTTCCACCAGCGCGCCGTAGGGCGTCCCGCAATACGGCGTGGACAGGTCGTAGACACAGTGGCCGGTGACGTAGCGATAGGCATGCAGCTCCGCCTCTCGCGCAGAAAGGCCCGCCGCCCCGCTTACCACCTCCTGAACGATCCGGTCGCACTGCTGATAGGCCCGGCGATAGGTATCCTCATCCATATGGTAAGAAAGTTCGCTGATCCCCGTCACCATCTTTTCTCCGTCTCGATCAACGCTGTTGTAGTAATACGTCGCATTGCCATCTATCTGGAACAGCTCCGGGCAGTTCCCATAAATCAGCGTCATCAGCGCCTCCATCTCGTCCATGCTGATGCTGCTTGGAAACTCGACCTCCGTCCGGAAATTCGCCACTGCCTGGTATATAGCCAGGAAGTCTTCCAGCATCCGGTCATCCAGCTGCTGCACCAGATGCCGGCAGCGATAGCCCGGAATGATTTTTTCCGCCTGCTCCCGGATGGCACTCAGCTCCCCGGCGGGTTTCTCCTCGTTACCTGGTTCCGGTGTCTCAACAGGCGTCGGTTTTGTCTCGGGTAACGGCGCAGATGTCCCGCCCAGTACGCCGCTGAGCAGCAGTATCACCACTGCGGCCACGCACAGGACCGGCACGGCAATCCAGGCAGCTCCGACTCCGCGTCTTTTTTTCGGTGCAGAGCCTCCCGGGTATCCATAGCCGACACCCGGCTGCCAGGTTTCGCCGTATCCCTGTTGGATTCCAGTGCCATTGTGCGGACTCCGCCGGCCAGACGGCCGCTGCCCGCTTGTCTGATCTCTGAATTCCAGCGCCATGATCAATGAAACGTGAATCCGCCGCCGGAGCCTGAGCTCTGCTTCGGCTGCTCATGCCCGCGCATAACCGCAGAGTTGCCTGTGCGGGGTGCAGGCTTCCAGGCCGGGGTAGCTGCCAGCAGTACCCACAGGATCAGCCAGCACCGGCCTGCCGGCACAAACAGCACCCGGCTGCCGATCTCCATCACCAGCGCGCCCGCCAGCGACTGCCCCAATCCCAGGATCACCATCGGCACGGTTTCCTCACCGCCCACGGCAACCGCCCGCAGCGCCGTCACCAGGGCGCCCAGCAAGGTCAGGAAAAGGACCCGCACCACGCCAAGAAACCATCCGGAGCCCATAGCCGGGCGATAATGAAGCATATCCCAGGCCGCAGTGGACTGAAGAGAATCTCCCCTGCTGCCGATTTCAAAGAGCAGCTCAAACAGACCGGCCAGCACCATCAGCGCCACCAGGCCCACAGCCAGCATGGTCATGATCTGACCGATACCCTTGAATTGCATAAATCTCGTGCGCCGCCCCGTTGTAAGGCGCACCACCAGGCAGGTTATCGCCGCCAGCACAAGAAACAACAGCGCCATCAGCAGCGGCGTCCACATGGAATCCGCGTTCTTATTGTAAATCCCCGCGCACAGGTACCAGCTCACAAATCCGGCCACCAGAGACGCGCTCAAGGTCCTGATATCAAGCTTCAAATCTCTCTCCTCCTTATGTCAGAATACCACGCACAGCGCAGCAAGCACCGCAGCCAGCAGCGGCACCACATTGCAGAGCCTGTAAACCGTGCTGTACTCCTCCGGGTAGATCTCCATTGCGTTTGCCGCCCTGTATCGCACGGATAGGAATACCGTCAGCACACACCAGGAAACGCCCAGAAGCGCCAGCGCAACAAGCCAGTTGGCCGGGATCGCTTCCCGGGTGCCCAGCTGCCGCGAAGCCGCCAGAAGCAGCATAGCCGCAGCGCCCCAGAAGCCCTGCATCACCACCTTGTACTTTCCGGCCAGCGTGCCCAATCGCGCACAGATCCACCAAAGCACGCCCAGGCCCACCAGCAGCAGGATAAAACGCATATCCTGCAGGGCCGCCATAGAAACGGTCAGCAGCGCCAACGGCGCATGATACCATTTGGCAGTGACCTGACCCTTCTGCTCCAGCAGCTCATACACCGCGCCCGCCACCGGAACGCCCAGCACGCTGATCAGCCAGCAATCATCCGCGTCCAGCCGCATGGCGCCGGCGCGCCAGTTCAGCAGCAGGATGTAGGCCGCCCATACCAGAAGCCGGGCCGCCCGATATATACTTTGCTTTTGCGCGCCTTTTTCCAGCGTCAGCGCAGCCAGCAGCACCGCCCCGGCCACCATAGGCCAGCCCAGATGCGTAAGCTTTCCCACGCGGGAGCAAAGGTCGCTCCATCCGGAGGATACCGCAGCCAGGACAACAGGTGTCAGAAAGGCGTAAAGGACGCTAGCCAGCACGCAGATGCGCAGCCGGGACTTTTCCTCACCGTCCCGCAGCTCGCGGGCCAGGAACAGCCCCGAGAACAGCACCGGCGGCACAAACAGCCAGAGCTGTCTTGCCGACTGCGCATCCAGCAGGTATCGGAACATTCCCTCAAATGCCAGCAGCTGCATCAGAGTCAGGATCGCATACCGCAGGACGTTCAAAGCCGCATTCGGGAAATACTTGCGCACGGCGCTCAGTCCCACAAGCAGCAGCAGTCCGATGCAGAATACCGCCAGGTTATCCTTGAAGCTGAAAGAAAGGCCTTCCAGGCTGGCCTCCAGCACGCCGGATATCCGGTCGGATGACAGCTGTGCCGGGGTCAGGGCATAAAGGACGCCCCATGCCAACCCAAAGGCTGGCCCGGTCTGATAGGTACTCTTCTGAAATCCACCCTTAGACGCCAAGGGGATAAGCAGGATCCCCAGCACCAGCAGTGCCGGAACCAGCGCGCCGGGCTCGGTCAGCACTCCTCCCACAGCCAGACGCGCAGCCGCAAAAATCACCGTGGCCACATACGCGCCGATGTTCATGAAATAAGATGTACTCATACTGTGCCTCCCCTCAGACCAGGCATAGGATGTTCAGCAGCCAGCAGGCAGCCAGGGCGGCATACACAAAGCGGTAGGAGCCGTAGGGGTCCATAACCAGCCCCAGCACGCAGCGAACCCCGCAGCCAAGCTCCAGCACCAGCGCCGGAACCGCCATCGCAAATTCGCGAGGACTGCAAATACCCGCCAGCAGCGTTATCACCAGCGTGACCACCACCAGCAGCAGGGTCTGTCTTCCGCTGCGGACGTTCTGCTCCCGATAGGCCAACAGGTCCGCGGCGTTTTTGCTCCACCTTTTGCCGTCCCGGCCCGCCAGGGATGTGGGATACCCAAAATATTGGGCCGCCCGGCGAAGATTCTTTCGCCGCCCGTTCAGCGCATAATCCGCCAGGGCGCCATAGCCCGGGCCATAGCCCTGCTGCGCGGCGCAGTTGAAGAAGTTCTGCGCCACCTGCTGGGTATCCATCCCCTCCATCTCGTGGCTGCTGTAGTACAGGCCCAGCTGGTAGCTGGCATAGGCGTTCCCGGCCTGGGACAGGGTCTGCAGGTCGCTGAGGGCCGTTTCCGTGTCCGTCTCCAGCGACGCAAGAGCCGCCTGCAGGACCTCGCCCTCCCGTTGATCCTCCACCGAGCACGCTCCGCCGTGCCTGCCGTTGGCGAGGATCAGAAACCGCGGCACCGGCGATAGCTTCACCTGCGCGGCATCCAGCAGCTGCTGGACCATCCTTCTCACCAGGGAGGCAGACAGCATGGTGCTCTTGGTCACCGCGCCGATCACCGTGTTGACCTCCGCGCGGGAAAGCTCCGGCTGCACGGCCACATCCGCCACGCTGGGGCAGGCCGTCAGGATAAGCTCCCACAGCAGCGCATCGCTGCGGTCGTCGCCTTTTTCTTCCAATTTTGCCCGCAGCATCGCGGGCGTCTGTAAAATCTGTAATCCCTGCTCGTTGACTACTTCTTTCAATATCTCTCTCATGCCTTACCCCTCAGACCAGATGGAATTTTTCCAGCTCCAGCTCGTAGCTTGTGCGGCTCTTATCGTTATCGTTCACGGCTGCATCCTCCAGAAGGCAGCGGACCCAGTTCTCCGTGTCATTCCACGGGGCATTTTCATCGATCTGTCCTGCACACAGCGCCGCAAAGAAATCTGAAAACAGCTGCCGCAGCTCCGGCTGCGCTCTCCACCATTGGGCCGTTATCTCCGCGCCGAATTGATGATGTCCCGTTCCATTGTGCCCTCCGGCGTCAAACAGAAACACCGGGCGACTCTGAAAATACTCCAGATATTGCTCCCGCATCAGGTGGCTGTACTCCTCCCCGATGAAAGGATGGGTATAGAACAGCAGATAAAAGGCAATTACCGCTGCCGAGAATATGTCGCGCACGCACCCGTCCAACACGATGCCATTTTTCTCCAGCTGCTGCTCCACCACCTGCGGCACAGACAGAAAGTCGCCGCGAAAGGCCGCGCCGAGCTGCGAAACCCGAGAAATTGTTTCACCCGGAACCAGATACACCTGGTTTGTCCCATACTCCACGCGCACCTGATCCCTGCCAAAGCCGTTCAGCGTCAGGCCCTCACGGTGCAGCTGCCCGATCCTGCGGAACAGATGGACGGCAATGGTCCACCTGGGCGTGTCAGAGCTGGGCAAAAACCGGCGGACAGAGGGATACGCATCCATGCTGAAGGGATGCAGCACATATCCCTGCATTTCATCGCTCCGAACCAGATCGAACGGCCAGAAAAAGCCCTCCCGCAGGATTCGTCCCATCTGAATCTGCTCCAGCACGTCGGATACCCGCAGCAACTCCTCCCGCTTGACCCGGAACGGCACCAGCCACAGCGGTTTATTCTCGTTCCGGCATCGCACCTGAATATAGTGGTGCTCCGTCCCTGTTTGCAGAAAGTCCCCGCTATCGTCCAGCAGCAGCTGCTGTGCCTCCTCGGGGGTCGACATAATTTTGTAGGCGTTGGCGCCCACCAGGTAGCTGTTGACCCAGCGGCCGGCTTCCGGATACATCACGCTGTCGCTCATCTTCTCCTATTCCTTCCTCTTTTTCCCGAGTCGCCGTCGTAGTCGTCAAAAATAAAGCCCCGGTCCGACTTCTCCGACCGCCCGCCTCTGTCGCTGCGGTCGAAAATAGAGAATAACCCCTTCTTTTCCGCGACCGGCGGATCAGAGCTCAGTCTTTTCCCGTGGCCATTGTCGGGCCTGCGCGCCTTTCCCCACGCCTTCAGCGTCTTTTCCAGCTGCTCACTGAGCAGACTGTCGCCGCGGCCGGCGGCCTTGCGCAGGTCGCTGCGCACCTTCTCGTCCCGCAGTATGACGGAATGCTCCAGCTGGAGAGACTGGCTGCCGGAAACTCCCATTTTCAGCGCCGGAATCCCCTCAATTTTCTTAATCAGACTGCCGCAGTCATAAACGACCCGTCCGGCTTCCACCCGGCTGCAGGACAGAAGCATCAGATCCCATGCGAAAATTGCCTGGTTGGAGGCAGCTTTCAGCTTTGCCGCCAGCGGCAGCAGCTGATTGCAGATCTCCTCCCTGTCCCTGGCAGGCAGGTGTCCGTCCAGCACCAGCTCTGTCATCGGCTCAGTCCGGCTCGGATCCCGGTACAGCTGCCACACGGCATCCAGAAAGTGCAGCTTATTGCCATCCGCTCCGCTGTCCCGGGTCTGAAGCAGCGCCTGCACATTGCTGCTGGGCGCGCCGTCCAACACATAGTCCATCATTGTGCGATAGGTCATGCAGCTCCAGAAATAGGCCCGCTGCCGCCGCTGCAGCTCATGAGCGGCCTCCAGCGAGAATACGCCTCTGGGCAGCGCATCGACTGCGCGTCCCATCTGCGGCACCAGGTTTTTCAGCGGCATCCCCTGATAGATATCCCTGCGCAGGAGCTGCATCCAAAGAGCAACACACTCCTGTTCAAAATCGTCCATGGGGGACGCCCCCTGATAGCTCCGGCGCGCAGCCACAATGTCCTCATAGCATCTGCAATTCTGCAGATGCTTGTGAATCTGATATTTCTTCCACAGGATGCTGCCGCCGCTCTTCAGCGCAGCCGCAACGTCATCATACAGGGCCGGATACTCCCGCTCCAGCCCGGCCAGCAGCGCGCAGCGCTCCTCCACGGGAAGCTCCTGCCGCAGCCGCACCTGCACCATATAGCCCACGCAGGCATCCAGCAGTCTGCCGTTATAAACGCAGGAATTGCGGTCCAGGATCTCGCAGCTCTCTTTTCCCAGCACACCGCCGGACCGGCTCAACTCGTCCAGGATATTGGCCAGAACGTTCTGCTCCATCAGCGTCATCTGGCGGAGCCCCACATGCCGCAGAATGCTCTCTGCCAGCTGCCGGCACTGCCCTGCATCCAGGCAGGTGGTCAGCTCCACGCAATCCCCGGTCAGCATTTCATCGCCGGAGCGCAGCATCTCCGGGATCAGACTGCACGCCGTCTGCGGGTCAATGCTGCATGCCCGGTCCGAAAAGATGCCGCGCAGCAGGGCATGCACAAGCCCGGCATAGCGCACATCGAAGGTTTTCACCGTTTTCTGCAGCAGCTCCAGCTGCTCAGCGCTTCTGCTGTACTGCAAAAGACGGCAAACACAGTCGCAGAGCTCCCGCCCGCCTGCCGCATCCGCCTGCACCTGTTTGACGCAGCGGTCCACAGACAGCTCCATAATCCGCTTGGGCAGCGCAGCGTTCTGCCTTTTCAGCATCCAGATCAGGAGCTTGTTCACCGTCTCCTGGTTTGCCGACGGAACCCTGCCGCAAAGCAGCAGATTCCCCACCACGCGGTCATACACGTCATTTTCCGGCCGGTTTCCATCGTTCATCTTCCGCATGTGATATGCGGTGGCGATCATCTCCAGTGACGCATACTCCAGCGGCACCAGCTCCCCCAAAATATACTGCATATCCAGCAGCATCTGGCGGCGCTCCTCCGGGGCAGCAGATGCCAGATACCGGAAAAGCTCCGCAACAAACGGGTCCTCCTCCAGCCGCCTGCCGCCATCGTCCAGATCAAAGGTACACAGCGGGATCCCCATGCCGCCTCCGCCGGCCTTGCTGGAAACACAGATGGCCGCGCGGGTATCCGCGGCGCTGCTGCACGTCAGTCTCCAGCGCAGACCGGGAAGCATGCCCATGGCCGCGCAATAGGCCACCTCCCGCACCATATCCTGGGTCTGGCTCAGGGGCAGCTGCGTAAGCAGGGCCAGGGACCCGCCGCCTGCCACCGCCTGATACACGTTATAGAGCAGCAGCGCATATCGCTCGTCCGTCAGGCCGTACTTCTCCCGCAGGACAGACAGCTCAAAGCCGCCACGCAGGACCGTCTCCTTGGGCGGCAGCTGGCTGCCGCTCTGCGCCGTCATCATGTCGCCGGTGTCGATCCCGTAAATAGCGGAGGGATCGGTCTCCATGCAGCGGGCATATTCATCCAACCCCATAAAGTATGCGTGGGTAAAGATCGAGGCCCGCCCCTTGATATCGCTGCGCATGGTAGATTTGGCAATCAGGAAATCCCGCCTGCCGCCGTTCTCCTCGCTGACAGCGTAGCTGAGGATAGACTGACCCATTTTCGGGCCGGATCCGTCCTTTTCAAACAAGGACGTCATGGTACTGTTGAAATAGCCGAGGTTGTTCTCATTATCCGCCGTCAGATCCTGGGATCTGGCGCAGACCATATATCCGGCTTCATCCGTCCGGAACCGGCATGCCTGCTCCATTTTCATTGGAGATCCTCCCCGTTATAAAACCGCTCTTGTTTGCACCTTTGTTCGTTCATCCAGTCGTCAAGCCGCCCCTGATATTTCCTTGCAGACTCCAGCAGCGCCTTTTTCGGCTGAGGATCCGCCTGAAAATAGGGACCGATCCTTCCCAGCCGCCAAAGGATCCATTTCAGCGGGTCCTCCACGCGGCGGGGATTCGGTGCGCCCTTGGGGAAGCCAACCAGATTGATCCCTTCCCAGATTTCCCACATGTTCAGATAGATCCGTCCGCTGGCGCAGTCGGCATAAACCTCCGTCCATATGCCGGAGGCAATCTCCTTTGTGATATCCTCATTAATATCTATGTCAATAGAGGTCAGCTCCGGCTCCAGGGTTACCGGATCCACCGCCGGCATACGGGTTTTCGGGTCAAGCGAGGTAATCCGTTGAACAGGGCACGCATAATAAAAGTTCCGCTCCTCAGGTGAACGTTCATTCCAGCCCTTGATCCACGCGCGAAGCTCGTCATACTTCCTGCCGCAGATATCGTACAGGATGTACCAGTTTTTGTATTTTACAAAGCGCCGTTCCACGCCGCAGGTGATGGCCGACACGCCGCAGAAGGTTTTTCTGACAAACTGGCCCAGCTGCGCCAGGATCATGGCCGCATTGTTGCTCAGGTAGTCCTCCAGCTCGTGGCTGATGGCAAAATACTCCTCCCGGTTCAGGCCGCCGGACACAGCTGCCGTAGGCCGGAACATGGGGCTCTGGTTTCCTTTGGGATACTGATTCCGGATTTCATCCGTTTTGGTAAGAACCACCGCCACTGGAACATCCGCCCAGGTGTTCTGGCTCATATTCAGGGCGACGCGGATCTGATTCACCACTCCGACCACCTTGTTGACACCGCTCACATCGGGATAGGCCGAAAAGCCGGGGACCTGATTGGGATCCACCAGAAACATCAGGCCGTCTGCCCGGGCAATAAAGCTGGCGATTCCCTCCTTGGCCCGGCTGTTCCGGCTGTCCTGGTCGCCCAGCTTGGCGTAATCATCGTTCCACTTGACGCAGTTCTCACCGGCAATATCATAAAAAACAATGGTAAATGCCTTGCTGCGGTCGTTCTGGTCAACCAGGTTCACCGCCAGAGGACGGCGCATGACGCTGTCATCCGTACTGCCGGGCAGCGGCATATTGGCCTCCACGTTTTCCTTGAAATCTGGCAGATTGTTTTCCGTGATATAGTATCCGGTATTCTGCATGGCCATGGCCAGCCGGGTCAGCAGCTGGTTCAGATAAACCGTTTTGCCGCAGGTGGTAATGCCCACAACACTGATAAAAATGGTGGGATATTTGCCATAATTCGGCAAGGGCAGGGGATTGTGGCAGTGGGGGCACAGCCGCGTCACCGGCGTGGCGCGATCGGAATACCGGTCATACACCCTGATGGCGAAGCCATCCTGATCCCGCACAAGGCCATCCGCGCCTACGCCGTTGGCGTCAGGGTCCAGCATCTCCCAAAACCGGTCGGCATCATTGGGGTCGATATGCGGCATATTCCAGCGAGGATCTGCACTGGAATAGCCGGCGGTTCCTCCGCGGCTCTTCCAGTATCGGTCCAGCTTTTCGTCCGGATTTCTTTGGGAAAATTTCACAAACAGCCGTTTGTGTTCGTCCACATCGCCGCTGGTGAATTCCTCCCTGTCCAGTTCCTCCTGGGTGAAGCCGGTGTTGGCCCGAAACAAAACCTTGTCGCTTTCAAACTCCTCAAAACAATAGGGGCATTTAATTTTACCCATTCCGCATCCATCCTTTCTGCTATACGCCTTCCCGGAAGAAGCTGTTTTCAAAGCCCGGTGCCGGCAGGACCCGGACCTCCTCGCCATCGGACACCCGAAGCGGTATCTCCCGGTTGAGCCAGCCGCTGGGCAGCGGAATGGGATCAGACTCCCCCACCCGATACATTAACGCCCCATCTGTATAGCTTCCGATAAACTGATCGCTCAGAGTCACCTGCAGCACAGTCTGAAGGCCACTGCGCTGCAGCGCGGCGGAATAGCGCAGCGGAATAAAACATACGGCCTCACGCCCGGGTGTGTAATATAGGTGAACGATCCCGCCCGGAACCGCCATCATACTCCACACCTGGATGGTCTGGGGCGGATCCGCCTCAAATCCCCGGAACACAGGCATGGCATAGAAGGTCCCCTGCGTAACGCCGATGAGCCGATAGCCCCCTTTATCCATGGAGTGGCCATTATGCAGGCGCCGAAGCTCCTCCTCTGTCAGGCCCAGCTTCTCCGGATCGGCCAGCGGAAGATTTTTTCCCAGGCACAGGGTAAAGGCGTCCGCTCTGGGGCATTCCAGGCTTAATCCATACCGCCCTCTGCCCGGATCATAGTCCAGCGCCAGGTTGTTGATGCTGTACAGGTTCATATTCGGCCTTGTAATGGGCATCGGCTCACTCCTCCTTCTTTGCTGCGGCAATTTCGTTGTAAAGAATATTTTCCGGATTCACCGGATAGACATAAAGCCTGTCCACATAGTCCTGCTGCGGGATCCGGAAGGCCGCGCCGGTATTGTTCACGTTCTGGATCTGGGTTGGCTGGCTCAGCATGCAGAACCGCTGTCCGCCGCTGGGGGGAACCGTGGCCATCAGCCGGCCCGCAGTCTGCATATTCAAATCGAACAGACTCTGGACTGCCACCCCATAGGCCGCACCGCCTCCGGCCATTCCCGCCCGGAATTGCAGCTCATCAAACAAGGAAAGCCGGAAATTATCATCCTTATCCGCGATCAACCGGAATCGCTTCACCAACTGATCCAGGAGGCTCTCCACTGTGCTGCACGGCGTCAGGCGCATCATGTCCCGATACTCCGGCTGATTTGCCAGATTGGCAATCTCCTGTGTATAGGCCCTTCTGATGGTCTCATCAACGTTCCCCTGGGATTGCCGCAGCCCGTTCCGGGTCTCCGTCAGTGTGTTTCCGAAGTCCCTTGCATTTCTGCATACATCCTTCATAGCTGCGCAAAGCTGCCCCGCCAGGAAGCCGTACACCTCTGGCAGAACCTGGCTGCATGCATAGCGATGCAGACACTCTGCAAGCGTTCCCCTTCTCATGTTCATGGGCGCGTACCAATCCGTGCGGGTTTCCAGATTGACGGCCTCCTGCTGCAATGTGGCGTTCATCGCGCCGTAAGAAAGGCGGCTGCACAGAAGCTGCTTGAAATACTCCTGCACCCGTTCCGCATTTTCCTTCAGCTCCTGCACACACCGTCCATAATACTGGTTCACGCAGAGACCCCAGATATCCCCGACAGACGCCACCGCGTTTATCAGCTTGTCCCCGTCGATCGTATCCGACGGTCGGCCGCGGAGTCTTCCCAGGAGTCCACGGGTCGGCGCGTCGGACAGGCTCTGCTCCAGCGCCTCCATCTCCTTGGTGTACGGGAGATACTGGAAAAATGTGGGCAGATCCGGCAGCAGCTCCTTCTCGTCTATGTACTCCCGGAACAGGCTGTCGTAGTCCTGCTGCGCTCCGCAGAGGGTCTCCTGGATGTTGGACTGTCCCCCGGCCGCACCGGCCTGCTCCAGGCACTCCGTGAGGATCTGTTCCATCGCCGCGCAGGCGATTTCATCCGTCTCCTTGACCTTTCTGTCCGCGCTGAGGCTCCACACGGCGGAGGAACCGGCCCCCCAAATAGCTGCCTCCAGCCCCTGGCCCAACCGGTTGTCATCCTGCGAGTTGACGATCACCATCACGTTGGCAGCCGCCTGATATCCCTCGGGGCCGCTGCCGGAGACATTTCCGTTTGTCAGGTCACTCTGCACGATCAGATGCTTCCCGTTTCTTTCGGCCCAGTCAACAACCGCCCGCAGCCGGCCGATCCTCTCCCGGTCCGAATTGAATACCTGCCGCACAAACAGAAAATAATATTCCGCCACGGTGACAGCCTGGCCAAAATCAGGCTGATGCTGCACCGCCTGGAAAAGCTCCGGGAACCTGTCATCCATCACGTCCCAGAAATAAGCCATTCTCAGCGTGCTGTTGCTTCCGAAGGCTCCCGGATTGCTGCGCATCGTGTAGAAGGCGTCTCCCACGCGGTTTTCA
>ERZ772855.3140-NODE-3140-length-12878-cov-2.816424_pt1 | contig 12878 bp, 9 predicted proteins | sample MGYA00511900_ERZ772855 | MGnify/ENA primary metagenome ERZ772855 (study PRJEB29015, sample SAMEA2737701) | human gut metagenome | biome: human gut; feature: human-associated habitat; material: faeces | place: China | collected 2012 ...
AATACCCCCTGTCACTTCTGCATTTGTATTGTCCTGTGCGGCTACATAACCGATCTTATTGCTCTGCGTCTTGAGACCCGCGGCAATGCCGGACAGATATCTCGCCTGATAGATCCTGCCAAAATAATTGGTAAAGTTTTTGCCATTGCTCATATAACCTGAACCATGTGCAAAATAAATATCAGGATATTTTTCCGCAAATTCCGATAACTCCTGCATCTCGCCAAAGCTTGTTCCGAATATGATATTGCATCCCGCATCAATGCATTCCTGAATTGCTTTGTTCTTTTCTTTCGTATTATCATCGGAAACATTTTCTTTACGAACAATCTGTTTTGATGTTAGTCCGAGATTGTTCGCCATTGTTTTGATCCCCTGCTCATGTGCGTATGTATATCCGGAAGTATCCGAAGCACTTCCTATGTACAAAACGCCGACTTTAATGTCTTTTGCCGCGATCACCTTTGTCCCCGCTTCGGTCTCTGTCTTATTAGTCTTTGTTGTCTCGGAACTGTTTTTACCATTTACATTGTTTGTAACAAGATCCACAACCTTCGTTGAAGAACCACATCCGGTCAATGCAAATAGCATTACAAACACCATGCATAGTGCTGTCCACTTTTTCCTCATTTGTCATCCTTCCCTTCTATCCGTTTCTCTGTACGAATTATTTTACGTGCTTAATATTTTTTAGAATATTTTAACAAATACACAGTTTTATTTCAATGTTTTTAACAAAAAGAGTTGAAAATGTATAAAAAAAGTGCAAAGCCGGCGCTTTGCACTCCAAGAATTGCTATCGCTATTCCCGATATTATTTTATTTTCTGATCTTATCCCTGATACACGATCGCATCTTTTACCTGCTTTGCTGTCTCGTCATCTTTCAATGCAGCGATGATCGCACCGGCAAATTCAATACAGGTTCCCATGCCGCGGCTGGTGATCACATTGCCATCGACAACATAAGGCTGTTGTAAATATTCTGCACAGTCTAACTTTCCTTCAAATGACGGATAGCTGGTTGCTTTCTTATCCTTTAAGATACCGAGTTCACTAAGTACAGTTGGTGCTGCACAAACAGCAGCCACAAGCTTACCCTCTTTTGCAAATGTTTTTAATGCTTCGCAAAGCGGTGTATATGCTTTGAGATTTGGTGTTCCCGGAATGCCGCCCGGAAGGATCAAGGCCTGTGCCTGATCCAGATCGGCATCTTCAAACAACACATCTGCTTTGATCGTAATATTGTGCGAACCGGTTACTTCCGGATCTTTTGTAACAGAAACCATGTCAATGTCAATCCCGGCACGACGAAGCATGTCTACTACGGTCAACATTTCTACTTCTTCATATCCAGTGGCTAAAAAAATAAGAGCTTTTGCCATAATCTTCCTCTTTTCCGGTATCAAAACAGAGCAAGTGATCTGTTTTGATACCTGTTTTATTCTTGACTTTCTGCTGATACCATGGATCACTCCATAGTTATCTTCTTTTAACACTTGCATCATATTGATTTTATTTTTGCACATTTTAAAAGAAAAAACAACCACAAAGACAGCACCGGTACAGTGTAAACGTACTGCCTTTGTAAGAATTGCTAAAGCTGATTCCTGTCGACATTCCACTCCTCTAAAAGCATAATTCCATTCCTATAAAAGCATGATTTCACTCCTATAAAAGCATGATTCCATTCCTCAAAAAAAGAAAAGGCAGCGCCCATGCACTGCCCTTTCAAGAAGATCATATAAAATTCTATTTATGCGTTCTGTGCCAATGCCTTTCCTAATTCCACGCATTCGCTCAAACCATCCTCATCCGGTGTCTCGTGGCAGATCAAACCTTCACCATTGACTACAGTTGCTCCGGCACTTGTCATACGATCCGTCCAGTCACGCATCCATTCGCCATCGCCCCATCCATAAGAACCGAATAATGCGATCGTTTTACCTGCCGCAAAGCTCTCGACTTCTGCTACAAACGGTTCCATTTCTGACTCTTCCAACACTTCCGCTCCCATTGCCGGGCAGCCAAGTGCAAATGCTTTCTCTTCCTTCAATGCATCCAGAGAAGCACTGCTTACCTCTATTACTTCTGCCTCTTTTCCGGCTTCTGTGATTCCCTGACCAACAGCATCTGCCATTGCTGCTGTATTTCCTGACTGTGACCAAAAAACAACACTGATCTTCATAGATAGTTCCTCCTTTAAAATATAATCACCATAGTTAGTTATATCTAACTATGGTGAAGTATACCTAATCATATGTTTCCTGTCAATGTGTTATTCTATCTTTTCATCCAGCTGATAAAATTTGTCATTATTTTCTCTTATTATGTACCATTTCCTGTAATTGTATGAGGCTTCCACTCTTTTTTAAGACAGAAAATATTACAAATGATAAAATACTGCCGGCAAACGTAGAGATAAAGAACGGGATCACATAAACAAAAGCTCCTCCTACCGGAATCTGCATAAGCAACTTTGCAACAGGAACAGCCGCAAGTCCACCTAAAAATCCTGTACCAAGTGCTTCTGCTATACAGGTCAGACTGATCTTTTGGCAAAAATAATAAACAATACCACAGCAAAACGCACCGATCATGCTTCCCGGAAAAGCAAGAAAACTTCCGAGTCCAAAGAGGTTACGAAGCAGGCTTGCCACAAAAGCGATCGCAACGCCCCACCATGGACCAAGCAATACAGCCGAAAATATATTGACCATATGCTGTACCGGAGCACATTTGCTGCCTGCTACCGGAATACTGATCAGACTTCCTATCACAGCGACTGCCGTAAATACACCGGCAAGTGCTAATTTTGTTGTTTTTTTATTCATATCGGGATATCCTCCATTTCTGATATGATGTACTCCTGGAATTTTCCAAGCGAAATTTTTCGAGATGGATTTTAGAGTTATTATATCGAAAATCCAACCGAAAGGATTCGTTTTGAGAAAGTACCAAGAGTACCTATATGGTATCAAGACTTTTCTAAAAAGATATCTCACATATACAATAAAGTCAAATCCCTCCGTTTATATGATACGGTTTTTCTCTCCGATCACATGCAATTTTTAGGATCATTCACGGTTTTTCAAAATCTCTGCCGGTGTAATCTTCCTGATCTTACCCACCAACACATGATTGATCACAAAATACAACAGGATGATGGCTGCATAAACGCCTGCATATAATTTCCATCCAAATGTCAGATTGATTCCGGTTGCAACATTGACAACAAGAAACGGATAAATCTGATCCATTGCCACTTTCGCTAATGTCATGCAAAAGATCCCGCCTATTGCTACAATATAAAAGTTTCCATTCAGATAGAGTTTTCGAATTTCTTTTGTCCGGTAACCAAAGATCTGCATTAATGCGATTGGAAAAGAAGAACGGTCGATCATTACCTTTAACATCAGATACATGACAACTACAAAAATGATCGCAGATACACCGCAAAGCATTCCGATCATCGGTCCCATCATATCCGAGAAAACAGCAGATGCCTTTTCAACCTGCTTTTTCGTCGTTATGCTGTCGAGTCGTCCGCCCGGTATGGATAACTTTTTATCTGAGCAGACGATATTGTAATAATCATCTTCTTCACCAAAAAGATCACGCATACTGTCAATATCCATAAAGACATACATTCCGGTAGAATATTGCATAATATCCTGCACATTAAAAGCATAGTCCATATCTTCCTCTTCGTCAGAAAGCACCAGGGAATCCCCGACATGCAGGTTATTTTTCTGCGCAAAGGCAGATGAGATCACAACATTTTTCTTACTTTTTGTCACATTGGCCGGAAAATACGGATCATTTTTTCCTACTCCCAGCATTGTAATGTCCCATTTGTAACCAAGAATGACTTTTGTAAATCCTTTTGCAAAATACTCCGTTCCACCTTCCGGCACTTTGCTTGTCGGATATTTATAAGAATACATATATTCATATTTTGTATCCTGTTTCGATTCATCTCTGACCGCATTACACATAACAAGACAGTCCATTGAAAGCATGACGATCAAAAGTGAGATGAACATACCAAACAGTACTGTAAATCCGGTTCGCATCTCTTTTAACATCTGTCTGATCTGAAAACGTGTCACAAAACGCATTCCTTTTAAAGAAACTGCATGGATCTTTATTTGCTTTTCTTCTTTTCTCATCAGGGATAATACCGTTTGCGATAAATGTTTACGTATCACAAGATAATTCACAATAATGGTAGTGATCACCGGCATGAAAAGCACATATATGACAAGATATAACGGGCAGCATACCGGAAGAATGCATATTGAAAAATAAGCATAACAATCCTGCATCTGCGTCCATGCACCAAGCGGGCACATACCAACCGCAAAGCCTGCCACGGATGCTGCAAATGTCAGGATGGCAGGAAGCATCAGATAATGACGGATCAGATCATTTTTGGTGACACCAAGTGCATACAACGCTCCGATCACACTGCTTTCTCTTTCAATTCCGTGGATCACAAATACCGATATGACGTAGGCAAACAGTATCAAAATGATCACACCCGATACAAGTCCTGCGTACTTATTCAGGATCTGGTCATCTCCTGCCGCACCGATACGCGAATTGTCGCTTTGTGTCACAAATTGCTTCAGATTATTTAACGAAAAATCAAAATAGCGGTCAACGATCGATGTTAAATCATCCTGTAACTTTGCTGTTCCTTTCGCGAGTTTTTCTGAACCGTCTGCCGCTTTGTTTACGGCTTGCGTGTAAGAATCGATCGCCTCTTTATATTGTTTGATCCCTTTTAATTGATCGATCACCGCTCCGATCTTCAGATTAACAATTCCATTGTCACTTTTGGCTTTTAACGCTTTCAGCTTCTGCTCAAAATTCTGTTCGGTCAAAGTATCTTCTAATCCATAAGAAGCAAATCCTTCCTGCGCTTCCCGCAAAGAAGCGGATAGCAGAAGCTTTGTCACGGACAAAAGCCGCTTACGGTATTTTGATAGCTTTTCCATGCCGTCACCAAGATCGGCAGCACCGTCAGCCAATTTATTGACACCATCTAACAGTTTATCCTTTTTTGCTCCGGTATCGTTCCAGTATTTCCGAAAATACGGATCGGATATGCTGTCAGCAGAAACTTCATATGTTTTTAACTTTTCTTTCAACGCTTTATTTGTCATCTTTCCATTTAACCGGTAAGCATATACATATTCTTCTGAGCGAATGCTTTTCTTCGTTTTTAACAGCTTTTGATACTCTTCTTTGGTTACAAAAGCAACGCCAAACTGCTTACTTTCAACAGAAGAATCCGCAAAAGATTCCTTCGGTGCTTCGTAATCGGGTGCAATACCGATTCCGGTCACCTTAAAACGTTTTCCTGCGAGCGTAAAGGTATCTCCTGTCTTGATCTTATTCGATTCACAAAATCTTTTTTCTAATACCATTTCTCCTGCATGAGAAGCCTTTTTTCCTTGTTCGGTATCAACAAGATTCATCTTCTCTCTGTTTTGAAATACGCGGACATGCTTTCCATTTTTATAAGAAAAATCAAGATAAAATGTTTTCTCTAATGTGATGCCTTTGTCTTCCAGTTCCTTTTCCTGCTCTTTTGTCAATGGAACAAACAAATGAATTTCGCCACTTTCTACTTTTTGCTGCTTCGCAAAACGGTCTGTTCCGACAAGAATGCTTTCTGCTGCAGCAACCAGACTGACAACCAGATACATTCCAAGTACGATCAATAAAAATAACGCAATATAACGAAACAGGTTTTCCCGGAACTCCCTTAAAACTCTTTTCCTTAAAACTTTCTGCATGATCTCCCTCCTTCACCTTACAGATCTTCTAACCGAGCTGCCGGTATTCTGTTTTCATTCCGGTATTCTTTACTGATCCTGCCGTCCTTGATCCGAATGACTTTATGTACCATATCTTTGATCGAATTGTTATGCGTAACCATTAGCATCGTCGTTCCATACTGCCTGTTGATCTTTTCTAACAGGATCAGGATCTCTTTTGATGTCACGGAATCCAATGCACCGGTCGGTTCATCCAGTAAAAGGAGTTTGGGATTCTTGATCAATGCTCTTGCGATCGCACAGCGTTGCTGCTGCCCACCGGAAAGCTGTGACGGGAATTTATCCTGATGTTCCCAAAGACCTAATGTATGTAAAAGTTCATCCATCTCTAGCGGTTCATTCGTCAGATATTGGCACACCTCTATGTTTTCGCGTACCGTAAGGTTCGGAACAAGATTGTAGAACTGAAAAATAAAACCAAGCGTTTCTCTCCGGTATTCCGATAATTCCTGTGGTTTTAATCCGACAATTTCTTTGCCATCAATACAGATCGATCCGCTGTCAACAACATCTAATGCACCGATGCAATTAAGTAATGTCGATTTGCCGGAACCACTCGTTCCCTGAATCACGCACATCTCCCCTTTTTCTACTCCGGTACTGATCCCTTTCAGGACCTGAATATAACTTCCATCTGCACCATAACTTTTTTTGATATCTTTTACTTCCAGATACATATTTCTTCCCCTTCCTGATCCTTACAGCCGCTATCCGTTTGCATTCATGCAAACCGATCCGCTTTTGATCCTTGCATCATCTTATTGATAAATATTCTCATTAACATAACACTGTTATGTTAATGAGTTTTTAATAGCTATATATCTTTCGATGATCTCTTCCGATATATAGCTGATGATTAACATTTTTGCTTTAAACTTTTTACTTTTAATTTTTACTTTACGAGCCGCTAATGCTCTGTAAAAAGTGCATCCCATCCTCCTCTCAGATACGTTACGATCGGACGGATATACTGTTGCGCTTCTTCCTCAGAGGACACATGCGTCAGCAGATGAATAAACACATCAACCTGCATATGTGCGATCCAGTGGATCAGATATTCGCTGACCGGTTCATAACTTTTATGCTTTTGTAAAAGTTCCGTATAATGTGCATAATGCTTTTGCGTAAATTCTACAAATTCATCAACGGTATGTTCAAATCGCGAACCCAGTGATTTATTCACAAGAAGCTGAAACGCATCGTAATACCGATACAGATAATGGATGATCTGCCTCGAAGCCTCTGCATCATCCATATGATCTTCTTTTTGCTGTTCTGCCGTCGTGATCTGCTGCATCTCGTCTTCATAATGCTGTAACATGATCTTTTTTAGAATTTGCAACGGTTCTTCTACCAACTCTGCAAAAAGAGCTTCTTTTCCTTCAAAGAAAAAATACAACGCTCCTGTTGTCACACCGGCATTTTTGCAAATGTTTCGAAGCGATGCCTGTAAATATCCTTTCTCAAGAAACTCTTTTTTTGCACTTTCCAGAAGCCTTCTTTTGGTTTCTTTCTCATCTTTTACTGCTTTCGCCATATCAAGTGCCATCCTTAAATTGTTTTTTAACATCAAATAACACTGTTATGCTAGCATAACAGTGTTACGTTGTCAAGAAATTTATTTTTTTTTTTTTTCAAATAGAATTCTGCTGTCTTTTCAAATAATACGGAAAGCTGCTGTCCTGCCAGCTCTTCGTCCGGTTCGACAGCTTCTTTTTGCAATCTCAGGGTAGGTCTGGTAAGCAAGCGGTGCTTTTGCATCGATCGTATCATTGATCACTCCCATCGCTTCTAAGATCACCTGTTGTAATTCTTTCGTATCTGTTAATCCATTGACTTGCAAGAACAATCGTGCTAGCACAGCATTTTTTTGCAAACTATCATGACAGCGTAAAAAGATTGTAATAAAAAATTTACATAACAAGAGGGGAATTTTACATACAAGAAAAAAGAAAGCCGCCACTTTACATCACTGTAAAATGACGGCTTATGCACGTTTTTATAATGAATCGTTATTCTTTTACTGCCAATACTGCCGGTGGCTTTGCTAAAATTCCTTTGACCGGAATATAACTGATCAGCAGGTTTAATACATATAACGCTGCGATCAGCGCAACCGAAGTCCACCACGGGAAGATCAGTCCGAGTTCCAAAGACGGGATCGAACCAAAGAACTGTATCACACCACTTACGATCAATACAGTCGGAAGCACCGTATAGGATGTGATCAAAAGCATTTCTAAAAGATAGGCTTTGATAATACTTCCCTGTGCGATTCCGATCAGACGATATACCGTCAATTCTTCCGTACGTGAAGTGACATTGGACTTGATCGTAAAGTAAATGATAAAGAGAGATACCAGAATAGCCGCAACCATGATCAAACGGCTTCCCGATGCACGTTCTTTTTGTTTCTTCTGATAATGTGCAATCTGCTTCTGACTTGGAGAATACGCACTTAATGTAAAGATATCGCTATATTCCTGTGCTGCTTTCTTTAATGCTGCGATCGTCTTTTTCGTATCTTGCGTATAAACGTTATATCCTTTTGATGTAAGGATAAATTGATTGCGAAGCTCCTGACAGTCCTTATCATTTAAAATATATTTTACATGAAAGGTATTTGGAAACGCACCGACGATCGTATATTCATTTCCATTTTCCATAGTAACTTTGTTGACTTTTCTACGCTTGTATCCTTTCATCTCTTCCTTAGACACCATGATCTCATGATCTCCTAATGTCTGGTTGTCATATTGTCCCGGATATTCTTTTTGAAGCTGCTCAAGCGTTGCAATCTTATCACCGTTGATTGAAATGCCCATAGCTGTATATTGATCCATATAAATGCTTGGTTCTCCTTTGTCGGAAATGCCAACGATTTGGAACGTATCTCCGGTGATATCGGATGTCAGATGTTCATTTAAGAACGATTTTACATCCCGATAAATCGCCTGATAAGAATTATCTTTATCAAAAAATGCATCAAAGATCCAGCGGTCTACTACGATTTCATTTCTCTTTTGCGGCATTCTTCCATAGATCAAATCTTTCTTGCTGACTTCGTTTAAAGAAACATACGAAAACTTCTTAAAAACAACACCGGAAGATGCTAACTGCCGGAAACTGTCGCATTGCAAACTTAAAGCCCCGCCATTGGAACGATAGATATCAGAGTTTGCACCGGTAAATGCATTTTTCTTACAAAATGCTTTAAATGCTTTGTCATATTCATTATCATCGACACTTGCCTGCGGTGAAATACCTACCGTGACATAATGCGAATCTTCTGATACAACTTCTCTCTCATTGTAATATACACCGTTTGTAAAGTTTGCAATCGTGATCGTCAGCATGACTGCCGCAACCACAAGAATTCCGACAATAAATGCCTGCTTTTTGCCCATCAGACGAATGTTTTCCAAGGCAAGCTTCCAGATTTCTTTTTTACTAAGCTTTGCCTTCTTATGATCCTTCAGACGAGGAAGAGAAAACTCAAACTCTTCTACATCTTCCATATCAATGTCGGGCTTTGTATCATCAATCATTTCACAACCGGCTTCTGCTCCTTCAAAAAGCACATCATAGTTTTCAAGATTCTGAATGTAAAGCTTTCCATTCTTCCATGCAAGATTCAAACGGATCTTATCCTGTGTCTGTTCCTCTTCGTAAACATGGATCTCATATTTGTCATTCTCGACAACATCCGTACATTCCATATCCTGTAGATAGATATTTCCGTCATCCATTCTCTGATAAGCCGTCTGGTTTTTATTTTCATAATCCTTTACAATACAACCATCTGCGATCTCAATGATCCTGTCTGCAAAAAATCTGGCGATCCTCTTTTCATGCGATACTAGTATAACCAGACAATCTTTTGCAATACTACGCAAAATACTCATAGTACGCAGTGTATTTTCTTCATCAAGGTTTCCGGTTGGTTCGTCCGCCAAAATGATCTTTGGCGATTTTACCAATGCTCTTGCGATCGAAACTCTCTGCTGCTGACCACCGGATAACTGTGATACCAGTTTTTTCTTGTACTTTGCGATGTCTAACTTTTGTAAGACATACTCAACCCTCTCATCCTTCTCCTCTTCGGAAATGTCAAATGTATTTAATGCAAGTTTGACATTGTATGCAACGGTATAATCTTGCAACAGATAATAGTTTTGAAAAATATATCCGTATTTATCATTGCGGATCTTTTCTACTGCCTTAGGATCATATTTATTTAATGTGATCCCCTCAATCTCCATTGAACCGCCCTGAAAGGTATCCAGACCACCGATCGCATTTAACAGCGTTGTCTTACCGGAACCGCTTTCTCCCAAGATACATACCAGCCCCTTATCTTCGAAAGTTACGCTGACACCCTTTAAAGCATGAAGTTCATTATTCTTTCCTTTATTAAAATATTTCTCTAACTGATTTACTTTGATCATGATGCCATCCTTCCTTTCAGAAGCTTATTAAAGGAACGTACTGTTGCATATTCCAAAAGCAGATTATAGACAAAGAAGCAAAGGTAAGTGGCAACACCATAATAGATCATCATTTCCCTAATCACCGGAATACCCGCCGCATATAACCCAAGCATAACTACTACGGCTGCCAGGATAGCTTCGATACAATAACGTGTCATTTCAAAAAGGCTGATCTTATTAATCATATGGATCTGCATACCCATGGATTTCATCACAAAAAAATCTTTGATCTTGATCTTCATTAAAGAACGCAGGATCAGGATTTCTACGATGATCAGAACAAGAAGGATTCCGACGGAGATTCCGATAAATACCAGACGATCCATCACTTTATTTTCATTATAATTTACGGAACTGATACGATAAGTGCTGACTGCCGTATAACCTGCCTTTTCGATATCACGGATCACCTGATCTGTCTTTGTATAATTTTTGATATATACAGAGCACTGCGTACTTTTTCTTGTGAAGATCTTGTTGAAAAATTCCTCACTGACTTCCAAGATCGCACCACTCTGGTCATTTAGCTTATCGGTTACGTGCAGCTTTTGTCTGACATCATCCAGTTTTAAGGTTTCTTTCGAAAGACCTTTCCGGTTTGTATTAAATTGAACCGTAAGTGCATCATCCCCCGGAATAATGTCTTCTACAGGGCTCGAATAGGTATCATATCCGACAGGCTGTAATAAATGGTTTCTTGAGACTCTGGCCTCACTTCCTTTGAGCTTATCATTGATCACAAGATAGAATTGGTTGCTTCCAAGGTAATCCTGTGTTTTCAGATCAAACGAATAAAAAAGCGTACATTGGTCACCATCCGCAGCAGCCGAAAGCATATGACACAGATCATTGTCAAAATAAATCTGGGGTGTCTTTTCTTTTAATACACCTACGACTTTGAACTTATTATGATAATATGTTTCTGAACCCATGATATTGGATGAAGTGAAATAAATTTCAACGGTACTGTTTAGCTTCTTCTTCCCATCTTCATATAAAACGATCTCATTACGGCTCTTTGGCAGGCGGCCTTTCTTTAGATCTGCTTTTGTAATGCAGGTAGCCGAATGCATGAATTTATTCCGATGAAGGAATTTTACATTTTTATCATCATGATACTGACTGCGTACTCCTGTAGACACTTCCTCATATCCATTGCTTATTACATCGGATGTATTTTGCGAACCGGTTGTACCATATGTATAAGTATAATCTTTTCCTTTATCCACATAATAGTTAATATCATTTGCATAATCATACTGGTCTGCTGTCACTACGTTTCTGATCTGCTTTAGCTTTGCAACATCCTTTGTAGTCATAGCACTTCCGTCTTTTTTACGAACAGAAAGTCTGCTGTCGTTTTTCTGATAAAAGATATCTCTGTCATAATTTTTTGTCTTCGTATCATCTGCATTCGCAAAAAGCTCACCGATAAAAACAAAAGAAATTACTGCCGTCAGAAACAAAAAAGTTCGAAACAGCCATGCTCTTGACTGCTGCGTCTTCGTATTCATACGTGCAAAGATCCTTGCAATGCGGTATTGTTTCTTTTTCCATTCTTTTGTCGTTGTATCTGCTGTAAAATTTTCTCTTTTTGCAGCAGCCATCACTTCCTGCTCTGTTTTGCTGTCTATAACAGATTCATCCTGTTCATTGACCGGTACATCGACTACAACTTCTCCATCATGCAGACGAATCTTTCTTGTAACATAAGGTTCTGCCTGATCATAGTTATGTGTAACCATCAAAACAAGCTTATCTTTTGACAGTTCCTTTAAGAGCTGTATAATCTGGTCTCCGGTCTCACGGTCCAGATTGCCGGTCGGCTCATCTGCCACAATAATGGATGTATTCTTAGCAAGCGCTCTCGCAATTGACAGTCTCTGCTTTTGTCCACTTGATAATTCCGATGCACGCTGCTTTTCCAATCCTTTTAATCCTACTTTTTCAAGATATGTCACTGCCTGTCTTGTAGCTTCCTCTTCCTGATATCCCATGATCAAAAGGGCACTTTTTATATTCTCTACTGTAGTATAATGTCCGATCAGACTGTAATTTTGAAAAACAAATCCGATCTCATTTCTTCGGAAATTCTCCCAATCCGCTGCATCATATTGAAAGGTCGGTTCCCCGCAAAAAAACATTTCACCATCATCAAATGCATCCATTCCACTGATCACATTAAGCAATGTTGATTTGCCGCTGCCGCTCTCACCGGTGATCGCCACGAATTCTCCAATCTTAAATTCCAGATTTATCTTACGCAATGCCTGCGTTACGGACGTATCTGTATAATAATACTTACTGATATTCTGCAATACGATCATATCTTCATACCTCCTGCCTTTTCAAACATACGCAAAGTGCTTCATAACGCTCTTCTTGGGACTATAGCGTGATCTTCTAAACGTATATTTCACATTTCTATTTCTTTTTGACTTTGGGGTGACACGCCATCTGGTTAGGATATCTGATTTTTTATGCTTTTTTGCTGATTGGGCGCGGGTCATAACTATAGGGGCGACTCAGCCTGAGTAGCA
>ERZ772855.3145-NODE-3145-length-12859-cov-24.539128_pt1 | contig 12859 bp, 10 predicted proteins | sample MGYA00511900_ERZ772855 | MGnify/ENA primary metagenome ERZ772855 (study PRJEB29015, sample SAMEA2737701) | human gut metagenome | biome: human gut; feature: human-associated habitat; material: faeces | place: China | collected 2012 ...
AATATGTGCCGCTGCCGCTGGATGAAAAACGTGAATATCACACCATTGCCGGGCTGTTGATGGAGTATTTGCAGCGTATTCCAAAACCTGGCGAAGAAGTTCAGGTGGGGGATTATTTGCTTAAAACGTTGCAGGTAGAAAGCCATCGCGTGCAGAAGGTGCAGATTATACCGCTGCGTAAGGATGGCGAGATGGAGTACGAGGTGTGATGGTATCGGTCATTTTACCCAATAGCCGAAAGGAATAAGATGAGGGAACCGCGCCAGCGGCGATTTACCGCCGGGAGCCCGGGTTGCCAGGGTGGTGGCGATTGAGCCACCCTGGCACGTTCACCGGCTTGAGCGTTCCATAGTAGCGAGGAACATCAAGTGAACGGAACAGCCTTCGATCTTACATATTCAGAATATAATGGTGCCGCCGCTCGCGATGCTGATGGGATCTATCGCGTCATGTATGTCGCAAAATTTGAAGAAGCGGTTTACGTATTGCATTGTTTTCAAAAGAAAACACAGACTACCAGTCAATCGGATATTGATTTAGCCAAACGACGCTATAAAGAACTTGTTCAGGAGCGGAAAAATGAAAATTGAAACCTTTGATAGTGTGTGGGATGCGGTGAGTGACACCCCTGAACAAGCGGAAAATATGCGGATCCGTGCCGAGCTTGTAACGATCATTAATAACTGGATTGAACAACAAGGGTTTAGCCAGGCTCAGGCAGCTTCTGCTTTAGGGGTCACTCAACCTCGCATATCTGAACTTGCCAGAGGTAAGATCCAGATCTTTAGTATCGATAAATTGATCACCATGATGGCTCATGCAGGATTGCATATTCAACGTATTGAAATTCAATATCCACATGCTGCTTAGTGCTATAAATACAGATGGCGACAAATTGACGCCGCCATCTGCATAACTTGTCTTACATCTTCTCCAGCAACTTCTTCACATCTTTGCCATTGCGGGAATCTTTATTCCGCTCGGCCCAGTCATTCAGGCGACGTTTCGCTTCGTCCTGTAGATGTTTGCGCAGTAACTGATCCACTTGCAGACTGTAATTGAGTTGCTGCCAGTTGCCATAAACCCGCAGCGGTACTGGCGTTTCTTTGAGGAATTCAATCAGTTTATTTTCACCGTTCCAGCCGCCAATCACACGAATATCAAACTGGGTGTCGCAGGTTTGCTCCGCCAGATTCAACGTACCAGCCCCGGAAAGCGCCAGCATGGGCGATTGACCTTGCATGTCGTTTAACGTCACGACGCCATCCTTCAACGTCAAATCGGTGGTAAAGCGGTCAAGACGCGTTACGTTATCGAAGTTTTCAGCGGCCTTCACATCACCACCATTACGTTCTACCGCTTGCTGAATCATCTGCTGGAAGTTCATCCCTTCCATGCGCGTGTCGGTCATTTCGACATGTGCCTGTCCTTGCCAGTTGTGGCGGAATGCGTCGGCATCTATGTCAGCACCGGAGAAATCACCAGCCAGTGACATTTTTCCGGTCAACGAAATCGGATAGTTAAACGCCTTCAGAATGGTACCAATCTCAACGTTTTCCAGCCGTGGCTGGAAGTTTATCCGCGGATTTATTGATGTCGCGTCCAGCGTGCCCGGCAGTGAAACCTGTCCACCGTTAAGCTTGCCCTGTAGTTGAGTAATTTCCAGCAAACCCGACTTGTTGGTCATTTGCGTGGCAACATCTGTAAAATTCATTCCGCGCCAGCGCACGTTACTGGCCTGCAACAAAATATCAGCCGTAAAGCCTTGCAGTCCCTGATAGGCCGGTTCATCAATACGCGAAGAAATAACCGGGCGCGGCAACGTTGATTGGCTCTGCCCCTGCTGCGCGGCACCGTTTTCACCATTCGCTGTTTCATTAAGCGGGATGAGGTTGTCAAGATTCAGTTGCGGGAATTGCAGCCTCAGCTGCCATTCCGGTTTCTCTGTCAGCGTAACCTGTGCTTGCCCGCTCAGCGTACTGTCATTGGCGGTCAAGCTGATTTGGTTAAATGAAAGGCGTTTATGTGACTCCTGCCACTGGGCCTGGAAACTCCCCTGCCCGTGAATACCTTGTTTTGGTAAATCGGCACCCTGCAACTGCCAGTTAATTTGTTCAATAGCCGCCGTTAAATCATGCGGATAATCAGAAGCATCTACCGTACCGTTAAGGGATATCGTGAGATCGCGCTGATCGCGATTAACCCGCCCGGAGAACTCAAATGAACCACGATGTTGGGGATCTTGTTCCATTTGCAGGCGAATATTGCGGATTGTCACCTGCTCGTCATCTTCATGCTGGAACACCAGAACGCTGTCCGCCACCTTAAGACTGGATATATCAAACGACCATCCGCGATCGTCTGACAGATCCGGCAAGGTATTGTCGCGCGGTGCAACCGGAGCGTCTTCACTGCGCACCGCTTCCGTCTGCGGCGTCAGTTGGATCACTGCCCCTTTTAGCATCACCTGCTTAACGCTCAGTTGATGACTCAGTAGTGGTAAAAGCGCCACGTCCAGGCGCATGTTGTCGGCGCGAACCAGTGGCTGGCTCGCGCCCTGGGCGGTGAGAGACATTCGCCCGGAGAGGATACTAAGCTGCGGCCAGACGTGCCAACGCAGTGGCCCGTCGAGCTGCAATTGATAACCGCTACGTGCAGCAACTTGCTTGACCATATAGTCGCGGAAATCATTCGGATTCACCAGCAACACTAACGCAGATAACCCGGCCACCAGCACGACCAGGAGTATCATCAGCGTCGTCAGAAATCGTCTCATGGTATCCTCAATGGGCCTGAATTAGTCTTTATCGATTCGGCTGGCTACCGCGCCCTGCTGGTTGCGATATTTCGCATCTTCACGGCGGTTGTAAGGTCGCGCCGCCGGGCCGGAAAGCGGCTCAAAGCTCAGCGCACCAATTAACATGCCCGGACGTAGCGCCAGCGGCAGCTTACCGGAGTTGTAGAACTCCAGCACAATGCAGCCAGACCAGCCCGGATCGATGCGGTGCGCGGTGACGTGCACCATCAGCCCCAGACGCGCCAGTGAGGAACGCCCGTCCAGCCAGCCCACCAGATCGGCTGGCAGCGTCACCGACTCCAGCGTCACCGCCAGCGCCAGCTCTCCTGGGTGAAGATAGAACGCCTCGCCCTCGTCGAGAACGATCTCATCGCTCATCACGCGGTCAAGCGCGGCGCTCACTTCATCTTTGGGACCGCTCAGATCGATAAACGCTGCCGTGTGACCACGGAAGGTACGAAATTTATTGCCCAGGCGTACATCCACCGTCGCGCCGTTAATACGCTCCACTGGCGGACGTGGGTTGATCGACAAACGGCCTTCATCAAGCCAGGCTTCAATATCTCGGTCACACAGACGCATGGCATTTTCTCCTTTCGCGCATCACTCCCTTAACGCCAATTACGTCAAGGGCATACCAGGTTATCACTGAACGGTACACAATTTATCAAGCTTATTCAAAGAACTGACTTATTTTCGCTTTCAATATATCGATCGCGATGCGGTTTTTCCCGCCGCGCGGCACGATAATGTCCGCATATTGTTTAGAAGGCTCAATGAATTGCAGGAACATCGGGCGCACGGTTTTTTGATATTGCGCCATCACGGAATCCATTGAACGCCCACGCTCGTTAACGTCACGCTTGATGCGGCGCATCAGGCAGATATCCAGCGGGGTATCAACGAAAATGGAGAAGTTAAGTTCGTCACGCAAACGTGCATCCGTCAGCAACAAAATGCCTTCGAGAATGATGACCTTCTTCGGCTCAACCGTCACCGTTTCTTTCATACGCGTATGTTCAACATAGCTGTAAACCGGCAGGTCAATTGCCGAGCCGCGTTTCAACGCTTGTAAATGCTCAAGCAGCAGGCTGTGATCCATCGCGCTGGGATGGTCGTAGTTGGTCTTAACGCGTTCTTCCATCGACAGATGGCTTTGATCTTTGTAATAGCAGTCTTCGGGAATTACGCCGATGTGTTCATCACCGACTTGCTCACGTAATTCACGATAAAGGGTACTGGCAATAAGACTCTTGCCGGAAGCCGATGCGCCAGCGATACCGATAATGACGCACTGATGAGACTGATCAGTCATATATTTAGCGACCTGATTAACCTGGATGTTAGGAAGGGGGCGACGAAGCGCCAAACGCGGCAATTATAGGGATTTCATCCGCCTGATACCAGTCGAATAGCGTTGCCGCGCGCTCAGAGTTAATTGTTGACGAAGAATTCCCGGTGGCAAATTACGTTGATCAGTTTTATACAAGGTAAAAAATGTTATACGCAGTTGCGCAAATTATCCGCCTTTACGTCACTTTATGAGCAATTCGCATATAAAATGTAAAACTTTTGTACTAGCATAAACACAGAAACGAATACTGGCGACCAGGTCTTGCGGATAAAGCGGTAATGAGCAAACAATCACAGCATGTATTAATTGCCCTGCCCCACCCGCTGCTTCACCTGGTCAGTTTAGGTTTAGTCTCGTTTATCTTTACCCTTTTCTCGCTTGAGCTTTCGCAGTTTGGCACCCAACTCGCCCCACTGTGGTTCCCGACGTCCATCATGATGGTGGCGTTTTATCGCCATGCCGGGCGCATGTGGCCGGGAATTGCGCTGAGCTGTTCGCTGGGAAATATCGCCGCATCCATCCTGCTTTTTTCCACCAGCTCGCTGAACATGACCTGGACGACCATCAATATTGTTGAAGCCGTGGTCGGGGCAGTGCTGCTACGTAAATTGCTGCCGTGGTATAACCCCTTGCAAAATCTGGCTGACTGGCTGCGTCTGGCACTCGGCAGCGCCATTGTTCCACCTCTGTTGGGGGGTGTTCTGGTTGTCCTGCTGACGCCCGGAGACGATCCTCTCAGGGCATTTTTGATATGGGTACTGTCAGAATCCATCGGCGCTCTGGCACTGGTGCCGCTGGGATTGTTATTTAAACCACACTATCTGCTGCGCCATCGCAACCCACGGTTGCTTTTTGAGTCGCTGCTCACGTTAGCCATCACACTGACGTTAAGTTGGCTTTCGATGCTGTATCTGCCGTGGCCTTTTACTTTCATTATTGTGCTGTTGATGTGGAGCGCCGTGCGCCTGCCACGAATGGAAGCCTTTTTGATCTTCCTTACCACGGTGATGATGGTGTCGCTGATGATGGCCGCGGATCCCTCCCTGCTTGCTACGCCGCGTACATACCTGATGAGCCATATGCCGTGGCTACCGTTTTTGCTGATCCTGCTGCCCGCCAACATCATGACCATGGTGATGTATGCCTTTCGTGCGGAACGCAAACACATTTCCGAAAGCGAAACCCGCTTTCGAAACGCGATGGAATATTCCGCTATCGGCATGGCGTTAGTGGGCACCGAGGGACAATGGCTGCAATCCAACAAAGCACTCTGCCAGTTTCTCGGTTACAGTCAGGAAGAGCTGCGCGGACTCACCTTTCAGCAACTGACCTGGCCGGAGGATCTCAATAAAGATCTCCAACAGGTTGAAAAGCTGATAAGCGGTGAAATAAACACCTATTCAATGGAAAAACGTTACTACAACCGCAATGGCGATGTTGTCTGGGCGTTGCTTGCCGTCTCACTGGTGCGCCACACGGATGGCACGCCGCTCTATTTTATCGCTCAGATTGAAGACATTAACGAGCTAAAACGCACCGAACAGGTGAATCAGCAACTGATGGAGCGCATCACGCTGGCTAACGAAGCGGGCGGGATTGGCATCTGGGAGTGGGAGCTGAAGCCGAATATTTTTAGCTGGGATAAGCGGATGTTCGAGCTGTATGAAATTCCTCCGCATATCAAACCGAACTGGCAAGTGTGGTACGAGTGCGTGCTGCCGGAAGATCGCCAACACGCCGAAAAAGTGATTCGTGATTCGTTGCAATCACGCTCGCCCTTTAAGCTGGAATTTCGCATTACCGTAAAAGACGGTATTCGCCATATCCGCGCCCTCGCCAACCGGGTACTGAATAAAGAAGGCGAAGTCGAACGTCTGCTCGGCATTAATATGGATATGACCGAGGTTAAACAGCTTAACGAGGCATTGTTTCAGGAAAAAGAGCGCCTGCACATTACGCTTGATTCCATCGGCGAAGCCGTGGTCTGTATTGATATGGCGATGAAAATTACCTTTATGAATCCGGTGGCGGAGAAGATGAGCGGCTGGACGCAGGAAGAAGCATTAGGTGTTCCGCTCCTGACGGTGTTGCATATTACTTTTGGCGACAACGGACCATTAATGGAGAACATTTACAGTGCCGACACCTCACGTTCCGCGATTGAACAAGATGTGGTGTTGCACTGCCGGAGCGGCGGTAGCTACGACGTGCATTACAGTATTACGCCGTTAAGTACTCTGGACGGCAGCAATATTGGTTCGGTTCTGGTGATTCAGGACGTTACCGAATCACGCAAAATGCTGCGCCAGCTGAGCTACAGCGCCTCCCATGATGCACTGACGCATCTCGCCAACCGCGCCAGTTTTGAGAAACAACTGCGTATCCTGCTGCAAACGGTAAACAGTACGCATCAGCGACATGCACTGGTGTTTATCGATCTTGATCGCTTTAAAGCGGTGAATGACAGCGCCGGGCATGCGGCGGGCGACGCTTTGCTGCGCGAACTGGCGTCGTTGATGCTGAGTATGCTGCGCTCCAGTGACGTGCTGGCGCGGCTCGGCGGTGATGAATTTGGTCTGCTGCTGCCAGACTGCAATGTTGAAAGCGCTCGTTTTATCGCTACACGTATTATCAGTGCTGTGAATGACTATCACTTTATATGGGAAGGCCGGGTACATCGGGTAGGTGCCAGCGCCGGGATTACCTTGATCGATGACAACAATCATCAGGCAGCAGAAGTGATGTCGCAGGCTGATATCGCCTGTTATGCCTCCAAAAATGGTGGCCGGGGCCGGGTGACGGTTTACGAACCGCAGCAAGCTGCCGCACATAGCGAACGGGCGGCGATGTCGCTTGATGAACAGTGGCGGATGATTAAAGAGAATCAGTTGATGATGCTCGCCCACGGTGTCGCTTCGCCACGGATCCCGGAAGCGCGTAATTTGTGGCTGATTTCACTTAAGCTCTGGAGTTGCGAAGGCGAGATTATTGATGAACAAACATTTCGTCGTAGCTTCAGCGATCCGGCGCTTAGCCATGCTCTTGACCGCCGGGTATTCCACGAATTTTTCCAGCAGGCCGCAAAAGCGGTTGCCAGTAAAGGCATAAGCATCGCCCTCCCCCTTTCCGTTGCCGGTTTGAGTAGCGCCACGCTGGTGAATGATCTGCTTGAGCAGCTGGAAAATAGCCCTCTACCACCACGGTTATTACATCTGATTATTCCAGCTGAAGCGATTTTAGATCACGCAGAAAGCGTGCAAAAACTGCGGCTGGCGGGATGTCGGATAGTGCTCAGCCAGGTGGGCCGCGATCTGCAAATCTTCAACTCGCTGAAAGCGAATATGGCAGATTACCTGCTACTTGATGGTGAGTTATGCGCCAACGTGCAGGGTAATTTGATGGATGAGATGCTGATTACGATTATTCAGGGGCACGCTCAGCGACTCGGGATGAAAACCATCGCCGGGCCAGTCGTTTTACCCTTAGTGATGGATACGCTTTCTGGCATCGGCGTCGATCTGATTTATGGTGAGGTGATTGCCGATGCCCAACCGCTGGATTTGCTGGTGAATAGTAGTTATTTCGCGATTAACTGAGGCGTGCTTCCCCATCGCCTGATGCGACGCTAACGCGTCTTATCATGCCTACAAATCGCTCATTCCCCAGGCCGGATAAGGCGCTCGCACCGCATCCGGCGACCAACGTCATGCTTCGTCTGGTTGCCAGCCTTCCGTATACCAGATATGCAACAGCGCATAAGAACGCCAGGGCTTCCAGCGTTCGGCATAAAGGCGGATTTGTGCCGGTGTCATTCCCGGAAATCGCTGTTTAATCAGATAATCATCCGGCAGGAAAACATCTTTCGCCTGCCAGCCACGTAAAGCGAAATAATTCGCCGTCCAGCGCCCGATACCCGGAAAAGTTTGCAGCGTTTTCATCGCCTGCTCCACATCGCCCGGTATTGTCATTGGTAAGGTGCCCTCCAGCGCCGCATTTGCCAGATGAATCAGCGCCTCTGCCCGTTTCAACGGCATGCCTAACGCTTTTAATGCCTGCGGGTCGGCTGCTGCCAGCCGCTGAGGCGTGGGGAAGCAGATATACTCCGGAAAATCATCCAGCCGTTCGCCATAAAGCTGTACCACTTTGGCAGTCAATTTTGCCGCCATCGCCACGCTCACCAGTTGGCCTAAAATCGCCCGCACGCCCTGCTCAAAAGCATCAACACAGCTGGGTAAACGCAATCCGGGCCGCGCCGCGCCTAACCTGCCCAACGCACCGTTAACAATTTGTGGGTTACATTGCAGATCAAACAGGCGGCTCATTTTCGCCAGACACTCTGCGGCAACAGGTTCTAAACCTGCACTTAAATTTATGTGCAGAGTATGGCGGGCTATATCCGGAATAGCAGTCACCACGCCGCGATATTCGCCCACCGCCAGACTACGGGCATAATAATTGTCCGCGACCGTTTCCACACCGCTCACCGCACGGGCGGCGAGAAATCCCAACATCCACGACCAGTCATACGGCGGCTGCCAGTTCAGGGTATACATCGCATCTCCTTATTCATCCGCTTTCAGCATAAACGTTATTCAGACGCTGCGCTTTGCTTTCATATTCCGGTTGTCGCGACGGCAACATTTCGCTAAAGTCACGCCCCTTCTTCACCGGCATGGGGATTATTTCGTGTTTATTGGTTTTGATTACGGTACAGCAAACTGTTCAGTGGCGGTCATGCGTGACGGTAAACCGCACTTGCTAAAAATGGAAAACGACAGCACGCTGCTGCCTTCAATGCTTTGCGCGCCAACGCGTGAAGCGGTAAGTGAATGGCTGTACCACCATCATGATGTTCCGGCAGACGACGATGAAACGCAGGCGCTGTTACGTCGGGCGATTCGTTATAACCGCGAAGAAGATATCGATGTTACGGCGAAAAGCGTGCAGTTCGGTCTTTCCTCACTGGCACAGTACATTGATGATCCAGAAGAAGTGTGGTTTGTGAAATCACCAAAATCGTTCCTCGGTGCCAGCGGCTTAAAACCGCAGCAGGTAGCGCTGTTTGAGGATCTGGTCTGCGCAATGATGTTGCACATTCGCCAGCAGGCGCAGGCACAGCTGCCAGAAGCGATTACTCAGGCGGTGATTGGTCGCCCGATCAACTTCCAGGGGCTGGGCGGTGATGAAGCAAACACCCAGGCGCAAGGGATTCTGGAACGCGCGGCGAAGCGTGCCGGATTCAGGGACGTGGTATTCCAGTACGAGCCGGTCGCGGCTGGGCTGGATTACGAAGCCACCTTGCAGGAAGAAAAACGGGTGCTGGTGGTGGATATCGGCGGTGGTACGACTGACTGTTCATTGCTGCTGATGGGGCCGCAGTGGCGTTCGCGTCTCGATCGTGAAGCCAGCCTGCTGGGTCACAGTGGTTGCCGTATTGGCGGTAACGATCTGGATATCGCGCTGGCGTTTAAAAACCTGATGCCGTTACTGGGCATGGGTGGCGAAACCGAAAAAGGCATCGCCCTGCCGATTCTGCCGTGGTGGAATGCGGTTGCCATCAACGACGTTCCTGCGCAGAGTGATTTCTACAGTAGTGCCAACGGTCGTCTGCTTAACGATCTGGTACGCGATGCCCGCGAACCGGAAAAAGTGGCCCTGTTACAGAAAGTCTGGCGTCAGCGTTTAAGCTATCGCCTGGTGCGTAGCGCAGAAGAGTGCAAAATTGCTCTTTCAAGCGTAGCGGAAACCCGCGCCTCACTGCCGTTTATCAGCGATGAACTGGCTACGCTGATTAGCCAGCAAGGGCTGGAAAGCGCCCTCAGCCAGCCACTGGCGCGGATTCTGGAACAGGTGCAACTGGCCCTGGATAACGCCCAGGAAAAACCGGACGTTATCTACCTGACCGGCGGTAGCGCCCGTTCGCCGCTGATTAAAAAAGCGCTGGCAGAACAGTTGCCGGGCATTCCGATTGCAGGCGGCGATGACTTTGGCTCCGTCACCGCCGGGCTGGCACGCTGGGCGGAAGTGGTATTTCGTTAAAAGAAAATGGCTCAGCAGCGGCTTATATCTGCCTGCGCCTGAGCCAGTTTTTCTGCCGCCTGACGTAACGGTTCCATCAACGGCATGGTCCGTGCTGGAGCATGAAGGCGGAATCGCTGCAACTCTGTCGCGCCGACAGTCAACGCCGATTCCAGCCGATGTCGTTTGGCGGCCACTTTCGCCATTACCGCTTGTCTGTCTGCAGGCGTTACCGCTTCGTTCGGCCTGAACACAAAACGGCGTTCACAGCTCGCTTTCCAGTCGATGACCGCCTGGGTCAGATGATCACCAAACCCTTTAACTTGCTTAACCCCACGACGGGTAACATCCGCTGCTGTTTCAATACCAAAGGACCGTAACGCCGCTTTACGCGCAGGGCCAACACCGGGAATAGAGGCAACATCAATAAAAAATCCCTCCAGAAACTTCTGCTTCTGCCGTTCCCTTGCAGTGTCGTGAAGTGCTGCCAGAGCACGTTTTTCTTCTTCCGGTAACCCGAGAATTTCGTCCTTCATTTTTTCGAGCATCGTCCGTTTGGCGATAAAACCTTCCAGCCCGCCCAACTGTTGGCTCTGGCTGACTAAATGGTCATAGTCCATTTTCGCGCGATTAAATGCCTCACGGCGTTGCTGAACTTCTGCTTTGTACGCTTTGCTTGTCAGACTGCCAATAATCCAGATAGCCGCCAGCACAGGAACCAAAATAATATAACTCGGTTCTGCCTGAAGGCCGCAAAGCAGCAGCGATAACGCTGACAGCGCGATCTCAAGCAGAATGATGTATTCGCGCCGTAACAGGCCTAAAGGAAGTGGCCTGCCAGTCGGTTGGAAATGATCGGGTAATGGTAGTTGCAATGCTGGCGGTGCTACTGATGCCATCACCATCGCCCAGACTTTTGCCAGCACAAAATCCCCGCCGGTGGTAATGACCTCTTCGCCGAGATCAATAAAATAGATAACGCCTTGATTATCCAGCGTACACCACGGGCAGTCAGTCAAATGAGCGGGCTAAACATGCATTGCTGAAACGGTACATTTCTTTAACTGTTGGCGTAGAGAGTCCAGTGCCGCTACCCACGCTTTAGCCGTCGGACGCCCCGTTGCCACGCCACTTTCCGTGAATGCCTGCTGAAACATGGCTTCAACATCGCCCGGTAACATCGACAGCGGAATAGATCGTGGCGGCGGTTTTAAACCACGTCGCTGATTATCTGACGCGTAGGCATAACGGAAATGGGCAATATCCGTCTCCAGCGCATTACCCGCATCAGAGATAAGCGGCACACCAGAATAAGGATGCCGCCCACCAAACAAGACGTGAAAAATCAGCAACGCAAGGCCAAAATTATCGTGATTTTCTGTGCGTTCAAAGCCGACAAATGACGACAAGGTTTGTAGCTCTGGCGGCGTAAAATGCGACACGCCGACTTCGCATAAATGCAGTGTGCCATTGGCGTTAATCTGAAAGGAGTCGCTATCAATCAGTACCACTTTGCTGTCGCGACCTACCATAAAACTGTTCTGGTTTACGTCACCCACGACGTGCCCGTGCTCGTGAACCGTAGCAAAAGATGAAGCAATATTGCGCGCAACATAGAGTAGAAAATCCCACGCACAATGAGGGTAACTCTGGCGACGATGTGCCGGGCTATAGATCATATGAATCGGTTCTTTACCAGAAACTTTTGGCATCATAAAACCGATAACTTTTCCGCCTCGTCCACCGTGAAGCGTTGCCTGCGGCCAGGCGACATAATTCAACAACTGCGCGTCAGCTGTCGCAGCCATAAAGGCAAGTTTGTCCTGTTTTAAGGCGGGTGGCGGCGTGTGATAAATCTTGGCGACGCTATCGACAAACTCATTGATATCATAAACCGCGCCTTCGCCACCTTTGCCCAGTTCACGGCCTGGCGTAACGCACTCACCAGTAGCAGTATATAAAGTGGGTTTCATGGTAACCACAGCGCCAGTGCCAACGTTTTATCATCATCGGTACGCTCGTTTACCGCCGGGCTGGACAAAAAATGCTTTAACAATTCAGGTAATAAATCGAGTTGTTCCTGCGTTGCTGCCGCCAGTCCATTGAAAAACGGGGTAAAGAAAGGCACATGCGGAGAATTATCCAGCATATTTAACGCCAGCCGCTGGATACCATCCGTAAATGCTGCAACTTTGTGCGCACGCTCAGTGCTGGTGAAAGTTTCCAGTCTGGAAACCGCATCTTCATCGGTAATGAAGTGCGTCATGTTGGCATATTCACCCACCATCGGCGTGAGCGGCAGTTGCAGACCGTGCCCCAAATCCACCACTACGCCGCCGTCGCCAATTTGCATAATCAATGTGCCGTTAGGCGATGATATCAATCCCATAAACGTGCAGGCAAAATCGCGAACTGCTAATGCTTTGGCTTCCGCCTCGGCAAAAAGTCGCTGACGAATGGTCAGCACAATATCCGTGGCGAGGACATCATTAAGCCCCAATTCACCGTCCTGTACTTTTTGCACCATAAACGCCATCGCTTCATTGACGGCGAGCGTCGCGCCTTCTCCTCCCTGCGAAACGCTACCTGCGCCATCAGCAAGGAACATCACCAGTAATGGCTGCTGGTCATTTAGCCAGGCAACCTGCATCTGGCAGGCATCCTGACAAGGTAAATCAGCGCTAATGTGC
>ERZ772855.3156-NODE-3156-length-12820-cov-21.801567_pt1 | contig 12820 bp, 8 predicted proteins | sample MGYA00511900_ERZ772855 | MGnify/ENA primary metagenome ERZ772855 (study PRJEB29015, sample SAMEA2737701) | human gut metagenome | biome: human gut; feature: human-associated habitat; material: faeces | place: China | collected 2012 ...
CTGATGCTATTAATCAGAGCAAAAATGATTTTTACGATAAGTATGAATACTTAAAACCGGATATTGAAAAAAGCTGGTTGGAAGAAAAAGTAGATAACGCTTGTGAGTGGTGCAAGGAGCATTGGAAAGAGATTCTCATCACAGTAACAATTGTAATAGGAGCAGTATTAGCTATAGTTGCTGTTGTTGCCACTGGCGGAATGGCTCTTGTACCATTATTAACCACGGTGCTTACAACATTTGGAGTTTCTGCAGGTCTTGCTACAACAATTGCAACGATAACTAGTCTTTCTTTTGCTACAATAGCGATACTTTCAACTCTTGGTTCAAGTACATTAAATATAATTGACACATGGGGAAATATTGATAATTCAGTTTTTAATACATTTCAAAATATATTAAATTGGACAAGTACAATATCGAATTGTTTTTATTCCATTGGTTCTATTTATAGTAGTGTAAAAGGAATTTCAAATGCTGATTTAAGAAATTATGGAAAGCAATGGACAACTAATCCTCAATTTCGTTCAGCCATAAGCGGTGCAAGTGAATATAATTTCACACTTAAATCTGATTCGTCAACTTTCTGGTCTGGAATTGGAGATGAGGGTATATGTAACGGAGATCAAATAGCGGCAAATTGTGCGGATAAAATGGGAAGATCTACTTTGGAAACAACTCTTTCATCGAAGGGTATTGAACTTCCAAATTGGGATGTTTCCAATCCTTCTACAATAAGCGCATGGAATAGTGCTTCTTCCTCCTACGCAATGCATTCTTCAGGGAATGTGGAAGCGTTACTCGGAAATACTGTTCGACCAACCAGTGTATGGAATGTCTTTGAACGCACTATTTTAAGAATAAATCCTAATGTAGGAAATATCACAATATATACGCCTACTGCGGTTAATGTGATTACGCATACTACTCAGGTTGGTTCACTAATAAGGAGTTTGTTTATAGGAACTTCTCAAACGGGAATATTATTAAATGATTGGAATAAAAAATGAAAGAAATTAAAATTACAGGTACGAAATGGTATGTCGATATTGAGTACAAAGAGAATATCGCAAGATTTGGTGGGGAAATGTGCGTAGATGGTTTTTATGCAACAGTAAATAGTATATCTTGGATAAAACATCAAGGATATATCGAGAAGAATGAATTGACTGAACTTATCAAAGCGGTGCGAAAGCAAAATAAGAATAGTTCATTCAATATTGAGTTTGTAAATGATGATGGAAGCGAATATAAATAATATTTGCTGGATTTTTTACCGGGTAAAGGAGTGGCTTATGAGATACAATAATGAAGTATTTGTAAAATATAGAATAGATAAAAATTCTATTGTTTTTTGGACTTCGGACATTAATGAAAATATTTCTGCTGCCAAGGTATTAAACGAGTTTTTATATGACTTTTCTAAAGGAAAAAAGATATTTTTTCATGGTTACAGATTGCCGGAAGAACATCTTTCTCAAATATTTGATACAAAGGTAATCTTAGAAAAATCAGAAATCATTAATGACCCATTTAATATTTTTTTGAGATTAAGCGATGCGAAAATAAATATAAATCATTTTGATTGTGCGTGCGAGTCAATGATATATTATTTTGATAATAAGATTAATTGGACGGATTTTTTAGCAACATCTATCATTAGTCAGCCTCAAAAATATATTAAAGAAGGAATATTAATAGCCTATTTTGCTTCTGTGGACCAAGGGGCAGATTATTGGTTTGAATGTAGCAAGGATTACAAAGAAAACGTGTTGATATTACTCCGCACTCTAACGGCATTAGGATGTAGAGTAAAACAAGTTTCTCATTTATCATTTCCATATAATTAGAGCGTATCAGATGAATTTTTGGAAAAAAACAATTAAGGTGAGATGAGACGGAATATTTATTATTTGAAATACTGTATCGAGGTTTAAACTAGGAGAAGATGCGAACCACTAAACACATAAAAAGCAAACAGATAATTGAACTTAGAAAACATATGGCACTATTGAAAATGGTTTTGCACCTTGTCAATGCTATATACTATAAATTAGGAAATGATTATTGCAAAGCAATAAAAAATAACATTACATCAATAATAAAAAATGATCCTGAATATGCCGTAAAATATTACAATTCATTACTTGCTGAGGATAATTTTGAGTCAAATTCATGTTACGAAAGAGTTCTCAAACTATTGAATTATATATTTGCTGTGATTGATCTGGATTTGTCAGAAGAAAAGTTTGATATACCTCATTTGAATATTCTGTTTAGAGCAGCTCATAATTTGCCGATATGTATGCTGAAAAAGGGTTACCTGGACAAATCGTATGTTCACAACATATCTGAGGCAGAATGTGTAGATTATTCATTATCCAATATGGATGTGAAACTAAGAAATGAAGTTCTAGGTTTTATATGATCATTTGAAAGATAAAATACAGGAGGTTTAAAAGTGAATATATGGCAACTATTACTTTATACGCAGGCAAAGTAAATCAGATGTCAAGCCTGATAAACCACGCAAGAAAGGCAGTAAAAGAATATAAGTCTGATTTGAAATCACTGAAATCAAAAGTGCTTTCCATAGATGAAAGCATATGCGACGTTGATGATGTTATCAGCTCGATAAAATCATCAACGCAGACCCAAGAGGACAAAATTGAATCACTTGAGTCATTGAAAGAAAATATTAATGAATACATTTCTGATGTTATGATTATTGACCAAAATGCGGCTGATGCTATCAATAAAAGCAAGAATGATTTTTATGATAAATATGAATACCTGAAACCGGATATTGAAAAAAGCTGGTTGGAAGAGAAATGGGATAGTGCTTGTGAGTGGTGCAAGGAAAATTGGCAGTCAATAGTTAGTGTGTTTGTGACTATTGTCATTGTTGTCGGTATTGTTATATTGAGTATTTCAACATTTGGAACAGCAATTCCAGTAATTGCTGTTGGTGTAGTTGGAGCAATCGTAGGCATTTCAGGTCAATTAATTAGTGATATTATTTCATGTGCGATAACAGGCGATTGGGATGGTAACTGGCAATCATATATTGGATCAGCGATAGGCGGTTTTGCTGGCGGTGTTTTATTATTGCTTACTAATCCAATTGCTGCTTGTTCAGCAGAGGCGACAATATCAACGTTTTTTGGCGAAAATCTTGAAAATATCACTGGGGGACAAAAATGATCGACTTTTGAAATATTATTTGATACTGGTTTAAGCACAGGAACAGCGGCTTTTTTTAGTGTTGCTTTAAGTAAAATTACTGGAAAGCTTTCAAAAACTCTTTCGAAAAAAATTCCGGTGTTCAAAAGACTTTCAGGCATAAATAGCTATGATGCTTCATTTAAAATGGTAATAACAAAATTAAAACAGGGAAGTATTAAAAAATTTCATTATAAAACAATTAGAAATGATGTAATTTCAGGACTTTCTGGAGGCGCATTGGAAAATATAGCAAGTGGTTTTTTTTGATGAGATTAAGGAATGGTATGACGAATGGAGAGAGTTGTCACAAAATTAATAAGAAATGAAGGAGGTCTGATCAATGAAATCAAAATTTACTGTGAAGATACCGTCAGAGATTTATAAAGGTGAAGTTTTTATAACTGCTTTTTTCATTGTTTTAAACGTAATGTATACGATTTTTGGTAATCCTCCGCATTTCCCTATGTATATTTCAACAATATTATTCATTTTTATTCCAATAGCTATTTCATTATTGTGGATAAGAAAATTAAAAATTGTAGTAAGTGGCAGCAAAATAACCGTTAGGAAGATTTTGGGATTCAAATATAGTGTTGATGTTTCAGAAATAACAAAGATAAAATGGATAATTAATGATACTAGATTAGGGGTTAATGAAAAAATTTTAATTTATGTGAACTCTGAGCATTTTGCTGTTGAAACTCTTATGGACGGATTTGAAATAATGTCAGAATATCTTTTGAAAAATGTTGATCCTGATAAAATAATTTATATTAATAAAAAATAGAACATTTGGCAATAAAATAATCGGAATATGTTGTGCGTATTGACGGCGAAATCACTGATTAGATTGAAAAAGCAATAAAATATATTATAAATATCAAGAGTGCTTTTAACTGGAAATGGTATATGTTTTTTTGTGATAGAAAGGTATCTAAAAATCAAGGGATTGAGAAAGTAAATGAGTAATGAAATAATCGGAACAAAATTCAAGTACACGGTAGATACATCGTATGGCATAAATCAAGACGGATTTATTGCAATAGGTACGGAAAGCATAGTATACAGGGGACTGAAAACTGCTGATAAAGGCGGTCTTCAGTTTTCCTGTGTTTTGAAATTCAAGCCCAAATATGTTTATGTAAACGGAACGAAAATTGACAGAGTCAAGGTTTTCAAGGACGAGGAACTGAAAATTTTCGAGGATCTTCAGGAATGCAGATCAATAGTCCGTATCTATGACGTTATCGAAAGCCTTGGCGATTTCAGCCTGCCATGCGATAAAATAAAAAGCGGGGTGATAAACGCCTCGGGATATTTCTGCGTTGTTGAAGAATATATCGACGGCTGGTCGCTTGAAGAGTACTGCCGGCAGGAACGGTGGAAACTCAGAAAGATCGAACAGCTTGAAAACAATCTCAGCAAAGTCGTAGATTACCATGAATACACGGAAGATGAAAAGAGCTTTGTTAATCTAAGCTATTACAAGAATTACGACAATGTTCTGAAATATCAGAGCGAGATATTTCAGTTTATGATAAACCTTTGCGAGATACTTGAATTTGTAACGGAAAAGAAAAATATTCTGCATCTTGATATTAAGCCGGAAAATATAATGGTGACCAAGTACGGTAAGGAGCTTGTTTTAATAGATTTCGGAAGATCAAAAAGAATTACCAAAGCCGACAGATTTGCCGTCAGCGATCTTGCAAAAGTAAACTATAATGACAATGAATCCATAGAAAAAATGTATCAGTACGGAACGCTGGGATATGCCGCTCCTGAATGCTATGCTGAAGCGGCGGATGGTTCTCAGTTTCCCTTCAAGCAGCATTTTGAGCCGGGGAAAATGTCTATTGAAAGCGATATATTCTCATTCGGAGCAACTTTCTGGGAGTGCCTGAATATATTCGAGTTAGTTACTAAGAGCGAAGAATTTTCTAAAGAAAGTCATGATTTTTACAAGAATCATTTTCTTAATGATGCAGCATATTGTAGCCGAGATCTGACGATTACTTCTCTGCATTATCATAAAAAGCTTGAGAATATCATAAAAAAGTGTACTAAAGAACGCAACAAGAACTATCTAAATCTCGATAACGATGATTTTTATCACTCATACAGAACGCTGAAAAAGGATATTGAAGAAGCTAAAAATTCTGCTCCTACGATTGTTAGAGCCGAAAATATCAAGGTAAGAAACGCTTTCACTATGTTTGGTGTTATGCTTGCCGTATGCGTTACATTTTTAATGATCTCCATTATTTACAGAGCGGTAGGTTTCGGTATTGCCGAGGATAAATGGGACAGCCTTACAGCAGATTATAACGTTACACAATTTTATAAGCTTGAAACTATAGCAAATGACCTGATCAAAACCGCCCCTAATGGCAAAACGGATGATACATATTCCAAGATAGCTGCGTTTACATATTCCGACGGAGATATTGACGAACAGGAAGCGGCAATGCTTGTGGATTTGCTTGGAAAGATGTCAAATAGTGAGTACATGTGTAGATATATCGACGAATTGATGCAGAATGCCAATACAAAGAATTTTAAGGAGATTTCAACAGACATTGTGAAACTCAATACAGAGTATAACTGTGCAGGATATGAGTTGGCAAAAGCAATTTATAACACAGAAGTTGGAAAGACTGAGATTATTGGTTCTTATGAAACTTTGAAAAAATACAAGGACGATCATGCGTTTAAAAATGCTGTTATAAAGCTGAAAAATGTGTTGGATAATGACGAAAGCATTAGAATGATCTCAGAACATGAAAATACTACCAGAGTAGAAATAAAAAATTATTTTAAGGAAATTGGGTGAAATATATTATGAGTATTTCAAAAAAGTTTTTTGAAAAGCATATGCTGATTCATTATGTCCTAAGTGCGTTTTTTAAAGCATTATTAGTTTCTGTACTGTTTTTTGCTGTGCTATTTGCATCTTTACAAATAACAGGGAAATACACTGCTGTTGAAAATATGCTTGATTTGAAGTATGATTCACCGTGGATAATAGGACCTCTTCTGATTGCCGCAACACTAGCCGTTCTTTCGTTTATTGTAGGTATGATATTGTATTTGTATAAATACAAAAGAAACAGTTATAAAGGCGAGTTTTACAAAGCATTGGCTGGTGCGTTGAATGAAAATATAAAACAGGGTCGATAATTATGAAGTTAAGGGTATTGAATATTATATCTGGAGTCTTGTTTTTTATTTCTTCGTCAAGTTTGCTTATTATCCCATTTCTTGCTTTTGATGATAACCTATCTGTTTCGGCATATGCTGTCGCTTTGTTGTTCTGGGGCGGATCAATATCGGGAATAATTATTCAAATAATACTCTTTGTGACCTGTAAAAAGTATACTAAAGTCAAGGAGTCGAAAACAAGACAAATAGTCGGAGTTATATTTCTAATATCGGTTTTTGTACTGATTCCTATTATGGCTTTCTGGAGAGATAATGAATTTGCTCTTTCCATAAATTTATTTTTATTACTGTTTTCCATAGAAATATATTTTGTAATAAAAAGAATGGAGTGTTTAAAATGAGAAAAAAATTTCTGTCTGTTTTTATTGCAATGCTTTTAATTATGAATTGCTTCCCTTTGTCTGTAATAGCCGAATTTGAAGGCAGTACCGACCCGATCGAGGTTTTCTTGGAGGAGGGGTTTGCCGATAAAATAACCGTTGAAGATAAGGAGTATGATGGAAAACTTACGGCGATTGTTCATTGTGAAGATGTGACCCTAATAAATGCGAATACAATGGAACCAGTTGCAGGATATGATGTTTATCTTGCGTGCAATGGGGAGTTTGAGAGAAAAGATGCTTCTGATGAACAGAATAAAGTGACCGTATCAAAATTCTGTCTTGAAGGTAATGATAGGAATAAATTTAAACTTTCAGGAAACTATGATGTCGTAGAAAAATACGCATACATTACCCCAAAAGAATTAAAAGTTATTCCCAAAGAAACATGGATTTATTATGGTCAGGCAATCCCTGAGAATTTTGAATATACCGTTGAGCAGCCCGAAGAATATAATGTGGATTTAAATGTTAAAATCGCAGTGCAGGGTGAACCGAAAAATATAGGCGAATATGATTATGTTATCCTTGAACAGACGTCTGATAATCCTAATTATATAGGAAAGATATCTGAAAGCTCCAAATTTAGGATCAAAGAATATTCTCCAGAAGAAAAATATTTACTTAATGATGAAACATATTATTCAAATCATGCAAAACTAACTGCTCCTGACGGTTTTGAAATAAGTTCAGACGGAAATAATTTTAGCAATTATATTATAGTTGATTTAGAGGAAACTACAGTTAATCATAAAAAACAGGTTTCGTATTATTTACGAAATGTTAATGATGGGGCTATAAGCAGGGAGCTTAAACATAGTTATTGCTGCAGCACCAGTAGTCCTGAAATTGTAGGTGCTAAAATATCAAAGGTCAAATCTGATAGTTTCTTGGGATCTTTTCCATTTGGAATTGTAAGTAATGATAATGTGATGCTAACAATTACTGCCAAGGGGACAGGTGTAGATCAAGAAACATTAATATATTTAAACGGTGAAAATGGATATAGTCAATATTGTTCAGCAAAATTATGCACAGAAAGTAATGGTGTATATTACTACACTGCAGAGTTTAATATCAAAATGCCCGACAGCAAGTTTTTTAGAAGTAGTTTTGAAACATATGCAAAAAATAAAGCAGGAAGAGGCAACGAAGAAGAGCTTAATATCGAATTTGATAATGAAAGCAGCAATGTTTTAATTCTGGATAAGATTTCTCCAAAAGTTGAGTCTATGCAGATCGTTTATCACAATAATGAAGGTTACGTCGAAGCAACAGGGACTTTAAAAGATAGTGAATCTGGTATTGATACAATAGAATATTTTTGGAATCTTAAAGAAGATAATAAACTTGTAAAATACGGTATAAATGACAATGGAGAATGTGAATATACCAAAGTGCCAAATGGAGACGTTAATTTTTCAGTAAAATTAAAATACGATGATGCACCGATTGAAAAATATCCCTATGAATTAAAATTAAAAATTACGGATAATGCCGGAAATTTCAATGAGGATCTATATAAATACAGCAATGCCGAAAACGGACGAGATACCCAGCCTCCGAATATAGAAATCAAGGGCTTTCGTACAAAGGGTAGTGCAGAATATAAGGATTGCGTTAATTTTCTGAAATTCGGTAATTATGCTAGAGATGATATTGAACTTGTGGTCGAAGCTAAAGATATATCTGAAACGGATTATGTTACAGGCGTTGGAAGTGTATCTTTATGTAATGGTGACAGCGTAATTGAAGAACTTAACAGTTCCAATGCAGCGAACGAGTATGTGTTTGTAATTTCAAAAAACACAAGGATCGATAATATGGTCATAAGGGCCGCAGATAAAAATGGTTTCTCTAATACGGCCAATGTAATAGACCAAATAACTGAAATGAAAGAGAATACACTCGTAGTTGAAAATGATCCGCCTGAAGTCTCCTTTGATACTTCTAAATCATCGACAATCGAAGATAATGGAGAAAAGATATATTGGTACAACACAGGCGATAGCATATTTTCTGTGAAAGTGACAGACGTTAATGAGAACGATAAGGTTTGCAGTGGCCTTGCAAGTGTAAAAATTATTGATGAGCATAATGGAATAATTAATGTCTTGGATGATAAAAGTTTTTCTGAAAATCAGGAGAATGATTACAGCTTTTCAACAGAAATATCAAAACTTTCTGAGGGTATACATTATATTAAGGTAGAAACAACTGATAACGCAGGGAATAATTGTGGTAATTATCCTGCCGTAATGGTGATAGGAGTTGATACAAAGAAACCTGTAGGAAAAACATCTATTGAAGGGCCTGAACCAGTTGATATTAATGGTGATAAATGGTTTGACAAAGATCAAATCATAGAATTTCGTGTTGACGCTGAACCAGATGTTTCGGGTATTAAAGATATCACGTTGGACATAAACGGAATAAAAAAGACGTTTACGGAGAATGAAATAAAAAGTAATGAACATGGATATTGTGTCACTGCTGATACAACAGGTATAGAAATTGATGATAAACATAGATATGTTGTATCAGGAACAATTACAAATGTTGCTGGGTCTTGCAGTGAGTTAGCAGTGTGTACTGCATATGTAGATTGTAAAAATCCTGTTATAGAAAAGTTTACAGTAGAGAAAAAGAGCTCTGCTTTAGATAAAATTCTGAACGTGCTTTCATTTGGAGTATATTCAAATGACGATTTGATTTTTAAGGTATCAGTTAGTGATGATATTCATGACAGTGGTATTGATAATGTAAAAATTAAGTACAATGGTATAGATGAGCAGGCGTTGATGACAAGGGAAAGTGATAAGACCTACTCTTACATAATACACAAAAACACCAAGGTCTTTCAGAGCAATCTTATAGTTACTGCATATGATAAATATGGTAAAAAAAGTCTAAGTTGCCCCAATATAGAAAATGCAGATCAAGGTAAAGGAGTATCCGATAATGTATTCGCTATGATCGAAACTGAAAAGCCGAAAGTCACTATCAGTAAACCTAAAGGCGACGGGATAGTACGAAATGATAAGCAAATCTGGTTTAATTCCAATAAAGATATCAGTATAACTATTTACGATAAGGATTCGGGCATTCGCAATGCAGATATAAAAGTAAACGGAATTGATGTAACTGCTGATAAAAACGGCACCATAATTCCAAAAATCTCGACAACTGAGATTGCAAAAGTAAGAGATAATGAAAAACATACCTATTATTTTGACACTGACTATTTTACTGAAATTGCAGGTGAATCAGCGGACGGCAGATATGAAGTTAAAGTTAGCGTTGTAGATAATGCGGGAAATGTCAATTCAAAAGAAAGCTTTACTTACCATATAGATAATAAATCTCCGAACGTAGATCGCTTTGAATTTCTTCCTGAAACCTCCGATAATATTAGTGAAACATCTGATTATATCGAATATCTTGAGTACGGATATTATTTCAAAAAAGACTTCATTGCGAATATCCATATTTCCGATAGTGCGCCTTCATCCGGTCTTAACAAAGCAGAATACCGCCTTGTTTCTTATTATGACGGAGAGCGGAAAGGAGAAAAAACAGGAACAGCAGTTATTTCCAATGGCATAGCTCATATAGATATTCCGGCGGGATTCAAAGGTCAGATCTTTGTTAAGGCTTTTGATAATGTTGGAAATTATTCCGATGAAGAAACTCCAAAAGCATTTGTTGCGGATGATATTCCTCCTGAAATAAATATTTCCGAAATCGGCGGCAGCAGATACAGCGACGCAAACGGAAACAAGCTATTTACTGATGATATTGCCGTAACAGTAACTATAACAGATACTAAATCAGGCATCAGAGAAATCGGTTATTATCAGACGTCCGAAAACGACGGATTTGAGAGAAGAGTTCTTGAAATCGATGGGACAGGCGTTGAGGTAGATTCCGAGATAGGCGACGGCTGGGTCATAGTAAAAAAAGACGTAAATCTTGTAACTGAGATCACAAAAACATTTATTTTCGATAAAGATAATAACGATATCACATTAGCATTTGATGCGATGGATAATTCAGGTAATGTAAATGAAAGTGTTCAAAGTGAGACATTCACTATCGACAAAACTGCTCCGATTATAAATGTGGATATCAACAGCGGTATCAACAATACAATTTATTATAATTCCGGAAACAGGGCGGTAATGACGATCGATGTAATTGAAAGAAACTTTGACGCAAGATTGATTCAAGCTGAAATTGAAAATACTTACAACGGAAATGTTCCGAATATTAGCTTTCAGGATCTATCTGTTACAGAACACAGAGCTGTCATTACTTTCAGTGAAGGTGATTACACTTTTGGTATCAGAGGTACTGATCTGGGGGGACATTCGGCAGGGGTAAATCTTGATCATGAGAAAGTACAAAGATTTTATGTTGATGAAACTTCTCCTGTAGTTGAAGAAAATTTCAGCGACTTTATAAACCGTGATAATGACAATTATTTAAATACTAAGAAAACCGCTGTTATTAAAATCACCGAGCACAACTTTGATCCTAGCCTTGTCGGTTTGAAAATACTGAAAAAGGATGCGGGAGCAAAGCATAACGAGAATGATTTTACTGATGTCACATACTCTATGGTAAGTATGGCAGATTGGTCTGATGATATTGATACACATACGCTCTCAATTATATTTGATGATGATGCTGTATACCGTGTTGAAATATCTCCGTCAGATTCCTCTGGAAATACTTCCGGCTATAAAAGCTCAGAAATCTTCGAGATAGATACGACACTTCCTGTTGTATCATCAAAAAATGGTATTTTTGTCGATGAAAAGAATGCTCTGAATTTTCTGGATATATATCCGTATGAGAGAAAGGACGAGGCTGCCCCGACGGTCGAATTTACAGACGTAAATTTTGATCATATAAAGTATGTCCTTACTGTTTATACGCCTGAGTATACAAATGGCAGAGAACTTTCGGAAGTAAAGCCTGTTAGTGTATATCTTGACTCTGACAAAGATAAAGCGGGCATATTTAAGGGGAATTTATTCACTCTACCTGATTTTTCAAAAGACGGTGTTTACGCATTGGAACTAATAGCGGTAGATAAAGCTGGTAACGAAAGTGTTCTTAATTCAAACACATACATGAGAATCGTGGACAGCGATGTTCTTGCGTATATTTCAAACAGCAATGCAGCGGAAAAAACAGGCTGGTACTCATTTCAATATGAAAACGGAGAACCTATAAGCAAGCGTCCAGATAATTTTAGCGACATAGATATTGTTGTTCTTGCTAAAACAAATTCTCAAACCGATATAGTTCTTAGAGATTACAATGGTGAAGAAAAGAATACCGATCTGCAGGCTCAAACTGATAATAGTATGTATGGTGTAAGTGTTTACAGATATACTTTGAAGTCAGATTATTTTAAGGAAAACTTTCAAGAAGATACAGATACAGAACTATATTTGTCTGTAAAAAATGAAAACGGAAGGATTGATTTGGGCAAAATGCATATTGATAATATTCCGCCTTCGTGTAATATTCCTAATGATTTGAAATCATGGCATTGGTATTATGGAAACGAATCTCGCACAATTACTGTTACAAATATAAGCGAGTTACTTGATGAAACAATGTGTAAAGTATATGATAACGGTAAAGCGATTGATTTTACTTACTCGGCAGCTGAAGGTAGCCTGTCGTTTACGCTTAACGGAGGTTGGCATAATGTAGGAATTACACTTGAAGATGTTGCTGGCAACACATACAGTGTTCAGGAGGTCGATAATATTCATATCGGGTATTTTTGGCTGTGGATCATTATAATAGCCTCTGTCATATTCATTGGAATAACTATTACGATAGTTTATTTTGTTAGAAAAAAGCGATATAGTTAAATACATAGATATAAACTTGATATGGAGTATAACAAAAGCTTTTAAAGCCGAAAGTTATACTCCTTTTTCTTTATAGACCTTTTTGTTTTAAAAGCAGAA
>ERZ772855.3166-NODE-3166-length-12802-cov-11.504825_pt1 | contig 12802 bp, 9 predicted proteins | sample MGYA00511900_ERZ772855 | MGnify/ENA primary metagenome ERZ772855 (study PRJEB29015, sample SAMEA2737701) | human gut metagenome | biome: human gut; feature: human-associated habitat; material: faeces | place: China | collected 2012 ...
CGAGCATTTTGGCAACGCAGATGCCGTGCCGCAGCCGCCGGAGCGGTGCTTAAGCGTCAGGCGGGAATTGTGCGGTGTTGCCTTAACTTTGTATTGGTTCCCCTGGAGGGGAGCTGGACGCGATGCGGCCTGAGGGGGGTTCCTTATTGCGTGCATAAAAAATCACGGAATAAACCCTGCCCAATATTGCCGCTTAAAATGCATCAAAGCGGCTAAGAGGGAGCCATCCCACGGATATTACGATGAAGTCCCAATTCTGTTATTTCTATTCAGAGTTTTTCGCCGAGGCCTTTTTGCAAAAAGGCCGGAGAACCCCCGTAAAAATCACAGCTCGATCTTTTCGTCTTCGGCAAAGTCGCGCTTGGCGGTCTGGCCAAGGACGGTGTACCACAGCATGGGGGAAATACCATCGCCGGGGCGCTTGGTCAGCAAGTTTTCGGCGGTGAACACTTCGCCTGCCTTGATGGGCCGCGCGGCCACAATGCTCTTGCGGGCAATGGCCTTGTTGGGGGCTTCGCTGGCGGTCAGGTGCTTGTGGCCGTCGCCGAGGGCGGCTTCTGCGTGGCGCACGGCCAGCACCATCGCCGCAAACTCGGCGGGGTCCAGGCTGGCCTTCTGGTCGGGGCCGGGCAGGGATTTGTCCAGCGTAAAGTGCTTTTCAATGACCTGCGCGCCCAAAACCGTCGCGGCTACGTCGCATTCCCAGCCGGGCGTATGGTCGGACAGCCCTACCGGCAGACCAAACTGGTCGTACAGCTCGATCATGGCGGTCAGGTTCGCGTCCTCGTAGGGCGTCGGGTACTGCGTGTTGCAGTGCAAAATCGTCACCTCAGGGCAGCCGCCGTCATCCAGCACGCCCAGCGCATCGGTGATCTCGTCCAGCGTGCTCATGCCCGTGGAGAGCAGCACCGGCGTTTTCTGCGCGGCCATGGCCTCGAGATACGGCAGGTTCGTGATCTCGCCGGAGGGGATTTTTAAAAGCGGCAGACCCAGCGTGCCCAGAAACTTCACGCTCGGCACGTCAAACGGCGCGCTTAAATACTGGATGCCGATGGAATCGCAGTATTCCTTTAATTCTTTATGCGCCTCAAACGAGAAATGCAGCTTGCGGATCATCTCCAGCTGGCTCTCAGCGGCATCGGTGGTCTGCTTCTGGTACTCGGCCTTCTCGGCAAATTTGCTGACCACCAGCTCGGGCACGGCGGTCTGATATTTTACAATGTCCGCGCCGCATTCTTTAGCAACGCGGGCCATCTCCTTGGCCATTTCCAGACTGCCGTTGTGGTTGACCCCGGCCTCGGCTATGATCGTTACAGGCATAGGTAAAAACCTCCGGTTTTTATAGTGAGGAGATAGGAGATGACGCACCGGGAAGGCTTCGGCCTTACGGTGATGCTCTCTCCGCTCTCCTAACTCCTCTCTTTTCTACTGCTGATTCTCCAGCTTTCTTCTCATCTTCTCCAGCTCCTCCAGCTGGCCCATGTCCATCCAGCTGCTCTCGCTGATGGGATAGACGCCTACCCTCTCCCCGGCCCGGCGGTAGCGCTCGATCACATCGGGGAAACCGATCTTCTCGCCATCGCGCATTTCCTCCACGACGCGCGGCTCCACCACGTAGACGCCGGTGTTCGTCAAAAAGTCCAGCTCGGGCTTTTCGCGCATGGCGGCAATGCTGCCGTTCTCGCCCAGCTCCACCACGCCGTAGGGCACGGTGTAGTGCTTGAACGCGCAGATCATCGTGACCAGGTTGCCGTGGGATTTATGGTACTCATAAATGTCGCCGAAGTCTACATCCAAAAGCGTGTCACAGTTCGTAAAAAAGAACGGTGCTTTGATCTTTCCTTTCAGCAGGCAGAGCCCGCCGCCGGTGCCCATGAACACTTCCTCGTCGGCAAAGTCCACGGTATAGTCCTTTTCCAGCTCATTGAAATAGGACTTGATCATGCCCTTTTTGTAGTTCACGATCATCGTGAACTCGTGGCAGCCGAAGTCCCGGAACCGGTCCATGATCAGCTCGGCAATGGGCTGCTCGCCCACGGGGATCAGCGGCTTGGGCAGAATTTTTGTGTACGGGTACAGCCGCGTGCCCAGCCCGCCCGCCATCATCACAACGGGAATATCGACCTGCTTGCGGTTGTCCAGATCCAGGCCGTGGGCAAAGACGATGTCGGTGATGATGCCGCGCTTGTTCAGGACCGGCAGCGCGTCGATGCAATGCTCCTGCAAAATGCTGCGGGCCTTGCCGCGCTCGGACACCGAGACGCTCAGCGGATGATAGTTGGCCGCGTGGTCCACGGTCTGGTCCGGTGTGCCGCCGCGCAGGAAAAACTTGCGGATGTCGCCGTCGGTGATGACGGCCTTCAGATGTCCCTCCGGTGCAATGAACAGGATGCGCTGGCCGGTCTCGTCCAGCTTGCGCAGCGTTTCCAGCACCGTGGCGGTGGGCGCAATAAAAAGTTCTTCTACTTTTATCAAGGGTGGTCCCCCTTTGACGTTTATTAAAGCCTTCCCTTGAGGGGGAAGGTGGCGCGCAAGCGCCGGATGAGGGGCGAGTGTGTCTCCACCGCCCGGAAATGGGTTGCGGCGTGGACTTTGCCCTCATCAGTCCGCTTCGCGGACAGCTTCAGTCTCCGTGCCAAGTGCCGCCTACGGCGGTTGCACTCCGACACGCGCCTGCGGGCGCAGCCCCGATGGGGAAGCCTTTTACAGCCCCAGCACCGCTTCGATCACGCGGTCACAGTCCTCAAAGGACAGGTTCGTGGAGCAGGGCAGGTTGACAATATACTTGCGGTAGTCCAGCGCCTTGTCCAGGCCGTAAGCCTCGTTGCGGGGGTAGTCGGCCTGCTCATGGATGAGCGCCCACACCGGGCGGGTCTGGATGTGCTGCGCCTGCAGCTTCTCGATCACAGTGTCGCGGTCCAGCCCGGAATCCTTCAGATACAGGCTGAAAAACCAGTGGTTGGAGCGGCACTCCCCCTCGCGGAAGGGCAGGATGCGCAGCCCCTTCACGCCGTCCAGCGCGGCCGCATAGCGGTCATACAGCGCCTTTTTGTGGGCGATGAAGCCCTCGAGCCGCTCGAGCTGGGCAAGCCCTAAGGATGCCTGCACGTTCGTCATGCGGTAGTTGTAGCCGACCTCATCGTGCAAAAATTGCAGCAGATCGGTCTTGGCCTGGGTGGACAGATGCTTGGCGTGCTCGGCCCAGTCAGCGTGGTTGGACACGACCATGCCGCCTGCGCCGGTGGTGATGATCTTGTTGCCGTTAAAGCTGTAGCAGCCGATGTCGCCGATGGTGCCCGCAAACTTACCGGCAAACGGGCCGTCGGTGCAGCGGGTGCCGAGTGCCTCGGTGGCATCCTCAATGACGATGAGGCCGTAGCGCTTGGCTATCGCCATCAGGCGGGGCATGTCGGCCATGTTGCCGAACACATGCACGACCTCCAGTGCCTTGATGTGTGCGCCGGTGGCTTTGTTGTACAGCCTGCCGTCCCGCAGCTCGCAGCGGTTCGCACAAAAATCCTCGACGGCGTCGGGGTCAATGCACAGGGAGTCGTCGCAGCCGATGAAGATCGGCTCCGCGCCGACATAGCGGGTCAGCGGGTTGACGGCGGCGATGAAGGTCAACGTCGGGACGATGACCTCATCCCCGCGGGTGATGCCGGCGGCCATAGCGGCCAGATGCAGCGCGCTGGTACCGGCGTTGCAGGCCACGGCGCGGGGCATGCCCACGTAAGCGGCCAGCGCTTCCTCGAACTCCGTGACCTTGCCGCCGCTGGTGGACACCCACCCCGACGTGATGGCCTGCCCGGCCAGCTCGGCCTCGCGCGCGCCGAAATTCGGAACCGAAAGAGGAATAAATTCAGACATGGTACTGCCTCCAAACTCTATCCTGGTGCCCGCCGTGCAGCGGCGGACGGAATTTTACAAATATTCTATTTTATTATACCGCGTTTGCAGGATAAGGGCAAGAAAAAGATGCGATGGACTTTCTGTATCTTTCCCCCGGGGAAAGCCCGTTTTCCCGTTGACAAACCTACTCCCTTGCACTACTATAAATACTGCATATAAAGTATAAAATAGGGGGTTTACCATGAAATACGGTTTTATCGGCTGCGGCAACATGGGCGGGGCTGTGGCGCGCGCGGTCTGCAAGGGCGCCGGGTCCGGCGATGTGCTGCTGGCCAACCGCACGCCTGCCAAGGCACAGGCGCTGGCGGACGAGCTCGGCTGCGCCTGCGGCACGAATGAGGAGGTCGCCGGCATCTGCGACTTCATCTTTCTGGGCGTAAAGCCCCAGATGATGGCCGATATGCTCGACGAGCTGACCCCAACGCTGGAGGCCCGCGCCGAGAGCCGCCCCTTTGTGCTGGTCACGATGGCGGCGGGCCTGTCGATGCAGCAGATCCGCCAGATGGCGGGCAGCGGCTATCCCATCATCCGTATGATGCCCAACACCCCCGTGGCGCTGGGCGACGGCATGATCCAGTACTGCTCTGACGATGTGGAGCCGGAAAAAATGGCCGAGTGGCTCACCGCCATGGCCCCTGCAGGCCGTCTGGACGCCGTGCCGGAGAGCCTGATCGACGCCGCAAGCGCGGTGTCCGGCTGCGGACCGGCCTGGGCGTACCAGTTTATCGAGGCACTGGCCGACGGCGGTGTCGCCGCAGGTCTGCCCCGCGCCAAGGCACAGGAGTACGCCGCCCAGATGCTTTTGGGCAGTGCGCGGATGGTGCTGGAGACCGGCAAGCACCCGGGCGAATTGAAGGACGCCGTCTGCAGCCCCGGCGGCTCGACCATTCAGGGCGTGCGCCTGCTGGAGGAGCGCGCTTTCCGCGGTGCCGTGACCGACGCCGTGCTGGCCGCGTTTGAAAAGACAAAGGATTTGGGGAAGAAGTGACCCCTTCCGAGAATGTAGGGGCGAGCATTGCTCGCCCGCAGACCTGACGGAAAAAAGTGCTTTTCCAGGAAAATACCCCGCGCGGCAGACGCCTGACGGGCGAGCAATGCTCGCCCCTACAAAGCGGTTGCCAAACAGGAATAGAAAGAGAAATTTTATGCGTATCGTCGTTAAAGTAGGCACCAGCACGCTGGCACATCCCGGCGGGCTGCTCAACATCCGCCACACCGAGGATCTGGTCAGGGTGTGGAGCGATATTCAGAATGCCGGACATCAGCTCATCGTCGTATCGTCGGCGGCCACGGGCCTCGGCGCAGGCAAGCTGCAAATTGAAAAGCCCGGCGACCTTGTCACCAAGCAGGCTGCCGCCGCGGTGGGCCAGTGCGAGCTGATGTATACCTATGACCGACTGTTCGGCCAATACAACCATACCGTGGCCCAGATGCTGCTGACGTGGGAGGATTTTGACCACGAAAACCGTCTGCACAACCTGCAAAACACGCTGGAACGTCTTTTGCAGCTGCACGCCATCCCTATCATCAACGAGAATGACCCCGTCGCCTGCGAGGAATACTCTTTGGGCGACAACGACACGCTGGCCGCGCTGGTGGCCAAGTGCATCCACGCCGATCTGGTCGTGCTGATGTCCGACATCGACGGCCTGTACACCGCCGACCCGCACACCCACCCGGACGCAAAGCTCATCCCGGTGGTCGAGGAGATCACGCCGGAAATTGAGCTGCTGGCGGGCGGCGCGGGCTCGGCCCTGGGCACCGGCGGCATGCTGACGAAGGTCACCGCCGCCAAGCGTGCCACCGAGGCTGGTGTGGACATGATCATTACCAACGGTGCCCACGCCGAGGTGCTGTACGACATTGTCGAGGGCAAGCCCGTTGGCACCCGGTTTGTGGGCCGCAAGGCATAAGGGAGGTCTGACCCCATGACTACGCAGGAAATTTTGCGGGCCGCGCAGGGCGCAAAGCTGCCGCTGGCGCTGGCCGACGCCGACACGAAGAACGCCGCGCTGGAGGCAATGGCCGTTGCGCTCATCGCCGCGCAGGATAAAATTCTGGACGCCAATAAGCAGGACGTCGAGAACGCCCGCGGGCGGGTCAGCGACGTGATGCTGGACCGTCTGGCGCTGACGCCGGGCCGCCTGACCGACATGGCCAAGGGTATGCGCGAGGTCGCGGCCCTGCCCGACCCGGTGGGCGCAGTGCTGCGCAAAATTGTGCGCCCGAACGGCCTTTTGATCGAAAAGACCGCCGTGCCGATGGGTGTCATCGCCATCATCTACGAGAGCCGCCCCAACGTCACGAGCGACGCCGCCGCGCTGGCCATCAAGGCGGGCAGTGCGTGCATCCTGCGCTGCGGGCGCGACGCCTGGGCCAGCTGCCACGCCATCGTGGAGGCCCTGCGCGCCGGTCTGCGCAAGGTGCGCCTGCCGGAGTACGCGGTGAGCCTCATCGAGGACACCTCCCACGCCAGCGCCAACGAGCTGATGACCGCGGATGGGCTGGTCGATCTGCTGATCCCCCGCGGCGGGGCCGGGCTGATCCGCGCCTGCGTCGAGAACGCAACCGTGCCCTGCATCCAGACCGGCACCGGCATCTGCCATGTCTACGTGGACAAGGCCGCCGATCTGGAGATGGCTGTGGATATTGTGGAAAACGCCAAGACGAGCCGCCCCAGCGTCTGCAACGCCGAGGAGACGCTGCTGGTCCACAGGGACGTGGCAGCGCAGTTTTTGCCGATGCTGAAGGCCCGCCTTGTCGATGCCCGCGCCGCTGCCGGCATCACCCCGGTGGAGCTGCATCTGGATGCGCGCGCCGCGGCCATCATCGACGGTGTGCCCGCCGCGCCGCAGGACTTTGACACCGAGTATCTGGATTATAAGCTGAGCGTGGCCGTTGTGGATGACGTCGATGCGGCCATCGCCCACATTGCGAAGCATTCGACCCACCACAGCGAGGCCATCGTCACGGCGGACGCCGCGGCGGCACAGCGGTTCACGACCTGCGTGGACAGCGCGGCGGTCTACGTGAACGCCAGCACCCGCTTTACTGACGGCGGCGAGTTCGGCCTTGGCTGCGAGATGGGCATCAGCACCCAGAAGCTCCACGCCCGCGGCCCCATGGGGCTGGCCGAGCTGTGTACGTATAAATATATTGTGCACGGCAATGGGCAGGTCAGGGGCGGAAGCAGCGCGAAGATGAGCTGCTACACAAACAAATAAGGTTTCCCCTTGGGGAAAGCTGTCAGCGGCCCCGTCCGCTGACTGATGTGGGCAGACCTTGCCGCTGTAGCCCGTTCACTGGCCGCTATGGCGGGCTTTGCCCTCATCCGGCCTCGGTCGGAGCCTCGGCCACCTTCTCCCGAGGGAGAAGACTTCCATAACGCAAAAACACCTGCGTCCGAAAACGCAGGTGCTTTTATTTTACCCAATATTCATATCCACCGGCTTCGAGATCCCCTTGACGCTGCCGGAGCCTGTGTACTGCCATATATTGTGCTTGTAGCTGAAGCTCAGCGTATCGCGGTACTGGGCAATCCAGATGTTGTACTTGCTGATGTTCGCAAAGTTCAGCGCGTTATAGAACCAGCTGGCATAGGAGTAAACGCCCGCGCTGTACCCCGCGCTGCGGATCGTCTCGCAGAAGGCGACGGCGCAGGCCGTGCGCTCGGCGGCGCTCAGGGCATTGGCGCGCCCGCCGCCGACACTCTCGGTGTCGTAGTAGACGCCCAGCGGCAGGCTGTAGCCGCTGACCAGGCTCAGCACCATGCTGGCCTCCTCGACGGCCTCGGCCTCGTTGATGGCTTGGCTGTAGAAGTAAACGCCGACGCGCAGGCCCGCGTTGATCGCGCCCTGAATGTTCCGGCGATAGGTAGAATCCTCGACCAGCGCACCGCTGCCGTAGCCGCGGTAGCCGCAGCGGATGATGGCAAACGTGATGCCGTCCGACTTGACGGCGTTCCAGTCAATGCTGCCCTGGAACTTCGAGACATCAATGCCGCGGGCCGTGCGGTTCAGTGCGCCGTCCGCCGCAAAGGTGTAGACATTGCCCTGAATGACCTGCTGGCCCGTGACGGGCTGGTGGGTGGACGGGTCGTAATAATACGTTGCGCCGTCAATATCCTGCCAGCCGGTGTACTCGTATATCGTGGTGGTCGCGCTGGTCACGGCAAAGCCGTAGTTGGCCAGCTCCTGCACCGCAATGTTATCCGGCCAGCCCGCCGTCGGGTCGGGCACCTGGGTGGGTGCTTGCGTCGGAGCCGCTGTCGGGGCTTCCGTAGGGGCTTCTGTCGGGGCAGGCGTTTGCGTTTCGGCGGGTGTCTCCGTCGGGGCCTCGGTGGGGGCGGGCGTCGCCTCCGGGGTCGGCTCGGGCGTGATCTCGGGGGCCGGTTCCGGCGTGGGGTCCGCCGGGACAGGGGTCTCCTCGGCAGCCGGGGCGGCCCCGCCGGTGTCTTCCTGTACGGTCACCGGCTCGTCCGCGCGGTGTACCCACGCCATGCGGGTGTTGGCCGCACCCAGCAGCGTGACGGAATCCGCCGCGCCGGGCAGCCAGGCCGCCGTGGCCGTGTTGGCGGCGTAGCTCGTATCGCGCATTGCGCCGATCAGGTCCTTCGTGCCGTCCTGATAAACGGGCAGGTAGAGCGTCTCGGTGCCGTCGGCCAGCAGCAGATGACCGCTGCTGCTCAGCTTGGCTGTGTAGCTCGTCTTGCTGCCGGTCTCGGTCTTAGCGCTGTCGGCGTAGGTCACGGTGTCGGTGACCTCGTTGACGATGGGGGCCGAGCCCGCGTTGCTGACGCCGGAGTCCTCGGCACTCTCGTTGACCTGGCTTGCCTGGACGATCTTCTCTTTAACGGCCTTGACGTCCGCCTTGTAGACGACCTTTTCTTTGACTGTCACGGTCTGGGCCTCGGGCTGCGTGTAGCCCTCGATGGGCTGGACCGCCAGCGTGTAGTCGCCGGGGGTCATGTCCTCGGCCAGCGCGGTGCCGGTCTCGGTATCCAGCTCGTAATCCGTGGCATTGCCCTTGGCGTCGGTCAGTGTGATGGTTGCCGCCACGCCCAGCAGCGGGGTCTTTTCGTTCTCGGCGTCATCCTCCTTCGCGCTTTTGGACGGCGTCGGGGACGGCGAGGCGGACGCATCGGGCGTGGGGCTGGGCTCGGGGGCGTTCTCGACGTAGAGCGTCACACCGACATCCTGCTGGATGACGCTGGCCTCCATCGTCAGCGGCTTGTCCGGCTCCGGCGTGGGGCTCGGCGTCGGGGAAGGGGTCGGCGTGGCCGCCGTCTCGGGGGTGGCCGTCACGATGGGCGTGGGGCTGGGTTCGGGTGCGGAGAGCGGACCGACGCTGGCCGCAAACGCGCCCAGGCCGATGCTGGCGGTCAGCACCACCGCCGTGCCGCCCGCGGCCAGCTTATACAGCGGCAGCCGCGCAAAGGTGCTGCCGGAGAAATACCGCATGGGGTTCTTCTTATTAAACATTCCTGTTCCTCACAGTTAAAAAGCGATAAACTATTACAAAATGAATCATACCACGAAAAAGGCCCCCGCCGCAAGTAGGCAGGGGTGGAAAATCGCACAGAAAAACGCCGAAATTTTCAACATCCATAGGGTCTGTTTGTGGATAATTGTGACACCGCGGACACAACTTTCCGGGCATCTAGTGGTCGCGGCTGCCGTCAGGCGCCAGCAGTTGTGTTGGGCAAAAATTCCTCCACCAATAAATCGACACACGCACCGTAGCTGCGCTGCGGCCCCGCAAGAAACGGCCAGCGCCCGGTCAGCGGGTCGTAGAGTTGGCTGTACCCCGCAAAAATTTCGTTTTTGTACTGTTTATTATAGAAGAATAGCACCATGCTTGCAAGCCGGCTGCCTTCCCACGCGGGGGAGGGCTTAGGAGGACTGGATTTTTACGTTGGATTTGCTATAATAAGCGTAGAGGATGCAGGGGCGGATGCGAGCATCGACCCCTGCAGAAAACGGAGAGCAATATAGGAGAGCAATATAAGAGGTAAACACCATGCAATACGTCCATTTCGGCACCACAGGCTTACAAATCTCCCGCCTTGGGTTTGGCGGCATTCCCATTCAGCGCATCGACCAGCCCGGCACGCGGGAGCTGCTGATCGCCGCGCATAAGGCGGGCATCAATTACATCGACACTGCCCGCGCCTACACGGTCAGCGAGGCATGGATCGGCCAGTCGCTGGAGGAGGCCGGGCTGCGGGATGACTTCATTCTGGCGACCAAATGCCGCGCGCTGACCAAAGCCGACATGGAGGCCGAGATCGCCACGAGCCTGAAAAACCTGCGCACCGACCACATCGAGCTGTTCCAGTTCCACAACCCGAGCCTCGACGGCCTGAAAACCATTCTGGCACCCGGCGGCGCAATGGAGGCGCTGCTCGAGGCAAAGGCCAGGGGCATCGTCGGGCATATCGGCATCACGGCGCACTTGGCCGCCGTGTTTGAGGCAGCGCTGGACATCCCCGAGATCGAGACGATCATGTTCCCGTACAACATCGTGGAGCAGCAGGGCAGGGAGCTGATCGACCGCTGCGCCGCGGCGGGCAAGGGCTTTATAGACATGAAGCCGCTGGCGGGCGGTGCCATTGAGGATGGCCGCCTGGCACTGCGGTACGTGCTGTCCAACCCGGCAGTCACGGTGTCCATCCCCGGCATGGCGACGGTGGAGGAGCTGAACGCCAACGTGGCGGGCGCGGCCAACACCGCCCCGCTCACGCCCGAGGAGGAGGCCGCCTGCCAGAAAGTGCGCGACGCGCTGGGCACCCAGTTCTGCCGCCGCTGCAACTACTGTGCGCCCTGCACGGTGGGGATTTCCATCCCCAGTGTGTTCCTGTTCCAGGGGTACCTGAACCGCTACGGCCTGCAGCAGTGGGGCCGCGAGCGCTATGCGACGCTGCAGACCAAGGCCGGTGCCTGCATCCGGTGCGGTGCCTGTGAGCCGCGCTGCCCGTACAACCTGCCGATCCGGCAGATGATGCAGAAGGCCGCGGAGGATTTTGGAGAGTAAGGGTAGATAAAACAAGGCGTAGGGGCGGATTCCATATCCGCCCGTGGGGGCTTTCGCAGCCGCAAGCTGCCCGGGCGCATATAGAATGCGCCCCTACAGGGTCAACAGAATAAAGCAGTCTTCCCGCAATCGCACATTTGCCGGTAAGCCGCGGGCCGGGCATGCCCGGCCCCTACCGGGTTACAGCCCGTAAATGGGCAATCAGGATGAACTCTGCCTGCATCAGTCCGCTTCGCGGCCAGCTTCCCCCACGGGGGAAGCCTTTTTTTGTTTCTGAATATTGTTTTTTTCTAGGCGAACGTGTATAATTTAATCTGTATAATTTTGTGCAATAATGTGAGGAATGAGTGCTATGCTTTCCGACCCCCAGCTGCATTATCTTGATAACGCCGCCACGTCCCGGGTGGACCCGGCGGTGGCGCAGGCCGTCAGCGAGGCGCTGACTGAACTTTGGGCCAACCCCAGCAGCCTGTATGACCCCGCCGTTGCCGCGCAGGATGCCATTGCCGCGGCCCGCGCCCGCGTGGCCAAAACGCTGCACTGCCGCAGCGATGAAATCTACTTCACGGCCTGCGGCAGTGAGGGCAACAACATGGCCGTGACCGGCGCGGCCCGCCCGCGTAAGCACTGGGGCAATAAGATCGTCGTCACGGGCTTTGAACACCCCAGCGTGCAGCGCCCCATCCGCGCGTTGAAGGACGAGGGTTTCACCGTCGTCGAGGTCATGCCCGGGGCGGACGGACGCATTGACACGCAGAAATTCCTGGCCGAGATCGACAAAAACACGGTGCTGGCCGCCTGCATGGCCGTCAACAACGAGACCGGCGCCGTGCAGGACATCGCGGCGCTGGGTAAGGGCATCAAGGCGCGCAACAGCCGCACCCACTTCCATGTGGACGCCGTGCAGGCGTGGCTGCGCATGCCCATCGACCTGCAGAAATGGCGCGAGGTCGATACGCTCTCCGTCTCCGGCCACAAGGTCCACGCGCCCAAGGGCGTCGGCGCACTGTTCATCCGGGACAGCCAGCGCCAGACGCTCAAACCGCCCTATCTCGGCGGCCATCAGGAGCGCGGCCTGCGCCCCGGCACCGAGAACACGCCCTACATTGTGGGTCTCGGCGTGGCCGCCGCGCAGGGCCAGCAGAAGCTGCGCCCCCGCATTGCACACATTGCCGCGCTGAATCGGCAGCTGCGCGCGGGACTTGAAGAATTGGACGGCATCACGCTCAATTCGCCCGACGATGCGGTGGGGGAGATCGTGAATTTCTCCACCGGCTGCATCAACAGCCAGACCTTCATCAACTATCTGAACACCCGCGCGGTCTATGTCTCGGGCGGCTCTGCCTGTGACAAGGGCGAGCCGAGCCACACCCTGCTGGCCATGGGCTGCGCCGACCTGACCGTCCGCACCGCCCTGCGCGTGAGCTTCTGCGCCGATAACACCGCCGAGGACGTGGACGCGCTGCTGACGGGGCTGCGGGACGGATTACAGGAATTGCAGCATATTTGAACGGCTGCCGACGGCGGCCTGAGGGCAGGCCGCCCTACGTACCCCTTTTCGAGCAAATCGTAGGGCGGGGTGCCCTCACCCCGCCGCAGGCAGTAGGGGCGGGACATGTCCCGCCCGCAGCCTTCCCGTTACAGCGTGTTTGCCGTAAAGCTGCGGGCCGGGCATGCCCGGCCCCTACTGCGGCACATCCATTTTGAAAGGAACCATTTTATGAAAGAACTCATCCTCGCCTATCAGGGCGAAATGACGCTGAAGGGCCTGAACCGCGGCAAGTTTGAGGCGCGGCTGGCCAAGACCATCCGCTGGCGGCTGGAGCCGCTGGGCAAGTTCAAGGTCTATCAGGCCCAGAGC
>ERZ772855.3169-NODE-3169-length-12796-cov-9.757397_pt1 | contig 12796 bp, 6 predicted proteins | sample MGYA00511900_ERZ772855 | MGnify/ENA primary metagenome ERZ772855 (study PRJEB29015, sample SAMEA2737701) | human gut metagenome | biome: human gut; feature: human-associated habitat; material: faeces | place: China | collected 2012 ...
AAAAGATCAAAAAGCTGACCGGTCTGGATCTGCGTGAGTTCGACGACGCTATCGTCTTTAAGGTAGCGCTGATGGTAAAGAAATACCTGTCCAACAACCCGGCCAAATACTGATATTTTGCTGTGCGGGTTTTGCCCCGCCGGCGCCGAACCGGCCGCTCGAAACCGATGCTGGCCGGTTCTTTTTGCAGTACAGGCTGCGGACGGGCTGTCTTGACCGTCAAAAATCTTGATGTCAGGAGCTAATACGATTCCATGATCGATTTTGAACACGTTTCCAAAGAATACAAAAAGGGTGGCCGCCTTGCGCTGGAGGATATCAACTTCCATGTGGATGAAGGCGAGTTCGTCTTTCTGCTGGGTCACTCCGGCGCAGGCAAATCCACCCTGCTCAAGCTGATTTTGCGGGAGGCACTGCCTACCTCCGGCAAGGTGACTGTACTGGGCAAGGACGTAGCCAAGCTGCGCCGCCACAAGATCCCTTACCTGCGCCGTCAGATGGGCATCATCTTTCAGGACTTCCGGCTGATCCCCAGTATGACCGTGTACGAGAATGTGGCCTTTGCCATGCACGTCCTCAACGTGCCCCGCAAGGAGATCCGTCCCCGCGTGGAGTACATTCTGGAGCTGGTGCATCTGGAGGATAAGGCCAAGTGCTACCCGGATACCCTTTCCGGCGGTGAGCAGCAGCGTGTGGCTGTGGCGCGTGCGCTGGTGCATAACCCCAAGCTGGTCATCGCGGACGAGCCTACCGGCAACATTGACCCGGAGCTGAGCCTGGAAATGATGCAGCTGCTGGAGCGGGTGAGCAAAATGGGCATCACGGTGCTGGTGGTCACCCACGAGCACGAGCTGGTGCACCGCTTCCATCAGCGTGTGGTTACCCTGAGCCATGGCCGCATCGTCTCGGACGTGCCCGCAGACCCCGTGGCCGCCGCCGAGGACGATCTTTCGCTGGATGTTGCCGCCTTTGATGCGGATGATGCGTCCGCTGCCAAAAAGGAGGTGGCTGCCGTATGATGCGTCCCTCTACCATCTTTTTCCTTACCCGGCGCGGTGTGCGCAACTTGGGCAAGCACTGGGCTATGACCATTGCCTGCATCGCTTCCCTGAGCGTGTGTATGACCCTGAATATCTTTGCCAGTCTGGCCGAGGTGAATGTGGGCAGCATGGTGGCCTATCTGGGCAGCCAGAACGAGACGGTGGTCTATCTGGACCCCGAATGTGATGATGCCACCGCCGCGCAGGTAGGCGAGACCCTTTCGGCTATGCCGGGGGTCAGTGGGGTGCAGTACGTTTCCAAGCAGGACGTGCTCGACACCTACCGCGGTTATATGCAGGATTATTCCTCCCTGTGGGATGAATTTGAGACCGACAATCCCTTTAAGGCCAACTACCGGGTCACCCTGAGCGATCTGACCCAGATGGAAAGCATGAGCGTGAAGATGCAGGCCATCCCGGGCGTTGTTAGCGTTGCTGCTCCGGTGGAGATGACCAATGTCTTTGTGGAGATCCAGAAGGCAGTCACCAAGGGTGGTCGCATGATCGTGATGGTGCTGATGGTGGTCAGCATCATCACGGTGGGCAGCACCATCCGTCTGAGCGTTTTTGCGCGCCGCCGCGAGATCGAGATCATGAAGTATGTGGGTGCTACCAACCGCATGGTCACCCTGCCTTTCTTTGTGGAGGGCCTGACCATGGGCCTGATCTCCGGCATCCTGACCGCAGCGGTCAGCCTTGGCTGTTACAGTTATGTGGTCAACGCCGCTGGCGGCTTGGGCGGCATCTGGCAGATGCTCATGGGCCGTGCACTGGTGCCGGTGGCAAACGTGCTGCCGACCATCGTGGTAACAAGCCTGCTCAGCGGCGCTATCGTAGGCGGCGTGGGCAGTATGTTCTCTATCCGCAAGCATTTGAATGTGTGACCGAAAGGAGCCGCGTTTTATGAGTAAAGCAATGCACGCAAAGCCCTTCCGGCTCACAGGCCCTTATACTGGTCGACACGCCCGGCCGGAAAGCCCCCGCAGCAAGCTGATCCGTGCGGTCAGCCTTGGGCTGGCCTGTGTCTGCCTGCTGCTGACAGCCACGGTGTATCCGGCTTCAGCTGCTACTAATAATACCAGCATGGCCAGTTTGCAGACCAAGCTGGATAAGCTTTCCCAGTCCATCAACCAGCACAAAAAGGAGCTGTCGGATGCCAAAAAGAAGGAGTCCGCTGCCAAGGCGCTGGAAAGCGAGCTGAAGGAACGGGTCACCGTCCTGCAGGATCAGATCAGCGTGCTGGGCGGTCAGATCGCCGCAGTGCAGAACAGCATCGGCGAGAAGGAACAGCAGATCGGCGTGATGCAGACCCAGATCACGGACAAGCAGACCCAGATCGAGCAAAAGCAGAACGAGATCGATGACCAGTGGGACGATTTTAAAAAGCACATGGCTGCCATGCAGGAGCTGCGGGACGGCGGCAGTGTGGCCATGCTCGGTGCGGTGAATGACCTGTATGAGCTGCTTACCTTCAATGAGGTGATGCAGGATATCTCTATCAAGGACACCGAGATCATGAACAACATGAAGTCCGCCAAGCAGGGGCTGGAGGACGATAAGGCCGCGCTGGAAGAGCAGAAGGCTGGTCTGGAAGCCGAAAAGGCAGAGCTGCAAAGCCAGAAGAGTGAACTGGACAGCCAGAACGCCCAGATGAAGGGCAAGCAGAGCGAGCTGAACAACAGCATCTCTGCGGCAAAACTTTCCGCTGCCGAGGCACAGGCAGCGCAGCAGAAGGCGCAGGCGGCCATCGAATCCGACGAGTTGAACTATGAGGCCGTGAAAAAGGAAATCCAGAAGCTGATCGCAGCAGCCTCTGCCAGCAAGCCGCAGCTGAGCTTTAGCGGTTTTGCCTGCCCGCTGAAGAGCTACAGCCGCATCTCCAGCGAGTACGGCTGGCGTAAGAACCCTGTCTCTGGCGTAAACAAGCTCCATGCCGGTACCGACTTTGCGGCGGCCGGCGGCACGCCTATCTACGCAGCCGCCAGCGGCTATGTGCAGGTGGCTGGCTGGTCTACCGGCGGCTATGGCAACTACGTTATCATCTACCACGGCAAAATGTCCGATGGCAATACCTATACCACCCTGTATGCGCACATGCGCTCGGTGGCTACCAGTGCGGGCAAGTATGTGAAGCAGGGCGAACTGATCGGTTATGTGGGCACCACCGGCAATTCCACCGGAAACCACCTGCATCTGGAGGTGTGGAAGGGCGGTTCCAAGGCCAACGCTGTGAACCCTCGGAGCTGCATCCCCATTCCCCACAACTAATAAGCAAGGCAAGGAGTCTGGTTGATCTATGAACGAACAAAAACGCAAGCGCGTGCTGCGCATCGGCTGTCTGGTTCTGGCAGGGGTGTTTGTACTCTCGCTGCTGGGCAGCATCTTTATGATGTTGCCGCTCTGACCGGGAGGAACGAACCATGAACCGTAAAATTTCTTTGGGTATGGCAGTCACCATTGTGATCCTTGCCATGACCGTGACCTTTTCCATCACGATGCTCATCGCCATGCGTCTGTTCGACAGCACGGTCAACAGCGTAAAAGAAAAGGAAAGTATGTACAACAAGATCGCTGAGGTGGACCGCTATGTCCGCAGCAACGATTACTACACCATTGATGAGGCCACCCTGTACGACCGCCTGACCGCCGGTTATCTGCTGGGTACGGGCGATAAGTACGCCCGCTACTACACTGCCAACGCCTACACCGAACTGATGAACATCCAGAGCGGCAAGATTTTGGGCATCGGCGTGGAGCTTGGCATCGACCAGACCGGCTACGCTAAGGTGACCCGTGTTTACGATGGCTCTCCCGCACAGGAAGCAGGCATCGCCGTGGGGGACTACATTACCACCGTGGGCGATACCGATGTCAAGAGCCTGTCCGGTGCAGATGCCGTGTACAAAGCCTTGCAGGGCGAGGCGGGCACTACCGTTACCGTGACATGGCTGGACAGCTCTGCCGCCAGCAAAACGGCTGAGCTGACCCACTCCGGCTACACCAGCACCACCGTGGACTACCAGCTGCTGGACAATGTGGGCTATATCCGCATTCGTCAGTTCGACGGCACTACGCCCAGCGAGCTGGACTATGCCCTGCGCACCCTGACCGCAAACGGCGCAGCCAGTCTGGTATTCGACCTGCGGGACAATGGCGGCGGCATTCTGGAAGATGCCATCAACTGCATTGACCTGATCGCCCCGGAGGGCACGGTGGCCTACGCCGAGGATAAAAACGGCAATCGCACTGTCATCGGCAGCAGCGATGCGGAAAGTGCCGTCAGCCTGCCGATGGTCTGCCTGGTCAACGGCAACACCGCCAGCGCAGCCGAGCTGTTCGCAGCCACCCTGCGCACCATGAACGGTGCCCGTCTGGTGGGTACCACCACCATGGGCAAGGGCACCATCCAGAGCAGCCCGCAGCGTCTGTCGGACGGCAGTGCCGTGGTCATCACGGTGGCAAAGCTGGTCTGCGGCGACGGCAGCTGCTTTGATGGCACCGGCCTGACCGTGGATGTGGAGCGTGCCCTGAGCGCAGAGGAAGCAACGAACTTCTACGACTACACCCCCCAGACCGACCCGCAGGTGCAGCGCGCTGTCAGCGCTGCCCAGCAGCTGAGCGGTACTACTACGCTGGCAGGCGCAAGCTCTGCCGCCGTAGCGGACAGCACCGCCGCCTCTGCCGCAGCAGAGGATACCGCCCCCGCAGAGACTGCGGAAGGAGAGCCCGCCGAGGGTGAGACTGCCGCGTCTGAGCCGGAAACGGCTGCGAGCGCAGCGGAGTGAACCCCACGATCCTGAACCATAAACACCAAAAAGGCTGCTGCGTTCTGCAACAGCCTTTTTCTGAGAAAGGAAATGACCCTATGCCGGAACTGACCGACCTTTCTGTGATCCGTGCCCTGTGCGAAAAGTACGATTTTGCACTTTCCAAGGGCTTTGGGCAGAACTTTATCATCAACCCGGGCATCCCCACAAAAATCGTGGATGCCAGCGGGGTAGACAAGCGCTACGGTGTCATTGAGATCGGCCCCGGCATCGGCGTGCTGACCAAGGAACTGGCCAAGCGCGCCGCCAAGGTGGTGTCCATCGAGGTGGACGAGCGCCTGCCGCCCCTGCTGGCCGAGACCATGGCGGGCGTGGAGAACTTCAAGCTGGTATTGCAGGACGTTCTGAAGGTAGACCTCCGCGCCCTCATCGAGGAGGAGTTCCCCGGGATGCCGGTGGCTGTCTGCGCCAACCTGCCCTACTACATCACCAGCCCCATCGTCATGAAGCTGCTGGGCGACCGCCTGCCCATCCGGAACCTTACCGTCATGGTGCAGAAGGAGGCCGCCGACCGTCTGGCCGCCGCCCCCGGCACCCGGGCCTCCAGCGCCATCAGCTGCGCCGTGAGCTACTACGCCACCTCAAAGCTGATGTTCACCGCCGCGCCGGGCAGCTTCTACCCGGCCCCGAAGGTTACCAGCGCCGTTGTGCGGATGGACATCCGCCCCACTCCCGCCGTACAGGTGGAGGACGAGGACGGCTACTTTGCCCTCATCCGTGCCGCTTTCGGCCAGCGCCGTAAGACCGCCGCCAACGCCATCGCCAGCGGCCTCGGCCTGCCGAAAGATAAGGTCATCGCGGCCATCGAGGCGGCGGGCTTCGACGCCCGCATCCGCCCCGAGGCCCTGACCCTCGAGGACTTCGCTGCCGTACAGCGGGAGCTGAAGTAAAATTTTATCATAATAAAACGCCAAGGCCCCCGCAGTTTGGAACAGAACTGCGGGGGCCTTGGTCGTTATGTGGAAGGAATGGAGGATGGTGATCTGCTTACCTCAGCAGTGCGCTGTGGTCTGCGCCGCCCACGGTGAAGGTGGCGGTGGAGCCGCTGTGGCTGAGGGTGAAAGGCGTATCGCCCGCACCGAGGGCTGCAACATCGGAGAGGGAGAGGGTGGAAGTGCAGCGTTCGGTGGAGAAGACAACGGTCTCGATGCGCTCAGAGCGGAGGTCGGTCAAATCGGAAAGGACGCCATGCAGGGATGCCGTCTCATGGGTGACATCAATGTAGAGAACATCGCTGATCTGGTTCAGCTGGACCAGCTGGACGTTCTGGAGGATGTTGGCCTGAGCCGGGTCAAGGACACGCAGGCCGGTGGAGATGGTGCTGTTGTCGCTGCTGTGGGAGACATCGCGGTACTCCACCTCATTGCAGACCTCGCAGATGCGGTACTCGCGGCTGCTGTCGCCTTCGACAGGCGTCCAGCTGCTCCACTGATGGCCGAGGGCGGGCAGCTCCTGCGTCTCAGTGACGACACAGCCGCTGACCGTGCAGCTGCGCTGTTTCTCGCCCTTCTCGGTGCAGGTAGGCTCTTTGGTGATGACCCACTCGCCGAAGGTGTGGGTCTTGCTGACGGGGATGGCCTCGGTCTGGGTATCGTCGCCACGGATGCAGTCACGGTGCTTGGAGCCTTGCTCGACACAGGTAGCGTCCCTGTCGATGACCCACTCGCCGTACTCGTGGCCGAGGGCCTCAATGGCCTCAGTCCGGGTATCGCCGCAGGCAGAACAGGTGAAGGTGCGCACGCCGTTGGCAGTGCAGGTGGCCTCCTTCGTGACGACGCCTGCATCCCACTTGTGGGCGGTCTTATCCACCGGGATGCTCTCGGTGTAGCTGTCGCCGCAGACGACGCAGGTATAGGTCATGATGCCCGTCTCGGTGCAGGTCGCGGCCTTGGTCACGACGCCCGCGCCGTAGCTGTGCTGGCCGGTGGCGTTGAGCGTTTCGGTCTTCGTATCGCCGCAGACCTCGCACTGGTAGGTGACGGTGCCGTCCTGGCCGCAGGTAGCCGCTGTCGTGGAGAGGACTTTCCACTGATGCTGGCCGGTGGCGGGGATGCTCTCGGTCTGGGTAGCGTCGCTGCGGATGCAATCACGGTGTTTGGAGCCTTCCTCGATACAGGTAGCGTCCCGGTCAATGACCCACTCGCCGTACTCGTGGCCGGGGGCCTCAATGGCCTCAGTCCGGGTATTGTGGCAGACGGTACAGGTGAAGGTGCGCACGCCCAGCTCAGTGCAGGTGGGCTTCTTCGTGACGACACCCTCGTTCCAGGTGTGCTGGCCGGTGGCGGGGAGAGTGTGGCGGAACGTGGTGCCGCAGTGGTCCACCATGCAGATGTAATCGATGTAGCCGTCCTTGCCGCAGGTCGGCTCCTGATGGTCGCTGACTTTCCAGTTGTGGACAGAAGCGATGTCGCCGTACTTGGCCTTTTCTGCCTCACTCATCTCGGGCGTTACGCGGTCGGGGGAGTGAGAAGTGGAATGGCTGTCCGCGTAGACACCGTTGTGGAAGAGCCGCGAGATGCTGGTGGTGCCGCTCTTTACGAGCTTCACGAGGCCCTTCTTGCCGTTTTCCGCGAGCTGGATGACTTTGTCCAGCTTCTTGCCGTCGCTGCTTTGGATAGCATTGTCGGCGTCGGGGGCGGTTGCGGTGATGTCCAGCGCGGAGTCGGTATTGCTGATGGAGACGCTGCCGCCGCCGATGGCAGGGGCGTCGCTGGTGCCGGTGGCGGTGATGGTGCCGCCGGTTATCGTGATACTGCTGGAGTTGTTGTTGTCGCTGCCGCCGATGCCGGCGCCGGTGTCATAGCCGGTGGCTGTGATGGTGCCGCCACTGATGGTGACATCGGCGTAGTTGCCGCCGATGCCCGAAGAACCGAAGTTGTTGCTATGCTGGTTGCCTTTGGCGTTGACCGTGCCGCTCTTGATGGTCACGCTGCTGCGGCTATTAAGGCCCGAGCCGATGCCGGCAGCGGAATCGCCGCCCGTTGCGTTGATGGTGCCGCCGTCGATCACGACGTCCACCTTGTCGGAGTCATAGCCTGAGCCGATGCCGGCAGCGAGATTGCCGCCCCTGACGTCTTTGAGTTCGGCGTTACCGGAGATGTTGACCGTGGAAGAGCGACCGTAATAGCCCGAACCGATGCCGGCGCCGCCGTTCTTGCCCTCGGCCTTTTCAATGGTGCCGTCGGTGATGTTGATGGTGACAGCGCCCTTCTTGCTGTCGTCTTTGGTGTCACTGCTGCCGCTGCCGATGCCTGCGCCGCCGTATTTGCCGCCAGTGACCTTGGTGATGGTGCCACCCTTGATATTGATCTCGGTCTCGCCGGAGACGTTGGAGCCGGAGCCGATGCCTGCGCCGCTGAGCCGCTCGTCGGAGTGATTGCGAGAGTCAAGGCTGACTCCGCCCGTGGCCGTGATTTCGCCGCCCTCAATGTTGATGGTGGTCTTATTAAGGGTGTTGCCGCCGGAGCCGATGCCGGCACCGGAAGCCCAGCAGGATCCGTTCTCATTGCTGCCGCCCTTGGCCTCAATGATGGGGATGACGCGGCCGTCGTCGCTGTTGCGGATGGTGATGGTGGTGCTGCCCACAGAGGGATCGTTGATGTCACCGACATAGTGGCCGGAGCCGATGCCCGCAGCGGTGGAGCCGCCGGTAGCGGTAACTTTTGCTGCACCCTCGATGAGGATGGTGGTGTTGCCATTGGCGTCGCTGCCGCTGCCGATGCCTGCGCCGCCGCCGCCGCCAAGGGAGGAATTACCGCCGCCGGTGGCCGTAACGGTCACGCCGTCGCGGAGAGTGATGCTGGTGTCGCCGGTGGAGTCGCTGCCTGAACCGATGCCCGCGCTGCCATTGTAGCCGTCGCCGCTGCCCATGGCCTTAACAGTGCCGCCGGAAATATCAATGGTAGTCTTTCCGGAAGAATTGATACCGGAACCGATGCCTGTGCCGTGGCTTACATACCTGACGTCGATAAAGCCCTTGGCTGTGACATCGCTGTTGGTGATGTGGATGTCGGTGTCGCCCTTGGCGCTATCGCCGCTGCCGATGCCGGAACCATCATAACTCGAAGCATTGATGGTGCCGCCGGTGATCTCGATGTCCGTGGCGTTGGTAGAATAGCTGCCGCTGCCGATGGCTGCACTGGAGTCGCTGGAGGCTGTGACGTTGCTGTCAGTGATATGGATAATGGTCTTGAGGGCGTTCGGCGTACCCGTAGGAGGACTGTAGAAGTCTCCTTCACTGCCGCTGCCGATGGCTGCGCCGTTGCCGCCGACGGCCTTTACCGTGCTGCCTTCTATCGTGATGGCGGTGTTGCCCTTGGCGCCTTTGCCGCTGCCAATGCCAGCGCCCGGGTTATTAGTGGAATCAGCGGAGGACTCCAGAGAGCTCACAGACGCGTTGCGGATGGTGATGTGAGTTTTGCCGGAGGCGTAATGACCGCTGCCGATGCCTGCACCGTCGTAGGCAAAAGCATGTTTGACACCCTTTCCGGCAGTTGTATCGTGGATGTTGACGGTCGTCTTGCCGGTGGAGGATTCGCCCGAACCGATGGCTGCGCCGCCGCTGCCATACGCGTACACGAGCGCATCCTGGGTGATGTCGATTTTGGTCTCGCCGGTAGAGCCTTTGCCACTGCCGATGCCTGCACCACCGCCGACGCCGCCCGTGGCCTTTTCAATGGTGCCGCCGGAGATGTTGATGGTGGTATCCTGGAAGGAGTTCGCGCCGCCGCCGATGCCTGCGCCGCCGCCCGTACCCTCGGCATTTTTAATGATACCGCCCGAAATATTCACAACGTAATCGCCGCGGATGCCGCTGCCGCCGCTGCCTCCGCTGCCTCCGTTGCCGCCGGTAGCGTTCTGTATCTCGCCGCCGGAGATGAAGAGCCTACCGGCGCTGTAGATGCCAGTGCCGCCGGTGCCGTCGTCCGCCGTGCCGTCGCCGCCCTTCGCGGTTCCGATGGTGGCGTTGTCGGAGATGGTGAGCATACCGCCGCTGCGGATGCCCATGCCGCCGGAGGCATTGCCGTCGCCGCCCTGCGCGGTTTCGATGGTGCCGCTGGAGATGGTGAGATTACTGCCGCTGAAGATGCCGCTGCCGCCGTTGCCATCGGTAGAAGCGCCGCCGGTGGCCTTCTGTATCTTGCCGCCGGAGATGGTGAGGTCGCCGTAACTGTAGATGCCGCTGCCGCCGCTCTTGCCTTTGCCGTCGCCGCCCTGCGCGGTTCTGATGGTGGCGCTGTCGGAGATGGTGAGCTTACTGCTGCTGTAGATGCCGCTGCCGCCGTACTTCTCGGAATCGCCGCCGGTGGCCTGCTCTATCTTGCCGCCCTTGATGGTGAGTGTACCGTTACCGTTGCTGCGGATGCCGCTGCCGCCGCTGCCGTTGGTAGAAGCGCCGCCGGTGGCCTGCTGTATCTCGCCGCCGGAGATGGTGAACTTACTGGCGCTGATGCCGTCGCCGCCGGTGTCGTTCTCGCCGGTGCCGGTGGAGTTGCCGCCGATGGCTTTTTGAATGGTACCGGCAAGGATCTCCATGGTCTTGCCAAGGATGCCGCTGCCGCCGGAGGCATTGCCGACGCCGCCCTGCGCAGTTCCGATGGTGCCGCCGGAGATGGTGAGCTTGCCGTCGCTGTGGATGCCGTCGCCGGCGTAGCCATCGGTAGAAGCGCCGCCGGTAGCGTTCGTGATGGTGGCGTTGTCGGAGATGTTGAGGTCGCCTTTGCTGTAGATGCCGTGGCCGGCGGTAGTTTTGCCTTTGCCGCCCTGCGCAGTCCCGATGTCGCCCTTGATGGTGAGCTTGCCGCCGCTGTAGATGCCGTGGCCGGCGTTACTGCTGCTGTTTCTGCTGTCGCCGTTGCCGCCGATGGCGCTGACAATGGTGGCTTTGTCAGGAATGGTGAGCTCGCCGTCGCTGTGGATGCCGTCGCCGGCGTCGTGGGAACCATAGCCGTCGCCGCCCTTCGCTTTTTCGATGGTGCCGCCCTCGATCTTGACGGTAATATTCTTGCTATCGCAACCGCCGCCGATGCCGTCGCCGGTGTTGCCACCGGTGGCGTTCTTGATGGTGCCGCTCTTGATGGTGACTGTGGTCTGGCCGGTGCTTCCGTCACCGCTGCCGATGCCGGCACCACCGGAGCCGCCCTGCGCGTTTTCGATGGTGCCGCCGGAGATGGTGATATTGGTGTTGCCAGTAGCTCCTGAACCACTGCCGATGCCGTCGCCGCCCTGCTCGGTCTGCGCCTTGATTTTGGCAGTGCCGGAGATGGTGATATTGGTTTCGCCGGTAGCATTGCAACCGCTGCCAATGCCGGCAGCACTGGAGGCGCCGATGGCGGTGATGTCGCCGCCTGTTATCTCAATGTCGCCGGCGCCACTGTCGCTATAGTTGCCGGAGTTCCAGACGCTGCCGATGCCAGCAGAGGCACCGCTGCCTGTGGCGGTCAGGCTGCCGGTGTTGCGGCCATTTTCATTTCCGGATGTGATGGTCAGTTTGCCGGTGTCTTCTCTGCCATAATAGTCCTTTTCGTTGTGCTCGAGGCCGGCATGTTGGCCGTCGCTGGTGAGGGTATTGTCGCCCTTGAGCGTGATCGTCGTGTTGCCCGCGCCCTCGACGCTGAGGGCGGCGTCATTTTTGGTCTTAATGTTGACATTGTCCAGCGTCACGTTGAGGGTGTTGTCATTGCCTTTGGCCTTGTTGATGATGCGGATGACATAGTTGGTGACGTTTTCGGCTGTGCTCCTGAAGTTTTCCGCCGCGCGTTCCAAGACCGTAGTCGATTCGTTCCGGGTCTCTTCGTCGTCATTGGCGTCGGCGACCTTGAGGGATGCACCGGTGTACGTGAACTGGCTTTTGGGTGTAGAGAGGCTGCTCTCCGTGCTTTCCGTGCCTTCCGTGCCTTCGGCAGGGGTCTCGCTGCCGGTGGTGGGAGTGCCGCCCGCCGAGCCGGAGGTGCCGCTCTCAGAGCCTTTGCTCTCAGGGTCAGAGCTTCCCGCGCCGGTGTTCTTGCCGCCGGTCTGGTCCTTTTTCGTGGGATCAGTCTCGTTTTCCTCGCCGCCGGTAGTGTCGTCAGGCTGGTTCTTGCTTTCTTCGCCGCCGGTAGTGTCGTCAGGCTGGTTCTTGTTTTCCTCGCCGCCGGTGGTGTCGCCGGTCTGGTTTTCGTTTTCCTCGTTGCCGTCGTCAGAAGACACGTTGCCCTTGGGGGCGCCGAGGTAGACCATGTCTTCGTTTTCGCTGTCGCTGTCTTCTGATGGGGGCGTGGCCAACTTGGGTTGGGCGGGAGAGGCTGCGGAGGTGCCGCCTTCAGAAGAGCCGCCGCCGGAGGCGGTGGTATCCTCTGAGCGCTTGCCGCCCTTGATGATGATATTGCCGTCGCTGTCCTTTGTAGCAGTAGGATTTCCCGAGTGCTTGACATAGGTGCCGCTTTTGTCTTTGGTGACTGTGATGTCACCATCGCCTATGTAATAGGTATCCGCATACGCCGGTGCGGCCATGCCGGCCACCATTGCGGCTGTCAGCGCCAGCGCCGTCACTCGGTGGGACGCAGGCCGGGGGAACGGCACCCGCAGCGGATGCCCCAGAACGCGCATTGCAAGCTTGCGATAAGAGATCATAGAAACCTCCTCTGAAAAATGTGAGTTTTGCACAGAAGTTCAAGACGAAGCGGCAGGAACTTGTGAAAGAAGCATAAATATTAAGCTTGTTTTATTCTATCACATTCCGGCCATAATGTGGCCGTATCTGCGTGAATCGCCTCGCGGATGTCTCGAAACGCCCTGAAACAGCGCTGCATGGGCCGACAGCGGGCCGGACAAAGATATTGACAAGCGGGGAGGTTTCTGGTATTCTACTAAAGTACCCTGTGCAAACGATACTCGCTGGTGTGGCGCAATGGCAGCGCAACTGATTTGTAATCAGTGGGTTGCAGGTTC
>ERZ772855.3171-NODE-3171-length-12794-cov-8.655860_pt1 | contig 12794 bp, 10 predicted proteins | sample MGYA00511900_ERZ772855 | MGnify/ENA primary metagenome ERZ772855 (study PRJEB29015, sample SAMEA2737701) | human gut metagenome | biome: human gut; feature: human-associated habitat; material: faeces | place: China | collected 2012 ...
TTTTTATAAAAAAAGATAGTATTATTAGTCTTTTTTTTTTGTTTATCTTTATTTTTAAAAAATTTTATTTATAATTAATTTTTTTGTATGTGTCTGATTTTCCGGTGATGGGAAATCCAGTAGTGGGAAATCCGGTGACGGAGAATCCAACATGCATACTCACGAAATCAAGATACTTTATATATTAAAGTATTTTTATAAAAGTCCATCACAAAATCTACTAATAGCTTGTTAGTAGTTTTAGAACATTTCATTTTCATGAATATTTTTTCAACGTTGATTGAGTAAGTTTTTTATTAACGGGGTAGTTGCTAATATTTTTAACTTACAATATATTTAATACAACATTTATTTAAAAAAATCAAGAGTGAAATTGAAATGTTTTTATAAGAAAAATTTAGGAGTAAATTGTTTTTTGCAAGGCCAAATTCCTGTTTTTGAAAAGCAAAGCTACAGGGTATGAACGTCAATCATATTTTAAAAAAAATTGATTCGAGTTTGCAAAATTTCGTGAGTGGTATTTGCAAGTTTTTACTTGAAGATAGTCTCTCTATTTTCTAGTCGATAACTGTTACCTTTTAGATTGAATACCTGGCATCTGTAAACCAACCGATCTAATATTGCAGTGGCTAGAGCTTCATCCTGAAGAAGCATGTCAAACGCATGAAAAAAAATAGAATAAGGTCTCTCTTTATTTTTTATTCAAATTGTTTATGTTTTTTAAAAATCTAATAAAATTTTAAAATATTTTTGAGGATTTAATGCCATTCTAAATCTTTTTCTTTTTAAACTTATTTTTCTAATAGATATTTCTAATACTTTTAAGATACTTAAAGTCCATTTCCTGATAATATTTAAATTTTTATTTGCTTTTTTATCTATAATTTTACTAGCATCTTCTTTAAAAGTAACATCCAAATGCCAGTGCATAGATTCAATAGCCCAGTGTCCTCTACAATTTTTTTCTGATTATATCATATTTTCCATAAAAAGTTTTCATGCGTTTGACGTGGAGTATGGGAGTAATATATTGATATTATTTGAATATCAAGGTATAATAAAAATAAAGGTTAAGAGGTGATGTAGTATGTGTACTCAATTATTTGATCCAAAAGTTGATTATGTTTTTAAAAATATTTTTGGCTCTGAGAAACATCCAAGAATATTAATATCTTTTTTAAATGCTTGTATAAAGCCTGAAGAACCCATTGTAGAGGTTAAGCTAAAGAATACAGAAATAACTAAGGAATATATTGAAGATAGCTTTTCTAGGCTAGATATACTGGCTAAAACAAGTACAGGTGAATTAATTAATATTGAAATGCAAAGAGCAGATGAACGTAATATGGTAAAAAGAAGTTTATATTACTGGAGTAAAGCGTATATTAGTGAATATACAGGAAAAGGTGCTTATGCAAATTTACCAAGAACAATATGTATCAATGTATTAGATTTTATTTTATTAGAAGAAGAGAAATTTCATAATAAATATTTAATCCAAAATGCAAGTAACAATAACTTACTAACAGATACATTAGAGCTTCATTTTATAGAAATACCTAAAATGAAAGATATAGATGAATCAGACTTATTAAGTATTTGGGTAGGATTCTTAGAAGATCCAAACAATGAAAAAGTAATATATTTAGAGAGAAAAGTTGAAGAACTACAAGAAGCTAAAGAAGAACTTGCAAGAATAAGTAGAGATCCAAAAGAAGCAGAAAACTATCGTATGCGTGAAAATGCAAGAAATGATAGATTAAATGCACTATTATCAGCAGAAGAAAAAGGATTGAAAAGAGGAATCCAGCAAGGATTAACAGAGGGAGAAAGAAAAGCGAAGTTAGAAATCGCAAAATCATCTTTAAAAAATGGATTAAGCATTGAAATAGTTTCACAAATAACAGGCTTATCTTTAGAAGAAATAAAAAATCTTTAGATAACCGCATGAAAAAAATAGAATATAGTATTTAAAATTTAAAAGAGAGCTATTAAAACCTCTTTGGAAAACTCTTTATGAATATAATGATTTTCTAAAAAATGAAATTGTAAATGAAAAAGTAATTAATGAAAAATTAAAACATAGAAGTCAAAAGCATTTAAAAGAGGACTTAGAAAAATTAGAAGAAGCTATTATAACAAATTTAAAACTTACTAAGGGAGATGTAATAATAGCTGAGGTGAAAAATGCTAAAACAAACAACTAAAGGTAAGTTAATTGCAGTTGATGGGCCAAATGGAGTTGGTAAGACAACTATTATATCAGAGATAACAAAACAGTTAAAAAAGAAACTTTAGCTTGTTTAGTTGTTGCAGATAGGTATGAGCATTTATCAACGGAAGTTATTCCAGCTTTAAATGAAGGTAAAGTAGTTATTATGGATAGATATATATTATCATCGTATATTTTACAAGGAATAAAAGCTATTGAAGAAAAAGGTGTAAGAGTAGAAATTTTAGATAATACTTCTAATTTAATGATTAATGTTGATAAAATTAATTGAAAATTTAAAGTAATATTGATCAAAGAATACACGTATTTTTATAATAAAAAAATATTACAAAAAAAATTGGGTTGGGTCTAATTAATTAGACCCAACTTTTTTCTTAAAATAGATACCCTAATTTAACACCTATAGTGACATTTTTTCTTTCTTTATTTGTTAAGTAATCTCCTTCGATTCCGTAAGTTATTCCTGAATCTCTTTGTACATCGTAAGCTAAAGTTAGCTTTAGAGATTCTTTTTCATTGTCTTTACCTAAAATTGTAAAGTTTGATGTAGAACCTTGAATTTTACCACTCATATTTTCATTATCATATCCACTTAATCCATAAATTCCAGATAATCCAGCAGATAATTGACTAACAGTTCCTTTACTATAAAGAGTTTTACTAATGTTAAATCCTAACTCCCCATCTAAATAATTATAGTTTTGCTTAGCTATATCTAAAGCCAACTTCTCCTTTGATTCTTCAATACTATTTTGAATAATTAATGAGTATGATAATAGCCCTTTTACACCAATCTTCATATCTTTAGGAAGTGGATAATCATAAATAACTCCACTATAAAGATTTAATCCATTTGTATTAGGTTTACTTTTAAAACTTAAATCTTGGTAGTTATTTTTTAACTTTCTATTTACATCATATTCTCCATATTGAGCTCCTATTCCAGATATTATATTAAAGTTAGGTGTATATGCATATCTTCCATATCCACCTAAATATAGAGATTGCCCTTTTATACTTGAATTTGTTGTCACTGTATCAAGGCTATCTTTTTTTATTTCTTGGTGATTAGAAGTAGCTCCTCCAAAAATTCCACCAATTTTAAAAGAATCATTCATCTTTTTTTCATAAAGAGCGTATCCTGTGTTTACATTTCCTTTAAAATAATCTTCCACATCTCTATTAGATATATATCCACCATCTACATATGAATCTTTTTCAAAACTATTTTGAACTCCAAAAGGCAATGAAGTAAATGTATTCAACTCATTTTTAGATATTTTATTTAAATACTTGTAGATATTTCTTTTTGACATTTGGTCAGTTAACATCTTTAATTCACTTAAAGCCTCTTGTTCTCTCACACCTCCAAATACAGTTTTCTTATTTGTAGAAGTAGTTGTTTCCCAGATACTTCCAATTTTTTTAGCATCTTTAATACTTTTGTAAACTTCATTTTCTAGATTATCTAAACCTTGAACTCTATCTTTTACAACAACTTGAACTAAAGAGTTACCATTCTCATCACTTTTATTAAGCTCTTTAATCTCGTGGACTATAGAATCTGAATCTAATTTAATTTTAGATTTTAAAAACTCTTCCCCACTAGTAGTGAAGTTTCTAACTGTTGTTTCCAAAGGTCTTCCCATATTTATAGTTGAGTCTTCATCAATTTTAGAAACTATCATTTCAATGGAAAACTTATTCTTTTCATTTAAATCTAAAACATATGCATTTGTAAACTCAATATCTTTATCAGAATCTCTAAAGGCATGTTGTATAAGATGTCCCTTATTATCTTTAACATCTGTATCTATATCTAAAGTTAAAGAGTGGTTTCCTGATAGAGATGGATTTTTTTCATCTCCTATAGCTCTTCCAACTTCTACAACAGCTATATTTTTAAGTTTAGCATACGGTCCTAAAATTATATTTGTTCCATATTTTCCTGTAAATTGCTCTGTTATTCTAAGTTTATTATATCCTTCTCCTAAATCAATAGTTCCATCAACTCTACCCTTACCTCTAAACTCTATATTTTTAGATTCTATTTCAAGTATTAAATTTTTATCAGAAAGGATTCGATCAGTCCACTTTCTCCATATTGCCTCTTTCTCCTCGGGATTATCATCTCTCCAACTAGCAAATCCAGTGAAAAAACCATGTTCTTTTTGAATACTTTCAATCTTTTCATACTCTGCTAAGTATTTATTAAAGTCTGTTTTTTCATATTTTTTCATATTCTCATAAAGTGGAGTTACTTCAGCTAAATATTTTTCCAATGCTTTTTCAAACTCTCCACCTTTTTTAAAAGGTGTTACCCATTTAGCATTAAATTCATCCTCTTCCATCTCACCACTTTTTAACTTTTGCTTATCAGCAGTTAATTTTTCAATAGAGTTAGAATATTTAGTCACATATTTAGATTCATCTTTTAACATATCCTCTAAACTTTTTCCCTCGTTTCCGTAGTAACTTCCCCCTGTTATTCTAAGATTCTCTTTAGAAATACCTTTATCTTCAATATACATATTTGAATCTTTTGTATAAAAAATTTGTCCCTGCTCATTTTTAGGTTCGTAAGTATATATTTTTGTATATACAGTTTCATTTAAAGTTTGATCATATCCTTCTCTAATTCTAACTCCTTGTAAATCCCATAGAACTCTCCACTCCTCCTTGCCATTTTTAGTAAATAACTCACCATTTTTTAACTCTGTTTCAACACCATTCTCTTTTAATTTTTCATGGAGATATTTAGCAACTTCCTCTTTAGGTTTACCTTGAATTTTCTCTCTATAATCTTTCATAGATATATCTAAAGGATTTGCAGTATCGTAACTTTTATTTAAAGTTTTATTTATATTTGTATAAACACCTTCAATACTATATTTTTCATTTTTATTATCTCTTATTTTTTCTACAGCTTTATTATAATCATCACTTTTTTTGAAAATAATATCTTTTACACTATTTCCATTTCCAAAGTAAAATCTCTTTTCATAGTTGTTTCCAACAAAGGGTAGTTTCTCTTTTAAAGATTTATCAATTGCATTTAACTTATTTTCTACAATATCAATTGCAGAGTGATAAGTTTCCCCTTTATAAAATCCTCTGACTCCTGTAAGTTCTATCTTATCGTTGGCATGGGCCATTGCAACAATATCAATTCCATTATCTTTGGGACCTAAATCATGTGTACTTCCCTCTAAGTAAGCGGAATTTATACCTTTTTTTTTGTTTATTTGATCCACAACTCTTAATATATTTTCATAAGCTCCTTTTTCTATTGTTTCAGGAGGGATAGATATTATTGGTAAATCATTTGCATATATTTTTCCGCTCAATGCTAACAGTGCTAAAAGTAAATATTTATTTTTTTTCATATTTTAATCTCTCCTTTAAAATTTAACATTTAATCCTATATAATAGTTTCTTTCAGGGGCAGGAACTGCTTCAATACTTGTTTCTCTCAAGTTATATTTAGTAGAAGCTAAGTTTTTAATACCAGCTCTAACTGATGAATACTCATCTAATTTATATGTAACTCCCACATCTAAAACACCATAACCATCAATTTTATAACTAAAGCTCTTATCCTCTTCACTCATCTCTCTTCCCTCTTTGCTACTTATATAGGTATAGGTTCCGTTTAAAGATAGATTATCTGTTAAGCTATATTTAGTTCCTAATGTAAGCTTTACCTTTGGAACTAAAGGAACTTTATCTCCTTTTTTAATTTGAGCTTTTTCATTTCCTTTTAGAGTTTTAGCATCTATAAAAGTTAAAGACTCATTAAAGGTAAATTTCCCTAAGTATTGCTCTGTTTCTGCTTCTAAACCAAGTCTTCTTGTTTTTCCAATGTTTTTATATTGCCATCTTTTTATAGCTGGATTAGTAACTCCAGATTGAATTAATACAATCTCATTATCTGTATCTGTTGCAAAGAAAGTTAAACTAGCATATGAATCATAGATATAATCTCTAACTCCTAACTCTATAGTATTTGTAGTTTCAGCTTTTAAATGATTATCCACATATATAGAGGATACATTAACATTAGGTGGAACAAAGAAACCTACACTTTTATCAGAAGCTAATTTTTTGTCATGAATTTTATCTGTTAATTGAGATGGAAAAGGAGTTATAAAACCTCTTTCATATCTTGTATAGAAATTTCCAGTATCTCTATATTTATATAAAAGTCCTAACTCACCAGCATAGTTTTCCATTTTTCTATCAGTTTCTATAGTTTGAATTTTAGGATTAATTAATGGCATCTCATTAGGACCATTAATTCTGCTTCCAGTATACTCTGTATACTCTCCTCTTACTCCAGTTGTAAGATCAAGTTTATTTGTAAGATTATATTTATTAAAGGCATATATTCCGTGGGACTCTTTAGTTAAGTTGATTTTAACTTTATTTGTAACAGCTTTTCGATCTTCTGGAGATAGAGCTACATACATTCCATACTCGTTATAATATGTTTTTAAAATTTCAGAAGTAACATTAGAATCTCTTTTTACATTGGCTTTTGTATAGTCATATCCTAAAATTAACTCTCCTTTGTCATACTCATATTTAGTTTTAAGTTTAACCCCATTTTTCTCCTCTTTAAACTTTGCACTCATAAGAGATTTAACATCATAAAAATTATAATAGGATCTCACATCAGAGTATTTTCTAGAAGATAACTCTATTAGTATGTCATCGACACTTTCTGTAGATATATCTCTTTCCTGTTTTTGATTGAAAAAAGATGCTCCAAAGAGTAGTTTATCTGTAGCTCTGTATTCGTAATCAAAAACATTACTTTCAGATTTTGTATCTACATCTAAGTTCAGACCAGGAGCTCTTCTGTTTATTTCTAATATTTTTTTACTAACTTCATTTGTTCCATTATCTTTTTCATTACCTCTTCTACCTTGATAACGAATTTTATGTTTATCACTTATTTTATAATCAAACCCTCCTAAGAAGATTTTGTTTTCTTTTTCCTCATCCTCTCGATACCCTTCGCTATTACTATAGTTAAATCCATAGTTTACATATAGATCTTTTGTGACATTGTATCCACCTGCAAATCCTAAATCTCTATCATCAAATGAGCCGTAATTTAGATCCATAAAGAAGTTATTTTTTGTGGCATTGGAGTTTGTAGAAATGTTTATAACTCCACCAACAGTTCCACTTCCATATAGAGTCGCTCCACCACCTGGGATTATCTCAATTTTTTTTATACTTTCAACAGGGATAGAGTTAATGGGTAAACTAGCCATTGACTCCTCTGTTGGGTTAATAGAGATACCATCTACCATAACTTTAACTCTACTCAGAGATTTCTCTCCACTTCCTCTCATATCTATCCTAGGCCCAAAAGCTGTATTTTGTACAATAACTCCAGGAGCTTCCCTTAGTATAGCTTCAACGTTTTCATATTTTTTTTCTTGTATCTTTTCTTGAGTAATTATTGTTGTATTTTTAGATTCCACAACATTAAATATAGAACCCCCAGTTCTAGTGTTATCTGTTATATGAGAGGTTTGTAATTCAACCACTCCTATATCATCTGAATATGAGTTTGCACAAAATGCTAAACACATAACAAATAGATATTTTTTCATTTAAATCCCTCCACTGTATTATTTTACAAATATTTTAATAATCAAAATATTTGTAAAATAATTATAAAGTAAAAACATAGAAAATTATTTTTTATAACATGAAAAGTTGAATTTTTTACATGAATTATTGTTTGAAAATATATTGTAAATATATCTATAAATTAAAGTAATGTGAATGCACTACTTTTTTTGTTTAAAAATATAAGGTATGGTATAATATAAGAAAATATATGGTGAGGTGAAAGCATGATTAAGAAAAGTTTACCAGTGGGAATAGATGATTTTAAAAAAATAATAGAGAAAAACTATTATTTTGTAGATAAATCAATGTTGATAGACGAACTATTAAATAAAAGATCAGAAGTGACACTATTATCAAGACCAAGAAGATTTGGAAAAACTTTAAATATGTCAATGCTGAACTATTTTTTTAATATAGAGGACAAAGATAATAATAAAAAGCTATTTGAAAGACTAGCTATTTTAAATACGGATAAAATGAAGTATATGGGAGAGTATCCAGTAATATATATAAGTTTAAAAGAGATAAAGGTTAATAATTGGGACCTTTGCTTAAATAAGTTGCATCTATTATTACAAAATGAATATGATAAATATAATTTAACTTTGGAGAAGAAAAGAGAAAATCAAGAAAATGCGATTTTAGATTTATCAAAATTTTTATATGAAAAATATAAGAAGAAAGTGATAATATTGATAGATGAATACGATACTCCATTAGTTACAGCACACTCACAGGGGTATTATGATGAAGCAATATTTTTCTTTCGAAACTTTTTAAGTGCAGCGTTAAAAGGAAATCCATATTTAGAGTTTTCAGTGCTTACAGGGATATTAAGAGTAGCTAAAGAAAGTATATTTTCAGGATTAAATAATCTTGCAGTATCAACAATTTTAGATAAAGATTTTAATCATTTTGGTCTAACTGAAGAGGAAGTAGAAGAGTTATTAAAATACTATGAGTTAGAGTATGAATTAGAAGAGGTTAAAAAGTGGTATAATGGATATAAATTTGGAAATAAGTTAGTTTATAATCCATGGTCATTAATTAATTTTGCCAGTAAAAATGAATTAAATCCTTATTGGGTAAATACAAGTGATAATACCTTGATAAAACAATTATTGACTAAAAACGATGAAAAGGTATTCGAAGAGTTAGAGCTAGTATTTAAAGGTGAAACAATATGGGAAACAATTTCGGAGAATATAATTTTTGATGATTTAGATAATATAAATACTATTTGGTCTTTAATGTTATTTTCAGGATATTTAACATATGAAGATATAAGAATTTCTACAATAACTGGACTTAAATCATATTCCTTAAAAATACCTAACCAAGAAATCAAAAGTTTCTTTAGACGTTAGGAGATAAATATATAATAACTTCTAATAGAGAAAGTGGGTATGGAAGATATGATATAGCTTTAGAGCCTAAAGATAAAAGAAATTATGGGTTGATATTTGAATTTAAAATAGGGGATAAAAATTCTATTAAAGATAAAGCTAAAGAAGCTTTAGCTCAAATAAATGAAAAGAAATACGATACATCTATGAAAAATAATGGAGTATCAAAAGTTATAAAAATAGGAATGGCTTTTAGTGGAAAAGATGTAGCTATTGAAAGTGAAGTTGAGTAAATAAAAAAGTTGCAGAAAAAAATCTGCAACTTTTTTTTAATACACAAAAAATACACAAAGTTAAAGTAAAATAATGTAAAAAAAATTTATATAGATTTAGGAGGAATAAATGAAAAAGTTATTAGGGTTGCTAGTTTTGTTTTCAACAGTAGCCTTTTCAAGGGAATTAACATTGGAAAGTGCAATTGACTTGGCTTTAGAAAATGGAAAAACTATTAAAACATCTGAACTTTCTAAAGAGAATGCAGAGTTAAATGTGAAGAGAGCTTTTAAAACATCTTTACCAAAGGTTACTTATAATGGTCAATTTCAAAGAGCGGAACATAGTACACGTAGTATGATAGATATAGTAAATTCTGATGGAACGATAGGTGATGGAGCAAAAAGTGGTTACTCACAAAGTGTTGGACTTTATCAACCACTATTTAGAGGTGGAGCTATAATAGGTGGAATTTTAGGTGCAAAAGCATCTAAAAATATAGCTGATTTATATTTCTGGGCTGAAAAAAGAGATGTGAGATTAGATATTATCTCTTTATATTCAAGTATAATAAATTTTGAAAAAAATCTAACAGTTTTAGAAAGCTCTAGAAAAGAGCTACAAGCTAGATATGATAAACAAAATGAGCAATTAAATTTAAAGTTAGTTACAAAAGCTGATCTATTAAAAACAGAGTATTCTATTTTAGATTTAGAAGCACAAATAACTGGAACTAAAACAAACTCAGAAATAGCTAAAAAGGATTTGAAACTGAAGTTAATGATTCCAAATAACGAAGATATTACTTTAAAGGATTTCCAAGTACCAGAGAATTTAACATCAGGTATTGATTTTGGAAAAGATTTAGATGAAGCACTAACAAATAGTTTATCTGCTAAATTGGCAGTGAATAAAGTTGATTATGCTCAAGCTGAAAAGATAGTAGCAAGATCAAGTTTGTTACCACAAGTTGACGCCTTTGCAACATACGGAACTTCAAAAGAGAGTCATAACTTTGAAAATAGTTTTGACAATGCAGAGTGGAGAGGGGGAGTTTCTGTAAAGTGGGATGTATTTTCATTTGGAAGTGGAATTGATGAATACAGTGTAGCAAAAAACAATGAGAGTATAGAGTCTATAAATAAAGAGTTAACATCAGATAATATAAAACTATCTGTTACAAAAAATTATAGAGAGCTAATACGTTTACAGCAACTAAAAGATTCTAGAAGTAAAGCTTTAGAAGCTGCAACAGAAAACTTTAATATAGTATAGAAAAGAATAATTGGAGGGAAAAAAGTGAAAAAATTACTGGGAATATTAATATCATTAATACTAATTGGATGTGGTAATAGCAATGGAAAACAAAAATCAAAAGAAGCTTTAGGAAAAAATATTAAAATATCTGAAGTAAAACCAGAGTTAATAACAAGACTAAATATATCAAGTGGAGTAACGGAACCTTTAAATGAGGTTAAAGTTGTAACTAAAACAGGTGGCACTGTAAAAAGTATAAACTTTAAAAATGGAGATAAAGTAAAAAAAGGTCAAATTATATTAGTTTTAGAGGATCAAGAAGTGCAATCAGCTTATTTAAAAGCTCAAGCAACGTATGTATCTAATAAAGCTGACTTTGAAATAAAAAGAAAAAACTATGAAAAGTTTAAACAACTTTATGACAAAAATCTTATATCAGAGGATGAGTATCTAACTAAAAAAACAGGGTATCTTCAATCTGAAAGTGATTTGAAAAGTTCAGAAGCAACTTATTTATCAGCTAAAAAAGATTTTGAAGATTTAGTTGTGAAATCTAAATTAGATGGAGTTATTACAGATTTAAATCTGAAGCTTTATGAGAAAATACCTTCAAATACTGATCTAGTAACAGTTGTAGATATTAGTAAAATTCTTGTAAAAACAGGAGTTTCTGTTCATGAGATAAGTCAGTTATCTGTTGGAAATAAAGCAGAGATAGATTTAGAGGGAATTGAAAATAACTATTTTGGTAGTGTATATGAAATAAATCCTGTAGCTAATAAAGATAATAAAAAATACCAAATAAAAGTAGAGATTGAAAATTCAGAGGAAAAAATAAAAAAAGGTATGTATTCTAAAGTGCTAGTTGAAACTGGTAAACAAAATGGATATCTAGTTCCTAAAAATGCCATTGTTATAAAGGAACTATATTCATATATTTTTGTTGTAGAAAATGATGAAGCTAGAAGAATAAAGATTGAAAGAGGATATTCTAATGGAGATAAACAAGAGGTTATAAGTGACGAACTTTATTCTAATATGAAACTTGTAACAGAGGGACAATTTTTATTAGAGGATAGAGATAAGGTAAACATTATAGATTAGGGGGGAACACATGAATATAGTACAGTTTTCAATAAAGCGTCCAGTTGTTACCATGATGATAATTATATCAATGGTTATACTAGGGATATTGACGTTAGTTAATTTAAAAACACAACTTATGCCTAATTATAATATGCCAATGGCTGCAATTAGAGTAAGTTGGAAAGGTGCCTCTCCAGATGATATGGAGAAGCTAGTTACAAAAGAAGTGGAAAAAGGTTTAACAAGTGTAGAAGGAATTAAAAGAATAACGACTAAATCAACTATGGGAAAATCAGCACTGACAGTTGAGTTTGAATATGGTGTTATTATAGATAATAAAGTAAACGATTTAGTGACAGCTGTTAGTAGAATAAGAAATAATCTACCAGATGATATAGATGAACCTATTATAAGAAAAACTTCATCTTCTGGAGATAGGGTAATGCTTATTGGATTAAGAGGAGAGGATTTAATAAACTTAAAAAGTTTTGCAGATAATGTTGTTATTCCAAGACTTGAGAGAATTGAGGGTGTAGGAAGTGTTAGTATCTTTGGTGGACTGGAAAAAGAGATTAAAGTAACAATTGACCCAGAGAAGTTAGAGGCTTATAATTTTTCAGTAACAGATTTATATAGTACTTTAAAAAGTTCAAGTTTAAACTTCCCATCTGGATATATAAGAGAGGGAGATAAAGAGTATTTAGTAAAAGTTTCAGGAGAGGCTAAAACTTTAGAGGACATAAAAGAGATTGTTTTAGAAAATGTCAATGGTGAAACGTTATACCTAACAGATGTTGCTAAGGTAGAGTTAAGTATAAAAGATAGAGATAGCTATGGTAGAACTGACGGTATTGATAATATTATAATAAATATAGAAAAGAGTGACGTTGGAAATACAGTTGAAATCTCTAAGATAGCAAAAGAGGAGTTAAAAAAGATGGAGCCTCTTT
>ERZ772855.3175-NODE-3175-length-12763-cov-18.594980_pt1 | contig 12763 bp, 8 predicted proteins | sample MGYA00511900_ERZ772855 | MGnify/ENA primary metagenome ERZ772855 (study PRJEB29015, sample SAMEA2737701) | human gut metagenome | biome: human gut; feature: human-associated habitat; material: faeces | place: China | collected 2012 ...
GCTCGTCGAAGGTAAAGGTGCCGGTGATGCCCTCGATGGTGCCGCCGGCAATGGCATCGATGACGGCCTGCTTGTACTCGTCAGAGCCGGCCTCAAGGCCCTGCTCCTCGGCAGCCTTGATGCCGTACACGACGGTCATGGCAGCATCGTAGCCCAAGGGTGCAAAGCCGTTGGGGTAGGCCTCGCCGTACTCGGCCTTGTAGGCATCCTCAAACGCGGTGCTGGAGCCCTTAGCGTAGCAGGCGCAGAAGTAGGAGTCCTTCAGCTGGTCGGCGGTGGCGTAGCCCTCCAGACCATCCCAGCCGTCGCCGCCCAAGAAGGGAACGGTCAAGCCGACGCTCTCAGCCTGAGCCAAGATCTGACCCACTTCCTGATAGTAGTTGGGGCAGAACACCATCTCGGGGTTCTTGCCAAGGATGCTGGTCAGCTGGGTCTTGAAGTCCACGTCGCCCTCAGAGTAGCTCTCCTGATCCACGACGGTGCCGCCCTTTGCCTCAAACTCCTTGGCAAAGTTCTCGGCCAGACCCTCGTTGTAGTCCTTGCCCTTCAGGAAGATGACGGCTGCCTTGGTGTAGCCCAGCTTCTCGTAAGCGTAATCTGCCATCTTCACGCCCTGGAAGGGGTCGGTGAAGCAGGCACGGAACACATTCCCGTTCACGGTGTCGGTCTCGGCATCGTAGGTAACAGCCTCGGCAGTAGCGGAAGCGGTGACCATGGGCATATTGTAATCGGCGCTCTCGGCGGCAACAGCCAGCGTGGGAGCGGTGGTTACATCGCCTACCAGAGCGGTGATGCCCTGATCCACCATCTTGGTAAAGCAGGTCACAGCCTGCGTTTCATCGCCCTGCTCGTCCATGGTGATGATCTCCAGCTGCTTGCCGTTGACACCGCCATCGGCATTGACCTGCTTCATGTACAGGCTGGCACCGTTTACAACAGCCTGACCGTAAACGGAAGCGTCACCGGTCAGGGGGCCCATCACACCCACCTTGATGGTGCTGCCGGAAGCAGCAGCGGAACCAGCAGCAGAAGAAGCGGCAGTGCTTGCGGAAGAACCGCCGCAGGCAGTCAGAGCACTTGCTGCGGCAACAACACCGGCAGCGGCCATGAACTGACGACGAGTGATCATCTTTTTCATAAAAATCTCCTCCTTCGGAGTGTTCTATAAAGTAAATTGATAAAAACGGAAGCAAGGCCCTTCCCCTCTAAAGCGGCCTTGCTTCTATTCTTGTCTGTTATTATAGCTATCTGGGTTCAAATCCGCAATTCACAAACCGTCCATACTTTTGGGCGCATTTTCTCGGCTTTGTTGATACTTTATACAAAAATTAAAGCGTAATTTTGTGCACTATTTCAAATTGTTCATTTTGTTTATCTGTGACATGAAACAAATTCACATGTTGCAAAAAGGTTACAGGGTCTCCATCTCGGCGTCGGCGGCAAATTCGGCCTCGGCGCGGACTTCGGCGGCCTGTCCCTCGGCCTCGGCAACAGCCAACGGCTCTGCCAGTGCCTTGCGGATGGCGGTGACGTAGAACACCATGGAAAGCGCCGTACCGATGCACCAGCCCACAGGCCATGCCATCCAGATGCCGGTGGAGCCCAGTGCGGTGGCGCTGAGCACGGCGGCAATGCCCACGCGCAAAATCAGGTCGGTGAAGGTTGCGATCATGAACCGCACCATCAGGCCGCAGCCGCGCAGGATGCCGTCTGCCACCAGCTTGACCGATACCACAAAGTAGAAGGGGGAGAGGATACGCAAGAACAGCATACCGGTGTCAATGGCAGGGCCCTGCGGGTCGTTCATGAACAGCAGCAGCAAAAAGCGGCCAAAGAAGAAGTACAGCACCACCAGCGGCACGCACAGCAGCCACACCAGATTGCGGCCCGCGCCAAAGCCTTCCTTGACGCGGTCCATCTTGCCGGCACCCATGTTCTGGGAGGTGTAGTTGGAGATGCCGTTGCCCAGGGTGGTAAAGGAGGTGATGACCATGTTGTTCAGCTTGACGGCGGCAGAGTAGCCTGCAATGACGCTGGCACCAAAGGTGTTGATGATGCTCTGCAGGATGATGTTGCCCACCGAGACAAAGCTCTGCTGCAGAATGCTGGGCACAGCCACCACGGCCACCTTGCCCAGCATATTCCACGAGAACAGCTGCACATGACCCTCGGTGTGGAAGGCGCGGATGCGGCGGAACACCACTACCATGGCCAGCACGTAGCTGACACCCTGACACAGGAAGGTAGCCCATGCCACACCGGCGATGCCCATCTTGAAACCGGCGACGAACAGGATGTCCACGCCGATGTTAGACAAAGAAGAGACTGCAAGGAAGTAGAAGGGGGTCTTGCTGTCGCCAAGGGCAGAGAAGATGCCGGTGGCAATGTTGTAGAAGAACATGAAGGGCAGGCCCAGAACGTAGATATCCAGATACAGCGCAGAATCTGCAAGGATCTCCTCCGGGGTGTTGATGAGCTCCAGCAGGGCGTCGCAGCCAAACAGACCGATGCCCATCAGCACGGCGCACAGCACGGCAGAGCCGATGAGGGAGGTGTAGACCGAGGTCTTCATCTCGCGGTATTCCTTTGCGCCAAAGTAGCGGGACACGATGACCGAGCAGCCGATGTTGCAGCCAAAGGCAAAGGCGATGAAGATCAGGGTGATCTCGTAGCTGTTGCCCACCGCAGCCAGCGCGTTCTCACCGATGAACTTGCCCGCTACCAGACTATCCGCGATGTTGTACAGCTGCTGGAAAATGATGCTGCCGAACATGGGCAGACAGAATTGCCACAATACCTGTGACGGCTTGCCCACCGTCAGATCCTTATTCATTGCAAAAATCCTCCTCTATAACGACTATAAATGGGAAAACAGCGTAAACGCCGCAACCAGTATAGAACCGAATCGCCAAAAAGTAAAGAAAATTTTTGGCATATCTGCCATATAAAAAACACATGGTAAGCATAACGTATCCCCGCTGCCGCAAGAGGGCAGACTGTAAACGGGTTTTCCACGGCGGTTTGCGTTCCCGTTAAAAATTTAGGTCTGCAAACATACGCACCGGCTCTTGCGCCGGGGTGCAAAGCGTGGTAGGATATTGGAAGTTAGCTATATATAACTATCTAAATAGAGCAGTTCCCCGTCTGCCCGCCCGGGCAGTACGGGAGAGAAAATGATATTCAGGAGGGTTTCAAGATGAATTATCTGGAAATTGAATCTGTTGTAGGCCGCGAGATTCTGGACTCCCGCGGCAACCCCACCGTGGAAGCCGAGATCACGCTGGCGGACGGCACGGTGGCGCGCGGCTGCGCCCCTTCCGGTGCATCCACCGGCGAGTTTGAGGCGCTGGAGCTGCGGGACGGCGACAAGAGCCGCTATCTGGGCAAGGGCGTGACCAAGGCGGTGGAAAACATCAACACAGTCATTGCGGACGCCGTTGTGGGCATGGATGCTTCCGACATCTACGCCATCGACGCCGCCATGCTCAAAGCCGACGGCACCAAGGATAAGTCCAATCTGGGCGCAAACGCCATTCTGGCGGTGTCCATTGCAGCCTGCCGCGCAGCTGCCGCTTCGCTGGAAATGCCGCTGTACCGTTTTCTGGGCGGCGTAAACGGCAACCGCCTGCCCGTGCCCATGATGAACATCCTGAACGGCGGCGCGCACGCTGCCAACACCGTGGACACGCAGGAGTTCATGATCATGCCGGTGGGTGCATCCTCCTTTAAGGAAGCGCTGCGCTGGTGCGCCGAGGTGTTCCATGCGCTGGCTGCTATCCTGAAGTCCAAGGGTCTGGCTACCTCCGTGGGCGATGAGGGCGGCTTTGCGCCCAACCTTTCCAGCGACGAGGAAACCATCGAGACCATTCTGGCAGCTATCGAAAAGGCGGGATATGTGCCGGGCAAGGATTTTATGCTGGCAATGGACGCCGCCGCTTCCGAGTGGAAGAGCCCCAAGGGTAAGGGCTTCTACAAGCTGCCCAAGGCGGGCACCGAGTTCACCTCTGCCGAGCTGATCGCACACTGGAAGAGCCTTGTGGAAAAGTACCCCATTATCTCCATCGAGGACGGTCTGGACGAAGAGGACTGGGAAGGCTGGCAGCAGATGACCCGCGAGCTGGGCGGCAAGGTGCAGCTGGTGGGCGATGATCTGTTCGTGACCAACACCGAGCGTCTGGCAAAGGGCATTCAGCTGGGTGCGGGCAATGCCATCCTGATCAAACTGAACCAGATCGGCTCTGTCTCCGAGACCCTGGAGGCCATCAAGATGGCGCACAAGGCCGGTTACAACGCCATCAGCTCCCACCGCTCCGGCGAGACCGAGGACACTACCATTGCGGACTTGGCTGTGGCGCTGAACACCTGCCAGATCAAGACCGGTGCGCCCAGCCGCACCGAGCGTGTGGCAAAGTACAATCAGCTGCTGCGCATCGAGGAGCAGCTGGGCGAAAGCGCCGTCTACCCCGGCATGGAAGCGTTCTGAGCTTTCCATTATTTACCACCATGGTGTTTGCAATCCTGCGGCGGGCTGGTTCGTATATAAGGCAGACCGGCACCCGGCAGCAGTCGGAACGGAATGAAACGAAAGGAGCAACCCTTCCATGTTTCAAAGCCTTGGGCCGCTGCTCGGCCTTTTGGGCGGCGGCAGCTTGACTAAGCTGCTTCTGTTTTTACTGAAGGGGCTGTTCGGCTGAAAACGGACGGTCTGAAAGGAGAATACCATGCTGATCGTATTGGAGCATCTGCTGGGTCGGATCAATCTGCCCGGTATGTGGTGGATCATCGCAGAGCGCTGGCTGTGAGGTGACACCCCGCAAAGCCGCTGCACTTTTTGTGCGGCGGCTTTTTTGCTGCAACGTTACCCCTTCCGTCTTGCCGCTTCGCGTCAAGACACCTTCCCCAAGGGGACGGCTTTCGTGGTGGCGGGCAACTTTACGGCATTGCCAAAAGCCGTCCCCTTGGGGAAGGTGGATGCGAACGCAGTGAGCAGACGGAAGGGGTGTATCCCGGGCGAGCCCGCTGCCCTTGTAACTTTTTCTGATACATTTTACTTGCCACCCCACTGGCAAAATTGGCAAAAAATGCTTGCATCTAGGCGGTTTTGATGATAAAATTACACTGTTACAGTACGCCCAAAATCGGGGCATCATAGGAAGGTAAATTGCGGCAACAGGGTGTACCGCGTGCTGTCAAGGTGCGGTACACAGAGAAAGAGACAGGGAAAACCAAATGGAAACAGGCGAGACAATAAAAGAAGGACTTCTGCGGCTGGAACGCTATGCACAGAATATACCGGGTGGCTTTCACTGCTGCGCAGAGGACCCGGAAAACGGCTATCCGTTTGCTTATATCAGCGACCGTTTTCTGGAGATACTGGGCTGGGAGCGGGAAGAATTTGCGGCAAAGTTCAATAACCGCTACACCGCGCTGCTGCACCCGGATGATATGGCGGACGGGCTGCGCTACCGGAACGCAGAAAACAGCGCGACTTACGCACAGGAGGGCGACAGCATCTTCCGGATGTTGGGCAAAAACGGCTACCGCTGGGTCTCCAGTGCTGCCAACCGGGTGGAATGGCGCGGCGATGGCTATATCGTGGGCACGATCACGGATATCACCCCCTATATGGAACTGCGGGAAAAGCTGGAACAGCAGAACCGTACCCAGCGGGAGGCGCTGGAAACCGCCAACCATAATCTGCTGCGGATGATGCAGCAGATGGAGGAGCAGAAGGCGCAGTTTGCCCAGACTACTGCCCGGAGCATGGAAAAAGAAAAGCGCTACCGGCAGCGGCTGAACCACGACGCCCTGACCGGCACCTACAACCGCCGCTTTTACGAGGAAGTGGTGCGCAATAACCTCGGCCCGGCAGGCATCGCCCTGATGGATATCGACGATTTCAAGATCTGCAACGATACCTACGGCCACCACGCCGGAGATCTGGCACTGGAAACCGTTGCAAAGGCCATCCGCAGCTGCATCCGGGAAACAGATCTGCTGATCCGCTACGGCGGCGACGAGTTCTTGCTGGTGCTGCCCGGCATCCCGGCGGATTATTTCAAGGTAAAGCTGGAGCAGATCCGCACCGCCGTGCAGCAAACGGTGGTGCCGGGCTACCCCCACTTCCGGCTTTCGCTGAGCATCGGCGGCGCGATGCAGACCCTTGCCGACCCTATGGAGAACGTGGTGCGCCGGGCAGATTTTATAATGTATCAGGCCAAAAACCACAAGGACGCCGTGGCGGTGGACACACAGGACAGCCGGTTGGCTGCACAGAAGGATGTCTTAGGGGAAAAGCCCGTGATCCTGCTGGTGGACGATTCCATGATGAACCGCATGATGCTTGCCGGCATTCTGGGCGATGACTACCGCATTCTGGAAGCCGAGAACGGCAAGCAGTGTCTGGAGCTGCTGCGGGCAAACGCCGGGCAGACCTCGCTGGTGCTGCTGGATATCAATATGCCGGTCATGGACGGCTTTGAAGTGCTGCGCACCATGAACACCAACCACACCATCGAGGACGTGCCGGTGATCATGATCTCCAGCGACGATTCGGAGGAAGCCATCCGCAAGGCCTACGAGCTGGGTGCCAGCGACTATGTCAACCGCCCCTTTGACGCAAAGATCGTCTACCGTCGGGTGTCCAACACCATCAAGCTGTACGCCAAGCAGCGGCGGCTGGTGCAGATGGTGTCTGACCAGATCCGCGCACGGGAAAAGAACACCGATGTGCTGGTGGGCGTGCTGAGCCAGATCGTGGAGTTCCGCAACGGCGAGTCCGGCTCTCATGTGCGGCACATCCGCATCATCACCGAGACGCTGCTGCACCGGCTGATGGAGCTGACCAGCCGCTACGACCTGACCCCCGAGCAGCAGGATAATATCCCGCTGGCGTCGGCGCTGCACGATATCGGCAAGATCGGCATTGACGAAGCCATCCTGAATAAGCCCGGCAAGCTGACCGCAGAAGAATTTGCGGTGATCAAGACCCACAGTATGCTGGGCGCAGAGATGCTGCAAAAGACCGAAAGCTTTGCAGACCAGCCGCTGTTGCAGACCGCCTACGAGATCGCCCGCTGGCACCACGAGCGCTGGGACGGCAGGGGATACCCGGACGGGCTGAAGGGCGACGATATCCCCATCAGCGCACAGCTGGTCTCCATGGCGGATGCGTATGACGCACTGACCAGCGAACGGTGCTATAAAAAGGCTTTCCCGCACGAAACGGCTGTCCAGATGATCACGAACGGCGAGTGCGGCGCCTTCAACCCGCTGCTGCTGCAGTGTCTGCTGGACGTGCAGGGGGAACTGAAGCAGGAAATTTTACAATGGTAATGTGAGGGCAACTACGCGTGACAGAACAGCGATTCAACCATAAAATACCCCGCCGTACCTTTTTAAAGGTGTGCGCGGCGGCAGCGGCAGCCGGGCTGACCGCCTGCAGCAAAACGCAGGCGGCGGCAGCACTGCCCGAGCTTACGGTGGGCAGCGATAACTACCCGCCTTTTATCTACCTGAACAATGACAGCACGCCCACCGGCATTGATGTGGACATTGCCACCGAGGCCTTTGCCCGCATGGGGTATGCGGTACGGTTTGAAATCATTGACTGGGAGCAGAAAACAAACCTTGTGGAAAGCGGTGCTATCGACTGCATCTGGAGCTGCTTTTCCATGGATGGGCGGGAGCAGCTGTACCGCTGGGTAGGGCCGTATATGGTCAGCCGTCAGGTGGTGGCGGTCAATGCCGATAGCGGCATTGAAACGCTTGCCGACCTTGCGGGCAAGACCATGATGGTGCAAAGCACCACCAAGCCGGAGGAAATCTTCCTCGCCGGCACCGACCCCCGCATCCCGCAGTTTGGTGAGCTGCTGAGCACCGAGGACCGCAGCGTGCAGTACGCCATGCTGAACTGCGGCTATGTGGACGCCATTGCCGCCCACGAGACCGCCATTTTGCGGTATATGCAGGATTGCAATGCCAACTTCCGCATTCTGGAAGAGCCGCTGCTGGTCACCGGCATCGGCGTGGCTTTTGCGCTGAACGACACCCGCGGGCTGGACGAAAAGCTGACCGAGACCTTTGCCGCCATGCGCGCCGACGGCACGCTGAAGCAGATCGTAGGCAAGTATCTGCCGGACCCGGAAAAGTATCTGGAGGTGGACGCCCTTGAACCGTAACAAGAAACCGTTCCCCTCCGGGATGCGGGTGGCGGCGCTCTATCTGCTGATGGGCGTGCTGCTTTTGCTGGCAGTGACCCTCTTCTCCGGGCGGGAATCCATGCGCGCTACCGAGGAATACTTTGACCGCACCATCAACTTTGTAAAGGTGCAGTCCACCAGCTACGAAAAATATAACGATACCGTCACCGCAAAGGCGCTGCGCCGGATGGCGGTCTCGGTGCGGCAGCTGGCCGAAAATGATACCTTGGATCTCTACGACCCCGAAGCCCTCCGGAAAGAAACGGAATCCCTCTGGCTTACCGGCATTGCCGTACTGGACGAAAATGGAGAATCACTGTGCGAATATACGGATGGTAATATCGATTATGCGCAGTTTGCGGAATCGCTGCGAGAGCAAGCCGCGATGAACGTGCTGCAAAACCCGCAAAAGACCTATCTCAAGCGCATTCTGTTACAGGATGGTACAGCGGTGGATGTTGCCACCCGCCGCGCCGCAGCAGGGGACGCTGTGCTGCTGGCGTACCGGGTGACCCCGCCGGAGTTTGTGGAGGGGACAGCCCTGTCCATCCAGAGCGTGCTGGACGGCTACCCGAAGAACATCAGCGGCACCATCTTTATCGTGCAGGACAACAAGGTGATCGCCGCAAACGACCCGAGCCTCATCGGACTGTACACCACGAACAGCCCGCTGGTGCAGGGCATCCGCAAGGCCGGTGCGCCCGACATTCTGACCCACACCCGCGACTGGGCAAATTCCGGCTGCTATTTCGGGATGTACAGCAACGGACAGAATTTTGATCTGTATCTCTATATCGACGAAAAATCGGTGTTCCGCAATTTCAGCAGCGCACTGCTGACGGCACTGATCTTCTATCTGATCTGTGTGGCAGTGCTGCAAACGCTGCGCCGCCGCTCCATGAAGCTTGCGGAGCAGCAAAAAAGGGAGCAGGAGCAGAAGTATCACGCCCAGCTGGAAGAGCAGAACCGCAAGCTGGAGCTTGCCGTCCGGCACGAGGCAGCGGCAAACCGCGCCAAGCGGGAGTTCTTGTTCAACATGAGCCACGACATCCGCACTCCGATGAACGCCATTATCGGCTTCACCTCGCTGGCGGCGACCCATGTTGATAATAAAGAACAGGTGCTGGACTACCTGAAAAAGATCTCCACCTCCAGCCAGCACCTGCTCTCCCTCATCAACGATGTGCTGGACATGAGCCGTATCGAGAGCGGCAAGGTGAAGATCGAGGAAAAGGCGGTGCATCTGCCGGATCTCGTGCACGATATACGCTCCATCATCCAGCCCAACATCAGTTCCAAACGGTTGTCGCTGTTCATCGACACCATGGATGTGGTGGACGAGGATATCATCACCGACCCGCTGCGGCTGAATCAGGTGCTGCTGAACATCCTTTCCAATGCTATCAAGTTCACCCCCACCGGCGGCATGGTGAGCATCCGCATTGCTCAGAAGCCCGGCGCGCCCAAGGGCTGCGGCAATTATGAGTTCCGCATCAAGGACAACGGCATCGGCATCAACAAGGAGTTCCAGAAGCACATCTTTGAGGAGTTCACCCGGGAGGAAAGCTCCACCGTCAGCGGCATCCAGGGCACGGGTCTCGGCCTTTCCATCACCAAGAACATTGTAGACCTGATGGGCGGCACCATCGCCCTTGAAAGTGAGCCGGGCAAGGGCAGCGAGTTTATCGTGAACCTCTGCTTTACCCTCAGCGGGCAGAAGGCGGAGATCAAGCAGCTGCCCCAGCTGGAAGGGCTGCGGGCACTGGTGGCGGACGACGACACCAACACCTGCCTGAGCGTCAGCACCATGCTTTCCAAGATTGGCATGCGCCCGGAGTGGACCATCTCCGGCAAGGAAGCGGTCATCCGCACCAAGTACGCCGTGGAGCAGGGCGATGCTTTCAGCGTGTATATCATCGACTGGCTCATCCCGGATATGAACGGCATCGAGATCGTGCGGCAGATCCGCAAGGTCATCGGGGACAGCTGCCCCATCATCATCCTGACCGCCTATGACTGGGCGGATATCGAGGAGGAGGCGCGCGCCGCCGGTGTGACCGCTTTCTGCGAAAAGCCGCTCTTCCTCTCGGAGCTGCGCAAGGTACTGGCAGAGCCCTTCCGGGTGCAGTCGACCCAGACGCCCGCCCTGCCGCCCAAGGCAAGCTTTGACGGTAAGCACCTGCTGCTGGTGGAGGATAACGCCCTGAACCGGGAGATCGCCATAGAGATCTTAAAGGAAGCAGGCTTCCTTGTGGATACCGCCGGAGACGGCGTTGAAGCAGTGGAAAAGATGGAGCAGTCCGCGCCCGGGCAGTACGACCTGATCTTAATGGACATCCAGATGCCCCGGATGGACGGCTACGAAGCCACCCGGCGTATCCGCGCCCTGCCCGACCCCCGCAAGGCGGGCATCCCCATTTTTGCCATGACCGCCAACGCCTTTGAGGAGGACAAGCAGAACGCCCTGAATGCGGGCATGAACGGCCACATCGCAAAGCCGCTGGATATCCCGCACCTGCTGAAGGTGCTGGAAGAAGCGCTGAAATAAGAACCCGCTCAGGCAAAGCCTTGCGGCTTTATCGGCTCCCCCGAAAGGGGGAGCTTTTTTGTTTCTGCCGGTCAGCATCTTTCCGTTCACGCGGTTTTATCTTCCTGCATAGGATGGTGCACAGCGGAAAAGGGGAGATGACGACATGAGGCAGACAAAGCGGTTTGCGGTGGTGGGCAGCGATGCCCGGCAGGCGGCGGCAGGGCGTGCACTGGCGCGGGCGGGGTATACGGTGGGCGGCGTGCAGCAGCTGCCGCAGGCAGACTGCATCCTGCTGCCGCTCCCGCTGGAACAGTCCGGTCTGCCGCTGGCGCAGCTGCTGGGCATGGCAAAGCCCGGGGCACTGGCGCTGGGCGGTAAGGTGACGGACAGCGCAAGGACTATCGCCCGGGCGGCGGGGGTGGAACTGGTGGACTACTTTGCCCGCCCGGAGCTGACCGTGTATAACGCCATCCCCACCGCCGAGGGCTGCATCGGCATTCTGCTGGAACGGCGCAGCCGTACCCTGTGGGGCGCGGCGGTGCTGGTGCTGGGCTTTGGCCCGGTGGGGCGGGCGCTTGCGGTGCGTCTGGCGGCGCTGGGTGCGCGGGTGACCGTGGCGGCACGCCGCCCGGTGCAGCGGGCCATGGCAGAGGAGCAGGGGCTGCGGGCGGTGCCGCTGACAGACCTTGCTGCCGCAGCTGCCGCCTTTGATACGGTGGTGAACACCATCCCCGCGCCGGTGCTGACGGCGGCAGTGCTGGCGGCGCTGCCGAAGGGGTGTCTGATCGTGGATCTGGCCTCAAAGCCCGGCGGCACGGACTTTGCCGCCGCCCGGCGGCTGGGGCACACGGCGCTGCACGCGCTGAGCCTGCCGACGGTCTGGGCACCGGAAACGGCAGGGGAGGCGCTGGCGCGCACGGTGCAGACCATTTTGCAGGAGCGGGAGGAGAAGATATGATCATAGAGAAAAAGGGCTGTCTTGCCTTTGCGGTGTGCGGCAGTTTTTGCACGTTGGAGGACGCCTTGGGCGCGGCGCAGGCACTGACGGCACAGGGCTGGACGCTGCTGCCCGTCATGAGCTTTGCCGTGCAGCAGGATACCCGGTTCGGCACCGGGGAAAGCTGGCGGCAGCGCTTACAGGCCGTTACCGGGCATCCGGTGCTGGACACCCTGCAGGCGGTGGAGCCGCTGGGCCCCCGGCGGCTGGCGCAGGCGCTGGTGGTCGCCCCCTGCACCGGCGCAACGCTGGCGCGGCTGGCGGCGGGACTTTCGGATACGCCGGTGACCCTTGCCGCCAAAAGCCTGCTGCGGGTGGGCAGCCCGGTGGTGCTGGCAGTGTCTACCAACGACGGCCTTGGCGCCTCCGGCGAAAATATGGCGCGGTTGTGCCAGCGCAAGCACTATTACTTTGTGCCCTACGGGCAGGACGACCCCTTTGCCAAGCCCCAGAGCCTGAAGGCCGACCTTGCCCTGCTGCCCGCCGCCGTGGACGCCGCTTTGCGGGGTGAGCAGCTGCAACCGGTGCTGCTGGGACAAAGGAATGTGTAAATCTCTTTTCAGCGGGGAAAAAATGTGGTATACTTCAAATGATGTCTTGTCGGCATAAAACGGATAAGCGGAGAATACCAGATGAAAAAATTTACCGCAGCACTGTGCACTGTGCTGCTTTTGATAGGCGCTGTGCTGGTGCCCGGCGCGGCAGCAGCCGGCCCGGCGCTGGCCAATACCCGGGCATACTGCATCATGGATGCAGACACCGGCCTTGTGCTGGCGCAGCAGAATATGGACGAGGAGCTGCACCCGGCCTCCATTACCAAGGTAATGACCCTTGGTCTTGCCTGCGAAAAGGCGCAGGGAGACTGGGATGACGTAAAGCTGACCGTGAGCCACGAGGACGTCTACTCGCTGGCGGGCACGGATTCCAGCCACATCGCTCTGCTGGAAGGGGAAGAAGTTCCCCTGGTGGATGCGCTGTACGCCACCCAGATGGCCAGCGCCAACGACGGCGCCAACCTGCTGGCGGAGTATTTCG
>ERZ772855.3177-NODE-3177-length-12749-cov-9.943674_pt1 | contig 12749 bp, 9 predicted proteins | sample MGYA00511900_ERZ772855 | MGnify/ENA primary metagenome ERZ772855 (study PRJEB29015, sample SAMEA2737701) | human gut metagenome | biome: human gut; feature: human-associated habitat; material: faeces | place: China | collected 2012 ...
CGACTTCGATGCTGCCGTCCTGTTCGTTCATCTTGGAGATGACTGCGGTCTTGTTTGTTCTCTTGTCAAGAACTGCCGTTACATGCTCGTCCTGATTCAGCTCTTGTTGCTCTTGCTTTTTCTTAGTCATAAAATCAATAATTTAAGTGATACAATAATTAATCAATACAGGTAAACCTTAGCCCGTCGGTGCGAATGTAGATTATTAATTGATAAGATGTTATGATCTTATCTGTATGTGGAACGAATGGCGGGAATTGATGCAAAATGGCATATTTGCAAATACTTAATGAAGGAACTATTTTATAATGTAGAGTATTATATAGTTGTTGGCGAGAGTTTATTTCTCTACATTAAATTTAAAACTGAATGTATATGACTAGTATAACAGTAAAATTTCGTCCATCTTCTATCATCCAAAAAGAAGGGACTCTACATTATCAAATAATCCATCATCGTAAGGTACGGAAACTTCGTACCGGTTATAAACTATTCCCGAGCGAATGGAATAGCACTTTACAGCGGATAAATGTTTCAGCTGGAAAGAATGAAGAGCGAAGACTCTATCTGGCAGCATTGAAAAAGCACATCGATGTAGATTTGTTCAAAATAAAAGAATGCATCAGCCGTTTGAAACAGGAAAATAAACCTTATACAGCTGACCGTGTTGTGGGGCTTTACTTTACTCATCAAGCAAGTTGTCCTTTCCTTTTGTATGGAAAAAAACTGCTTGTTGAATTAAAAAAAATAGGAAAAGTACGTACAGCCGACACCTATCGGAACGCTTTGGGCAGTTTTGAACACTTTTTGAATAACCGCGCAGATATCCTGCTGGAAGAATTAGATTCTAATCTGATGATATCCTACGAAAGCTGGCTCAAAGGAACCGGTATTTGCCCGAATACCAGTTCCTATTATATGCGTAATCTTAGGGCTATCTATAACCGTGCAGTGGAACAAGGTCTTGTCGCTCAACAAAATCCTTTCAAGCATGTATATACCGGTATTGATAAAACAAAGAAACGTGCCGTTTCCTTGGATGTGATTAGGGAAATACGAGATTTAAATTTGGCAAAAAAATCACAGACCTTTGCTAGGGACATCTTTTTATTTAGCTTTTATACACGTGGAATGTCTTTTGTGGACATGGCATTTCTAAAAAAGAAAGATTTGCAAAATGGAATTCTTACTTACCGGAGAAATAAGACCGGTCAGCAACTATTTATCAAATGGGAAAAGCCCATGCAGGAACTCATTGATAAATACGATACCTCTGATACTCCTTACTTACTGCCGATTATTCGAAACAGTAGTGTGGATGAGTGGCATCAATACCAAAATGCAGCGCACCGTATTAACAGAAATCTGAAACAGATTGGCAAACAGATAGGTTTAAGTATTCCACTTACTACCTATGTTGCACGTCATGCATGGGCCAGTATTGCTCAAAGTAAAAATGTCTCTTTATCTGTCATCAGTGAAGCATTGGGACATGATTCGGAGCAAACTACCCGAATTTATCTTGCTTCTTTAGATACATCTGTTGTGGATAAAGCAAATAGTCTTATTTTGAAGTCTATATAGGTAGCGTGATTTATATGGTAATTATTAGAGAATGTATCAAAATAATATTAAAGTTCTTTGAATAGGATACATATCTTCATAAGAGATGTACATCTTCAGTTATGAAATCTGAAATAGAGTAACCATTGTGATTTTATCTTCATAAGAGATGTATATTTGAAAATGCAAAGATACAAAAAAATCCAAAAATCAAGGCATAATATAAACTTTTTTTATAGCCTTCTTTTATGGTTTGTTTCCAAAAATATTCAACATAGTTCATAAAATGAAAAACAATTACTCTAACAAATATCCCAAAATAATTTTAATAATCAGGCAATTACTATCTGTATAGTCGGAAGATGTACATCTCTTATGAAGAGAGGTTTATTTACCATGGAGAATTGGTGGAGTAAATATGCCTAAATCATGGAAAGATTACTTGTAAAAAGTAGAAGGTGTTTTGCAAAAATACTATTAAGCACTTTTTATAGATACTTTCCACAAAATAAACAAATGACATTTTTTTCTCCTAGAGGTGTATTGGTATTTGTTTACAAATATGGAATCAATATGAAAGCGAGAAAAATCTTACTTGTATTCCTGATACTTTATGGGGGATACGTCTCAGCACAAGAAGTACGGGATTCGGTAAAAATCTATTTCAGACAAGGGTATTCCGTATTGGAACCATCCCGTAGAAATAACAAAGAAGCGTTAGACCGGATTGCGGACAGTCTACGGACAAGCTATGCGGATTCCGTTTATCAATTGAAACGTATTCAGGTAGTAGGTGGTGCATCCCCGGAAGGCAGTATCCCTCTGAATAGACGTTTGTCAGTAAAGCGTGCCAATGTGTTGTTCAATTACCTTTCACGCTATGGAGAATTACCCGATTCTTTGAAAACTAATGTGTTCCTCGGAAGAGACTGGAATGGTCTGATCCGTCTTGTGAGTGATGATCCGGAACTGCCATACCGGAAAGAAACGCTGCATTTATTGCATGAACTGGCAGAGGATGCGGCAAATGACGATCTTTCAAAAGGTGACCATTTGCGGCGGATACAGCAGCTGCGTGGCGGAGTGCCCTATTGGTATATGTATAAAAAACATTTTCCAGAGTTGCGTGCCTCCCGGTTATACCTGTGGTATGAGAAAGTATGGAATCCTATCGCTCCCATGCCAATGCCTTCCATTGAACTGCCTGTGCCCGAGCCCGAACCGGCAGGACCTCTACCTCTCGTTCCATATATGCCTCCGCAGCCACGAAACCTGTATCTTGCTGTGAAGACAAATATGCTGTATGACGCATTGCTTGTACCGAATATCGGTGTGGAACTTTATCTAGGCAAAGCCTGGAGTGTAGGTGCCAACTGGATGTATGCCTGGTGGAAAACAGACCGGCGACACTGGTATTGGAGAACTTATGGCGGTGACATAGCCATTCGGAAATGGTTCGGTAAAGCCGCCAAGGAAAAGCCTCTTACCGGACATCATGTGGGACTTTACGGGCAGATTTTTACTTATGATTTTGAAACAGGGGGAAAAGGCTATATGGGTGGAAAACCCGGAGGAACACTTTGGGACAAAATGAACTATTCCACAGGTGTGGAATACGGCTACTCGCTGCCGGTGGCATACAGACTGAACATTGACTTCACTATCGCTGTCGGGTATTGGGGAGGGACCTATTACGAATATACTCCGGTAGACAACTGTTACGTATGGCAGGCTACCAAGGAACGGCACTGGTTCGGTCCTACTAAGGCGGAAATATCGCTGGTATGGCTGATTGGCAGGGGAAACTTCAATAAAGGGAAAGGAGGCGGACGATGAAAACCGGAATACGAATGACTGTTTACGCACTGCTGGCCATGATTCTTTTTTCATGCGAGCACAAGGAACTCTGTTTCCATCATCCGCATGTGGTTACGGTCAGAGTGGATTTTGACTGGAAAAACGCCCCGCAAGCCAACCCGGAAGGAATGTGTGTGTTTTTTTATCCTGAAGAGGGTGGGGCCCCTATCCGGTTCGATTTTGCAGGAAAAGACGGAGGGCCGGTAGAGATTAAAGTGGGAAGGTACAGGATACTCTGTTACAATAATGATACGGAGTCTTTACTGTTCAGAGGAATGGAAGGATTTGACACCCATGAGGGATATACACGGGATGGCAATGTATTTGAGAGCATTTATGGGAACGGTGCCCATTATGCGCCTCCGTCCAAAGGTTCGGAAGACGAGCGTGTCGTTATCTGCCCTGACATGATGTGGGGAAGTAACGCCCGAAATGTGGAAATCACTGAAGCAGGGATAAGTTACGAATGCGTTCCCTTCACAGACAAGGACAAGGTCGAATGGATAGAAAGTAGCGAGCATGTCATCACGCTTTATCCTGCCGAACTGATATGTACCTACACCTATGAGGTCCGTAATGTTAAGAACATGGAGTATATGACGCAGGCCTGCGGATCATTGTCGAGCATGGCTCCCTCCATGCTGTTTGCCAACGAGGAACTGGACAGGGAGTGTGTCACAGTTCCCTTCGAGACGGAACTTCACCCCGAGAGTTCGAAAATGACCGGTAAGTTCTATACGTTTGGTCATCACGAAGAGAATGCCCGTCCGCACAAAATGATGTTTTATGTATGGTATTCCAATAAGGAGAAATTCTATACAACTTTTGATGTGACCGACCAGGTACATAAAGCTCCGGATAGAAAACATGTACACATCATCATTGACAATGCGGACTTTCCGGAACCGCTTCCGGACGAGGGCGGATTTGATGTGGAGGTTGATGATTGGGTGGAAGTCGAAAACGATATCATTATGTAGTTTTTATATTTTTTAATGTTATGCAGACGAAATCAATTCTGATGGCACTATCGGCCATGGCATTGGTAACGGCATGTACCAATGACGAAACGATAGAAATGAACCGAGGTGAAGGTATCAGCTTGAGTGCAGTAGCAGGAAAAGCTACCCGTGCAGGAAGTGAGGCTACCACGACAAATAGTATTGATAACTTCCATGTGTACGCCTTTACACAAGGATTGGAGTATATGAATCACGATGTGACGAGAACCGACGACACATGGACATACGGTGATACCAAATTCTGGCCGGAAACAGATGTGGACTTCTATTCGTATAGTCCGATGGATACGCAGAATGGTAGTGTTAGCATCGAGGTCAAAGGCGACAAGAAAATTGTAGACTATAACGTATCCGGCGATGAAGACCTGCTTTATGCCTTGAACCTGGCTGAAAAGAAAGCCGAACATGAGGGCAAACAACCGGTTACGGTCAACTTCCGCCATGCCCTGTCACAGATTGTATTCAAAATCAAAAATACCAATTCCAACCTGACAGTGTTTGTAGACGGGGTGAAAGTGGATGGAATAGAGAAACAGGGTACATTCTCCTGGCCGACTTTGAGCACTACTACCCAATGGCAGGAAACTGAAAAAGACACGGAAACTGACGACTCATGGGGAACATGGGATATCGCATATAACAAAGAGAACGCAAAGCAGAACGGCTATCCCGCTGAGATTACTCCGATTATGGAACCAGGCTTTACAGGTTCCAAAGATGCATCTGTGCGGGACTTGACTGTTAAAACAGACAATGGCTATAAGGGACTGCTCCTTTTGCCGCAGACATTGAATCCCTGGATTACGAAGACCGGTGGAACAGATGAAAATCCGGAGTACAAAATCACGGGGACAGCACGTGTGCTTGTTAAATGCAAGCTGGTAGATACGGCATCTGATGTACAATTGTGGCCAGACAAGGACTCACAAGAGGAAACCGCATGGGTGGGTGTCTCTCTGGTAGGAGAACCCAAGGACATAAGCGGAAAAACCGAACAAGTCTGGAAACAAGGCAAGCGTTATGTTTATACCCTTATCTTTGGTGAAGGCGGTGGCTTTAACCCTGAAAACCCCGATCCTGAAAATCCGGATCCGGAACCTGTTTTGGTTCCTATCACATTTGATGTGACAGTGGATGATTTTGTTGAATATCCTCAGGATCTCGATGCCAGCGTTCCTGATTCAAAACCCGGAAAATAAACTGAACCGCTGCAAACCTGTCTTTTTCATCCATCAGGTTGCGGAAATAAACAGGCCGGGCGGGGTTGAATGTTCCCCTCCCGGTCACTACTTATTCAAATAAAAAAATAAATGCCTATGCGACTTGATTTTAAAAAGGATTTCCTTCTTGTCACGGCCATGCTGGTCGCTGCCGGCTGTTCCGATAGCATGACGGAAGCAAACAATCCGGAACAACAGGTGCCGATTGCCTTTGGCACACAAGTTGCCACCCGCTCCGTGGTGGAAAGTGACAAGGAGGGTATGGATAATTTTACACTGTGGGGATGGGTACGGGAAAGCGACGGACCGAAACTGTTTTTCGATGCCGCTTCAGTTACTCCGTCGGGAAACTATGGCGAGAAACGTTTCTGGGCTGTAGGCAGGCCTTATGATTTTTTCGCGTTGCATCCGGAAAAAATGAAGGAGGAGGGGATTGCTGCCGAAGTTTCCTGCAACGACAAGGGCGAACTCAGGGTTACGGGTTTTGATTCTTCCGGAATGGGGAAGGATGCCGTGGATTTGATGACGGCAACAGAGACAGATGTGACTTATGAGGGTGGTGGAACGATGGCGCCTGTGCTTCTGGCATTCAAACATGAACTGGCACAGGTGAAATTAACTGTCCGTACCGGGGAGAAGCTGGCGGAAGTGTCGGACATCAGACTTTTTGGTGTGGACTATAAAGGTGACTTGCTGTGGACACCGGAAAACTCGACATGGCAAAGCCGGGTGAACTGTGCGGAAGAGGAAACTCCTTTCGTACGCAGCGGGAGTGTACGGATAGAAGCCGGAAGTAGTGCTACCGTGCTGGATGGCGTGTTGCTGTTGCCACAGCCGGTGACGGAGGATGTGGCGGTAACCTTTAAGTATGCCTATGACGGCAAACCGCTGTCGGAGGCAAAAGAAGCGATAGTATATTTGGATGTAGCTCAGACAACGGAATGGATAAAGTCGAACACTTACCATTATAAAATAACGCTACCTGCCGGTGATGCCGACATTACTGTCAAAGTGAGTGTGGGTGATTGGGACAGCAAGGATATTTCGGCAGATTGGTAATCTCATAAACAGGAAGGAGTAAGATATGAAAATCCTGAAATACTCATATATATGGATATTTGCCGCAACGTCGGGGATAATGACGGCTTGTACACCGGACGAAAAGGAAGGGATGTTTTCCGGAAAGGGAGAACCGGTGACGGTGAAATTTTCAATCGATACAAGGGTGGCAGAAACGGATGATTTCGACTCGCAGGTGAAAACGCTCAGGGTGTATGCTTTCCAGAATGGCAGCCCGGTGGGGTATTATTATGGCGGGGAGGATGTGCCGGCTCATACTTTTGAATGGAAATTGCCGAAGGGAGAAGTCTGGTTTTATGCAGTGGCCAATGAGCAGGAGGCTGGAGAACTGCTTTGCGAAAACAAGGGAGATATTTTTGTGCTGCCCGGTGAGATTGCCGGAGGCGTACATCCGGTTGAGGGGTTGGAAGTGACGCCGGATAAACTGGAGTCCTTGACTTTCAGCCGGCTGCCAGAAGCGGAATATGTGTCGGGCGGAACGGAGACAGGCAAGGATGAAACGGGAAAAATTTACTGTTCTGCCATTGTGCCGATGACCGGTAAGTGTCGCGAAACGGTTGCTAACGACCATCAGGAGATAAAGCTGGTTTTGAAACGAAGCGTGGCGAAGCTGAACCTGTACTTTGCCAAAGCGGACGTGACCGATGCCGGAAAGGGACAGCTCTATATGGGGCGCGGATTGTACCTTTATAATATACCGGAATACGGGTATCTGTTTCCAAAAGAGAAGTACGAATATACGGGAGCTTTCAATTGTCTGGAAGGAGCGGGTGACAGTTCCGATTCCCGGCATCAGAAAAACGGAAAGGTGATTCTGAGTGCGGGGTGGCCGGAAGAACCGGAGAATGCCCCTCAGGAGGGTACCGATGCGTATGAGGAGTACGAACAGAACCTGAAAGAGAAAACCCATATCAACGAGATTAATGCACTGGCACACGCGGGAAATACAGACCCGGAGCAATTTCAGTGGATGCCGGCCAAACCTGTCTATCTCTTTGCCAACCCTAATGGGATAGCCGACCTTTATCCTTCCGCCCCTGCCGGTGACAAGGAGAAAGGATATTATCTGAAAATACTGTCGCATGAACATAAAGTGGGAAGTGACGGTACGGAAGGACATGAGGCTGATATGCAATATGTGGCTTTGCCCGAAGTGGAAGCCAACATGAACCTGCGGCTGTTTTCCGTTATTTCCATGCATGGACACGTGGCTATGACAGCACATTGGATGATTGTTCCGTGGGAAACCGGAGGCGGAGATGTGGAATTTAATTAGGCAGACGAATAACAGACAAAAATATACAGCATGATGAAAAAAACAGTGAATCATATTCTGGCGGCGGGACTGTTGGCGCTCCTGTCGCTTGCATCTTGCACCGATGAGTTCATCGAAGGAAACGACTTGCAGGGAGTAGACCGTGACAAGCGGGTGGAGGTGAGGCTTCCGTTCGGTGTGGGACGTGGCATCACTACCACGATTACAACCCGTGCGGCAGGTGGAGAGATTGATTATGACTCCCAGCTTTCGGGCGTGATGGCTTTTGTATATGAAGCGAAGAGCGACAATCCGGAAGAAAATGAGTTGTTGGCCTATCATCTGTTCTCCAATCCGTCCAATAAGCCGCTGGAAGGCGCTACCGGCGGATGGATTGCCGATAATGACGACCCTACGTGCGGTGAAATCAAGTTCTATGTTCCGGTGGGCGATGTGTATATCTATCTGTTGGGCAATGCGCAAAGTTCGTTCCTTAATTTCTTTCCGGGAGTATCGGGTGGGGATGCGCTGGGCACTCAGGCGGAGTTTTTTGAAAAAGCAACCCCGAAGTGGAACGGAAACATACACAGCGTAGACGGTTATCTGCCGCTTACGGGTATGGTGAACAACAATACAGGATTATGTCATGTGAACGAACAGGGGCAAATCAGTTATACGGATGAAGAGGGAAAAACTCATACACTGTTGCCGGACGGTAAACACGATGAAGACAACTCGTTTGTGCTGAAACGCCTGATGAGCAAGATTACAATGAATATCAGGGAAGGTAAAGGAGTGAAGTTTACGGCGCGAGATTACACGGTTCGCCATATACCTCATTATGTGTCGCCCACCGCACAGGCGTGGACGGAAGAAGAGCGGGACCGTATCCTGGTGGAAGATGCCAAGCCGGTGAATTTCGGTTTACTGGATTCTCTCACTTTTACTATATACCTGCCGGAGAACATACGCAAGGTAAGACCCGGCGTGGAGATTACCGAATACAGGCAGCGGGATAAGGTGGTGAAGACTGCCGACAATAAAAATACGGAAGAGACCGCTCCCGATGATTTTCATGCTGATAATGCCGATAATCACAAAGGGCACTACAAGTTTGAGTTTGCTCCGAAAGCTTCTACTTATATTGAACTGACCGGATGGTTTGAAAATGCAGACAAGACGGTTGCTGCCGATGTCCGTTATTATATCCATTTGGGTAATTTCGGGAAAGACCTCAATCACTTCAGCGTGGAGCGCGACCATCACTATACGTATAATGTAACCATCAACGGAGTGGATGATATAGTGGTGGAAGTGGAAGATGAGAACGAAAAGACTCCGGGAGCGGAAGGAGTGGTGTTCAAGCATGAGGCTTTCGCACATATCGATGCCCATTTTGACCAGGTGGAGATGAAATTCATGCGGAAAGATATTGAGAAGGGTGTCTATCTGTATACCGACACACCTTTCGGGGTCATGGGAGTGATGTATTATCCTAAAGGTACTCCCGACGGAGGTTCGGAAGGCAAATGTGTATCCGTGAGCAGTTTCGGTATTACCAAAGAGGTGGCACAAGGCTATCTGGCGTGGCTGGAGTTTGCGAAAGAGACGAAAAAGGATAACTATTTCTATAATGGAACAAAACCGGATAAGGAAAGCCCCTATCTCCTGGAATACTATCATCCTGACAAGGTGAAAAGTGTGTTCGATGCACTCGATGGGTTTTATGCAAGCAAGGAGGATTCGGCGTACTACACCTGCTTTGTGGATGAGAACTTTTATGAAAGACATCCCGACCCGCGCATTACGGTACCGGTGCATCTGAAAGATTTTATCAACTGCAAGGACCGTATCTTCTCGCTTGCTACCGACCTCGAGTTCAGCCAAGATGGTAAGAGCGCGGTGTCGCAGTCGGTTTATACGCTGAAACAACGTTCCATTGCCTGCTTCTATGATATGAACGATGAGACTCTCAATAAATTCGGCTTGGAGTCGGTGGAAGAGCAGAAGCACATCCTGTATGAGCCAGAACCGGGCGAGAGGGAAGTTTGGGACGGCAGAAAGAATACTTGGCAAAAGCTGGATGGTCAGGTTGGAAATTGTAATATGCATGGTATGGAATGGGGGCTTAAAAAATCACCTTTCCTATCCGGTTTTATACTGAGGAAAGATGGAAGTCTGAAGGAATCCCGACCGATTAGCGGACAGGCCGACGATCCGGTTATCATGCTGATACGTAACCGTGATTTGAACGGCAACGGCTATCTGGACGAGGAAGAACTGCGCTGGTATGTACCTGCCATAGGGCAATTGGTGGGTATGTGGCTGGGAGAGCCTGCCATGGCAAAAGAAGCTGCCTTGTGGAAATCGTCTTTCGATATATATATAGGAGCAGACGGGAAAAAGATAAACAAGGATCCCGTACAGGGATATACGGCCAGTACATACGGTCCTTATTCCACAATATGGTCGGAACTGGGAGGATACATAAGTCATACGTATCTGAGGCACATGATTAGTGTGAGGAGCTTGGGAAGCGGAGTCGTGAGTGGCAGGATGGACAGGGAAGTTTCGTCTCCTTATTACAAATACGATGAAGCAAGCCGTACACTGGAAGTCTTTTTGGCGGACGAAGCCATGCGCTCGTTCAGTTACCGGGAGCTTCAACCCCATAACGAACGTGATACGCAGAACCGCTTGTACAAGAAATTCCAGCTGGCACAAGAACCCATGCTAATGGATGTGACTGCGGAATTTGAGTGCAAGGATCCGAATCACCTGAGATTTGATAAAGATACTCCCAGTAAGGTAACATGGACAGGTACGACATTGAAACTTATTGAGATAGACAATGCCAAACGAGATAAGTTTACCATAGCCCAAGACTATCACGAAGCAGGAGACGGAGTGACCCCCGCCGGAGCGTGGCGCTTGCCCAATGAACGCGAGCTGACATTGATTCAGCTGGCATTCAACTTCTTCCAGGATGAGGACAACCTGCCTTTCTCGCCCATGGTGAAGCCGGGAGACAAGGATGCCGTAGGTGATGCTTACGGCTGGTACAACCCACTCAGTCTGACATGCGATTTAAGTGATAAAAGGAAGCATAACTTTAAGCACCGGCTTTGCGCCGTGTTCCATTGCCGTACGGCGTATTCTTACAGCCGCTATTATCCCGGTAGACACGAATATACGCCTACCGGCTACATACTGAACTATTGGAAGACCGATTCGGAACTGGAGTTGCTGAAAATTCGCCGGGTAGAAATGCATATGATGCCCTACTATTCAGATGAGAGAGGCATGGTGGAGGAAGACAAGGAAGAACGGAAAAAATACGGCAGAGCCGGTGTGTTCTGTGTGCGCGATGTGAGATACTGATCCGTAGGAATAACCGGATAGTTTTCCATTTTTCCGTTTAGGCGAATCTTATTTAGGGGAACACCTAAGGATACAAACAAGCCGGCTAATTCAAATATTTTTAGAATGAATTGGCTGGCTTGTTTTTTGTTGAGCATTTCTAAAAAAAGCTGTTGGAAATGGGGTACAACTTGTAGTGGTCGTGGTATGTCAAAGCAATGGTATTTAAGCTTCAGCTCTCGCTGGAAAGTTCGGGGTATTTATACCCTCATGCCCTCACTGTATGTATAATGGATTTATTATGAATGACTTATATGATAATGGTAAAAAAAATTGCTCTCACTTATACTCTCATGCCCTCACTACGTTTTGAAGTTGATTTTCACATAATATGCTTGCTGTCAGCTATATATCCTTTTTTATAGACAGTTCCTGCCTGGTATAAAGTAGGGCGTTTTCAAGCCTTTTCCTCGTAAGAAATGCGCATGAAAGAGGAAACTTCCACGAAATGATAGCTTACGGATTCGCGGCAGCGGTAAAAAAGAACAAGACATTTTAAAAAAAGCTCTTGTTCTTTTAAAAAAAGGCGGTTATCTTTTTTAAAAAGCTCTTGATCTTTTTTTTAAACGCCCTTGTCTTTGATATGGAATTTTATTCTGGACTGAGGCATTTTACATATACATACGCATAAGCTTATACGTACGTAGGTATAGCCTTGTATGGATGTATGTGCAAAAGCGTGTTTATACCCGTTCTCTTTGTATTTCTTTAAATGCTTTTCACTTATTCTTATTGAATTTGTTCATTGATTTCGTTTCTGAACTTTATAGGATTGGTGATAAAGTCAAATTTGTTGGTGACCCCGCCTGTAGTAACTACAATAGAACCAAAACCGAGCATACGTCCCATGAGGCTTTGATTAATCCGTATTCCTTCGCATTTGTTTAAAACCAATTCAAGGGCATCCCGGTTTAAAATACCGGATTTTAGAATGACTTTCTTGTTTGTGACAACATATTCAGCTCCCATCTTAAGAAGAATTCTTTTTATCAATTGGAATAATCCTGACAACAATAGAAATATGCTGACATAATAGAATAATCCGGTTTGTGCGGAAGAAAAGAAGGCGCTTAATAATAGTAGTATTACCGGATATGCAAATATATACCAGTGAATATCTGCTTTGTATTTAATTTCTTCACCAGCTTGTAGATTGTTTTGGATATAGCTCATCGTTTTTGTAAATTAATAAATTGCATAATTTTATTATCAAGAGACAAATATACAAATAATCAGAATGGTATGAAATAAATCTAGATTTATTTTAAGGCTGAAACTTAAAATAAACGTAAAAGAAAAAGGCAAGGTTAATGATAATACAGCAAAAATGCA
>ERZ772855.3178-NODE-3178-length-12749-cov-4.188435_pt1 | contig 12749 bp, 9 predicted proteins | sample MGYA00511900_ERZ772855 | MGnify/ENA primary metagenome ERZ772855 (study PRJEB29015, sample SAMEA2737701) | human gut metagenome | biome: human gut; feature: human-associated habitat; material: faeces | place: China | collected 2012 ...
AGGCGGGGTTGTCGTTCAGGCCCCAGTCCCTTGCCACGGCTTCCACCGCATCCGAGAGGTAAAAGTTATCCGTCAGGCGCTCCGGGTGGTAGCTCTGGGAGGCCGAGCCGTCATCCCGCAGACGATAGCGGTAGAGCCGGTCCGGGATGCCCACCACACAGTGCAGGTGCTACCGGTAAAAGGACACGAAAAACAGCGCGTCCTCCGCGATCTTATGATCGGTAAAGCGGCAGCTGCCCTCTTCGATGCAGCGGCGGCGGAACAGCTGCCGCGTGACCAGCGACATGGCCGACAGCTGCGGGAACAATTGCGGGCAGGGGTCGCCGCGGTACACCCCTTCCAGCACCGGTGCGACCTCCGTGCTGCTCACCCGGGTGCCATCGGGCGCATAGCGGTCATCGTAACTGCCGAACAAAATCAGGTCGGCGTCCGTCTGCCGGGCCGTGCGGCACAGCACCTCCACCATCTGGGGCTCCAGTGCGTCATCGCTATCCAGAAACTGCACATAGGTGCCGCGGGCTGCAGCCAACCCGGCATTGCGGGCCGCGCCGACCCCGGCGTTCTTCTGATGGATCACCCGGAAGCGGGCATCCTGCCGGGCGGCCGCATCACACAGCGCCCCGCAGCCGTCCGGAGAACCGTCGTCCACCAGAATGGCCTCCCAGTCCGGGCAGGTCTGGGCCCGCAGAGAGTCCAGTGCCGCCGGGAGATATTGCTCTACGTTATAAACCGGCACGATAATACTGATCTCAGGCATGTGCGGCACCCCTTTCGGCGATCAGGCCGGTGTACAGCTGCTGCAGGCGCAGGGTCTCCTGCCGGATGTCGTACCCGGCATCCCGCACCTGTGCCGCCGCCTGCACACGGTCGGGCAGATTGCGGTCCGCATCCTTCAGCACTGCGGCCCATGCTTCGTCCGGCTGTTCCAGCGAAATGCGGCAGCTGTCCGGCCGCAGCAGGACTTCCTCGGTGACGCCGGTGGAGAACACGCAGGGCAGACCGGACGCCTGCGCTTCCATGCCCACCACGGGCAGGCCCTCAAACAGCGAGGGCATCACGAACACATCCATGGCCTGATACCAGACGGAGGTGTCGCTCTGCACGCCCAGGAACTTCACATCCTGCGCAATGCCCAGCCGGGCGGCCTTGGCTTCCAGCTCGGCCCGCAGCTCGCCCTCGCCCACCAGCAGCAGGCAGCTGTCCGGCCGCACCTTTTTCAGGGCCGCAAAGATGTCCAGCAGGCGGGTGTGGTTCTTCTGCGCCATCAGGCGGGCCACACAGCCCACCACCAGCTTATCGTTCAGGCCATATTCTGCCCGCAGCTTTGCGCGCACCTGTGGCCGGTAGCCAAAGCGGTCCAGGTCGATGGCGTTGCGCAGGGTCACGCCCCGGGCCTCCCACGCCTGCTGCCCGAAATAGTAGATGCCGGCCTCCCGCCCGCAGGCCCAGTAATCGGTGGCCGCGCCGGGAATGAACTGTTTGCAGAACCATTTGATCGGCAGCTTGGCGTCCTTGGGCAGACGGGTGTTGTGGGCGTGGGCGATGCGCACCGGCAGGCCCGCCTTTTTAGCGCCTTCCAGCGCAAAAAGCTGCATGGCCTCGTTGTGGGCGTGCAGTACCTTGATCTCCGGGTGCTGGGCCAGCAGCTGCTGCATAGAGCGCAGGTAGGCCGGGTAGCTCTGCGGGGCTACGCCCGGGCTCTGGAAGATGCGCCCGCCCAGTGCGCGGATCTCGTCATCAAAAAAGCCGGGCTTTTTCTTGTTGACCAGAAAATCGAACTGGAACCGCGTGCGGTCCAGATGCCGGTAATAGTTCATCAGCATCGACTCGATGCCGCCCCGGTCCATGTTGCTGACCGACTGCAGGATATGGATCATGAAGAACTTCCTTTCTCCCGGTACTGTGCCCGGATGCGCCGCTGCACCTCCTGTGCAGAGGGCGGCTGCCATGTCTGTTTTTTTGCAGGGGCATCCTCCGGCGGCTTTGCAAAGCAGCACACCGCCAGCGGGATCATGCGCAAACCCATGGTACACCAGAAATAAAAGGCCGTGTTGTCGGTGAGGTATGTCATGGACAGCGGGTTGAGGATGGCAAAATACAGGATGCCGGCCTCGGGCCCGTAGCGTTTGGTCCAGAACCAGGGCAGGATCAGGTACAGGAACGCGCACCAGAAGCACAGCCCCGGAAAGCCCAGTTCCACGAACACCTTGAGGATATCGTTATGCAGCGGGTAGGCCACATCAATGAGGCCGATCTCATAAAAGCGGGTGACCATGGCGTCCACCGCCTCGAACCCCAGCCCGATGAAGGTGGGCGAGAACTGATAATAGGGTTTGGCCAGGCTCCAGATGTAATCGCGGCCCATCATGTTGACGCCCACCGCGTTCAGGATGCGGGAGATGGCCCCGGTGTGCACCAGATACAGATACACCCAGAACAGGGTCACCCAGGCCGCGCCGGTGAGCATGATCAGCTTTTCCTTGGCATGGCTGCGGCGCAGCGCCCAGATATAGAACGCCGAGACCACCAGTGCCGGCAGCAGGATGCGCTTCATGCCCGCCAGTACAAAAAAGAAGGAGCAGCCCGCCAGCACCCAGTTGCGGGTGCGCTGCTGCTTGGTTTCTTTTGGCGAAAAGAACAGGTAGTACAGCACAAAGATGCCCTCCAGAAAGGTCACCTCGTGGATCTCCAGCCGCTCGGCATAGCCATAGGTGTTGTTGCCCAGCGACAGGATGCTGGTGAGCAGGGAGCTCACGCTCTCGCCCACACCATAGGCGGGCACCTCGCTGAACAGGATGAAGAGGTTTGCGCAGCAGATGCCGATGGTGAACAGGTCGATGCTGAACCGCCCGTACAGGTACACGCAGCAGATGGCCACCACCGTGGCGATGCTCTGATACAGGATCTTTTCCACGCCGCGGGTGATGGAGGCAAAGGCCGTGAAGTTGCGCACCCAGATGAACATGGACCAGGCAGCAAGCACCGCCAGATACAGGATGTACAGCCCGGACGGCCCGGCCAGTTTTTTCAACCGGTCAAAATCGCCCCGGATGAAAAATTCCAGCCCGGCCAGCCCCACAAAGGCCAGCGTCACCGCCTTGGGCAGACCGCCCAGCACCACATTGATGCTTTTGCCTTCGCCCAGCCCGGACACGGTGAACAGCAGCACCGCCAGCAGTTCCATCCAGCGGGGCTGGCGGAACTCCCGGCTGCGGAACGGGTCTTTTTTGCCGTAATATTTCCGGGTCAGGATCTTGGAAACATCCTGCACGCGGTCCACCTCGCTTTCCGTGCCGATATAAACCGGTCAGTTGATCAGCTGGAACAGTCTGCCCTGCAGCTGCCATAGCCCATAGTCCGCCTGTTCCAGCGCCCGCTGCGCCAGCCGCACGGCATAGGGCAGCGTCCGGGGGTCCGGCAGCTTCGCTGCCCACCGGCGGTACAGCAGGCAGCAGCAGGCAAAGGCCGTCTGCCGGTCTGCCTCCGGCAGACCGGACACACACACATAGCAGTAATTGGCCAGCTGCAGGATCAGGTTGCAGGCAAACAGCGCATCCTGCGGCAGGCCCAGACGCACCGCACCGTCCAGCATTTCTTCAGCCACCCAGTAGGCCTGCAATGCTTTGGCCGTATTCTGGGAGGTCGCGGTGAGTCCCATTGTATTTTTGCGCCACAAATATACCACAGGTTTTGTCGAAGCAATGCACTTCGCCCGCGGAAAGACCCAGAAATGGATCATGGCATCCTCAAAACAGGTGTACCCGGAGGGGAACCGTACCCGTTCAAACAGGGTCCGGCGGTACAGCTTGCCCCAGGGAGTGCCGGGCAGCTCCACCACATCCAGCCGCCGGGGGCCGGTGTAGCATGCTTCTGCGTACTGCTGCACCGCACCGCGGGTGTCGGCTTCGTCGCAATACTGCCAGCCGCCCTGCACGATATCCGCCCCGGTACGCGCCTGCGCCGCCAGCAGCGTCTCCACTGCGTCCGGCAGCAGGCAGTCATCGCAATCCACAAACAGGACCCAGCGGCCCACCGCCCGGGCCAGACCGGTGTTGCGGGCGCGGGCCGCGCTGCCGCCCTGCTCCGGGTGCAGCACGGTGACCCCTCCCTGCCGGGCGTACTCGGCCAGAATGGCCCCGCTGCCGTCGGTGGAGCCGTCCTCCACCGCCAGCACCTGCAGGCGGCGAGTGGTGTTCTGGTGCAGGATGCTGTCCAGACAGGCGCGCAAAAAGCGCTCCCCATTGTGCACCGGCACGATCACCGACACATCCACCGCATCGTCCTGCGGTGGCAGCGGGCAGGGCTCCCCGGCATCGCACACCGGCTTCGGGCAGATGCCCGGCGCGCGGGCGGCAAAGGTCTCCAGCTGCTGGTCGGAAAAGCGCTGATGCTTCACGGCTCCCAGCACCCCGGCGGCACAACGGCCCGCCGTGCGGGCACCCCACGCCACGGCAAGTGCCAGCGGCTCACAGCCGGTTTGGGAACGAACGAGCTGGCAGGCCCGTTGATTCTGCAGCATGACTGCCGCCTCCTTATCTTTTTTTACACCGTCTCGTGTGCGGTCTCCGGCTGCGGCTTATTGGCATCCCGCAGCTTCTTGAATGCGCAGCGCAGCAGATCCCGGATGTTGAATTCCTTTTCGTCATCCGAGGTGGCACTGGCTGCCCTGTACTCGATGGCGTAATCCGGGTTCAGGCTGTTGTACTCCTGGATCTGCTCGTCCAGCACTTCCAGAATGGCCTCCGCCTTGACGGCGTTGCATTCCCGGAAAAAGCCCACGATCTGGCCCGCACCGTTGGAACCGATGAAACTCTCCTCGGTGCCAAGGGCCGCCACCAGCCCGGCAAAGTCCCGCAGGACATGGTTGCCCACCGAGTAACCATACTCCCGCGAGAGATGGTTCAGGCTGGTAAACTGGAAGCACATGCAGGTAAAGTGGCTGGGCAGCAGGCCCTGCTTTTCCAGCCGTGCCACCATGGCATCCACACGGTCGCGGTTGGGCAGACCGGTCTTTTTGTCCACATACATAAAGTATTCCACAAAGTCGCGGGAACGGCCCACCACAACGGCCAGTGCGCAGCCCACGAGGAAGAAGAATACAAAGCCGATGGCCAGATACAGCTTGGTGTTGATGCTGGGCCACACTCTGGTGGAGCTGGTGGTCTGCAGATAGTCCGCTCTCAGGGAGCGGTTGTGCTCCATGCTGGTCTGGCTCACGATCTGGTAGTAGTCCACCAGCGTCTGTTCGTACTTGTTGATCTCCGACTCGATCGCGGCATGGGAGGCCTCATCGCCGCCCACCCCGCCGGCTGCCTGGAAGGTGTCCAGCAGCTGCTGGGTGTAGGCCCGGCGGATGGCGCTGCTGCGCAGGGTCTTGTCGATCTCCACATACTCCAAAATCAGCGAATCGTAGGTGATCTGCTTGCTCTGGTTGTCATCGTAGGCCTCTACGTTCTTCAGGATGTAGTCGGTGCCGCTGTCGTTGGCGTCGTTGTGGTAATGGTAGTTGATCAGGTCGCGGTTCTTCTCCGAGTAGTTCTGGATCAGGCCGCTGAGGTAGGCTTCCCGCTCCTGATACACCTGCTCGTTCTGCACGCTGCTCTCGATGCTCTGGGTCAGGTTGCGGCACAGCTTGTCGGCGTTGCGCACCTGCGGCCCGGTCATCACATTCGCGTACAGCGACGGGATCTCGTAGTCGTACAGCATCTTATAGATGTCGTACAGGTCCTCGTAAGAATAGCCCGTGACCGAAGAGCGGAAGTTGGGATAGTTTGTCTTTTTATCCTCCAGATAGTTCAGCACTTCGGTGGTGTCGGCCGACAGCACGTCCACGCACTCGTAATAGTCGTAGCCGCTGTTCAGCAGGCCGCTGGAGGGGTTCATGGTCAGGGGCAGCTCCACATATTCCTCCGTGTAGATGGTGGAATAGCTGCTGACGATGGCATCCAGCACCCGGCGGGCGTAGCTCGCACCCAGGCTGCCGTCCACCACCAGCGTCACCTTGTATTCGTCCGGGAAGTAGGTAGACTCTTCCCCCTTGTCGATGAGAGCTTCCTGCAGGGCCTTCTGGTCGTCCGGGATCAGCTCTTCCACCGTGCAGTGGGAGCGCACAAGGTTGATGCCGCTTTGCAGCCCAAGGCTCTCCATGGCCTGCGAGATGACCTTGGAAGAATAGATCTCGTCCACGTTCATGGCGGTGCCGTCCGGGGCAAAGCCGTCCTTGATGCCGTCGTGCAGGTACTTGATGTTCACACTGGCGGTGTAGGTCTGGTTGTTCTTGCAGTACCAGTACACCACCACTGTGCCCGCCATGGTCACGGCCAGCACCAGTGCAAAGAACCGCCGGAGGTAGCGCAGGATATCAAACTTTTTCAACGCTGTTCCTCCTTCCGGATCTGCCGGGCGGTGCGCACCATGCACAGGCCGAAGCACAGCACCACAAAGGCTGCCATTTCCACGATCACCCGCTTGAGGCCGATCTGCTGCACAAAGGAGCCGGCCGCATAGTTGAACACCAGGTAGTTCTGGGTCTTATAGATGATATAGGAGGCATCCGTCACCCGCAGTGCCTGCTGGATCTGATCCATGGTGGTTTCCAGTTCCTGCAGCATGGCGTTCACCGTGGTCAGGCCCGCCGGGTCGCTCATGGTCTGCATTTGCTGCACCACATACTGGGTGGTGGTGATCACATCCTGATGGGAGGTCGCCTCCGCCAGGGCACCGTCGGCGTCGCTGGCCATGGTGTCCAGCGCCGTTTTGGTGCGGGACATATAGAACTCGCGGTTCTCGTCCAGCGTGGGGATCATGACGATGGCGCTCATGCTCTCATCGTACAGGCCAATGCCCAGATTGTCGGAGTTGTAGTAGGCCATCTGCTCCTGATAGTCCAGCTGCTCGATCTGCAGCTTGTATTGCAGCATGGCCGTCAGGGAAGAAACATCCGCCGACAGGCCGCCCCGCAGGATATAGGCCTGGATGCGCGGGATCTCGTAGTTGATCACGTTCTGGATCTGCTTGGACAGGCTCAGGAAGGTGTTGCCGGTGGTGGCGTCCTGATAGCTCTTGTTCTCGCTGACACGGGCCGTGAGGTAGCGGTCCAGCTGGTTGGCCCGCAGCGTCAGGCTCTTGAGGCGCAGATACGGCTCGGTGTCAAAGTAATCCGGCATGGTGCAGGAGAACACGCTCTGGTTCTCGCCGTAGTGCTCCATGAAATAATCCTTGTAGCTGCCGCAGAAGATCCGGAGCAGCGTGGCTGCGGTCAGGTGCTGGCAGGGTTCTTCCAGCTGCAGGCTGATGCTGCAGCTGGTGGTGATGTAGTTTTCCGAGCTGCTCACGTTGGTCACATCGGTGGGTTCCACCGTAATGGCCTTGCGCAGCTGTTCCACCGTCATCTGACCTTCCAGTCCGGCGTTGTACAGGGTGCTCTGAAGCACCTCGTCGGAGGTCAGGTCGGTAGTCGTAAACCGGGTGCGGTTGGGGTTGAGCCCATGCGATGCCTCGGAGTAGTTCAGGGTCATCTGGGCCGAGGCCACCCGGCTGCTGTCCTGATATTGTGCGGTGCACAGCAGTGCCGCGAGCAGGATGCACACCACGATCAACGGCACCCGCAGGCTCCAGAAGCGCAGCACAGCCTGTTTGAAGATCTGCTTGATCTTTGTCACCACGTCTCTGGGCCTCCTTTCAAGTTCGTTCATCTCAGTACCAGTTCACATCCACCAGAACCAGCTCCGGCGGATTGTATACGCGGGGGATCTGGTTGGAGTCGCCCAGGCCGCAGCCCACGATGAGGGGTGCCCCGCTGTCCAGCTGGTACATGCCGCCCGCATACTCCGGGAACAGCCCCTCCTCTGCGGTGTACAGCCGCCCCAGCACCGGCAGGCGGATCAGGCCGCCGTGGGTGTGCCCGGCCAGCGCCAGGTCAAAGGGCGCATCCTGCATGTAGTCCACAAAGGCCATGGGCACATGGTTGATGCAGATGCGGAAGGTGTCGTACTGGCGGCTCAGGCTCTCCACACAGTCGCTGGCACCGTATTTGTAAAAGTCCTTCAGGGCACCTTCCAGCCCGATGAGCTCCACGTTGTTTTCCCCGATCTGGATGGTGCGGGTCTCATTGCGCAGCAGCTGCACCCCGGCCTCCGAAAATTTTTCCGCCAGCTGGTCATCCACCCCGCCGTAGATCATCTCGCTTTCGTGGTTGCCCAGCACCCCGTACAGCGGGGCCACATCGGCAAGGCTGCGGCACAGCGAAAGCATATTCTCATACTCCGGGTTCGGGAAGGTGACAAGGTCACCGCCCAGCAGGATCAGGTCCGGGTCCAGCTCCTGCACGGTCTGGATCAGCTCCTCGTTGTGCTCGCCGTATTCCCGCAGGTGCAGGTCCGACAAAAACAGGACCCGCAGCTTTTCCGACACATGGCTGGAGGTCACCCGGTAAAAGGTCACCTGAAAATGACTATTCGTATAATCCGTGTACAGTTTCAGTCCGGCAGCTGCCACGCCGCACAGCAGCACAAAAGCCGCCAGCAGCTGCAGCAGCCGGTTCTGCCACCATCGGCGGCGTGCGCCGTCCGGCGGGGGCGTTCGTTTTATTCTTGCATGTTGCGCCATGCTCTTCTGCCTTTCCTCGTCAATGGGTCAATGATTCATCACTCGCCGGAACAGCTCCGGCGAGAGGGCAAACAGCGCTGCCTTGGCCCGGCGGCGGGGCGTGCAGGCAAACTGCAGCATCCGCAGCCGCTGCGGGCGGTAGCCCGGCAGGGTCCTGCAATCGAACCGCGCCGCGCAGTCCAGATACTTCCAGCACAGGTCATCCTGCAGGCGGCGGCGCAGCGCCCGCGGGGTCACCGTACGGTAGATCTCCGCCAGACTGTCGTAGATGCGCAGCCGGTCCTGAACACGGCGGGTGCTCAACCCTTCCGCGTGCGTGATGGAACCGGCGCGGCAGTTATCGTAATAGTAGATCTCCTGCCCGGTCAGCACCACCCGCTGCGCCTGCAGCAGCACCCGCGGCGTGAACTCCTCGTCCTCGTGCAGGATGCCCTTGCAGAACTGCAGGCCGTTCGCCCGCAAAAAGCCGGTGCGGTACAGGTGCCGCCCCACTTCCACCCGCAGGCCGCCGGTCTGCAGGCATTTCAAAAGATACTCCTTACCGGTGTAAACGGTGTGAAAGGTGAAGTTTTCTTCCACCGCTTCTTCCCAGCGGGTCATCACCGGTTCCTCGCGCAGAAAATGCACCTTGCCGATGACCACATCGGCCCGGTCCTGCAGCGCCATCTGCAGCAGGCCGGGGCAAACGTTCTCTGTCAGCCAGTCGTCACCGTCCATGAACAGGATATACTCGCCCTGTGCATGGCACAGCCCGTAATTGCGGGCGTCCGACAGGCCGCCGTTGGGCTTGTGGATCACTGTGACCCGGCTGTCCTCCGCCGCCAGTGCGTCACACACCGCGCCGCTGTCATCGGTGCTGCCGTCATCCACGATGAGCACTTCCAGCGGCACATCCGGCTGCGCCAGCACCGAGCGGACACAGCGCTCCACATAGTCCCGGATGTTGTACACCGGGATCACGACCGAGAGCAGGCCCTCGCACATCGTTTCTTCATTCCGCATCGTGTTTTTCCTCCGTCGCTCCTTTTTTGATCGTAAGCGTGTGCAGCAGCCCGCGCAGGGTGTCCACATTGCGCCAGTCCAGCACCGCGTTCACCACAAGGAACAGCGGCAGCACCCACAGCCCGAACAACGCACCTTTCAGGCACACCATCAGGTAGCCGCCGCCATAGCAGCGGTCAAATCCCAGCAGGTACAGCAGCACAACGCAGAGCAGCCCGTTGACGCCCAGCCGCACAAAATCGCCCACCGGCGACTCTCCCAGCACTTTGGTCCGGGTAAAAAGGATCAACGCCGTATAGCGGTACAGGTGCGCCGCCAGTGTGCCGAACAGGCAGCCCGCGATGCCGAACCGCAGCACCGACATCACCGACACCAGCAGGTTGATGCCCATCTCGATCAGGGCCTGCTGCCGGGTCTCTTCAAAGCGGCCGCTGATGTTCAGCAGCATCCCCGACGGCTGCTTTGCACTGAACAGCAGCTCTACCGCCGTAAACAGCACCAGCAGGCGGGTGTCAAGGTACTCGGCATCGGTCACACCGGACGTATACAGCGCGATGATGGGCATCAGGAACACAGCCACGGTCGTGAAGAGTGCAAAGGCCGCGGAAAGGTAAAGGGCATCGTACAGCCGGTACAGCCGCTTGAACTTTTCCGGCTCCACATAGAACAGCTGCCCCAGCCGAAAACTGATGCTGTTGACGATCGAGTAGAACAGCTTTTCGATGTTGGAGAAAAACAGCATATAAATGGTGTACACACTGGCCGACGCCAGACCGCACAGGCTGGAGATCAGGATCGTGTCGGTGTTGTTGAACACGATGCCCGTGAGCTGATGCACCAGCACCGAGCCGCGCTGGGCCAGCGCCTCCAGATTGGGGGTATCGTGCGCGTTGAGCCACGGATAGTTTTTGCGCATATAAGCCGTAAGCACCAGCACCTGGCACACCGAAGGCACGCAGTAGGTCACCTGCACCAACAGGATGCTGCGGGTAAACAGCAGCGCCAGCATGCGCAGCAGGTTGCCCGCCGCCATGGTGGCCGTGGTGATGTAGGTGATCACATAGTTTTTGCCTTCCACTTCCATAAAGGAGCGGTATTTGCCCTGCACCAGATAGCTCACGATGCCCGGGATGCCGTAGAACACCACGATCAGGCTCACGGTGCCGTAGGACAGCACTGTGTTGATGCACAGGGGGTACAGCAGCGCAAACACCACCGTGACCAGCAGATACACGATACCGGTGCGGCGGTAATAGTGATGCGTGGCCGAAAAAATGCCGTTGATGGCTTTCCGGTCGCCCACGGCCACCGGAAGGTAATAGGCCTGCTGCGAGGCCAGGCCCACGCCCGCTTCCAGCAGAGTCAGACAGGAAAAGATCTGCTTGATGGTGCTGTCCAGACCGTTGAGCTCCGAACCGAAGCTGGTGAGGTACAGCCGCGGCAGCAGCAGGCCGAACAGGATCACCGACAGGTTGTACAACAGCGACGAGCACATGTTGTGCAGCACCCGGCGGCGGCTTTCGGCCGCGGTCAGGACCGGCCCGACCGGGTTCTGTTCTTCCTTTATCATGCTGCGCCTCCCTGGGCGGCTGCGGCCTTGCGGTGTGCCTTGGTCTGCGAAGGTATCTCCTTGAGCGGATCTCCGGTCACATGATGGTACACTTCTTCATACCGGTCCAGCATGACATCATAATCAAAGTTGGTGCGCACATAGTCCACCTGTGCCTCGCGCTGTTCCGGCGTGAGGGGCTGGGCGGTGTTCCGCTCCAGTGCCCGGGCCAGACTGTCGGTGTCCTCGGTGCGGAACGCGGTGCCGTAGTCGGCGGTCACAGTGGTGTTCTCCGGGATGTCGCTCACGAGGCACTTCACCCCCAGCGACAGTGCCTCCAGCAGCGAAAGCGAAAGGCCCTCGGTGTGGCTGGGCAGCACGAACAGGGCGCAGTTGCTGTACAGCTCCAGCAGCGCGTCGCCCACCACATAGCCCGTCGTGATGATGTTGGGGTTGCCCGCGATCTTCTCCCGCACCGTGGTGCAGTACTCGGTCTCCGCAAAGGGGCCGGCCAGCACCAGTTTTTTGTCCGTGTGGGCTTTCAGATAGCCCTCCACCAGGTCCAGCGGGCCCTTTTCCGGCGAGATGCGGCCCACATACAGAATGTAGCTCCCGGCTTCCAGCCCGTATTTTTCGCGAATCAGGTTGCAGGGCAGCGGCTGGCGCATCTGCACCGCATTGGGGATGAGGATGGCGGTACGATCGTACTTCTCCTGAAAATAGTTCCACTCGCTCTCCGACAGCACCACCAGATCATCCGCATACTTTGCGGCCACCCGCTCACCCAGCTTCAGGTAGGCGCTGGCAAAGCCGCCCCACTTGTCCACCTTCCAGTTCAGCCCGTGCACGGTGCACACCGTGTGCTTGCCGAACAGCTTGGCGATCACCAGCGGCACCGACGGGCCGATGGCGTGATAATGGATCACATCATAGTTCCGGATCAGCGCATCAAAAGTGGCCAGGAACGAGTAGACCATGGCATTCAGCGCCGCCTTCTGAAAGGTAAAGATGCGGCGGGCCTGCACGCCCTCGGTCGTGTAAACATTGTGCCCCTTCTGCAGGCCGCGGTTGTACACCGTGACCTCATAACCGCGCCGGACCAGGCTGACTGCCAGCCCGCCGACCATGACCTCCACGCCGCCCGAACGGGACGGGAAGTCCTTGTGCCCGATCATTGCCACCTTCATACCAAAATCTCCCTTTCCGTGACAGCGTTTGCTGCCGTTCTGCCGGTCGTGGCTGGCCGGCTTCTGTGTGCAACTCAATTGTAACATACCCGCAACACCTGCGCAATGTTTCCGTGCATTGTTTTTGGCAAAAATCCCCGCAGAGCCTGCATTTTTCTCCATTGACCGGGCCGTACCTGCGCCAAATGTTTAACAAAGTTTAAGGCGTTCCGTGCCCCCAAATTGATTGACATACTTTTCACAGGTATGCTAAACTGTTTTTGTTGGTTCTGTGCAGATTTTTCCACAGAGCAGGGCCAAAAATCACGAAGAGACACAAGAAGAGAAAGAGAAGGAAACCACTATGAACAAGATCTCCCGCAAAGGCTTTCTGAAGATCGCCGCTGCCGCCGCCATGAGCGGTG
>ERZ772855.3185-NODE-3185-length-12726-cov-11.536737_pt1 | contig 12726 bp, 10 predicted proteins | sample MGYA00511900_ERZ772855 | MGnify/ENA primary metagenome ERZ772855 (study PRJEB29015, sample SAMEA2737701) | human gut metagenome | biome: human gut; feature: human-associated habitat; material: faeces | place: China | collected 2012 ...
ACTCCTCCGGCATGGTGGCCCGCATCGGCTTTGCCATTGCCACCATCACCAAGCCTGACATCCTCATCGCCGACGAGGTGCTGGCGGTGGGCGACTTCCTCTTCCAGCAGAAGTGCGAAAAGCGGATGAAGGAGCTGATGGCCGGCGGCACCACGGTGATCCTGGTGTCCCACTCCATCGAGCAGATCGAGCGCATGTGCAGCAAGGTGGCATGGCTGAGCCACGGCCACCTCAAGATGAACGGCGACACCGAGACCGTCTGCAACGCCTACAAGGCCGTGCAGCGGGGCGAGGCATAAGAAACTATGAATGTACGACTCAAACGCGCCAAAGAGCTGATGGGCTATGCTGTCCAGCTCACGAAAGACGAGGGCCTGCCCACGATGGTAAAGCGGGGCGCGGGCTTTGTCCGCCGCCGTTTCTTCGGCAAGCGGGCGCGCTATCTGCCCGGCAAAAAGGTGCTGGAAGCTCAGGCCGCCGAAATGACTGGCAAGACCGCTGAGAACTGCGGCCTGCCCACCATCTCCATCCTGACCCCGCTGTATAATACGCCCGAAAATTACCTGCGGGAATTTCTAGGCTCCTTTGTGAACCAGACCGCCCCCAATGGTCAGCTCTGCCTCGTGGACGCTTCCGACGACGCCCACCCCGAGGTGGAGCGTGTCGTAAGGGAATATCAGCGGAAAAATCAACGCATCGTATACAAAAAGGTCGAAAATAAGGGCATCGCCGCCAACACCAACGCCGCCGAGACGCTGGCGACGGGCGAATATCTCGCCCTCGCCGACCACGACGATGTGCTGGCCCCCCACGCCATGTACGCGATGGGTAAGGCTGTCTTGCAGCTCCGCGAAAAGGGTGAGCCGGACAGTTTCCTCTACAGCGACGAGGCGCTCTTCACCAAGGACATCAAAAAGCCGATGGTGGGACACTTCAAGCCCGATTATGCCCCGGATTATCTGCTCTGCTGCAACTACATCTGCCATCTGGCGGTCTTCAAGCGGGCGCTGTATGAGCAGCTGGGCGGCGAACGCCCCGAGTGCGACGGCAGTCAGGACCACGACCTCTTCCTCCGGCTCATCGAACAGACCGGCGGTGCGGCTCATCTGCCGCAGGTGCTCTACTATTGGCGGGTCCATGCGGGTTCTACTTCCGGCGGCACCGATGCCAAGCCCTATGTGGCGGCAGCTGCCAAAAAGGCACTGGCCGACCATCTGAGCCGCACCGGGCGCACCGGCACGGTGGAGGACGGGCTTTTCCCCAGCACCTACCGGGTGAAGTGGGACATCGAGGGCGACCCAAAGGTGAGCATCCTCATCCCCAACAAAGACCACACCGACGACCTCGAGAAGTGCCTGTACAGCATCTGGTCAAAGACCGAGTGGGACAACTTCGAGGTCATCGTCATCGAGAACAACTCCGCCGACCCGGCCACCTTTGCCTATTATAAGGATGCTGAGAAGCGGTACGAGGGCCTGAAAGTGGTCACCTGGCCGGAAAAGGGCTTCAACTTCTCAGCCATCAACAACTTCGGACGGAAGGCGGCGCAGGGCGAGTACCTGCTGCTGCTGAACAACGACGTGGAGGTGCGGAACGGCGACTGGCTCACCGAGCTGCTGCGGCAGTGCGCCCACCCCGGCGGTGCAGCCATCTGCGGCGCGATGCTCTACTATCCCGACGAGACGCTCCAGCATGCGGGCGTCGTCACGGGTCTGGGCGGCTACGCGGGCCACAGCCATAAGTACAAGAAGGCGGGCGGCAGCGGCTATCTGTTCCGCGCCGCTACCGTGCAGGACTTCTCCGCCGTCACGGGTGCCTGCCTGCTGGTCAGGGCCAGCGTGTGGGACGAGGTGAAAGGGCTGGATGAGAAGTTTGCCGTGGCCTTCAACGATGTGGACTTCTGCCTCCGGGTGCGGGACAAGGGCTATCGCATCGCGTGGACGCCCTACGCCCAGCTGACCCATTACGAGAGCAAGAGCCGCGGCGGCGACGAGAAAGACCCCGTCAAGGCAGCGCGCTTTGCCGCCGAGCAGCAGCGGCTCTACGACGTCCACGGCAAGGCGGATATTCTGGATGACCCCTATTATAACCCCAGCCTGACTCACGACCGGGAGGATTTCTCGGAGAGCGGCGATCTGCGGAACCTCAAAGAGGGAAAAGTGACAGTGAGGTGGCGAAACGCATGAACATCAAAGGCCATTTTGAGACCATCACCCGGCACAAGCTGCTGGTGATGAAATACTGCTTTGCCTGCGGGCTCTATGAGCAGGGCCTTGCCCACGACCTGAGCAAGTACAGCCCTACCGAGTTTATTCCGGGCTGCATCTATTATCAGGGTGACCACAGCCCCAACGAAGCGGAACGTCTGGCGCGGGGCTATTCCTCCGCGTGGCTGCACCACAAGGGCCGCAACAAGCACCATCTGGAATACTGGATCGACTACAGCACCCGGAAGGTGGGCCTTGCCGGCATGAAGATGCCCCTGCGCTATGTGTGCGAGATGGTGTGCGACCGCGTGGCCGCCAGCCAGATCTATCTGGGCGACAAGTACACCGATGCTTCCCCGTTGGAATACTACGAGCGCAGCAAGACCCACTACCTGCTCCACCCGGAGACCCGCGCCCTGCTGGAAGAACTGCTGAAAATGGTGCGCGACCTCGGGCATGACCGCACCTTTGAGCACATGAAATACCTGCTGGGCTGCGAAAAAGATTACTAAAAGGAATATTTTGCTTAAAAACACCGCTGAGGGAGACACGGCGGTGTTTTTTGTATGCCATAAAACAACACATCCCCCAGCCCGTGCGGCGCTGCCGTTCAGGCTGGGGGATGCTTTTTGTGCAAGACGGGTGTTACTGCTCGTTCTCGTAGATCTGGATATAACGGGGTGCATTCTTATCCTGAATGAACAGCAGCGCGGCGGTCAGGGCCACCGCCAGAGCAGTGAGGACGGCGAGCAGTGCTTTGAGAACCTTCATCGTTTCAAGCCTCCTTGGTAAGTCTGGCGCGGAGCGGGGGACGTTCCGCAGTTTTTGGTTGCCCTTAGTATAGCATAATCCGCATACAAAGGCAAACACCGGATACAGGAAGAAAAATACGGTGGTTAGTTGTATATAACCACGAAAAAATGAAAAGAAAGTTCAGGAAAATACATCATTTTTGTGCCATTGTCGTTGACTTCCCACGCCAAAATGATACAATAAACATGTTAAGCAGCTGCTGTCCCTGTACCAGTGCGCCTGCATGGGCGTGGGGGCGGCAATTCAAGCAGAATGGGGGATTTGAATTCCATGTTGAACAAGCTGAAACGTGCGGCGCTTGGCGCGCATACGCCGCATGACAAGGCAACTGCTGCAAGCAAACCGATCCCGATGCCTCTGCCCGCGCAGGTACGCATCCTCATGAGCCAGCATATCGGCGCTCCCGCCAAAGCTCTGGTCAAAAAGGGCGACGAGGTGTTCGTTGGCACAAAGATCGGCGAGGCTGGCGGCTTCGTCTCTGCAAACATCCACTCCAGTGTCTCCGGCACGGTTGCCGCAGTGGAGCCCTTCCGTCTGTCCAATGGCCGCATGTGCGACTCTGTCGTCATCAAGACCGATGGCAAACAGACCGTGGACCCGGCTGTCAAGGCACCGGAAGTGACCGATAAGGCCAGCTTCCTCAAGGCTGTGCGTGAGTGCGGTCTGGTCGGTCTGGGCGGCGCAGGCTTCCCGACCGACGTAAAGCTGCAGCCCAAGCAGCAGGTGGATACCCTGCTGATCAACGCTTCCGAGTGTGAAGTGTGGCTGACCAGCGATACGCAGGAGATGCTGAACTGCAGCGATGATATCATCCGCGGCATCAAGGCCGTGTTGCAGTACACCGGCATCCCGAAGTGCGTCATCGGCATTGAGAACAACAAGCCCGAGTGCATCGACCTGCTGTGCAAAAAGACCAATGGCGACAGCACCATCGAGGTCAAGCCCCTGCCCAGTGTCTACGGCACCGGCGCAGAGCTGATCCTTATTGAAAAGTGTCTGGGCCGCGAAGTGCCCCACGGCGGTCTGCCCGCAGATGCCGGGGCCATCGTCATGAACGTGACCAGCGTTTCCACCCTTGGCAAGTATCTGGCTACCGGTATGCCGGTGGTCGAGCGCACCATCACCGTGGACGGCGACGCCTGCGCAAAGCCCCAGAACATCGTTGTCCCCGTGGGCACTGCCTATCAGGACATCATTGATTTTGCGGGCGTCAAGGGCGAGCTGGGCAAAGTGGTTGCCGGCGGTGCCATGATGGGCCCCGCTGTGGAGAACCTGAGCTACCCCACCACCAAGACCACCTCCGGCCTGATCTTCCTGAGCAAGGCCGCTGCAGAGCCTGCACCGGTGAATCCCTGCATCCGCTGCGGCCGCTGCGTGGAGTACTGCCCCATGGGTCTGGAGCCTGTGGAGGTCAATCAGGCATACGCTGCACGCGATGTGCAGGAGCTGGGCAAGCTGCATGCAGACTACTGCTTCAACTGCGGCAGCTGCTCTTTCGTCTGCCCGGCAAAGCGCCCTGTTACCCAGATGATGAGTCTGGCAAAGGCGTTCTACCTTGGTGAAATCAAAAAAGGAGGCAATAAGTAATGGATACGAAGCTTATTGTTTCGGCTTCCCCGCATGTGCGCAGCGAAGAGACCACCCAGAGCCTGATGGCCAACGTGATCGTCGCCCTGTGCCCCTGCGTGGTGGCCTCTGCCATCATTTTTGGTATGCGTGCACTGCTGGTAACAGCCGTGTCCGTGGTGGCCTGTGTGGCTTTTGAGTGGCTGTACTGCAAGCTGCTCAAGAAGACCAACCCCATCAGCGACCTGTCCGCCGTCGTCACCGGCATCATTCTGGCCATGAACGTGCCCGTGGGCATGCCCATCGGCCAGCTCATCATCGGTGATCTGGTGGCCATCGTCATCGTCAAGCAGCTGTTCGGCGGCATCGGCATGAACTTTGCCAACCCCGCTCTGGTGGGCCGTATCGTGCTGTTCATCAGCTTTGCCGGTTCCATGAACAAGTGGGTGTTCCCGGATGCAGCGGTGGATCAGCTGTCCAGCGCTACCCCGCTGGCTGTGGCCGATAAGTCCAAGCTGAGCCTGCTGGATCTGTTCATGGGCATCCACGGCGGTGTGCTGGGCGAGACCTGCGCACTGGCCATCGTGCTGGGCCTGATTTATCTGGTGGCCACCAAGACCATCAGCATCGCCATCCCGGCTTCTTACGTCGGCAGCATGTTCGTGTTCTACCTCATTGCTACCCACAGTGTGCACGAGGCTCTGGTTGCCGTGCTGAGCGGCGGCCTGCTGTTCGGTGCCGTGTTCATGGCTACCGACTACGTTACCAGCCCCTTCACCCTGAAGGGCAAGCTGGTGTACGGCGTGGCACTGGGCATCGTCACCTTTGCCATCCGTTACTGGGGCAGCTACACCGAGGGCGTGTCCTTCGCACTGCTGTTCATGAACCTGTGGGTCCCCTACATCAACGATCTGACCCGTCAGACCCCGTATGGCTACATCAAGCCTGCAAAGAAAGCAAAGGAGGGTGCTGGCAAATGAGTAAGTCTTCCAACTGGGAGAGCACTATCAAGCCCATTGTTGTGCTGAGCGTTATCTCCCTGATCGCCAGCCTGCTGCTGGCACTGGTGAACGGCATGACCGCCCCGGTCATTGCCGAGAACACCAAGCGCACCACTCTGGCCGCTTATGTCGGCGTGCTGCCCTCCGTTTCGGATGCCAGCGAGCTGGAAGAAGTGACCGATTACACCACCGCCGGCATCACCGGCGTGGTCAAAGCTCCGGACGGCAGCACTGCCATCAAGGCCGAGGAAAAGGGCTTTGACGGCGGCATCCTGACCGTCATCATGGGCTTTGATGCCAATGGCGCCGAGACCGGCATGTGGGTAGACGCTTCCACCCAGACCAAGGGCATCGGCTCCAACGTGAGCAGTGACGACTTCCTGGCGCAGTTCGACGGCATGGACGGCACCCAGAACATTGTGATGAATCAGGATTACGATGCCTACAGCGGCGCAACCATTTCGTCCACCGCTCTGTTTGCTGCCATCAATGACTGTGTCAACTGCTACAACGAGCTGGCGTAAAGGAGGTTGGTAAGAAATGGCACAAGAAAATAAGTCCAAGGTAAGCATCCTTACCAACGGCATTATCAAAGAAAACCCCGTTCTGCGTCTGGTTCTGGGTACCTGCTCCATTCTGGCAGTTACCACTGCAGTTTCCAGCGCTCTGGGCATGGGTGCCGCCTTCACCTTCGTGCTGGTGTGCTCCAATATCATGATCTCCCTGCTGCGCAAGGTGATCCCCGGCAAGGTGCATCTGCCCTGCTACATCGTCATTATCGCAAGCTTCGTGACCATCGTTCAGATGTTCATGCAGGCTTACATGGAAAGCCTGTACAACGCTCTGGGTGTGTTCCTGCCCCTGATCGTTGTCAACTGTATCATTCTGGGCCGTGCCGAGATGTTCGCCTGCAAGAACAGCATCGTGGACTCCGCACTGGACGGCGTGGGCATGGGCGTTGGCTACACCCTCACCGCTACCTTGATGGCATCCATCCGTGAGATCCTGGGCAGCGGCACATGGCTGGGCTTCCAGGTGATCCCGGAAAGCGTTGCCAAGGTCTCCATCATGACGCAGGCTCCTGGCGCATTCTTCTGCTTTGGCCTGTTGATGGCCGGCTGTGTGTGGCTGGAAGGCAAGCTGGATGCCCGCATCGAGCGCAAGAGCTGCTGCGACCTTGATAACCTGAAGAAGGAGGCAGAATAAGATGTTAGTAAAACTCGCTGCGATCTTCTTCAGCATGATCTTGGTCAACAACTACGTGCTGGTGAAGTTCTACGGTATCTGCCCGTTCCTGGGCGTTTCCAAAAAGCTGGATTCTGCGGTTGGTATGTCCGGCGCCGTCATCTTCGTCATGTTCATGGCAACGGCCGTTACCTTCCCCATCCAGATCTTCATTCTGGACCCGGCTGGTCTGAGCTACCTGCAGACCATCGTGTTCATTCTGGTCATTGCTGTTCTGGTGCAGTTCATCGAGATTTTCCTCAAGAAGTACGTGGTTGCACTGTATAACTCTCTGGGCGTTTATCTGCCCCTGATCACCACCAACTGCTGTGTTCTGGCTGTCACCATTCTGGTCGTGGGCGACTACGGCGCAGATGTGGCTGCTATGGGCTTCGGTGTTGCTTACATTGAGGCTCTGGTCTGTGCCATCGGCGCAGGCTGCGGCTTCATGCTGGCCATGGTCATGTTCAGCGGCGTGCGCAAGCGCGTGGAAGCCTGCGATCCCCCGGCACCCTTCAAGGGCCTGCCCATCACCCTGATCGCAGCAGCAATCACCAGCCTGTCCTTCATGGGCTTCGGCGGCATCGTCGAAAACCTGTTCAATGTCACGCTGTAAGGGAGGAACAGGATTATGAATATTGTATCTGCTGTTATCCTGTGTACCATCGTGGGCGCAGTCGGCGCGATCGTTCTGGTCGCAGCGTCCAAGTTCATGGCGGTGGAGGAAGACCCCCGCATTGAAGAAGTTACCAACTGCCTTGCCGGTGCAAATTGCGGCGGCTGCGGCTACGCAGGCTGTGCGGACTACGCAAAGGCTGTGGTCATGGACGGCGTGCCCTGCGACAAGTGCGCACCCGGCGGCCCCAAGGCTGCCGCTGCCATTGCCAAGATCATGGGCGGCACGGCCAGCGCTGTGGAAAAGAAGGCGGTTGTCCAGTGCCAGGGCAATTCCGAGCACTGCAAGCCTGCTTATGATTACAAGGGCATCCAGACCTGTGCAGCCGCTGCTGCACTGTACGGCGGCCCCAAGACCTGCTCCTTTGCCTGCGTTGGTCTGGGCGACTGCACCAAGGTGTGTAAGTTCGATGCCATCCACATTGTGGACGGTGTGGCCAAGGTGGACAAGGACAAGTGCACCGGCTGTGGTGCCTGCGCCAACATCTGCCCCAAGCACGTCATTATGATCGACGCTGGCGGCCCCCGCAAGCCCGTGGTCATGTGCTCCAATCAGGATAAGGGCCCCGTTGCCATGAAGGCCTGCACCACTTCCTGCATTGCCTGCGGCATGTGCGAGCGCACCTGTAAGTTTGATGCCATCCACGTTGTGGACGGCGTGGCCCGTGTGGACTACGACAAGTGCAAGGGCTGCGGCATGTGCGCCCAGAAGTGCCCCAAGCACATCATCCTCTTCCCGCTGAAGGACGATCCGAATCCCCCCAAGCCCGTGGTGAAGCAGGCTCCGAAGCCCGCTGCCGCTCCTGCCGCTCCGGCAGAGCCCGCTGCAAAGGCTGAGGAAGCAAAGGCTCCCGAAGCCCCCAAGGCTGAATAAGCGGAACCCATTGTAATATGGTAAAGCGCCCCCATTGCTCCTTTGAGTGATGGGGGCGCTTTTTGGTGAGGGAACCCCCCAGTCGCCTTGCGGCGACAGCCCCCGCTAGTAGGGGGGCCCTTGGCATGGCGCAAAGCCCAACCTCTTTGCCAAGGCCGCCCCTATTAGGGGCGGTGGCATCCCGAAGGGATGACGGTGGGGGTTACTTTTCCTGTGCCTTATTCCACACGCGGATCACTTCAACACGGCTCACGGAATCGGTATCCACATAGGTCTCGCCGTTGTCCTTTGCAGCCTTGAGCAGATCGTTTTCCACAGCCCAGGCAATGGCCTTCTGGGTATCGGTGGCATCAGCGGGCAGAACTGCGGCGGGTGCGGGCTTACCGGCATGGTTCCACACCAGCAGGGCCAGCTCGGCACGGTTTGTGGGGATGGCAGTACCAGCGGGCAGAGCGGTTTTCAGGTACAGCTCCGTGCCCAGCTGATAACCCTGCCATGCCAGAATGGCGGTGCCAGCAGCGGCAGTGCCGACCACTGCGGCGGTGCCCAGAATGTTGGGCTCGTCCTCCTCAATGGAGGCATCCTTGGTCATGGCTTCGATGGTCACGCCACCGGCAGGCATCTGGAACTTCAGGGGGTTGTTCTTGACATCCACATCCAGCGTTTCATCGGTGGTAATCGTCCACTGGTCAAATGCAACGGCATCGCTCTGGCTGGTGTAGGTCACGGTCACGTCAGCCTTTTCGGGCACCTTGGCGATCAGCTCGCCCTTGTCGTTCTTCTCAGCCTTGATCTCTTCGTCACCATTCTTAATGGTAACATCAGCATTCTTGACGGTCAGGGTGTAGAGCTTGGTTGCAGGGGTCAGTTCGGCGGCCTCTTCGGCAACAACGATATCCGTGCCGCACTCACTCACAATCTTGTCCCCATTTTTCAGGGCAATACCAAAGGCATGCGTACCGGCCTTGCCATAGGTTACATCCAGCTTGCGATTCTGGCCCATCAGCGGCATCAACTCGGAAATGGTGTATTCTTTCTTGTCCAGCACTTTGCCGTTCAGCATCACACTGGTAACATCATCATCATAGGTCAGCGAAATCTTGATGTTGTCCTTATCTTGCATGAGCTTACTAAAATCATCGCCGGGAGTAACCGTAACATTCACATCAGCAGGAGTGTTGACCAGATAGTCGCTCTTGGAAACTTTTGCAGTCAAAGAGGTATTCTGATATTCATGCCACTTCGCATAAAGAGTTGTATTACCAGTGATGGCCTGATTATCATATTGGGTTTTGAAGTTTTTATCCATATACCAGCCATCAAAGACCCATTCGTTGGTACTGTCGCTCAGCTCAGGCAGGCCAGTAACAGAAGCACCATATTCAACAGTTTTGTCAGCAGGCTTTACTCCGTGGTTATTATTCTCAAGTGTCACTGTGTACTTGTTCTTTGCCCACTTCGCATAATAGGTTTTACCCGGTACGGGGGTAGAATCCTCGGTTTCGGTCTGGCAATTAGCGTCCTCATACCATTTTGCGGTACATCCAGCCTTGGTTACACTGTCAAAACCGGTCTTATTCATGTCAACAATGCCGCCATCGACAACAAAGACAATGCCTACATTTTTATCCAACCCACTATCATTGTTGGTTGCTCTCGGATTTGCAGATTCGTCATTCACATAAATGCACACATTGGGATTAAGTGGTTGTCCACTCGTAGAAGAGCCCAGGCAACCGTTCATATAATGAATCTCGTCGCAATCTGTAAAATCAATCTTCTTCAAATTTGCACACTCACAGAAAGTTCGATTTCCAAGTTTTACGTTATTGGCTCTCACCGCAAAGGTTTCAAGCGCCTGTGCGTTACGGAAAGATGCTACCACAGCTTGTTTTCCATCTTTATCCTCATATTCATCTTCTGTGTAAGTATCAACATCGATGTCAACATGCTTCAGTGTAGTATTTCCAGAGAAAGCATAGGTATTTTCAGCTGGAATGTGCGCTTCTCCGCCTGTTACATTCAATGTTTCCATACTCGGAAATACGGACGGTCGCACATATTGCAGGTTTTGGCCACAAACATTTACCGTTGTTATTCCAGTATTTTTAGAAAATATATCGTTCCAAAGACTCCCGTCTGTTTGATCTCTCTTACCACTCTTTAACGTACCTTTTAACTCAACTGCATTGATTGTGGTCACCGCAGGATCACTTCCACTTCCCCTAAAGGGATCTCCATCTGCACAAATGACTTCTGCACCATCCAGAATATCAAGTTCTTTGATGCCGCACGCAGTAAATACCGTTGTCCCTAATGTTGTCTTGCCCCGAAATGTCAATTTATTAAGATTTTGACAAGCATAAAATGCATTATCTCCAATGTTTCTGATTCCTTCCGGCACATCTAATGTAGTAATAGCTGTCGATTGAAATGCGAAAGGTTGAATCTTTTTTACAGCACTGCCTAATGTAATATCTGTCAATTTTGTACATCCATTCGCAAAGCATCTCGGTACTTCCTCGGTATTTACAATCAGTTTCTTCAATCCAGAACCAATGAACGCATTAGAATCCGTACCTCTCAAACCAATCCGAATACCATCTGTCAGCGTAAAACTCTCAAGATAAGGCATCTGCTCAAATGCACGGGCACCAATATACTTCAAATTGCTCCAGTTATCAAAATCAACTGTAAACTTTGTTCCACGGAACGCAGCACAACCAACGCCAGTAAAGCTACTGGGAAGCCACTTCGTCAGCTCTTTACCGTCACCCAGTTTGGAGCAGAAATCAAACATACTGGTTGGAACATATGTACCAATATATGTTCCACCAGTCGTATCGTTATCTCGAAGTTCAGGTGCCATAAAATTAGGTGCCCATTCAACATCCGTAAGTTCACTATCTTCGCGGTAGATGTAATCACCCAAATAGTTAATGCTTGCAGGAATATTTGTCTTGGTCAGTGCAGTAAGATTTCGGAAAGCATTACCACCAATACCGGTAACGCCCTCTTCAATTTTAACCTCTTTGATTACATTTGCAAAAGCTGCCCAAGGGCGGGTATCTTCCGTATTGCCGTACTTATAATCCGCCATACGGCCGGTACCAGAAATGGTCAGAACGCCGGTTTCCTTATTGAAAGCCCACTTAACTTCTTCTTCGTGACCCTCAACACCACAATAACCAGAGGTTTCTGCTTTGCTTTCGGTGCTATCCTTGCCAGTAACAGTGGTTGTCTCCGCAGTATTGGTGCTCGTTTCCTCTGCAAACGCCGAAACCGCAGTAGCAGGCATCATGGAAACTGCCATGCTCACTGCCAAGGCGGCGCTGATCACTCGTTTCAGTCTCATAAAAATCCTCCTTTTATGAATACTCCCAAAATATAACCATGCCCGCACAAAGCAAAAAGAGCGCCGCACCGGCCAAATGGCTGGTACAACGCTCTGCGTTTTGTACTTTGGGAATCTACCGCCCCTTGAGGTGATGCCCATGTGCGGTACGGTTTAGAAAGTTCAGCTGGCTGCCATATTACAGGCCCTGTAGCTTTGCGTCGCAGCCTTTCGACTGGTTTGCCGATTCTTCTGTTTTTATGTGGCATCTTATATAAAAATCATAAAACTTTTTTTTTTTTTTGTCAATAACCAAAAACCATCTTTGGCGAGTTGCACAAAAGAGGAAGTATCTGTATGGCATTTTCGGATAGCAGCATCTCCCCGGGGAGAAGTGTTCCGTTTGGGAAAAGGCGGCGTGTTTCCTCGCTTTTTCGTTGAAATATGCCAGGTTTTATGATATAGTAGTAGTCGTTTTTACGTTTCACTCCCCTACTCTCCCTGCGGAAAGGAAGCATCCATGAACCTGACAAAGCAGTTCTTCAAGTATGTGTCGCAGAATATTTTCGGTCTGATCGGCACATCGTGTTATATTCTGGCCGACACCTATTTCATCGCGCAGGCGGCGGGCACCGACGGCGTGACCCTGCTGAACCTCTGTCTGCCCATGTACAACCTGATCTTTGCCTTCGGCTCGATGATCGGTCTGGGTGCGGCCACCCGGTACGCCATCCTGCAGGCACAGGGCGAGGCGCGGGCGCAGCGGTATTTTTCCAACGCCATCCTCTGCGCCTGCCTGATCGCCATCCCGTTCATGCTGGCGGGCGCGTTCTGCCCGGGCACGCTTCTGCAGCTCATGGGCGGCGATGCGGACATCGTGACCCTGGGCCTGAACTACACCCGCATCTTCCTGCTGTTCACACCCTTCTTCATGTGCAACTACATCTTCTCGGCCTTCGTCCGCAACGACGGCGACCCCTCCCTTGCCATGGTGGCCACCCTGAGCGGCAGCCTGTTCAATGTGGTGTTCGA
>ERZ772855.3190-NODE-3190-length-12712-cov-2.897685_pt1 | contig 12712 bp, 9 predicted proteins | sample MGYA00511900_ERZ772855 | MGnify/ENA primary metagenome ERZ772855 (study PRJEB29015, sample SAMEA2737701) | human gut metagenome | biome: human gut; feature: human-associated habitat; material: faeces | place: China | collected 2012 ...
GGGGCTAAGCGTTGACTCGAAATAATACACTTTATTTTTTTGATCCGCTACCGTACGCCAGCGAGTCGAAGCAATATTAGGCTGTTCGGGGATAGAGATTCCCAAAGGAACCGAAACATTGCGCATCACACTAAAAACTCCGGCAACAGCCTGCCTGAAATTATCGGTTTGCGGTAATGCCTGGATATAAAACGATGCACGGACAAAGCGATCAGAAGCACGGTTTGTCCCGGGTAGCATAACCAGACCGCCAATCTCTTTCCAGTAATCATTCAAAGTCAACTGTTTGTCATAGGTAGGGGAATTTGTCATTATCTGGCATTCTCGTCCCTCATGAATAATCAGATTGCCGTTGATATATTCAAAGATGGCACTATTCCCGGTCGCATCCGAAATCGAGAGGTGCAAAGTCGATTTTGCTCCGTTAGGTAAATCAGGGTCATCGATACGGAAAGTTTCCAGGCTCAATTCATTCACAGCTTCGTCCACCGTCGCAAAATTATCCAAGACATATTGTGTCCAGATGCTCAATCCCATCACCGGACGACTATCATTCGGACGATGATAAGAGGATTCGGTCAAGAAAAGCAAGTTCGCCACCAGGCCTTTCTCATTCATACCGTCACAAACTCCGATATCATATCCGGCAGTCACGACACTCCCATATTTGGAAGTCCACGTCACCGTATTGTCCGTAACCCCTCCCCGTTTCTCCATTCCCCGAGGGAAAAGGTAAATATTCGATTGCGGATCCTCTTTCCAATCCATCGTCCGCCCTGTCACGATCATATCATCCGGTCCCAGATAGACCGCACGCGTACAAGCTTTGTTTTGCTCTGCAAAAAACATCATGCCTAAAGCTACCACTGAAAAGACGGCTAACTTATTTCTTTTTGCCATAACTATAATTTTAAATATGTCCAAACTATATTTATAACAGGGATATGAGAATGATAGTTCCAGTTGTTCAAAACAACTTGTAACAGAACAAAATCAACAATCCCTCCTTTTTGCACCATTTTTCTATTTCATCGAAAATTCCGATCCATACTGTTCTTACGTTTTGGCAAGATTAGGATGCCCTATTAATTCAATTTAGATAGGAAAGAGGTGTCATTTTGATGACTGTGCCGAAAGTTTCCTCCCTGTGAAAAAGGAGAAATTATATTTTGGTGAGGTTACCTCACTGAAAATATGTCAATAGAAGAAAATACATTACATTTGTCTTATCATTAAAATAAGTATTAGGAGATGAAAATTATAACATACAATGTAAACGGCCTGCGTGCTGCCGTAGGAAAAGGATTGCCCGAATGGCTGGCACAAGAACAACCCGACGTACTTTGCCTGCAGGAGACCAAGTTACAACCGGAACAATATCCAGCCGAAGCATTTGAAGCACTTGGCTACAAAGCGTGGCTTTTCAGTGCACAGAAGAAAGGCTACAGCGGAGTCGCAATCCTGAGCCGCCGAGAACCGGACCATGTAGAATATGGAATGGGAATCGAAAAATACGATAACGAGGGGCGCTTCATCCGGGCCGATTTCGGGGATCTGTCGGTGATCAGCGTTTACCACCCTTCGGGTACGAGCGGCGATGAGCGTCAGGCATTCAAGATGGAATGGTTGGAAGATTTCCAGAACTATGTAGTGGAACTACAAAAATCGCGTCCGAAACTGATCTTATGCGGGGACTACAATATCTGCCACGAACCGATTGATATTCATGACCCGGTACGCAATGCGACGAACAGCGGCTTCCTTCCGGAAGAGCGGGAATGGATGACTCGTTTCCTGGATGCCGGCTATATCGACACGTTCCGCCTCCTCAATCCGGACAAACAGGAATATACTTGGTGGAGTTATCGTTTCAGTGCCCGTGCCAAAAACAAGGGCTGGCGTATTGACTATTGCATGGTCAGCGAACCGATGAAAGCACAAGTGGAAAAAGCGTATATTTTAAATGAGGCTGTTCATTCGGATCATTGTCCGGCAGTGATCGAGGTGTCGTAAATCAAATTCCGCACTGCCTCTTGATAATCTGCCAACCGGGAACTTTTCAATATTTTTTTCCGGAGCCGTTTTTCTGCATCCGGCAACAGGTAATCCCAAAGGGTCTTCATCTTGTCGAGTACCTGGTGTTCGCCTCCCTCCAGACGGGAAGAATAGCCCGCTAACAGTAAGGTATGGAAAGCAGACAACTTCTCTATCTTCTCCTGAGCGGTAAGCGGGGTATCGGATATATATTCCGTTGCCAGCCAAGGAGAAGACAGCAGACCACGTCCTATCATGATACCTTTCAAACGGGGAAAACGTCCGGTTAACGAACGAATATCCGGCAAAGTCCGGATGTCTCCATTATAGAAAAGCGGAAGCGTGCATGAATCATAAAATCGGGAGAAGGCACTCAGGTCAGTCTTTCCTTTATATTGCTGCGTACCGATCCTGGGATGCAATGTGAGATGTGTGAGGGGCAATCCGTTCAAAAAAGGAAGAAGCGCTTGCGCCTCCTCAGGAGAATCCCAACCTAACCGCAGTTTGACCGAGAATTGTATCTCCGGGAATTCAAAAATCGTTTCCAACAACACTTTCACCTCATCCGGATAAGGCAGGATACCCGCTCCCCGATGTTGTCGTGCCTGCATCGGGAAAGGACAACCCAAATTAATATCAGCATGCCGGTACCCTGATTCACGAAACAAACCGGCAATCCGGCGGAACTCTTCGGGCGAAACTGCGATCATCTGGGGAACAAGTGAGGCGGATGTATTTGCTTCCGGTACAAGATCCCGCAACTCCTTATTGCGAAAGCCAGTCTTTTCGAGACGGACAAACGGAGTGTAATAGGTTTCGACACCTCCGAATATTTGTGCATGTGCTTCCCTATAAACCGAGTCGGTATAACCCTGCAATGGGGCAAAATGAATAACATACGGTTCCATCATTCCGGAAACATTTCAGTGAAAAGTGAATGAAGACGTGCTTTGGCCTCTTCAAAATCCTGCTCCATCCCCATCTCTTTCTCAAGCGAAGTAACCCCTTTATCTTTAAAACCGCAAGGGTTGATCAAAGAGAAGTAATCCAAGTCGGTATTTATATTCAAAGCAAAACCGTGCATGGTGACAAAACGGCTGCTTTTCACACCGATCGCACAAATCTTACGGGCTTTTCTCGGTACACCAGGATCGATCCACACACCTGTAGCTCCCGCGAGCCGCTCCCCTTTAATGCCATAGATAGCTAAAAAGCGGATAATGGTTTCTTCCAACCTGTCGATATATTGCTTGAGTCCCAACTTCCAGGTATCGAGATCGAAGACCGGATATCCGGTGATTTGTCCGGGACCGTGATACGTGATATCCCCTCCCCGGTTGATATGGTAGAAAGAGATACCTCGCTGCACAAGCAGTTCTTTCGGGATCAGTAGGTTGGTGTCCTTACCACTTTTTCCAATAGTCAGTACCGGCTGATGTTCGCAGAAAAACAACCGGTTTTCCCCGGTCCTGCCTTGTGCTTTCGCTTCCAACAAGGCGTTGAAAGCAACCGTCTGGCGTTCCAGTGCCTTCTCATATTCGATACGTCCGAGGTCGTGATATATAAAATGACTCATATGATTATCGTTCTTATGTAAATATTTTTTTCGGGCAGACGGACCGTCGTGTCGGATTCCGCCCGGAGCTTCTTCCGTCTACGCACCTTCCTACTGCCGGATTCAGAATCGGGATCACCACTGTCATACCCCATTTCGATCTTAAGCAGTTTCCCCATCAGCGACATGATCTTCGTCTGCCGTTTCAGCATATAAGGAGAAGGTTTTGCAGAGTTGAACTTGCGGGGATTCGGCAAGGTCGCAGCGATCAAAGCCGCTTCCGCCTTTGTCAGTTTATAGGCCGGCTTTTTGAAATGAGCCTGTGCGACTGCTTCAGCACCATAAATACCGTCTCCCATTTCGATCGAGTTCAGATAAACTTCCATGATACGTTCTTTCCCCCAAATCCATTCGATCAGGACGGTGAAATAAGCCTCGATGCCTTTGCGCAAATAAGTCCTTCCGGGCCAGAGAAACACGTTCTTGGCAGTCTGTTGCGAGATAGTGCTCGCTCCTCGTACACGTTTACCTTTTTCGGCATCGGCACGGGCTTTCTGAATCTGTATCATATCGAAACCGTCATGGTCGAGAAAAAGATTGTCTTCCGAAGCCACGACCGCCTGTGCCAATGGCTGGGCAATTTGTTTCAAAGGCATCCATTTGTGTTCCAGCTTGATGGGCTTGCTATCCCGCACCTGTTCGTAGACGCGGATGAACATCAGCGGAGTGTAGTAAACAGGTATGAACTTATATGCCACCACAGCCAACAAACTAGAAACAAACAGGAACAGCAACAGGTTCCGGCTTCCTATCAGTATTTTTTTCAATATGCGCATCGATTCTTGTCTTTTCGGACAGCAAACTTACGGATTTATTTCCAATATTGTTCCATCTGCTCTAGTGTCCTACCCTTTGTTTCGGGAACGAATTTCCAGATAAATAGGGCAGCCAGAACTCCCATGACACCATAAACCCAGTAGGCCATGCCATGATTGAACGTATCGGTCAGATACTGGTTCTTATCGAGCATCGGGAAAGTCCAGGAGACAAGGAAATTGGCAATCCACTGCCCGGCAACGGCAATACTCATAACAGTCGAACGGATCGTATTCGGGAAAATCTCTGCCAGCAATACCCAACAGACCGGCCCCCACGACATCGCGAAACCAGCCGTGTACACCAACATACAAACCAACGAACCGATACCGACAGAATGCGTATAGAAAGTCGTCCCCAAGATCATCATCGAGACGGCCATGACCAATGCTCCGATAATCATCAACGGACGGCGACCGAACCGATCGACCGTAAAGATAGCCAGCACGGTAAAAGAGAGGTTCACGGCTCCTACCACGATCTGTTGTAACAAGGCGGCATCAGTGGCGGCCCCCATTGTCTTAAAGATCTCCGGCGCATAATACAACACGACGTTGATCCCGACAAACTGCTGGAAACCGGACAAAAGGACACCGACAAATATGATCAGCACGCCGAATGAACGCACCGGGAAGACCAGAGATACAAAAAAGCTACCAATCAAAGCGATCTCCAAAGCACTCGTGTTTCCAGCCAGTTCCAATGCTCCATACAAAAGCAGAAACAACACCAGCCACATCCCCATAAACAGAAAATAGGGACGCATGGAGGGTTCCTGTTTCCTGAAACTTTCTTTTATTTCCACCAATTCAGGTGCTGCTCTTTCTTTTCCCATCAAACGATCCAATACAGACAGTGCCTTATCCATCTTACCGCGCATCACCAAATAACGAGGCGTTTCCGGTACAAACATCAGAAGGGCCAGAAAGAGCAAAGCCGGGACGATTTCGGACGCGAACATCCAACGCCAGCCGATCGTATGCAACCAGGCGGCATCTCCCTGCAACGCGATACTGTAATTTACAAAATAGACGACAAGCATACCGAAAATAATCGCGAACTGATTCCATGACACCAGATTTCCTCGTTTCTCCGCCGGGGCCATCTCAGCAATATACATCGGGGAAACCATAGAAGCCAAACCGACTCCTACTCCTCCGACAATCCGGTAAAGCACAAAAAGGTACATGAACGTGTGATCTCCGCTACCAGGCATCCCGACAAACAACTCCGGCCACGCCGAACCGATTGCCGACAACAAAAACAGGATGGCAGCCAACACAAGCGTAGGTTTCCGTCCATACCGCTGGCTGATCCAACCGGCAAAAGAAGCACCTAAGATACAACCGATCAGGGCACTGCTTACAACGAATCCTTCAAGCGCATTTGCCTGATCCAATGGTAGCCCGAAAGGTTCGATAAAGAATTTACGCAGCGATTCAACCGTCCCGGATATCACCGCTGTATCATATCCGAATAATAATCCCCCCAATGTCGCCACGAGGGTAATTCCAAAAATGTAATAGTTGTTGTTTTTCACGATAGAGATTCATATAGGTAAATAATGGTTTATCCGTTACTTTTGGTTTGATTCAAAAGTAACGGATAAAACATTATTTATATGTTATTAAATGTACTGATTGATAATCATCTCATACAATTCCTGCTTCCCGCTGATTTGCTTCGGTTCGCCAGAGGCAAGAGCGATTGTACGCAGGTCTTCGAGGAGAAGTTTACCTTCTTCGAACTTCTTACCGTCACCCTGGTCGAAACTAGCGTAACGTTCGGCACGCATTTTCTTGTAATCAGAATGTTCCAGGATATCGGCAGCAGCCATCAAAGCACGGGCAAAAGAATCCATACCACTGATATGAGCCAGAAAAATATCATCCAGATCGGTCGAGTTACGACGTGTCTTGGCATCGAAGTTCGTACCTCCGGTAGTCAAGCCGCCTGCTTCGAGGATAACCAGCCAAGCCTGTGTCAGTTCGTAGATGTCAACCGGGAACTGATCCGTATCCCAACCATTCTGATAATCACCACGGTTGGCATCGATACTGCACAACATACCGGCATCGGCGGCAGCCTGAAGTTCATGCTCAAATGTATGCCCGGCCAATGTGGCATGGTTCACTTCGATATTAATGGCAAAATCCTTGTCGAGACCATAATGGCGCAAGAAGCCGATAACCGTTTCCGTATCCACGTCATACTGATGTTTAGTCGGTTCCATCGGTTTAGGCTCTACCAGGAAAGTTCCTTTGAACCCGTTCTTGCGGGCATAGTCACGTGCCATCGTCAACATCATGGCAAGATGTTCCTTTTCGCGTTTCATATTGGTGTTCAGCAAGCTCATATAGCCTTCACGTCCCCCCCAGAACACATAGTTTTCGCCACCTAAGGCAATACAAGCGTCGATCGCGTTCTTGATCTGCGTGCCGGCACAAGCCACAGCAGGGAAATAAGGATTTGTGGCAGCCCCGTTCATATAACGTTTATGCCCGAACACATTGGCGGTAGACCACAACAGCTTCTTCCCCGTCGCTTCCTGATGTTGTTTGGCATATTCGACCATCGTATGCAGGTCCTTTTCAAATTCGGCCAACGTCGGTGCTTCATCTACGACATCCACATCGTGGAAACAATAGTAAGGTATGTTACATTTCGTCATAAATTCGAAAGCAGCATCCATCTTATACTTGGCACGGGAAATACGGTCTGCGCCCGCATTCCAAGGAAATGTCTTCGTTCCGCCACCGAACTGGTCGGCTCCCTCCGCACATAATGTATGCCAATAGGCCATAGCGAAACGCAGGTGGTCTTTCAGAGTTTTACCCATTACGACCTTGTTTTCATCATAATAATGAAAAGCCATCGGATTTTTTGACTCGCGTCCTTCAAACTCTATTTTTCCAATTCCCGGAAAAAATTCTTTTTCACCTTTAAAGTAATTCATGATAATAAGTATTTTATTGATTATACAATGCTTTCGTTTATTACGCCAATGCTTTCTCCAACCGTTCTTTCCAGACCTCGAAAGCCCCGCAGTATTTATCCGCTTTCAGTCCGTCCGGCTCTATCACATTGATCTTTTTCAGGGAAGCAAACGCCTCTTCCGCCGACGCATAGATGCCGGCCCCGATACCGGCGCCTTTGGCAGCCCCGACAGCCCCGTTCGTATCGTAAAGTTCGATCACCGTTCCTGTCACACCAGCCAACGCATCCCGGAAAATAGGGCTTAGGAACAGGTTGGCATTACCGGCACGGATCACCCCGATATCGATCCCCATCTCATTCATGATATCCATGCCATATTTGAAAGAGAAGACAATTCCTTCCTGTGCGGCACGGGCGATATGAGCTTTATTATGAATGTTGAAATTCAGCCCGTGAATGGAGCAATCCACCTGCTTGTTCTGTAACATACGCTCCGCACCGTTCCCGAAAGGCAGAATCGAGAGGCCCTCCGAACCGATCGGAACAGTCGCCGCCAGCTCGTTCAAAGCAGGATAGCTTATACCTTCCGGGGCCACATTCCGCTTCACCCATGAATTGAGGATTCCCACACCGTTAATACACAGCAGGACACCCAAGCGCGTCCGGTCGGCCGAATGGTTCACATGCGCAAACGTATTCACACGGGACAGCGTGTCGTAGTTCACCTTGCCGTTCACACCATACACGACCCCCGACGTACCGCCCGTAGCGGCTATCTCGCCCGGATTCAGGACATTTAGCGACAACGCATTGTTGGGTTGGTCACCGGCCCGATAGGTAACCGGCGTACCCTTCTTCAAACCCAACTCCGAAGCGACCGATCCGAGCAATTCCCCCTGCACACCGAAAGTCGGACGGATATCCGGAACCAGTTCCTTGCTGAACCCGAAATAGCTCATCAGATCTTCAGAAACGCTGTTATTCCGGAAATCCCAGAAAATTCCTTCCGAAAGGCCTGAAACAGTCGTGACAATATCGCCCGTCATGCGCATGGCAATAAAGTCGCCAGGCAACATGAATTTATGCACCTGTCCGAATATCTGCGGTTCATACTCTTTTACCCATGCCAATTTGGAAGCCGTAAAGTTTCCGGGAGAATTCAAAAGATGTGCCAGGCATTGCTTTTCGCCGATCGACTTGAAAGCGCGATCCCCATAAGGCACCGCACGACTGTCGCACCAGATCACCGACGGACGCAGCACCTGCATCTTCCTGTCCACCAATACGAGCCCATGCATCTGGTACGAGATGCCGATCGCATCTATCTCCGTTCCCTTGATGCCCGCCTTCGCGATCGCACCCTTTATCGCTTCTTTCAGATACATCCACCAGTCATCCGGATTCTGCTCCGCCCATCCGGGACGCACGGCTTTGATCGCCGCCTCTTCTTTCGGATAAAAATCAGAGGCAAGCGTCAACCCCGTATCTTTATCGACAATAGAAGCCTTCACCGAAGAACTTCCGATATCACAACCTAATAAACACATACTATATCATATCTTATTAAACTTCGAATGCAACTTGTTATATTTCACCTTATCGAACCGGTAATAGCGGGCTGCCCGATGATTCACTCCCGTTTCCACTTCATCCGTCTGCACGACATATTCCATCGCCGTCATCTTTTTATGGAAATTGCGTACATCTATCGTCTTATTATAAATGATCTCAAAAATGCGCCGCAACTGATAGGCCGTAAACTTCGACGGAAGATAATCGAAAACGATACCCGGTTCGACATCCACCCACCGCCGTATCTCTTCGCCGGCAGCTTCAACAATTTCCTTATGGTCGAATGGCAGATGTGGCAATTCATTTATAGGTGCCCAGATAAGGGTATCGGACATCTCCCCCATCGTCATTTTCTTCCCGAACTTACACAACGCCAGATAAGCGACCGTCACGATTCGTGTGATTTTCATTTTGGAAGCATTTTCCAGCCATTGCACATCCTCTTTATTCTTGGTACGGGCAGGAGAGCCGAAACTGCGGAACTGTTTCAAGGCTACACGTTTCAGACCTGTCGCTTCGTTCAAGACACGATAAGCGGCCGTATCCAGATCTTCACTCTCATAAATCAAGCTTCCCGGCAATTTGTAGTGTTTCTCGTTACTACCGGCAACTTGTCTTTCGACGAGCAACACGCACAGTTTATCTTCGTTTGTCCCAAGCAATACGCAATCGACCGAAACGTGCGGATAAAACATTTCATGCTTATTTTCCTGTGTTTCCATAATATCCCAATAAAGATTCTCCGCAAATATAAGGTTAAAACGACATACGACATAATGTAATTCGAACAATATCTACTCAAAAGGCTAAAAAGCCCGTTATTTAACATACATTATCACTCACAGAAAAAGGAACTGTATCAAACCTGAATTTTAATGCGATTATCCGGAAAGGGAAGAAACTTCTAACATTTATTCAATACATTTGTTATTAAAAAAAGACGTACTATGGATATCAAACATCTACAGTTCTCATTCCGAATGTACTGGGCGAATATGAAGGGCTTGCTGAACATGGTGGCCGAAGGGATCATACTCGTCGCCTCTCTCGCCTCCCTCTTCATCCTGGTCTATCAGTTCGGATTCAAATATTCGGCCCATGTCACCCATATGTTGGAAACCAGCCGGGTTTACCTCCTGCTGGCTTTCTTTACCGGGATATCGCTTCGGTATATTTTGAAATTCAAAGAGATCATACAAGAGAAAATGTTATACCTGGATATCGGCATTTATTTTTTCCTCTTTGCCGTGCTATCGGGCAAAGTATTCTTCAAAGAAGCCATTCACCAGTCGCTGCCCTACCTCGGTTTCCTCACGGAACCGCTGTTCGTTTATTTCCTCCTGCTGTTGCTGAGCGCCATCCATTTGTCGCGGCAGACATTCACGCTGTTACAAAGCCATATCAAGCCGTCCCTCCTGTTCCTGCTGAGTTTCGTGTTCGTCATCCTTGTCGGTTCGGGATTGCTGATGTTGCCAAACGCCACGGTGCACGGGATTCATTTCGTAGATGCCCTGTTCATCTCGACCACCTCCGTCTGTGTGACCGGACTGACGACAGTCGATGTGGCAACGACATTCACGCATACAGGACATATCATCATCATGTTTCTTATCCAGATCGGCGGTATAGGAGTCATGACTTTCACCAGCTTTTTTGCCCTTTCTTTCATGGGGCATTCATCTTTCACCAGCAAGCTCGTTCTGAAAGACATGCTGAACGAAGACCGGGTGAACGGGCTGTTCCGGGTGATCCTTAACATCCTGTTCGTGACACTGTTTATCGAAGGCGTAGGGGCCTACCTGATTTATCTGGATATAAAGGGAGGGCTGCCGGGAGGCACGCAGGAAGAAGTGTTCTACGCTGTGTTTCATGCCGTTTCGGCTTTCTGCAATGCTGGGATCTCGACGCTGAGCGGAAACATGTATGACCCGCTGGTCGCCCAAAAATACAACCTGCATGTCTGGATCGCCCTGCTCATCGTATTCGGCGGGCTAGGTTTCCCGATTGTTTTCAACTACCTGAAGCTGTTACGACATCTGCTTGTCAATACATTCAAGATCGTAATCGGACAGCAGAAGCATTATATCCATACCCCCAGAATTATCAATATCAACACGTATATCGTGATGATCAGCACGCTGGTATTGCTTGCCGGCGGTACATTTTTCTACTATCTGCTGGAAATGGACAATACGCTCGCCGGATTGCCGTTCAGAGGACAGCTTGCCAATGCATTCCTGGGAGCCGTCACCCCGCGTACGGCCGGATTCTGCGTCGCGGATATGGGGACGCTGACTACCGGAACACTCATGCTGACACTGATCCTGATGATAATAGGTGCCGCTCCCATGTCTACCGGCGGCGGTTTGAAAGTAACGACCGTCTGTGTCGCCCTGCTGACCGCGCACAACGCCGCCCGCGGGAAAGAGAATGTGGAAATCCGCAAACGTGAAATATCACCGGAAACCATACGCAGGGCTTTCGCCACAATCGTTTTCTATTTCTGCTGGCTGGGGGCGGCCGTCTGGATATTGTCCATTACCGAAAAAGACGTACCGGTCTTCACCTTGACCTTCGAAGTCGTGTCGGCACTCAGCACGGTAGGGTTAAGTTTGAACTTCAGCCCGTTACTGAGCATTTCGGGAAAACTGGTCATCATCTTCACCATGCTGGTCGGACGTATCGGCATACTGGCCTTCTTTATCAGTTTCTACAAGGAATACAAAAAGAAGAATTACACCTATCCACAGGAAAATATATTAATGTAACATAAAGAATACAATATGAAATATTTAGTAATCGGATTAGGAAACCTGGGACGCGCCATCGCCGAAAGCCTGACGCGCATCGGCAATGAAGTGATCGGCGTAGATATCAACCCGCACAAGACCGAAGCGGTCAAACACACCATATCCGGAGCAATCAGCCTCGACACGACGGACAAAGACGCCTTGAACACGCTACCACTGAACGAGATGGATGCCATCTTCGTCACCTTCGGCAAGGACTTCGGGACCTCCATACAGACTGTAGCCCTGCTAAAGAACTTAGATGTGAACAAACTGATCGTACGAGGGATTTCTCCCATCCACGAGGCAGTGATCCGTTCGATCGGTGTAGCGGAGATCATCACTCCGGAAGATGATTTCGCCGGTATGTACGCATCCCAATCCTTACTTGGGGAACTCTTCAAACAATGGTACAGAGTGACGGACACACACCATCTCTACAAGATAAAAGCACCTGTCACCTTTGTCGGACAGACCCTGCAGACCATAGACCTGGAAGAGAATTTCGGAGTGCGCCTTGTCGGCATCGAACGCCCCAAGACAGAACGCAACCTGATCGGGTTAAAACAAACCCAATACTCCGTCATCGACAAAATCACCGGAGACCTGAGAGTCGAAGAAGGTGATCTGCTCATCCTTTTCGGCAAGATGGAAGTGTTGCACAGGCTGGCAGATATCTGACGCCGGTTTATTCTTTCTGAGGTATCTTGGAAACCAAAACCTTATCTATACGGGCGCCGTCCATATCGACGATCTCGAATTCGAAGTTCAACCAGCTCAATTTCTCACCGGTCTTCGGAACCCGTTCCAGAATCTCCAGGATCAGGCCGCTGAGCGTATTATAGTCATGCTCGGCATACAAATCTTCCATGTCGAAATATTCAAGGAAGTCATAGAAGTTGTACTGCCCGTCCACCAGCCAGGTTCCATCAGCCCGCTCGACGATCTC
>ERZ772855.3194-NODE-3194-length-12680-cov-3.604436_pt1 | contig 12680 bp, 8 predicted proteins | sample MGYA00511900_ERZ772855 | MGnify/ENA primary metagenome ERZ772855 (study PRJEB29015, sample SAMEA2737701) | human gut metagenome | biome: human gut; feature: human-associated habitat; material: faeces | place: China | collected 2012 ...
ATAATGGTTATATTCAAAAAGGATGGCTACATAAAGGATCATGGTATTATTTGAATCAAGATGGAAAAATGGTTGTAGGTGATTATTATATCAATGATCAATATTACTATTTTAATTCTAATGGAGATTTGCAATTAGGTTGGTATTATAGAGATAATCAATATTATTATCTTGATTCTAATGTGGTTCTTGTTAAAGGATGGAATAAGATCACTAACAAATGGTATTATTTTAATGATCAAGGAATTATGCAAACGGGTTGGCAATTGATTAATAATCAAAGGTTCTATTTAAATGCTTCTGGTGATATGCATACAGGATGGTTAAAATCAGGTAATGAATGGTATTATTTAAATAAGAGTGGTGTCATGGTTACTGGTTGGGCACAAATTGGATGGAAATGGTATTATTTTAATGAAGATGGTGCAGCTGTTAAAGATGATGTAGTTATTGATGGTAAAACATATATATTTAGAGATGATTATTCATGGATTTCAAATTGTACGAGAAAAGAGTTTGTAGAAAGAGCCAAAAGATATTTAGGATGTAATGAAAAAGATGGATCATTTAAGAAAATTATAGATTCATATAATAAATTAGATCCTTTACCAAGAGGTTATAAAGTTAAATATACAGATTCATGGTGTATGACTTTTGTGTCAGCAATTGTTAGAGAATGTAATTTATTGGATCTTATTCCAGTTGAATGTTCATGTGGTAAAGCAGTAGAAAAGGCACAATCTATGGGCATTTGGCAAGAAAATGATGCTTATGTTCCTCAAATTGGTGATATTATTATGTATGATTGGGATGATAGTGGAAATGGTGATAACACAGGATGGCCTGATCATGTAGGTATTGTTACAGAAGTTAACGGAAATACATTTAAAGTTATTGAAGGAAATAAAAATGATGCTGTTGAATATAGAACAATGAATGTCAACAGTAAATATATTAGAGGGTTTATTACACCTAAGTTTTTATCATAAGAAGTAGAAATACTTCTTTTTTCTTTACTTATTAAATATATGTGGTATGATGTTCATATAAATTAACAAGGAGAAAAAAATGAACATTCTTACATATTTAGATTTTGAACTTATAAAGTTACTATATAAAGAAAATACACTTTCACAAAGAGCTATTTCTAAAAGATTGAATTGTTCTTTAGGTAAAACAAATGAAACAATAAAGAATCTTAAAGAATTAGAATATATTAATGATGATAATTCTTTAACAGATTTAGGAATAGACTTAATAAAGAAAAATAAGTCAGCAGTTATTTTAGCTGCTGGTCAAGGGATTAGAATGATTCCTATTAATAATAATGTGCCTAAAGCAATGTTAGAAATAAATGATGAAATACTTATTGAACGTCTCATAAGACAGCTTATAGAAGCTCATATTAATGATATAACAATAGTTGTTGGCTTTATGAAAGAAGAATTTGACTATTTAATTGATAAATATAATGTAAAATTAGTTGTTAATAGAGAATATCAAGAAAAGAACAACTTACATAGCTTAAATCTAGTAAAAGATAAAATAAGTAATACTTACATTATACCAGGAGATCTTTATTTTTATGAAAATCCATTTTTAAATAATGAAATTCAATCATGGTATATGCTTGAAAATAGAATAAGTAAACATAGTAATGTTACATGTAATACTAAAAATGAAATTGTTAAAGTAAAGGATGATGGTTTAAAAATGATTGGTTTATCATTTATTAATCAACATGATTCTTTATATTTAAAAGAACGTTTAGAATGTTTAGATGACGGAATGCATGATTCTTGTTTTTGGGAAGAAACGTTGTATCAAAAGAATAAAATGTTTATTTATGGAAAAATTGTTGATACAAGCTATGTAGATGAAATTAATACGTATGAAGAATTAAGAAATGTAGATGATCATTCAGCACACTTAAATAATGAGACATTATCATTGATTGCTGATGTTTTTAAAATCAATGTTGAACAAATTAAAAATATTAAAAGCTTAAAAAAAGGTATGACAAATAGATCATTTTTATTTGAAATCAATCATGATAAATGTATTATGAGAATTCCTGGGGAAGGAACAGATCAACTTATTAATCGAAAAGAAGAATATGAAGTTTATCAAGTAATAAAAGATTTAAATATCAGTGATGAAGTTATTTATATGAATCCACAAAATGGATATAAGATTACAAAATATTTAGACGATACACGTGTATGTAATCAAGATAATGATGAAGATTTAATTAAATGTATGAAATTATTAAAAGAATTTCATAATCAGGATTTAAAGGTAGAACATGAATTTGATGTTTTTGAAAAAATGGAATTTTATGAAAATCTAAGAGGTCCAAAATCTTTATATAAAGACTATAAACAAACGAAAGAAAAAGTCTTCTCTTTAAAGAATATTATTGAAAAGATGCCTAAAGAATGGAAATTATGTCATATAGATGCAAATTGTGATAATTTCTTATTCTATAGAGAAAATAATGAAGAGAGAATAAAACTTATTGATTGGGAATATGCAGGAATGCAAGATGCACATCTTGATATAGCAATGTTTTGTATTTATTCTATGTATGATAGAAAACAAATTGATCATTTAATTGATATCTATTTTGAAAATAAGTGTGATCAACAAACAAGAATAAAAATCTATTGTTATATATCAATGTGTGGTCTTTTATGGAGCAACTGGTGTGAATATAAATATACGCTAGGTGTTGAATTTGGAGAATATTCATTAGCACAGTATCGTTTTGCTAAGGATTATTACAAGATTGTTATGGAAGAAATGGAGAATATAGAAAAATGTGTCAAGTAGAAAGAGCAATTATCATGGCCGCAGGAAAAGGAACACGTATGAGACCAATAACAAATTCGATACCTAAACCATTAGTTAAAATACATGATATTCCTATGATTGAAGGAATTATCAATCAATTGCATCAACAAGGGATCTTTGAAATCTATGTTGTTGTAGGCTATTTAAAAGAACAATTTAATTATTTAGAAGATAAATATGAGAATTTGCATCTAATAGATAATCCTTATTATGATACTTGCAACAATATTTCTTCTTTATATGTTGCTAGAAATCATCTAAAAAATGTCATTATTTTAGATGGTGATCAAATTATTAACAATACACAAATTCTTTCAAAAGAATTTAAATATTCAGGATATAACTGTATTTACAAACAAGAAATTCATAATGAATGGATGTTAAAACTAGAAGATGGTTTTGTAACTTCTTGTTCAAGAACTGGTGGACAAGATGGTTGGCAATTATATAGTGTATCTAGATGGAATGAAGAAGATGGAAAAAAATTAAAGAAACATTTAGAAATTGAATTTGAAGAGAAAAAGAATACTGATATTTATTGGGATGATGTAGCTTTATTTTGTTATCCAAATGAATACCAATTATCTATTAAAGAAATGAATGAAGGAGATATTTTAGAAATAGATAGTTTTGATGAATTGTGTAGTATTGATGAAACATATTTAAATTGGGGGAAATAAAATGGAAAAGAAATCATTAAAGGGAAGATTAGATTATGTATCAATGATAATTCCTTTATTAGGGGTTGTCTTATTATGCGTTTTATTTATGCTTATGCCAGCAAAATCTTCATATATCATTCAAATGATTAGAGGATTTTTAGGAAATGACTGTGGCATTTATTATGCGTTATTAGGAGTTGGAATTTTTGTTTGTTCATTATATATAGCATTTTCTAAATATGGAAAAATAAAGTTAGGTAAGAATACAGATCAACCAGAGTATTCATCATTTAACTGGGGAGTAATGATTTTTACTTCTACAATGGCAGCAGATATTTTATTTTATTCATTATGTGAATGGGCGTTATATGCTAATGAAAAGTATATTGATCAATTAGGTGGAATACAAAAATGGGCGTCAACATTTCCGTTATTTCATTGGGGACCAATTGCTTGGAGTTTTTATATTATTTTAGCTGTTGCTTTTGGTTTTATGTTACATGTAAGAGGAAGAAATAAACAAAAGTTTTCTGAAGGATGTAGACCATTACTAGGAAATAAAGTGGATGGAGTTGTAGGTAAAATTATTGATTTAATTGCTATATTTGCACTTATTGCAGGAACTGCAACAACCTTTTCACTAGCAACACCATTATTATCAGCAGCTTTAAGTAGAGTATTTGGGTTGCCTAATGGTGTAGGACTTACTATTGCTGTTTTATTATTGATTGCAGCAGTTTATACATTTACTGTACTTACAGGAATGAAAGGTATTTCTAAACTAGCAACATATTGTTCCTATTTATTCTTTGCTTTACTTATTTATTTTTTAATAGGTGGGGGAGAAACCACATATATCTTAGAAACTGGTTTTTCAGCTATTGGTAATATGGTACAAAATTTTATCGGATTATCTACTTGGATGGATCCATTAAGAGAAACATCATTTCCACAAAATTGGACGATTTATTATTGGGCCTATTGGATGGTATGGTGTGTTGCAACTCCTTTCTTTATTGGAAAAATCAGTAAGGGAAGAACAATTAAAAATACGATTCTAGGAGGATATGGATGGGGTCTAGCAGGAACTTTTACTTCATTCATTATTCTTGGAAATTATGGTTTGGCACAACAAATGAAACATGGAATTGATATTTCGGGAATGATTGCTAAAAGTGGAGATTATTCTGCAGTTATTTTAAAGATATTTGATACTCTACCACTAGCAAGTCTAGGTTTATTGTTATTAGTTATTACTATGATTGCTTTTTATTCAACAACATTTGATGCTTTAACTATGGTTGTTTCATCTTATTCCTATAAAAAATTAGATGTAGATGAAGAACCAGATAAGAAAATAAGAGTTTTTTGGGCAATTATCTTTATCTTATTTCCAATAGCATTGATATTTGCTGAAAATTCAATGTATAGTTTACAGTCAGTGGCTATTATCGCTGCTTTTCCAATAGGATTTATTATACTGTTGATTGTAATTAGTTTCTTTAAAGATGCGAATAAATATTTACAAGAAAAGAAAGAAAATAACAGGGATATAGAATAGAAAATTCTATATCCTTTTTGTTGAATTGAAAATGTATATCATTATAATAAAAAATAGTATTTATGAAGATGATTATTTTAGTTGATATTTGTAAGTATATTATTTCATGTGATGTTATCACATTATTAAAAGCAAATAGGATTAGTAAGTTAAAATATTCTATAGATTTAAAATATTGTAGGAGGTTGGAAATGAAAAAAAAGTACATAAGTCTGTTTCTTGTTATATTATTGGGAATGATTTTTAATATCTCTAATATAAAAGCATATGAAGAAACAAATGACGTTATTGGACAAACAAAGTTTGTAGATAAAGATGGAAATATTAATACTGTAGATGTTTATGATGGAACAACGAATGAAGAGTATAACCCTTATGCACGAACAGTTTCTACAGCGAATATGGTTAATTTTAATTGTTCTAAAGCAAAGACAACGACAAATTTTACAGATTATTATACAGGACAAGAGGGATATTTATCTAAATCAAGTGCAGCGGATGCAGCTTTTTTAGGGTATGAAAATGGAAAAGTGAAGTTTATGATTTCAGGAGTTGTTGGTTTAGTAGATCCTCAATATGTTGAAGTTCTTAGCCAAGGGACTTATTATGCAAGTAACTATGAAGTTAATTCATCAGGTGATTTGTATCATTATATTTCTAATAATGTTAATGCGACAGGAAATCAAGGAAATAAGAATTATATAGGGACAGGGCCTAGTTATTTAACAAAGAATAAAGAGTATTATAGCTATGATGGACATTATTTTTATGATAACTATAATACAATGATTACAGATTATAAAAATAATGTTAGAAATAATGCTGTTAATCCTAATAATCCTTATTATAGTTATTTTCAATACTTACCAATGAGAAGTCAAACAACTTATACTGGTTCACAAATATCAAATTATTTAAATAATAAAGCAGGAAGTACTTCTAAATTATATAATACAGGTGATATTTTTATTAAGTATCAAAATAAATATGGGGTCAATGCTTTAATGGCAGCAAGTTTTGCTGCCTTAGAATCTGGATGGGGAAAAAGCAATATTGCATTAAATAAAAATAACTTATTTGGATTAAATGCTACAGATAATAATCCAGGTGGAAATGCAGATACCTTTAGTACAGTAGATGATTGTATTATGAATTTTACATCGAGTTGGATGTCTAAAAGATATTTAAATCCTACATATACTTCTTTATTTAGAGGAGGTTATTTTGGAGACAAGGGAAGTGGAATATTTGGAAAATATTCTTCAGATCCCTATGAAGGAGAAAAGTGTGCAAGCATTGCTAAAAATATGGATGCTAGTATCTCTTCTAAAGATAATGATTATTATACTTTAGGAATCAAAGATATTTATTTAACAACACATACTGCCCTTAATGTAAGAAGTAGTTCAAATACAAGTTCTAGTGTTTTATATACAACGATAAAAAATCCAGCTTATTCATTTATTATAAAAGATGCCTCTACAACTAATGGTTTTTATAAGATACAAAGTGAAGTTGCTAGTAGTGATGGAACTTATAGCTTTAATAATACAGGATATGTAAGTAATCGATATGTTACTTTATTAAATAATATTTCTCATACACAAGGATGGAAAAAAGAAAATAATTATTGGTATTATTATTTTTCAAATGGTTCAAAAGCAACTGGTTTACAAACTATAGAAAATAATCTCTATTATTTTAATACAAGTGGACAAATGCAAACGGGTTGGCAAGAAGTTAATAATAAATGGTACTACTTTGATGAATTGGGTTATGGTCAAAAAGATTGGAAATTAATAGGAAATAATTGGTTTTATTTTAATAGTAGCTATCAAATGCAAACAGGTTGGCAAGAAATAAATGGTAAATGGTATTATTTAAGTACTGGTGTTATGAAAATCTATGGAAAAACGTATTATGAAGGGTATATGATTACAGGATGGTTGCCACTAGGTAATGATTGGTATTATTTAAATAGTGATGGATCAATGGTAACAGGATTACAAACTGTAGGAAATAATTTCTATTATTTTAATGCAAGTGGAAAGATGCAAACAGGTTGGCAAGGAATCAATAACAAATGGTATTATTTTGATAATGGTGGTTATGGACAAAAAGGTTGGCAAATGATTGCAGGAAATACGTATTATTTTTTAGATAGTTATCAAATGGCGACAGGATTTCAAGAAATCTCTGGAAATACTTATTTCTTTAGTACAGGTGTTATGAAAATCTATGGAAAAACGTATTATGAAGGCTATATGGTTACTGGTTGGTTAACTTTAGGTAGTGATTGGTATTATTTTGATAATACAGGTAAAAGACTTACAGGATTACAAAAAGTAGGAAACAATTTGTTTTATTTTAATGATAGTGGTAAAATGCAAACAGGTTGGCAAAAAGTCAGCAATAAATGGTACTATTTTGATGATTCAGGCTATGGACAAAGTGGCTGGAAGAAACTAGGGAATACATGGTTTTATTTTAATAGCCAATATCAAATGTTAACAGGTTGGCAAAGAATTAATGGTAAGTGGTACTATTTAAGTACAGGTGTTATGGAAATATATGGGAAAACTTATTATGAAGGTTATATGGTTACTGGATGGCTTCAATTAGAGAATAAGTGGTATTATTTAAAAAGTGATGGTTCGATGGTAACAGGTTATTATAAAGTTGGAAATAAGACATATTATTTTAATAGCAGTGGTGTTATGCAGTAATAATATTTTTAGGGGGGGAGGAAAGATTTTGAAAAAGTTTTTTGGTTATTTGTTTTTGGCTTTTGGAATGGCTTTTGCATTGAGTTATTTTCAAAATAGTTCTGTAAATGCATTAGATGGAAGTTATGATGATGCAATTATGGGACAAAGTAGTCATATTGATCAAGATGAAAATAAAATAGAAGATGCAAAGGAAGAAAATTCTTATAGTTTACGAACTATGATTCAAAATGGTTGGTTTTATCAAGGAAATAAAAAATGTTTTTGTGATAATGATGGTCGCGTTATTGGTGAAAATGTTAAAAAGGTTATTGATGTTTCACAATACAATGGTCATATTGATTGGAGTAAAGTAAGTAAAACAGATGTAGATGGTGTTATTATTAGAATTGTTTCTCATAAGGGTGGATATTATCATATTGATGAACAATTTGAAAATAATTTAAATGGTTGTAGAAAATATAATATTCCTTTTGGAATCTATATTTATGATTATTCAAATAATGTAACAGATGCTGATAATGAAGCAACAATGATTTTAAATTATTTATCAAAATATAAAATTTCACCTTCAGAACTTTCATATCCTGTTTATTTAGATATGGAAAGACCTGAATTATCAACAACAACGAATGAATTAGTTGTTGATGCATTTGTTAATAAATTAGCAAATAGTAATTATAATACGAAGGTTTATAGCTATCGTTCACTTTTACAAACAAAATTAAATAGTCCAACTATTTATCAACATGTAGATTGGGTAGCTGCTTATACATCATCATTAGGATTTAGTAATAATTGGTATAGAGGTCCTAAAGGATGGCAATATAGCAACGGAGCATTTGTTGATGGTATTAGTGGTTATGTAGATATGAGTGTTTGGTATGATCAAGGTGTTCCTAAATATGATTATGTAGGATGGAAATATTACTATGATCATTGGTATTATGGAAGTAGTAAAAATATTCTACAAATCGGTTGGGAAAAGATTAATGGAAAATGGTATTATTTTAATACTAATGGAATTATGGCCACTGGTTGGATCAGTTTAAATGGTGAATGGTATTATTTAACAAGTAATGGTGATATGGTTACTGGTGCACAAACTATAAACAATAAAGAATACTATTTTACGAGTGAAGGTGTAATGGTCAGAGGATGGCATAAGGAAAATGATAAATGGAAATATTATAGTCCTAAGAAAATGTCAATCTATGGAAGAACGTTTGTAGAAGGTGAAAAGGTAACAGGTTGGTTACCAATAAATGATAAATGGTATTATATAGCTGAAGATGGTTATATGGTTACTGGTATTTATAAAGTTGGAAATAGAAAATATCTTTTTATGGAAGATGGTTCTATGAAAACTGGATGGTTTAAAGTAGATGGTACTTGGTATTATATTTCTCCTGATGGTGAATTAAGAGCACAATGGGTCAAATCATTAAGTAATTGGTATTATGTAAATGATGAAGGATTGATTCTTACAGGAGATCAAGTTATTAATGGAAGACAATATTATTTCAATGAAGATGGTATTATGCACACAGGATGGATGCAAGTAGGAAATCAATGGAAATATTATAGTCAAGGAACATTAAAAATCTATGGAAAAACATTTGTAGATGGTGAAAAGGTAACAGGATGGTTACCATTAGGAAATAGATGGTACTATATAGCAAATGATGATTATATGGTTACTGGATATTATAAAGTAGGAAATAGTACTTATTATTTTGATGAAAGTGGATTGATGAAAACAAGATGGTTTAAAATCAATGGTGAAGATTATTATGCAGCTTCATCTGGAGCTATTCAAGCACAATGGGTCAAATCATTAAGTAATTGGTATTATGTAGATGTTGATGGAAAAATGGTTACTGGTTATCAAACAATTAATGGTGCGAAGTATTATTTTGCAAGTAGTGGATTAATGCAAAAAGATTGGTTTAAGATCAATGGTGAAGACTATTATGCAGCTTCATCAGGAACTATCCAAGCACAATGGGTCAAATCAGGAAGAAACTGGTATTATGTAGATACTGATGGAAAGATGGTTACTGGAGATTATATAATTGATGGAAAGGTCAATTATTTTGATAACCAAGGTCTTTGGATGAATAAAATGAATTAAAAACCGATCTTACTCATTGTTTTGAGTAAAAATCGGTTTTTGTTTGGAAGGGAATATATATGAAAGAGAAAACGAAAAGAAATTCGTCTATTGAATTATTAAGAATTATTTCAATGATTGGTGTCGTTATTTTACATTATAATAATGCAAGTATGGGTGGTGCATTAGGAATGGTTTTAGATGGCAGTCCTAATCAATATTATTTATATTTAATAGAAAGTTTATTTGTTTGTGCAGTTAATGTTTTTGTAATGATTTCAGCGTATTTTCTAGCTTGTAATCAAAATAGAAAATTAATTAAGATACTAGAATTATTTGTACAAGTTATCGTATTTAATTTAGTTTTTTATGTTTTTGGAGTATTAAGAGGTCATAAAGTATTTACAGTAAGTTCATTGATTAGTAGTTTATTACCCGCTAATTACTTTTTAATACTTTATTCTGTATTATATATTATTAGTCCATATCTTAATTTAATTATTAAACAACTTAATAAAGAACAATATAAACGCTTATTAATTATACTCATGCTTATTTTTTCAGTTTGGACAATTGTTATAGATGTTGCTGAAAATATAACAGGAAATACATATTTAGGATTAAGTACTATTGGAATGTATGGAAGTCAATATGGTTATACAATTATTAACTTTGTTTTGGTATATTTTGTAGGAGCATATCTTCGTGTAAATAAAATAACATTATCTAAGAAAAAAGCAGGTATGTGGATTATAAGATGTTTAGCATTTTTATATGCTTTTTCAATGATGGAACATGTTTTACATTTACAATATACAGCAACATGGTATTATAATAATCCAATTATTATCTTAATGTCTGCTTATATTCTTTTATTCTTTATGGATATTCATTTTGAAAGTAAAATAATCAATGAATTAGCTAAAGCTGCTTTTACATGTTTTTTATTTCATGAATTCTTATTAAGACATATTAGAATTGAACAATTTGTTAATAGAGGTATTTTGGTTTTAATTGTACATCAATTAGGATCAGCATTAATTATTTATCTTATTTCATACATTGTTTATAAGATATATCATTTATGTTCACATTGGTTCTTTAAACTTATTGAACCTTACATTAATAAAATCAATATTTCAGTTGAAAAGGGGTAACACAGTTACCTCTTTTGCTTTTTAGAATAAAAAAATGTCGTTTGGTTTTAAATAAGGGGTATTGCATTTTAATAAGTCTATGAAATATTTATTGGGTGAGTAGAAATTTTAAAAAGATTTCTGTAGCATCAGCTTTTGTTGCAGCAACAACATTACCAACTACGATGGTTAGTGCATTAGAAACTAATGTGAAAAATGATTCTAATACACCTGTCACTTTAAGTAGTGAAAGACGTGGCTGGTATGAAGAGTATGGATACAAATATTATTATGATGATAATGGTAATTACTTAAAGGGCTTCAAGAAATTGATGGGAATACGTATTATTTTTATAGCTATGATGGTCATATGGCATATTCTTCTTGGTATGATGAAGATACAATTACAGATAATGGGTTGATTGTCACTGTTAATAAAAGTGGTATTGTAACGAATTATGCAGCTATTGTTGTTGGAGATTGGACACATTATGGGGATAAATGGTATTACTATGATGCTGATATGAATCCTTATATAGGAGTTAAAACAATTAATGGTGTTAAATATTATTTTAATTATGGACAATTAGCTGAATATTTGGATGAAGTTGTTACATCAGGAGATACACTTGCTTATGTAAGAGATGGAAAAGTTATTGAAAAAACTAAATTTAAAGATAATGAATTGATTTATTTAAATGGCAATTGTTATTAATATTATTTAAATGATGCAGGTTATTATTATCCATATGATGGGGAATATACTGTAGATGGAAAATCTTTGTATTTTATTTATGGTATGCTTCAAACAAGTGACAGTGATGAAATATTAACTGATTATCGAAATGATTATCTTTATGCTTATAATAATAAAGGTGAAATTGTAGATAAGGTTAAGAGAGTAGCTGGATGGAATGAAATTGGAAATGATTGGTACTATGTTTCAAGTGAAATGAATTTTGTAGATGGTATTTATACTGTTAATGGAAAAGAATATTATTTTGAAAATGGTAGATTAATAAAATCTTCTAATGGAATATCTATTGTTTCATCATATAGAGATGAAAATGATAAGATAGTAACTTATGTCATTGCATATAATAGCGAAGGTGTTGTTGTTGAAAAGAAAAAAGCAGTAGCTAATACTTGGATTCAACTTAGAGGAAAATGGTATTACTATGATAAAAACTTGAATGAAGCTGATGGTAAGATGACAACTGGATGGTTAGAAGAAAATGATTCTTGGTATTATCTAGATAAAGATGGTCAAAAAAACAACTGGTTGGTTAACATTAAATGGTAAAAAATATTACTTTGATAAAGAAGGAAAAATGGTTACAGGAACTGTAAACATTAATGGAAAAGATTATACATTTAATGAAAGTGGTGAATTAACTACTGGAACTACTGAAAAATCAGGATGGGTACAATCAGGCAAAAAATGGTATTACTATGATAATAACCAAAAAGTAACAGGATACTATACAGTAGAAAATACTAAATACTATTTTGATGCCAATGGAGTTATGCAAACAGGTTGGTTCAAAATTGATGGAGAAGATTACTATGCAGTATCATCTGGAGCAATTATAGCTCAATGGGTAGGATCAGGAAATAACTGGTATTATG
>ERZ772855.3198-NODE-3198-length-12672-cov-17.372989_pt1 | contig 12672 bp, 9 predicted proteins | sample MGYA00511900_ERZ772855 | MGnify/ENA primary metagenome ERZ772855 (study PRJEB29015, sample SAMEA2737701) | human gut metagenome | biome: human gut; feature: human-associated habitat; material: faeces | place: China | collected 2012 ...
TGGAGACCTCATCCTTACCAAGGATGCGCTCTACCAACTGAGCTATAGCAGCACACTCACAGCTCAATTATAATACCATAAACTCTGCCGCATTGCAAGCGTTTTTTGCAAAAAAATCTGGCATTTTGCGTTTTTCTGCCCGGATACAGAAAAACGGCTGCCGTTTTCCACGGCAGCCGTCTGCATTGTTGAAAATATCACTCGATAAGACCGTTCAGCAGAGCCAGGCACTTGCGGCTGTGCAGCTTGCGGATAGCCTTTGCCTCGATCTGGCGGACGCGCTCACGGGTAACGCCGAAGTCGCGGCCCACCTCTTCCAGCGTGCGGGGACGGCCATCGTCCAGACCAAAGCGGAGACGGATGACCTTCTCTTCACGGGGGGTCAGGCTCTTGAGAGCCTGATTGATCTGCTGGGCCACCATGGCGCGGTCAGCAGCCTTGCCGGGAGCCTCGGCGTTCTCGTCGGCGACGAAATCGCCCAGAGAGGAATCCTCTTCCTCGCCCACGGGGCTCTCCAGGCTGGCGGGCTCCTGTGCCATCCGCTGGATCTCACGCACACGCTCCACGCTCATGTCCATGGCCTTTGCCAGCTCTTCCGGGGTGGGCTCGTGGCCGTTCTGGTAGACCAGCTGGTTGGTGGCCTGACGCATCCGGTTGATGGTCTCGACCATGTGCACCGGGATGCGGATGGTGCGGGCCTGGTCGGCGATGGCGCGGGTGATGGCCTGACGGATCCACCAGGTGGCGTAGGTGGAGAAGCGGAAGCCGCGGTCGCAGTCGAACTTCTCAGCCGCCTTGATGAGGCCGATGTTGCCCTCCTGGATGAGATCGAGGAAGGCCAGATTGTGGCCCACATGCTTCTTGGCGATGGAGACCACCAGACGGAGGTTCGCTTCGCTCAGGCTGCGGCGGGCGTTCAGGCCGTCGCGGCGGGTCTTCAGCAGCTCCTGACGGCGCTCCTCGGTCAGGGGGCCGTTCTCCACAGCCTCCATGGCCTCTTCCTCCGCGGCCTTTTCCTCGGCGTCCACGCTGGGCTTCTCGCTGCCCTCTTCGTCGATGTCCTCGGTGTAGCTGCGGCTGTTCTCGTCCTCCTCGAACGAGAAGCGGGCGCTGTTCTTCTTGATGTACTCGGGCGCACCGTACTTCTGGCGGTCGGCCTGCAGGATATGGGCAGCCTCGGCACCGGCGTGGATGCGCTTGCTCAGGTCAACTTCCTGCTCCGCGCTCAGCAGAGGGATCTGGCCGATCTGCTTGAGGTAGTTCTTGACGGGGTCGTCCAGCAGCTCATCCATCGCAGCCTTCAGGTCGGCAGGGTTCTCCTCGGCGGCCTCTTCCTCGTCGTCGCCGCCCAGACCCAGCTCGTCGCTGTTGTTCTCGGCGTTCTCCACCTCGGCGATGATGCTGTCCACGTCCAGATTCACATCGGCGTCGGCCTCATCCTCGATGATCTTGATGCCGCGCTCTTCAAGGAGCGTATAGAGCGTTTCCACATCCATCCTGCACTGTGCAGCCAAAGTTTTGGCCTCCTGTGCCGACAGGGTGCCTTCGCCTTTCGTCAACAGTTCCTTCAAAGTCATGCCCATTTCGCTCTCTCCTTCTCACTGCGGGGGAAGCGCCCCGCAAGTGAACTTGTCTCATAGTTTCGGTCTTGATGCATAGAAGTTGTTTTCATGGCCAGACGGTGTGCAATGGCTGTGAAAACAGCTTCTTAGATCACAAGACCTCCGTTGACGCCGAACACCTGGCCGGTGATGTAGCCGGCGTCTTCTCCGGCGAGGTACAGCAGAAGCTTTGCCACCTCTTCGGCGGTGCCGAGACGGCCCACGGGGGTCTCTTCGGCCAGCGCCGCTTTGTCCTCAGCAGTGAACGAGGCCATCATATCGGTGTCGATGACGCCGGGGGCCACACAGTTCACGGTGATGCCGCTGGGACCTTCTTCTTTTGCCAGCGCCTTGGTCAGGCCGATGAGGCCCGCCTTGGCGGCGGAATAGTGTACCTCGCAGCTGCCGCCGGTCTGGCCCCACATGCTGCTCACGGTGAGGATGCGGCCCGCTTTGCGGCGTATCATCCCGGGCAGGGCCAGCTGGCAGAGGTTGAACGCACCGGTCAGGTTGACGTCCAGCATCCGCTGCCACTCTTCCGGCGTGATGTCGGTGAACAGCTTCTGCTGGGCGATGCCCGCGTTGCTCACCAGCACATCCACCCGGCCCAGCGCCTGCTCGGCGGCGCGGAAGGCCAGCTCACAGCTGGCCCGGCTGGCCACGTCACACTGGATGGCCAGTACGCCCGGCAGCTCTTTTTGCAGGGCTGCGGCGGCCTCGGCGTTGGTGTGGTAGAACACTGCCCCCCGGTAGCCCGCCGCATAGAATGCGCGGGCTGCTGCTGCGCCGATGCCCCGGTCGCCGCCCGAGATGAGGACGGTGCGGCCCTTCGCCGCCGGGGCAGTGCTCTGGGGCTCTGCCGCAGGTTCCGGCTCGCGTTCCGTTGCCGGTGTGTTCTCCGGCGCAGCGCTGACCGGCGTTTCCCTCGTTTCCTGCACCGGCGGTGCGGCCGCAGCCGCTTCTTCCGGCTCGGGCAGGGTCGGCCTGCGCTGTTCGTTCTTCGGCCCGGCGTCTGCAAGGTCAAATGTCAGCTCAAATTCGTCGTTGTACAAGAGTCAAACCCTCCTGTCCACTATTTTCGGCCGCAGCGCCTCTTCGTGTCAAAGCCTCTGCGGCGGGAAAGGAAACAGCTTCCCCCACCCCGCCGGAGCTGCGCTCTGCTCACTTTTTCCGGTCTAGGCCGGCTCTGCGGCGCGCCTGGCGGCATTTGTGTGGTTTCGACAAGTTTCCATTGAATAATATAGCACAATCGGGCGAAAAAATAAAGTGGTCACCGGTGATTTTTTCACGCAGTTCCCACTTTTTTCACAGATTCAGGGGTTCACGGGCGGCTTCCAGCGGGGCTTTGCGGCCCGCCTGGCCCGCAGTGAAACGAAAAATTCCTGCAAAAGCTGCTGTGCCTCATCGGCCCGCAGTCCCTTTTCGATGACGGGGTGATGGTTGAAGGGCTGGGCGAAGAGGTCTGTCACCGAGCCGCAGCAGCCCGCCTTGACGTCGGCGGCACCGTACACCACCCGCTTGATGCGGCTGTTGATGATGGCGCCGCTGCACATGGGGCAGGGCTCCAGCGTCACGAACAGCTCACACTGCCACAGCCGCCAGCCGCCCAGCTTTTTGCAGGCCGCGTCGATGGCCAGCAGCTCAGCGTGGTGGAGGGCGTTTTTCTCCGTCTCGCGGGTGTTGTGGGCGGCAGAGATGATCTCTCCGTCCTTCGCCACGACCGCGCCCACCGGCACTTCGCCCAGCGCAGCGGCCTTCCGGGCCTCTTCCAGCGCCGCGCCCATCAGCTCAAAATCGGTCATCCCATTCCCCTTTCTGCCAGCCGTGCGGCAAACACGAAGCAGTTATTTATAATATGTAACGCGCTGCCGGGCCATACGCTCTTCGCTTTCTGGGCCGCCCAGCCGAAGATGAGCCCCATGCCCAGCGCATAGGCCCGGGCCGTCCAGCTGCCGTGCAGGGCCGCAAAAAGCACCGCCTGCACCGCCACAGCCCCCGCGCCGCCCAGCGGCTGCAAAAGACAGAGCGCCCCGCCCCGGAAGGCAAGCTCTTCCGCCAGAGGGGTCACAAGGCAGATGCGCAGCGCAGCCCACGCGAGGGCCGCGCCCTCGGGCAGAGCCGTCTTTTCCGCCGGGAGCAGCAGCTGTGCTCCCGCTGCCAGCAGCCCCCAAAGCACGGCCGCCTCGGCCAGGACCCGGCACTGAGCCGGAAAAGACGGTTTTTCCGTTTCCCTTATCAGTCTTTTCACGGCGCCCCCTCCTGTCGGCGGACATTGTACCATACTGCCGCCCCGTTTTGCAAGCAGTTTTTCGTTCATTCGAAGAAATTTCACTCAAAAGATTGACATACCGCCCGGCGTTCTGGTATACTTTGTACGACTTTTTTATGGATTTGTCGTTTTACCAAAGACACACGATGAACGCACCCATGGAGGTACGAACTATATGATACGCATTCTTACCGATTCCGCATCCGACATCCTGCCCGCCGAGGCCGCGCAGCTGGGTGTGGACGTCATCCCCCTCAACGTCACCCTCGAGGACGGCACCGTCATCCGGGACGGCGTGAACCTGACTCCCAGCGAGTACTACGAGCACATGGCCGGCTGCAAAAAGCTGCCCACCACCAGCCAGCCCAGCCCTGAGCTGTTCGAAAAGTTCTACGCCGAGGCCGCCGCCGCCGGAGACGAGGTCGTGGGCATCTTCCTGTCCCATGAGCTGTCCGGCACCTATCAGTGTGCGAAGCTGGCCGCAGACCTGGCCAATGTGGACAACGTCCTCTTCGTGGACAGCACCAATGTCTGCCTCGGCGAGGGTCTGCTGGTGCGTCTGGCCGCACACCTGCGGGATGAAGGCAAGTCTGCCGTCCAGATCGCCGCCACCCTCGAGCACGCCAAGGAGCACCTGCACCTCGTCGCCGCCATCGACGACCTGAAGTATCTGCGCAAGGGCGGCCGTCTGCCCGCCGCCGTCGCCGTGGCCGGCGGGATGCTGGGCATCAAGCCCCTCATCACCATCAAGGAGGGCAAAGTCGCCATGGCCGGCAAGGCCCGGGGTCTGCCCGGCGCATACGTCGCCCTCTTCAAGAAGATAGAGGAGCTGGGCGGCGTCAATCCCCGTTTCCCCTCTCTGGCCGGTTACACCATCAGCACCCGCGAGGTGAACCCCATCCAGACCTATCTGGTGGACAATCTCGGCCTTCCCGAGCCGCTGGTGCGCCAGATCGGCTGCGTCATCGGCACCCACGCCGGTCCCGGTGCGTTTGGTCTGGCCTTCTTTGATAACGGGCTGGTCATCGACTGATAGGATATGATAAAAGGCTGCTGTGCAGACGCACAGCAGCCTCTTTTCGTTTTTCCTTACAGCATATCCGTGATGAGCTTGCCCAGCAAAAGCACCAGCACCACGAGCATCATGGGGCGGATGAACTTTGCGCCCTTTCTCAGGGCGAAGTGGGAGCCGATGATGTTGCCGACGATGTTGCTGATGGCGCAGGGGATGCCCACCGGAAAGACCACCAGCCCGCTGCTCAGATAGGTGAAGAGGCTGGCGTAGTTGCTGGCGAGGTTGAGCACCTTGGCGTTGCCGTTGGCGGTGCGCAGGTCGAAGCCCATCAGGCTGGTGAAAGCGATGATGGCAAAGGTCCCGGTGCCAGGCCCCACCATGCCGTCGTACAGACCGATGCCAAAGCCGATGGCCAGGGCCAGCAGGGCCTTTTTCAAATTCAGGGAGCCGTCATCCCGGTTCTCGTCCGGGAGGTTGCGACGCCACAGGATGATGACCGCCGCGATGGGCAGGATGATGAACATCATCATCTGCAGCACCTCATCGCTGAGCATCAGGACGATGTGTGCGCCCAAGGCACTGCCCGCAAAGCTTCCGATGGCGGCGAGGATGCCCACCTTGAGGTTCATCGCGCCGTTCTTGAAGAAGCTGGCCGTGGCGAACGTCGTGCCGCAGGCGGCGCTGAATTTGTTGGTGGCGTAAGTATAGTGAGGCGGCAGGCCCGCGAAGAGATAGGCCGGCAGGCTGATGAGCCCGCCGCCGCCCGCTGCCGAATCGATAAAGCCCGCAAAGCCGGTCATGAACACCAGAAATGCCATCATCGGCAGGCTGATTTGAATACCCATTGTTATGATTCCCCTTAATATTCCTATTTCTTCCACGATTTTACTTGTACAGCTCACCCTCGCAGGCCAAAATCTGGTCGAGTATCATCCGGGACACCCGGGCGCCGTAGACCATGGAGGGATGGTCATTGTACTCGATGATGTCGTGGAAGTCCTTGTTCATCAGGACGATGACATACTCGCCGTAGGGGGTGTGGACGATGCCGCCGTCGTTGCGGCAGGCGTTCATGCTGCCGCTCTTGCTGGCCACCCAGATGAGTTCCGGCTCGCCGGTCTCCTCGCAGTCGAGATAGAACTGAGGGAAGTCGTGGGTCAGCATGGTATTATAATGCTGCTGACGGAAGATGGCCAGCATCTCGGCGCTGGCCTCAGCGCTGACGAGCGTTCCCTTTGCCACCTGCGCAAACAGCGAGGCGTAGTCCCGGGGCGTCGTGGTGCCGAGGTCGTTGTAAATATCAAAGTGGAGCGGGTTGTGCAGGACGGTGTGGGCAAAGCCCATCTCCCGGATGCAGGCGTTGATGGTGTCCAGCCCCAGATAGTCGATGACCATGTTGGTGGCGATGTTGTCGGAGCAGATGATCATCATGGTGGCGGCGTCTTTAACTTTCAGACTTGCGCCCACGCCCAGCGCCCGGAGCATACCGGAACCGTCCACAAAGTGCTCGGGCTTGTAGGTGATTTTTTCCTCGAGGCTGGCTTTGCCCCGGCTGGCCTGCAGATACAGGGCTGCGAGGATATATGCCTTGATGGTGGAAGCCGTCTCAAATTCCTCGTCAGCGCCGATTTCGACCGTGTGGCCGTGCAGATCGTCCACAAAGACGCTCATCTTGCCCTGATAGGAATACAGCTCGGCGGCAATACGCTTTTCCAGCGTCATGTTTTTATCCATTTTGGAATCTCCCTGTCGTTTTATACATTATTTAGAGGTTTTCTTCGAAGAACCGCCGGGCGTTGCGGTAGAAAATGGCCTCCACCTCGTCCTCGGTGAAGCCCTCGCGGCGGAGTGCGTCGGCCAGCAGCGGGAGCTTGGAACAGTCGTCCATTTCCAGCTTGCCACCGATGCCGTCGAAGTCACTGCCCAGACCGATGATCTCAATGCCGCCCACCTGTTTGAAGTGGGCCGCGTGCTTTGCCATCAGGGCCGTGGTGCTGCGGCAGAGCTTTTCTTCGGGCTGGTTGTCGAGGAAGCCGCTGCAGTAGTTCAGACCCACGAGGCCGCCCTTGTTGGCGAGGGCGCGGATCATCTCGTCGGTGAGGTTGCGGCAGTGGGGTGCGAGAGCGCGGCAGTTGGAGTGGCTGGCCGCAAAGGGGCGGGTGGAGTGCTCCACAATGTCCCAGAAGCCCTTGTCGGACAGGTGGCTCACGTCTGCGATGATGTGCAGACGCTCCATCTCGGCCAGGAACTCGAAGCCCTTTTCTTTCAAGCCCGTCTCGGTGTTGGGGGCGCAGGGCCAGATGTTGTGGCCCCCGCCGGGGACGACGTTGGGGCTGGCAAGCTCGTTCTCGTGGTTCCAGGTCAGGGTCATCATGCGGACGCCCAGCTCGTACATCCGGCGCAGCACGCCGATGCTGCCCTTGCAGCAGCCGCCCTCTTCGATGGTGAGCATTCCGCTGATCTTGCCCTCGGCGGCGTTTTTGCGGATGTCAGAGGGTTGATACACCGGAGCAATATCCTCCGGGTATTTTTCCATGATGCGTTTGAAGACGTCGATCTCTTCCAGCGCCGTCACCAGCGGGTCGGCACCGGGGGTCTTGTCGCCCAGATTGACAAAGGCGGCGAAGCACTGCAGCATATAGTCGCCCTTTTTCAGTTTCTGCAAGTCGATGTGCAGATCATTCTGCGCAAAGCTCTTGGGCGTACCCGCCTTTTCGGCGTAGCGCAGCTCACTCAGGGTATCACAATGTAGATCAAAGACTTTCATGGTTATCTCCTTTTAGAAAATACTCCCCACCGCATACAAACACTTTACCAGATCCTCCCGATACAGTGGGTCGCTCGGCTCAAGGCTGTTGATGACCACACCGCCGCTGACGGCGGCACCGGTGGAGTGGATATACCGCCCTTCGCCCAGATAAAGCGCCACATGGCCGGGGAAGAAGAGAGCATCGCCGGGCTTTTTGTTCTCGAAGGCCACCTCATGCATCGGCCAGCCCTCGACGATCTTTGCGTCACGGTAGATGAGCACACCGCACTGCATATAGGCGCTGCTGACAAGGCCCGAGCAGTCGATGCCCCGGCCCGACTTGCCGCCCCAGCGGTACTCGGTACCCATATACTTCTTTGCCTGCTCACAGACAGCGGCGCGGAAGGCTTCTTCGCTGCCGCCGTACCAGTGTGCCACAGCTTCCGGCACGAGCTTGTCTGCCGTCGTGTTCAGCGTCTCGGCCAGCGCGTCATTGAAGGCAAGACCCTCTCTCTGGGAGAAGACCGCCGTCATCTCATATTTCACCGGCTCCAGCGCCACGTCCCGGACATAGCCCGTCCGGCCATCCGTCAGCAGGACTTTCGCCCAGCCCTTGTGGGCCTCGACCTCTTCGGCGGTCTCAGGCTGGCGGCGGAGAACGCCTCCCCGCTCCAATTCCATCATCCGGACGCCCTGCACCTTGGGCAGGCTGAGGACATCCGTAGCGCGGCCCACGAGAACGAGGTCTGCCCCCAGATACTCCCACAGCTCCTCCTCGCGGACAAACTGCAATTCCCGCTGATCCACATAGCCATGGTACCCGTAAAAGCTGACCACTTCGGCCACATCGGGCGGAAGCTGGACGCCCGCAGCGGTCACGCCGCCGGGCGCGGTCCGCACCTGACAGGCCTGCCCATACAGGCCCTCATCTCCGATGGTGGAGACAAGACCCGCCTCGCCCTCTTTGATGGTCTGGGGCAGGTCGTAAATGGTGCCTACCGGCACCGAAAACAATGCGTATTTCATGGTTCGCTCCCTTCCAGCAGCTGCAGCAGCTCATCCGGCCGCATCGAGAGGATGGCACCATCGGCGGTGCCGGTCACGGTGTCGGCCAGCGACTGCTTGGCCTGCTGCAATTCCACGATTTTTTCTTCAATGGTATCCTGTGCAATGAGCTTATACACCTGCACCGGGTTCTGCTGGCCGATGCGGTAGGCGCGGTCGGTGGCCTGATTCTGGGCGGCGACGTTCCACCACGGGTCGTAGTGGATGACGATGTCCGCCGCCGTCAGATTGAGGCCGGTGCCGCCGGCCCGCAGCGAGATGAGGAAAACGCTCACCTCTCCCCCGTTGAACCGCCGGACCAGCTCCGCCCGGACGGGCTTCGGCGTCGAGCCCTGCAGCGTAAAGTGGCTGATGCCCTCGGCGTCCAGACGCTTTGCCAGCAGCTCGAGCATCGAGGTGAACTGGCTGAACAGCAGGATGCGGTGGCCGCCCTCCACGGCGCTGGAGACAAGCTCCGCGCAGGCGTCCAGCTTGGCACTGCCGCCCTCCCAGTTGTCTGCGATAAGGCGCGGGTCGCAGCAGATCTCCCTCAGCCGCATGAGGACGGCGAACACCGCCATCTTGTCCTCGGGCTTTGCGGCCTGCAGCTTCTCCCGGGCGTCCACCACAGCGGCCAGATAGAGCTTGCGCTGCTCCTCTTCCAGCTCGATGCGGTAGACATTCTCGGTCTTGGGCGGCAGCTCCTTCAGCACATCCGACTTCATGCGGCGGAGGATGAAGGGGCCGGTCAGCTGATTGAGACGCCGCACGGCGGTCTGGTCTTCCTCCTGCACGATGGGCTTCTCGAACCGGCTGCAAAAGCTCTTGTAGGGCGGCAGATAGCCCGGCATCAGGAAGGAGAAGATGCTCCACAGCTCGCCCAGCCGGTTCTCCACCGGCGTACCGGTGAGGGCGAACCGCACCCGGCTGCGCACCTTGCAGACGGCCTTGTATTTCTGGGTGGTGTGGTTCTTGATGGCCTGCGCCTCGTCGAGGATGCAGGCGTAAAACTCCTGCCCCTCGTAAAGCGCCTCGTCACGCCGCAGCAAATCGTAGCTGGTCACCACGAGGTCGGCGGCGGGCCAGCTCTCAGCCAGCTCGGCGCGGTGGGCGGCGTCGCCGTCCACCACCACGCAGGAGAGTTCGGGCGTGAATTTCTGACACTCCTCGGCCCAGTTCAGCACCAGCGAGGCCGGGCAGACGATGAGGCTGGGCAGAGTCTGGCCGTTCTGCTTCATGGCCAGTAGGTAGCTCAGCACCTGCACCGTCTTGCCCAGGCCCATATCGTCGGCGAGGATGCCGCCCATGCCGTAACCGTCCAGCGTCCGCAGCCAGCGGTAGCCGTCCCGCTGATATTTGCGCAGGGTCTTTTGCAGGGAGGCAGGCGGGGCATACTCGCTGTCCTTGACGGCGTGGAAGCTCCGGCTGATGCGCCGGAAGGCATCATCCCGGTCGAAGCGAACACCGGTCTGGCCCGACAGCGCCCAGTCGAGGCTGGGCGCACGGTAAAGCGGAAGCTGCGCATGATCCTGGCCCAGCTTTGCGCCGGAGAGTTCCAGCGTTTCGTTCAGTTCGTCCAGCACTTCCAGCGAGTCATCCAGCCGCAGCAATCGGCCATCCCGCAGGCGGTGGTAGCGCTTTTTCTGGTGGAGCGACTTGAGCAGAGCTTTCAGCTCGCTCACCGGGAATTCGCCGGTGTCCACCTCCAGATCAAGCACACTGCCCTGTACCGACACACCCACCGAGATCTTCGGCGGCGCAGCCTGCAAGTCGCGGAATGCATCGCTGAGGTAGACTTCGCCCTCCGCCAGCAGGGCAGGCACACCCTCTTCAAGGAAAGTGACAAGGGTATCCTCGTCGTCTGTGCCATATTCGGCGGGGCTTGAGTCGGTCTGCTGGGTCAGATAAGTTTGGAGCAGCCGCCCGGCCCGACGCTCTGCGCGGGCGTCCCTCAATAAATCGGTCGGGGCTGCAAAAGGCGTCACCCGGTCTTCCCCATACAAAAATTCCGGGTGGGCGCGGACGGCCCCCATGTGGGGCGCATCCAGATAGAACTGCACCACCGGCTCCAGCGGTATCTGATTCAAAAGCAGCCGGTCAGGGTCGTCGATGGTGATCTTCCGGCCCAGCTCCGGCAGCACGAAGCTGCAAAACGACACGGCATCCTTGCTGGTGAAAAAGAGTCCGCTGCCGCAGAGGGCGTTCAGCGCGGGCAGCAGACGGGCCGCTTCGGCTCGTTCCAGCTTCCAGATGGTGTCTTCATTATAAAGGTAGCTGTAGTCGAGGCCCTGCAATGTGTACAGACTGGGCTCCACCACGATATGTACGCCGCCCCTCTTCTTCTCGACCCTCAGCGTCAGCGCGGGCAGGCCCTTTCGCAAGGTGTAACCGCCCACCTCGCCCCTCGGCTCATATAATACCACCAGTTCATCCAGCAGCTCACCCGACAGCGGCACACTTCCAGCGGGGCCATTTGCGATGCTGCGGGTCGGGCGGCCTGTGGCGGCTTCCACGCTCTTTACCGTGTCCTGCTGGCGGCGGAGCAGCGTCAGAATTTTCTGTGCCTCGGAGGTAAAGGCGTCCCAGCGGTGGACAAAGGCCAGCGTTTTGCCGTAGCTGACGCTCCGCTCTTTCTCGATGGCCGTCAGCAGTTCCGGGATGCTTTTTACGACATACTGCCGCCCGCCGTCCGAAATGCGGAGGCGCAGCAGCGGCGGCTGTCCGGAGTAGTCCAGAATGAGCTCCGGTTCCAGTTCCGCGAAGCCTCGCTGCTGGCCGTCCGAGGCCGTCAGACTCTCCACCTCGGCCAGCGCGTCCTCCTGATAAGCTCGAAGAAGTTCCTGCGCCCGCACATCCGAGACGGGTTCATCGCCTCGCCATTTCCTGCCGAACAGCATCTCGAGACCGGAGACGTAGCTATCCTTCCGGGCTGCGGCTTCTTTAGCAAATTCTGTCCCGCGCTGCACACCCGGGATGTCCAGCAGTGCCTTCTTTTCCGGTTTTGACTCCCTCTTTTCTTCCGGCTCATCCACCTCATGCAGCAGCAGCGCACCGATGTGCTTGCAGCAGGGACCTTCGCCGTTTTCATTGAAAGGGCAGGTACAGCTGGCGCTGACGAAACTGCCGTTCTGGCGCAGCCACGCCTGGGTCCGGTAGAGGTTCCGGCCGCTGCCCCGCACATTGGCGCTCAGATGGCGCACGCCGTTCTCCGCCGTCTCACATTCCAGATCCTGCACCCGGTTCTCGTATGCCTTGGCCCGTGCATAGATCGTGCTGCCCAGCAGATAGCGGATCTCTTCTCTGTCCATGTCTCTGCCCTCCCTCTCCCAAGCGTCCTATTGGTTAAGCATACCGCACCCGCCGGCCAGATGCAAGAGCTTTGGACGAAAAAAGCAAAAAGAAAACGCTCTAAGATCTCTCTTAGAGCGTTTTGATCAAGTCGGCGACTACCTATTTTCACAAGCCGTTTCCAGCTAACTATCTTGGGCACGAGTGAGCTTAACTACTGTGTTCGGAATGGGAACAGGTGGAACCTCACCGTCATCGTCACCGACCATATGACTAGCTAAGTATATCATTTCTGATTTACTTTGTCTAGTGTTTCAGAAGGACGTGCCTTCAAAACTGAATAATCACTGCTTACATTTTTTCGTTGACTCTAAGAGTCTCAAGCGAATTGTGGTCAAGCCCTCGACCTATTAGTACACGCTTGCTGAATGGATCACTCCACTTACACATCGTGCCTATCAACCTTGTAGTCTTCAAGGGGTCTTACTTGTTTGAAACAATGGGATATCTTATCTTTGGGTCGGCTTCACGCTTAGATGCTTTCAGCGTTTATCCGATCCGTACATAGTTGCCCAGCTATGCTCTTGGCAGAACAACTGGTGCGCCAGAGGTACGTCCGCTCCGGTCCTCTCGTACTAGGAACAGCTCCCATCAAATATCCTGCGCCCACGACAGATAGGGACCGAACTGTCTCACGACGTTCTGA
>ERZ772855.3199-NODE-3199-length-12671-cov-3.219959_pt1 | contig 12671 bp, 7 predicted proteins | sample MGYA00511900_ERZ772855 | MGnify/ENA primary metagenome ERZ772855 (study PRJEB29015, sample SAMEA2737701) | human gut metagenome | biome: human gut; feature: human-associated habitat; material: faeces | place: China | collected 2012 ...
TATCCAGCTGTGGAGTATACGGTGGACTTGGAATGGCTTACAAACATCTTTCTAGTGGGGATTATAAGAAAAATCTTGTTTGCCTGACACCGGAAGTGGGCTATGCATTCTTTTTAGGACGAAATCTGACAGTAGAACCTGCTGTATATTATGATTTGAGTTTTAATCATACTTCTGAATACAGCAAATTGGGATTCAAAATAGGATTCGGTCTTTATTTTTAAAGGTATGAAGTAAAAAAATACGGTAGGGATGGGGTTTAAACCTTCCCTACCGTAAATGATAAATTCTCAGAGCTTGTTTCTCTTTTTTCTTTATTTAGTGGGCATATAAATGAGTGAACGGAATCTCTTTACCATCATTTCCACTAACTTTCATTTTCAGTTGACCGCCGTTTTGATCAAAGTAACGAATTTCAATCGGGTGATATCCTTTAGCTAAAGCTTTTTGGCCTACTACTTCACGAGGACCATGAGGACCGTCATTATCAATTACTTGTTCGCCATCAATCACTAACGTACTGCCATCATCCGACAAGAGTGCAAAAGTATAAATATCATCCTGAGGAGCATTAATGTAACCTTTGATAATCAAACCGATATTACCTTTTACTTTCTTGGGAATCATTACATCTTCGATAGAATAATTTCCATTTACCGGTGCCTTTTCAATTTCGGTACATTTATTTCCTTTGAACTCATGCCAAGTAGCTTTCAATCCGGGATTGGATGGTGCAGCTGTAACGGCCGGAGTATACTCGCTCTTGATAAAACGAGTGGTGGTGATATCTCCCGGTTTACCGTTCGGGCGGAATGTGCGGAATGTGAAATCAGTTGTTTCAGTTACTTTTACCGGACCGTCATACTTAGGCGACTGCAAAGTGGGAACAGAACCGTCTGTGGTATAGTGTATTTCAGCACTTGGGTCGAGACAGGTGATGTTGACAATACCTTCACCGATAAAGGCATTTGTCTTGTTAAAACCCTCCAAATCAGGAATACGGTAATTGATATTCATAATGTTGAGGCGTTCAAATTGGTTGGCAAGACGCCGGGCAAATGCATTCCAGTCTTTCTGTGAAGGATTGCTCCAACCCAATTCGGCGATAGCCAACAGACGAGGAATTGCCATATATTGCATACGTTCACGTGAAGGAATCCATTCGCACCAAACATTACCTTGCACACCTAATACTAACGGTTGCATTTCAGCGTTTTGAATTTCGCTCATCGGATCATAATTATAAATATTGGCTACTGAATTCTTATCTTCCTGATAGTCTAGATAGAACTGTCCGTTAGGAGTGAAAATGATAGGATTTCCTTGTCCTGTTGTTTTAGAAGGAGCATTCTTAGCCCAACTGCGCCACCACATGACAGTTGCTGTTTTTGAAAGTCCGCCTTCGATAATTTCATCCCAACCGATCATTTCTTTTCCTTTATCGTTAAAGAATTTTTCCATATCATGAATGAACCATGATTGTAGTTCTTCTTCAGTCTTCAGCTTATTGTCACGCATACGTTTTTGACAGTCGGGACATTTCTTCCAGTTGGTTTTTTCTACTTCATCACCACCGATATGTACATATTTGTAAGGGAAGAGTTCGATGAGTTCGCTATATACATTCTTGCAAAATTCTATTGCCGAGTCTTTTCCGGGACAAACGGGAGAGGAGAAGGTGGTTCCCCAACCGGTTTCATCGAAACAAGATACCCCTTCATAATTGCTTATGGCAGCCAGCATATGTCCCGGCATATCTATTTCGGGAACAATGTCAATACCACGTACTTTAGCGTATGCAATCACCTCTTTGATATCTTCCTGAGTATAATAACCGCCATACAGTGTATCACCTTCTACAATGCGAATCTTGCTTTCGGGAATAGCCATGTCAGGATTATCGTTCACCTTTGATTGGCGGATGCATTCTTTGTCATGAGAATTGAATTTGCGCCAAGCACCTTTTTCGGTCAGCAAAGGATATTTCTTTATTTCGATACGCCAACCCTGGTCGTCGGTGAGATGCCAGTGGAACTTATTCATCTTATAAAGTGCCATTACATCCAACAGTTCTTTTACTTCATCTTTGGAATAGAAATGGCGTGAAACATCCAGCATGATGCCTCGCCAAGTAAAGCGGGGGGCATCATTGATTTCCACACTCGGAATAGCCCAATCTACACCGTCCACTATTTGTTTGGATTCAATTTGAGGAGGGAATAATTGGCGTAAAGATTCAATTCCGGCAATAACTCCACCATAAGAGTTTCCTTTTATATTGATTTTCTTAGTGTCGGTTTTTAATTGGTATGCACCCTCTTTGCCTTCAACTTCCCCCAATGAGAGGGTGATGGTTCCTTCTCCGTCTTGTACTTTTATGTTATATCCGGTGGAAGGAGAAAGTATTCCTGTCAGATATTCGGCAGCCGGAGCCAGCCGGGAATCAGTGATGCCGATGGTGCAACTTTTAGGAAGAACGAATGCGCTGCTGTCTTGTTGAACATTGTTCGGCAGCGGGACGATAGAAACGTCTCTGACAGAGGGAGGAGTGGAAGTACAAGCACCCAACAGCAATGAGCTCGTCACGGTGCAAGCAGCAATCCATTTTTTATAAGTCTGCTTAATCATAAGATAATTTTTTAGGTAGTTAATATATTAGTATTGGAATGTCACTAAAACACCTTTATGGTCTGTCGGCCATACATTCTGCGGTTCGATGAATTTATCTTTTGAAGTTTCCTGTACACGCTGAGAACGTACAATAGAACCTTTAGGACCAAAGATTGCTGCATCTTTCACGGTCAGCCCTTTTTCGGGATAGAACCAAATATAGTCGATACGGTCGCGTTCATCGGCTTTGGGTGCCCAAGTGATTTTTTCGGCAGGTTTGGCCGGATTGTCAGAAGGATAAGTAAAGCCGGGATAGTCAAGCACATTGGGATAGAAAGAACGGTAAGCATCAACGAAACCGGCTTCATCCAGCAAGACGGGCACTGTCCAAGGAATTACTAATCCGTGGTGGTCGTAAAGGTTCTTGGTTTCTTCTGTCCAATCCTGGTGCGAGGGTTCATTGAAATCACCACCCAAAATAATGGTATATCCGGCTTCCCGGTCTTTCTTTGCCTGCTCGATAAACATCTTGATGGCATCATCACGTTGTGACGCGACATTTCTTTCCAGAACTTCTTCAACTGTAGTGGGAATAGGAATTTCTTCCCAAGTAGAACCGTCATATCCACGTACATTATAATATGCATCATCCAGATAATCCAGATGAGAGGTATAAACGGCCATTTTCTTTCCATTCATGTCGGTTGTCAAACGGTAAATACTTCCGTGGTCACCGTTTTCGGGGAAGACAGTCAGTGAGTCGGTAATCGGATAGCGGCTAAGTAAACCGGTATCGTATGTATAGAAGGAATAATAAGTTTCTCCTTTTTCTTTCAGCGACCGGGTGAGGCGTGCTGTAAAATTGGTGTTATTATAATTACGCACTTCACTGAGGGTTACAAAATCGGGGCGAAGACGAATAATTTCATCGACAATAGCCTCATAACCGCCGGGAACCATGGTCCCTTCTTGCCAGATATTCCATTGCAAAACGGTAAATTCCTTTTTTTCCTGTGTGCATCCTGTGAGAACAAGCCATAGGAACATGGATAAATAAAGTAGTTTTTTCATTGTTTATTTATTTAAGATTATAAATATTTCTCTTTTAAGAACTGTCCGGTATAAGAGGCTGCACATTGGGCTATTTCTTCCGGTGTGCCGGCAACGACCAGATTACCACCCATTTTTCCACCTTCCGGTCCAAGGTCGATGACATAATCGGCGCATTTTATTACGTCCAGATTATGTTCGATGATAACGATGGTATGTCCCCTGCTGATAAGCGCGTCAAAAGCTTCCAACAACTTCTTGATATCATGGAAATGCAAACCGGTAGTGGGTTCGTCAAAGACAAAAATAGTAGGCTGTGTCTTTTCCACACTTAGGAAATAGGCCAGTTTCACACGTTGGTTCTCACCACCGGACAGTGTAGACGAAGATTGTCCCAATTTAATATATCCCAATCCCACGTCTTGCAGCGGAGTGAGTTTCTTCACAATCTTTTTTTGTCCGTGTTCGGTAAAGAATTCTATAGCTTGATTCACGGTCATTTCCAGTATATCATATATATTCTTATCTTGGAATTTCACTTCCAAAGTATCGCTTTTAAAGCGCTTGCCGTGACAAGATTCACATTCCAGCACCAAGTCGGCCATAAACTGCATCTCCACCGTAACCGTTCCGTCGCCTTTGCATTCTTCACAACGTCCTCCTTCGGTGTTGAAAGAAAAGTATCCGGCTGTGTAACCCATTTGTTTGGCCAATGGTTGCTCTGCGTAAAGTTTACGGATTTCGTCGTATGCTTTTACATAAGTCACCGGGTTGCTGCGTGATGACTTCCCGATTGGATTTTGATCGACAAACTCAATGTCCTTAACCATCTGTATGTCACCGCTGATAGAAACGAATTCTCCCGGTCGCTCACTGCTTTCACTGTATTCCCGTTTCAACGCTTTATAGAAAACATCACGCACCAATGTGCTCTTTCCCGAACCGCTGACACCTGTAACTACTGTCATTATATTTAGAGGGAAACGTACATCCACTCCTTTCAGATTGTTTTCTCTGGCTCCTTTTATTTCGATATAATTATTCCAGGGGCGGTGTGATTGGGGTATTTCGATGGTTTCTTCTCCAAGTAAATAACGAACCGTATAGCTGTTACTGTTTTTTTTCAAGTCTTTCATGTCTCCCTGATAGACGATTTCCCCTCCCAAGCGTCCGGCTTTGGGACCGATATCTATAATGTAGTCGGCGGCACGGATGATTTCCTCATCATGCTCTACCACTACGACGGTATTTCCCAGTTCTTGTAATTGGCGTAATACTTTAATAAGGCGTTCGGTATCGCGACTATGAAGTCCGATACTTGGTTCATCCAATATATAAAGCGATCCTACAAGGCTGCTTCCCAGGGAAGTTGCCAAGTTGATACGTTGGCTTTCACCACCCGACAATGTATTGCTAAGGCGGTTTAATGTGAGGTAGCCTAAACCGACATCCATCAGGAAGTTGATTCGGTTATTAATCTCTGTCAGTATACGTTTGGCTATAGCAGTATCGTGTGTATCCAATTCTAATGTGCGGAAGAATTCCTTTAGGTCATGAATGGGTAAATCTACCAATTCGGATATAGAGCGTCCGCCTACTTTTACATATCCGGCTTCTTTTTTCAGTCTGGTTCCGTGGCACATGGGGCAAAGAGTCTTTCCGCGGTAACGTGCCAACATCACACGATACTGAATTTTATATTGATTCTCTTCCAGCATTTTAAAGAATGAGTCTATGCAGGCTTTCTCTTTTGGACCATGCCACAAGTAGTCTTTCTGCTTTTGCGTCAGTTCATAATAAGGAGTAAAGATGGGGAAATCGTGTTTCGGGGCTTCACGGATGAATTCTTTCAGCCATTCGCCCATCTTTTCGCCACGCCAACAAATCACCGCTCCGTCATAGACACTCAGAGCGCGATTGGGGATGACAAGATGTTCATCTATTCCGATTACCTTGCCGAAACCTTCGCAATTGGGGCAGGCACCAATGGGGGAGTTGAAAGAAAACATTTGGTCGTTGGGTTCCTCAAAGGTAATACCGTCTGCTTCAAACTTCGTGCTGAAGGAAAAAAGTTGTGTGCTGCCGTCCGATGAATAAAAGCGGAGCATGCAGGCTCCGTCACCTTCATACATGGCTGTTTCGGCCGAGTCGGTCAGTCGGCTGATGCTGTCTTTGCTGTCATCGGCCGTCATACGGTCTATCAGTAAGTAGATATTTTGTTGTTTTCCTTCGGCCGGCACTTGTTGCAGGAAGTCCTCGATACGCATAACCTCGCGGTTCACTTCCACGCGCGTAAATCCCTGTTTTAAGTCAATGTCCAGTTGTTCGGCAATGCTGCGTCCTTCGCGTGGCAGTAGTGGAGCGAGCACGGTATATTTAGTCCCTTTGGGAAAAGAAAGCATACAATTCACGATGTCTTCCGCACTGTGTTTCTTCACCACTTGTCCGCTGATGGGGGAGTATGTTTTCCCCACACGTGCGTACAGCAATCGCAGATATTCATATATTTCGGTCGAGGTTCCTACGGTGGAACGCGGGTTGCGACTGTTTACTTTCTGTTCGATGGCAATGGCAGGGGGAATTCCTTTGATAAAATCACATTCCGGTTTGCTCATTCTGCCCAAAAACTGGCGGGCGTAAGATGATAAGCTTTCCACATAGCGACGCTGGCCTTCGGCGTATAACGTGTCAAAAGCCAATGATGATTTTCCGGAACCGGATAAGCCTGTAATGACTACCAGTTTATTGCGGGGAATATCCACATCAATGTTTTTGAGGTTGTTGACCTTGGCTCCTTTGATAGATATATAATTACTTTCTGACATTCTTTTTGCATTTAGTTGGATATGCAAAGATAGTCAATCCTGCTCGGATACGTTTCATTCCGTAGGGTGAAAAAATGTTGTTCTATAGAAATTTTTCAGTAGTTTTCTTCTGACGGGTGTTTTGGGGTAATTAGGTCACTTCTCCAAAAGATTATGATGAAACCTGTGGCAACAGTGCTGAACTGGCTGATGTAGTCTCTTATTTGCCGGTTCCTGACTCTTGTTTAAACTTTAGTTCAAGCTGTTTTTATCATGTTGTGGATGCTGTAGGTCTGGTGTTTATTTAGGAATACTAAGATGTTGTAAATTTACAGAATTAAAATTATCCTCCAAGGGTTCGTATTGATTTATTTGAAGATAGAGGCATGAAATCTTTATTTTGCCTGTCGTTATCTCGCTGTTTCATATTTTATCTTTATCTTTGTCTGCGAAAACTATTAAAATAGCGAAGACTTAAAATGAGAGCAAAAACGATTTTTCTTTTATTGATAACGCTCCTTCTGACATCGGCGGTCAATGCCAGGTCACGTTATCCTAAGCGTGAATTTCGGGGTGCATGGATTCAATGTGTAAATGGGCAGTTTCAAGGAATGCCTGCAGAGAAGATGCAGCAGTTATTAATCAGACAACTGAACAGCTTACAAGAAGCTGGTATTAATGCTATTATTTTTCAGGTGCGTGCTGAAGCAGATGCCTTGTATAAATCATCTTACGAGCCGTGGAGCCGCTTCCTTACCGGGGTGCAGGGCAGGGTACCGTCACCTTATTGGGACCCTATGCAGTTTATGATAGATGAATGTCATAAGCGTGGAATGGAGTTTCATGCCTGGATAAATCCTTATCGTGCCAAAACAAAGGGAACGGTAGCCTTGTCGCCCATTCATCCTTACAACAGGAACCCTGAACGTTTTGTGACTTATGCCGGACAATTGTATTTTGATCCGGCATTACCTGAGAATCGTAAATATATTTGTAAGATTGTACGCGATATTGTTACCCGTTATGATGTGGATGCCATTCACATGGATGATTATTTTTATCCTTATCCTAATCCGGGAGAGGATTTCCCCGACAATATCAGTTTTGCACAGTATGGTCGCGGATACAGTAATAAAGCCGATTGGCGACGTGACAACGTGAATGTGTTGATAAAGGAAATCCATGAGACGGTGCGCGAGTGCAAGCCGTGGGTGAAGTTTGGAATTTCTCCTTTTGGAATTTATCGTAATGTGAAGAGTGACCCCAATGGCAGCAACACACGCGGTTTGCAAAATTATGACGACTTGTATGCTGATGTGTTGATGTGGGTGAACAATGGTTGGGTGGACTATAATATCCCTCAAGTTTATTGGGAAATCGGTCATCCGGCTGCCGATTATGATACATTGATCCGTTGGTGGGCGAAGAATGCTTCCGCCCGTCCTTTGTATATTGGTCAGGATGTGATGCGTACGGTGAATAAGCCCGACCTCCATAATCCGCTTATCAATCAGATGCCGGCTAAGATGAAACTCCAACGTGCTTTGCCTACTGTGCAGGGAAGTTGTCAGTGGTATGCTTCGGCTGTGGTGGATAATGCAGGAAACTATCGCACCATGCTTGTAAAAGATTACCACCGTTATCCGGCTTTGCCGCCTACATCGCCATTTATGGATGATAAGGCTCCTGATAAAGTAAAGAAAGTGAAAGATGTTTGGACACAGGATGGATTGTTGCTTTTCTGGCAGGCACCAAAGGCGAAAACGGAAATGGATAAGGCTGTGCAATATGTGGTTTATCGTTTTGATAAAAAAGAAAAAGTGAATCTGGAGGACCCTTCTCATATTGTTGCTATCACGCGTGATACTTATTATAAATTGCCTTATGAAAACGGCAAGACAAAATACAACTATGTTGTGACGGCTCTCGATCGTTTGCATAACGAATCTAAAGGGGCAAAGAAGAAAGTAAAACTGTAGACAAACAGCATAATAGTACTGAGATATTAGTAAGTAAGAACCACGTTTCACACGTGTTATAGGGTTAATCCGTTGTTTTGCAGGTGTTTAAGGTGAAAGGTTTAACTCAAACCGCCGAGAGCAACGGATTATGTTCATGACAGGTATGATGCGTGGTTTTGTATTTTGGGGGAATAGTTTGAACACTTAACATATCATATCACCAACAAAGGGAAGAATAAGCCGTTTCTTAGGGTTGGCTAAGGCCTTTTAAACGGAAGATTATTACAGTCTCCGACAGTGGACCGTACAGTCCGTTGCGGTGGACTGTATAGTCCGTTACCGTAGACTGTATAGTCCATTGCCGTAGACTGTAGTAATCCGACTGACAGACAGGCATAATAGAAAGGATGAAAACGCTTAGCCCGGCTAATGAAACGACTTAGGGAGTTTAAAACGTATGCAGAGGTTGAAAACCGGAGGAGACAACACACGGTGACAGAATCAAGTTCTTTTTTTGAAGACCTCTTCGGCTTTTTGAAGTAAATCCCTCCTTTTGTCCGATTATTATCTTGTAACTGTTACAAATTCATAAGAAATTTATATGTTAATTCATTTTTATTTCGTTACTTTGTAGCCGGATAACAAAAAGGAACACGAATATGCGATATGTGTACGTAACGGGCTATCTATCACTGGCTGCTATCATACAACTGTTAATGGGAAATTTTCCATTGTCGTTTGTGGCATTTCCGCTGAATATTGTTTTTGCGGTTATTTGGCTGTTCTTATTGTGGAAATTATATAAGGAAAGTAGAAAATCGGCTTTTACACGCTTCCTTTACTCCCCTCAAACAAGTATTTTATCTATTTTCCTGCTCATAGCAGGTAGTCTGATTATTGGATTATTTCCTCAGTTGTCTGATGTGGAAGCTGCTATGCGCACCGGTGTTTGGGCTTTGTTGGGCTGTTATAATTTTATGACTTCTTGGATATTCATTGCCATTCTCTTTTTGCTTTTAAGCAATTTAGCAATGATTACTTTTCATGCTTATTACCATCGAAAGACTGCCCGTTGGCGTTTCCTGCTGAACCATGCAGGATTATGGCTGGCACTTTTCGCCGGATTCTTTGGAAGCAGTGATACCCGGACATTGCGTATTCCTCTTTATAAAGGAGAACCGGCACGTGAGGCTTTTGACATGAATGGCGTTTCCTATCATTTGGATTATGAGATGGAACTGCGTTCCTTTTCCGTGGAATACTATCCTAATGGAAGCCCTTCCCGTTTTGCTGCCGAGGTGCGCTTGGGTGATGATGAGGCACTGTTGGAAGTGAATCATCCATACAGTTATCGGTTGGGAGAAGATGTGTACCTCACAAGCTATGACATGGCAAGTGGCAATGAAAGTAAATATTGTGTTTTACAAGTTGTGATACAACCGTGGAAATATATAATGGTGGCCGGCATATTGATGATGTTGGCGGGAGCTGTTCTCTTATTTATTAATGGTCCGAAAAAGTGTGTTAATCTGAAAAAGGTATGATAAATTGGGATAACTTCTATGTATTTGCGACACTGTCTGTTGGTTTATGGCTGGCAGGGGCAGTGTTTGCACTTCGTTCTTCAACGAGGAGCAGAATGGCTGTTGGTTTCACCATTGCCGGAATTATGGTATTGGGCATTTTTATTGCCGGATTATGGGAATACCTGCAACGCCCACCTTTGCGGACAATGGGAGAAACGCGTTTATGGTATTCATTCTTCATGGGAATAGCCGGACTTCTGACATATATACGATGGAAGTATCGTTGGATATTGTCGTTTTCTACTTTATTGTCTACTGTATTTGTCGTGATTAATTTGTTAAAGCCGGAGATACATGATCAGTCGCTGATGCCGGCTTTGCAAAGTGTATGGTTCATTCCTCATGTTACTGTATATATGTTTTCTTATTCGGTGTTGGGGTGCGCATTCATTATTGCCGTCACCGGATTGTTCTGCCACAAGGAGGAGTATTTGCAGACAGCCGATAATTTGGTCTATGCAGGAGTCGCTTTCCTGTCAATCGGTATGTTGCTCGGTTCTCTTTGGGCGAAAGAGGCATGGGGAAATTATTGGAGTTGGGACCCGAAGGAAACATGGGCAGTCATCACTTGGATGGGGTATTTGATATATATTCACCTTCGTCTGTTCGGACGTGTGGGCAGCAAATCACTGTATGTGTTGCTCATTTTTTCCTTTTTGGCGTTGCAAATGTGTTGGTATGGAGTGAATTATCTTCCGGCGGCACAGCAAAGTATACATTTATATAATCGTAATAACTAATCAAAAAAACAAGCGTAACATGAAGAAAAGTACAAAATTAATGGTGGCACTGTTGGTTATAGTGGCGGCATTAGCAGTTACTTACCGGCTGATGAACCGTGTGCCTTCTGCCGATTTGGAGGCAAATGCGCAGATGCAGCAAATCATTACGGATGCCGGATGTTTGAGATGTCACACCTCAAACCCCGATTTGCCGTTCTATGCCAATATGCCCGTGGCAGGAAAGATTGTGATGGAGGACGTGAGCAAGGCTTATCGTGCTTTTGACATGACTCGGATGGCGGCAGACTTGAAAGCCGGTAATCCGGTCGATCAGGTGGCTTTGGCAAAAGTAGAAAAAGTGATTTTGGATGGCAAGATGCCTCAGCCCAAATACTATTTGGTGCATTGGGGAGCTTCCATCAGCGATACGAAAAAGGAATTGGTTCTTAATTGGGTGAAGAATCATCGTATGAGGCTGATGGGCGATGCGAATGTGGCTCCTGAATTCATCAATGAACCTATTCGCCCGATTGCCGATTCTATTTCGGTAGATGTGCGCAAGGTGCTATTGGGTGATATGCTTTATCACGACACTCGTTTGTCGGCTGATAATACGGTGTCTTGTGCCTCTTGTCACGGTTTGGATATGGGCGGCGTGGACAATAAGCAGTATTCGGAAGGAGTGGGCGGTCAGCTTGGCGGAGTAAATGCTCCGACTGTTTATAATGCAGCCTATAATTTTGTTCAGTTTTGGGACGGTCGTGCCGGCACATTGGCAGAACAGGCTGCAGGTCCTCCCTTGAATCCGGTTGAAATGGCTTGTGAATCCTTTGACCAGATAACAGCAAAATTAGCCGAAGACAAGGACTTTGTAAAAGCTTTTACAGAGGTATATTCAGACGGACTGAATGAAAAGAATATTACCGATGCGATTCAGGAATTTGAAAAGACGTTGCTGACTCCCAATTCACGTTTCGACCTTTATCTGAAAGGTGACAAGAATGCTATCACTGCCGATGAACTTGCCGGATATGAGCTTTTCAAGAAATATGATTGTGCAACTTGCCATGTAGGTGAAATCCTTGGAGGACAGTCATATGAGTTAATTGGCGTACAACATGATTATTTTGCAGACCGTGCGGCTGAAATGACAGAAGAAGACAACGGTCGGTTTAAGCAAACAAAGATAGAGCGTGACCGTCATCGTTTTAAAGTGCCTGGATTGAGAAATGTGGAATTGACTTATCCTTATTTCCACGATGGAAGCATGAAGACAATGGATGACGCCGTGCGTGCGATGGCTAAATATCAGTTGGGCATTGACCTTCCGCAGCAGGAAGTGGATAAGATTGTATCTTTTCTCCGTACTTTGACCGGACAGTATAAAGGACAGACTCTGACAAATAAAAATATGAGTATCTAGGAGCTTGGAGAGTGCTCTGAAAACCGAGAAGATGCTTGATAGCACATGAATGTGTCATAACTAAAGTAGCACATTAAATCATCAACTGTAGGGGCAGGGTTTGCCTGCCCGAATGCACAAATAAACTGCTTTCGGGCGAGCGAACCTCGCCCTACCGGTTAAATGACAGCATTATCGACGTTTTGACACGTTCCTTTCTTTATAGACTAATAAAGCAAGAATCCTGCCAATCCGCAGAGGATAATCATTAATATAGGGTTTATCTTATATTTGCGTGTTCCGAAGAAAGCTGCAAGGAAGATGATGATACTGATAATGAATTGATACCAATCTACTTTATAGCTGCCGAAGTTTTCTTTATTCATTAAAACGAGGGCTGCCGCAGCCAGCAAGCCTACCACTGCGGGGCGCAATCCACTGAATACGGCTTCAACAGCCGGGTGTTTTTGATATTTCAGAAAGAATTTGCTGATGGCAATCATTAAGATGAAGGAAGGAAAGACAACAGCAAATGT
>ERZ772855.3203-NODE-3203-length-12648-cov-30.786151_pt1 | contig 12648 bp, 7 predicted proteins | sample MGYA00511900_ERZ772855 | MGnify/ENA primary metagenome ERZ772855 (study PRJEB29015, sample SAMEA2737701) | human gut metagenome | biome: human gut; feature: human-associated habitat; material: faeces | place: China | collected 2012 ...
TCGTCATCTTCTATTTCATCTAAGATATACTTTGCCAACACTATAATTGCATCAAGTCCATGATTTTCTATTTTACCCCATTCAGTAGTATTCCAATCTGCTTGTGTTTTCACTTTATTATAGCAGACTGAGCATACTCCGTTTGGTAGAGCTATGGGATGTTTTCTGCAAATAGGGCATATTTTATCAACATTTTCCATTCTATTTAATTTTTAATTTGCAACTAATGGTTTGACAAGGAGCTGCGTTTAGCAGCTAACTTGGCATATTAATAATAAATTACTGCTTATTTATGTAAACTCTACAGATTTAATACAGTTCAACTTCAAAATAACGAAATGGAGGTTCTGCTATGTAATCCTCATCACAATACTGTCGAAGATATTGTGCAGCGCGTTGCTCTGCATAACCATAATTAAGTACAGAACCATTTTCATCAATCTCCAAATTATTGACGAATATGGCATATGTAGTCTGTAGAAGAGAAGGTTCTTCTTGGCAAACACTTAAATAATCAATCCCTTCAAGCAAAGGCATTCCAACTGTACCGTTAGCTATCCAATAAGAGAAAGTGTGTAACGCACTGGATAAATCAGGACTCACATGAATCCGTCTACCACCAGTTTGTTCATCAGAAACAGGGAATTCCGGTAAGTCAAATCCCATTACCCATACATCTTCTACGGGGCAGTCCGGATAAATAGTTGACCAATGTTCAATCATCCATGCTCGGTCTATGGCTCCCCAATCATTTACAGCTTCTTTAGGTATATCACAAAGAACTCTACCAGCCATAAATCCAGAAACGACTAATAATTGGTAGGATGAAGCATCCTTTAGCGATTGTATAACCATAAAATCTACGACATCCTCATACGGATATTTCCCCTTACATCTGAAACGTTGGCCAATTAGAATTGGGGAAGAATCAATCAGTTTACTCGCTTTCATAATCTTTTTTGTACTATTTTTATTATTAATGGTTTGGTGAGGGACAGCGTTTAGCTGTTATCTCGACCTTGTTAGCAAAATATTATACCCATTCTAATATTGGGTTAGGTCTATGAACAAGATACTGTCTATTACCCGGAATTGAAAATTTTATTCCTGTAATGCAATTTCGTTCAAGTTCCTCTTTTAGTTTGTCAGATATATAAATCATCCATGAAAAGTAAGGTATTTGAAACAAATCCATTGAAAAATCAAAAGAACGATTAAAATATATCTTATCAACTTGTTCAAAATTCCAATACTCCTCAGATAAAGTAGATATTTGTTTTTGATTCTTTTCTCTTAGCTTTGTCGTTTCAGACAACTTACTTATCATTTCCGATATAGTTTTGTTATGTATAGGCAAGTTCTCTACATCTTTTCTATCTCTGACTAAGAGATATTCTCCTGCATTTGTTTTTATCCGAATATTAGATTTTTCATAATCAATCATTCCTAATATATCATTTTGAATATAGGTAAAGTCGTAATGTAGAGCGTAATAGTTGGCATCTGCCTTATTCCTCTTTTTAGGCATATAAACATCTACATTAAAAAAACGATGTTCGGGTAAAGAACAAAGTTCTATGATGTTTTTGGCTTTTTCGGATATACACAAATGTTCTATCGGGCTGAAAATAAAATCATTCAACCTATTAAATTCCACATCATTATAAATCCTAATTTCAAGATTTAAGTCAGGAACTTGTTCCGGATATGCACAATATTCTTTGATATATTCTCTCAAAGAGAATTTCGGCTGCTTTTTCCAATAGTTCTTTGTAAACTCCGCAGAACTTGTGTCCTCAACTTCTAATACATAGTATTCTTTGTTCATAGACTTTCTGTTTTTGCTAATTTGTTTATAAATGCACCTTTAGGTGTAGGATATTTCGATAACCGACACCCGGCAGGTGTGTTTCCTGATCTCTAATAGCTGCACCCTATGAATCATCCAGTGAATCAAGCGGATTGGGTATGCTTGACTTGTGTGCGCTCGTCACATGAAGATAGATTGAGGTAGTCTTGATGTCATTATGCCCCAGCAGTTCCTGTATGGTTCTCAGGTCTGTTCCTTGCTCCAGCAGGTGGGTGGCAAACGAATGGCGAAGCATGTGTACATGTACCCGGTGCTTGATTCCGGCACGGCTGGCGGCTTCTTTCAGTATCTTTACCAGCGCACTTGCTGAATACTGTTCTCCGGGTGTCTCTCCCTCGAACAGCCATTTCTGCGGACGGTACTCCTTGAAATATTCCCTCAGATCCTTCAGCAACTTTTCCGATAGCAGCGAATGCCGGCATTTCCGTCCTTTGCCCATGATACGCACAAGCATCCTTTCGCTTATGATGTCCTTCGGGGTAAGGTTCAGCAGCTCGCTCCGCCGTAATCCGGCTGAGTATATCAATGAAATCATGCAGCGGTGCTTCCGGTTCGACAGGCACGCGAGGATACGGGCCACCTCATTACGGCTCAGCACTTCGGGCAGTGACTTGTATTCCTTCGCGCGGGTAATGCCGCCATAGTATTGGCGCTGTCCGCCCTTTACCTGCTCGTAGTAGAACTTGATGGCGTTGATGCGCATGTTCTGCTGCGATACCGATATTTTCTTTTCGTTTACAAGATAGAGGATATATTTGTTGATGTCAGCCACTTTCAGGCGGTCGATGTTGCGGCCTTTATGGTATTCCATAAAGTCGCTGAAATAGGCACGATAGGTTTTTATGGTCGATGGGCTGTACCGTTTCCGCTCCAGTAGCTCAAGATAGCCTTCCGGCAGTGTGTATTCCCTTTTGGGTTTGGGATGCCTTACATAAACCCTGCTGTAGTCAATATAGGCGTGCGGGGAGTAGCGGTCGTAGAAATCCGATAGCCTGAAAATGGCTGCCGGTATGTAGGCTGAACCATTATCTGCCATTTCCACATCGGCGTCACGGACGAGCAGCTGAGATATGTCTCCATTGCCTGCATACTCTATCCGTATGTAGTCCGCACCGTCCTTCTTATCTTTGTACAGAACGATGTTTTCTCTCTGTCGCTGAACATTGTCCATATTGCTGAAAGTAAACTCATTGCTGCAAATATAAATAAAAGGAACACAAAAACCAACTGATTGGTCGGTTTTATTGTGTTAAAACTCTGCACTTGTAGGATATATAGAAACCGTTCTGGTTGAAAACCCGGTTTCAGGCTTTAATCAGCGAGTAGATGAAATGTAGTTTTTTTGCCAGTTGCTTGATATTCAATCCTTGAAAGAAAGAATGTTCAAAGGAGATACCGAAAAATACTTGCCAGAACATCGAAGCGGCTTCTTCCACATCCACGTCCTGCCGGATTTCCCCATTCTCTTTTGCCCTTTGGATGGCGGATTTCCATAATTGGTAGTTCTGCTTGAATATGTCAGCTATTTTCTTTTCCGCATTGGGATAATATAACCGTACCTGCATCAGCAGATGGTAATAGTAAAAATTGAAGCTGCACCCGTATGGATTACTGTTATCAAGCAGACGTCCGAGGTTGTTCATGGTTCTTTCCACTCCGGCTATATACTGGTCGATAAACTCCGGGAACGAACCTGCTGTAAATTGGAACTTGTTTTCCAACTGCTGGGTATGGAATACATATTTGTCCACAACTGCCACGAACAAATCCTGTTTGAACGGGAAATAATACACCAGTCCGGCTTTTGACAGGCCGCAGGCTTTGGCTATTTCCATCTGGGTTGCTTTCTCATAATTCATTTTGGCGAATACCTGCAAGGCCTTTTCCAATACTTCTTCTCTGTTTGTAAACATACGCATCCATTTTTGTTTCAGTTACGAAGATACGGATTTTCTCTTTTCAAACATTTGTATGCCAGTGTTTTTTTATTGTTATAAAATAACACGGATGTCTTGTAATACATTTCTTCATTGAAAAAAGTACGGGCGGCCGCCTCGCTTCATGCAAAGGCAGTCGCCCGTGGTCATTACCGGACAATGCGGAACTACAGCTTCATGCCCTTCGGTTCCGTCAGCCCCGGTCTTCCGATAACCAGATGGCTGCGCACGAAGTCCGCGTGCGGGCTTTCCGGCTGCTGCTCCGTTTGTCTCTTCTCGCTGCCTTGCCGGTTCTCTTCCGTGCTTTCCGGCGTCGGCGGAGCCAGCTCCAGCTGTATCTTGCGGTCCAGTGCGGCGAGTTCGGACTTCAGCTGTTTCAGCTCGTCCTCCTTCTTCCATGTCTTTCCGGCAATCTCCTGCAACTGCGGGATTTCACGCTCCAGCGTGGCGATCTTTTCCTTGTACTGGTCGATGATGCCCGGTATCCTTTCCAGTGCGTTCAGGAAATTCGTGGCGGCGGCATGTGTGTCAGCCATTGCCAGATGCCCGTTGTTGTAGGTGTACTTGTAATTGCCTTCTATGACAAAGCGGTTGTCGATAAACTCCAGACCTTCTTTTAGGGTCCTTTCGCTGACCACCTTGATGGGGAAGCCGTACAGTTCGCCCACACGCTTGTACTGTCCGCCGGTCGTGGCGTTCTTCGCTATCTCCTGCAGACGTTTGCCGATGGATTTTTCATCCGTCTGTTCCAGTCCGTCCACCTGTATCGGATTCAGGCGGTTGCCGTCCTTGTCGGTCTGTGCCGCTGCCGTAAACTTATCCCAGTCTTCCGTCATTCCTTTGGCTTTCTCTGCATAGTCGGATAATGCAGCGGTTTTGGATTCAAGTTTCCGTTCGGTTTCGCGTCTGCCCTTGTTGAATGATTTGCGTTCACCCTCCAGCGAGGCTATCTTCTTCTCCAGCTTCGCCTTGTCCAGTAGGTCGGTGTTTCCCGACAGTATCGCCATGTATTCCGAAAAATTCATGCCGGATTTCTCGTCCATCGCTCCCTCGTCTATGGTTCTCGCACCCATCGCGCCGCTCTTCAGCTGACTGATGAACGTCTGCTTGCAGTGCAGCAGGTTGAACTTGTACGAGTCCAGTGACTTTTCCACCGCATAGATGATGACATCCACATTGTTGCCGGCAAAATGCTTGGCGATCTCGTTTCCCGCACGCACACCACGCCCGTCACGCTGTGCAAGGTCGGACGGGCGCCACGGTGTGTCAAGATGATGGATGGCCACACATCGTTTCTGTGCGTTCACACCCGTACCCAGCATACTCGTCGAGCCGAACAGCACACGCACCGAACCATCATTCATGGCGGCAATCACCGCCTTGCGTGCCTTTTCCGTCTTGCACTCCTGTATGAACCGGATTTCCTGTGCCGGTATGCCGTGGTCCTCCACTAATTTGCGCTTGATTTCGCTGTACACGTTCCAGCCTTCTCCCGTCTGGTATGTTCCCAGATCCGAAAACACGAACTGCGTTCCTTTCTGAGCCTCATACCTGTGGTAGTATTCCGCTATCATCCTTGCGCAGTGGCTCGCCTTGTTGTCCGGGTGGTCTTCATATGCCGGGTCTATCATGCGCATGTCCAGTGCCATCTTCCTTGCGTAGTCCGTGGCGATGAGCATCTTCGCCTTTTCCTCCGTTTCCGACAACGGCAATCTGCCGAGCAGTGTGGCATCGCCCGTCTTGGCAAATTCCATAAGCTGTTTGATGAAATACTCCTGGTCGGGTGTAGGCGGTATGTTGTGCAGTATCTCGTTCTTGTGCGGACGGTCCACGCCCACATCCTCCGCCGTGCGGTAGTCCGTTATCTCGTTGTAGAACGCCGCCAGCTCCGGTACCTTGATGAAGTAGCGGAAGCGCTCCTTCTGCACGATGTTGTTCGTCACATTGAACTCGAAATCCGTCGTCTTCTTGGCGAAGATTGCCGCCCATGCGTCAAAGCATCGGATGTCCTGTCTTTCCAGCTCCTTCGGACGCAGATACTTGAAAAGCAGGTACAGCTCCGTCAGCGAGTTGCTGATGGTCGTGCCCGACAGAAACGTCGCTCCCAGATCTTTTCCCGTCCGCTCCTGAATGGTACGGATGGCAAACAGCAGGTTCAGTGCCTTCTGGCTGCCTTCCGAGTTTCCCAGCCCCGCCACACGGTCATGTCTTGTGTTGAACGTCAGGTTCTTGAACTGGTGCGATTCGTCTATGAAAATATGGTCGATGCCCATCTGCCTGAAGTCCACCACATCGTCCGTCCTCGACTTTATCGCGTGTTCCACCTTCTCCAGCTTGGCTTGCAGGTTGAACTTGCGTTTCTCCAGTCCTCTCAGCATCGCACGCGACACGTCCTTGCCCTGCGAGCGCAGCACTTCCAGATTTTCCTCCACCGTATCCAGCTCTGCCTGCAGGATGCGTTGTTGCAGTTCCGGCGACTGCGGGATTTTTCCGAACTGGTCGTGCGACATGATGATGCAGTCATTGTTCTTGATGTTGTTGAAGAACCGAACGCGGTTGGCAGCTGAAAAGTCCTTTTCCGAGGCATACAGGATGCGTGCGTTCGGATAGGCTGTCTGATAGGTCGCCGCAATTTCGGAGACATTCGCCTTCAGCCCGATAATCATCGGTTTGTGGGCAAGCCGGAGACGTTTCATTTCATGTGCTGCGATGCACATAATCAGCGTCTTGCCGGTTCCAACCTCATGGTCGCAGATTCCGCCTCCGTTCTGTTTCAGCATCCAGACACAATCCTTCTGCGATGGGTAGATGCTTTTCACGCCCCGGCTTTCCAGCCCCTTCATGTTCAGGTCGGGAAATGTCTGGTGCGAGCCGTCATATTTCGGTCGAACGAAGCAGTTGAACTTCCGGTTATACATGGTCGTCAGACGCTCCTTGAACTGTGGCGACTGTTCCTCCAGCCACTCAGTAAAGCCGTTACGGATTTCGTCAATCTTCGCGTTGGCGAGCTGGATGCCCTCGCTGTCGCGTGCCTTGATGTCGTTTCCGTTCTCGTCCTCGCCGACCTTCTTCATCATGTCGGGGCAGGTGTTGTGCAGGGCGTGTTTCAGCAGGCTCATGCCGTCATAGTTCCGGTAATAGCCCTTTACACAGAACTCCTCCCATATTTTCATGTTCTTGTAGGCACATGCCACCGAAAACTCGTCAAGGCTCGGCGAATAGGAGATTTTCACTTCCGTGTCAAACAGATGGCTCATGTAGGCGGCATAGATGCCTGTCGGAATCCATCGCTCGCCGAAATTGAAGTCCAGTTCCTCGAAACCGATACGCTGCGGCGTGGCGGCTTTCAGGGCTTCAAGAGACTGCCCCGCATCCGCAAGCCGCTCATGTCCGGGATGGTCGTTTATCCATTCTTCCACACGCTCCGCCTTCTCTATCACGTTTCCGGCTATGAAACGGTCCTTTATCTCATAGCCCGAAACAAGCGGGTTGTAATAGATACGTCCCTGCAGGGCTCCGAGCAGTTCCTCTTCCGTGCTGTCGGTTATGGCACGCATGAAGTCGAGGTCTATGCCGCCATATCTGTTGAGCGAGGCGGACAGGGCTTCTTCGGGCGACCCGGCATTGACGTATGTTTCCACCGAAAAGGAAACGGGACGCTCGAAAATGTCCGCTTTCACGAATTTCCCCTCTTCGGCACGTTCCAGTGCAAGGACGTCACGCCCGGAGGCATCCATCATCAGAAGTTTTGCATTCTGTCTGGCGTTCAGGTTACCGTAACGCATCACGAACTCGTCATAGGACACGTTCAGGTATTCACGCTGACGGCTGTCCTCCGTCCGGTTTTCCGCCTCATTCCGGTACAGGCGTTCATAGGCGTCACGGATGGATATATACAGCAGGGCCTTTTCCTTCTGGTAACCTTTCAGGTCAAGCGGGTGGAAGGTGGCTCCATAGGGGGTGATGCCCCTCAGATACCCGACGGCGGTCCCTTCCGCCACCATTGAGCCGTCACGGTGATGGGCTTCCACCGTCCCGCTGTACGGGTGCGGTGTCAGGTCGGCAGCTTCCTCCTTGGCAGGTTCCGTATCATATTCCGGGAACAGCGAAGCGGAGGTTGTTCCCGTCTGTCCGGACTGTACGGACGGATTCTCAGCCGTAGCGGTCATGCCTTCCGGCAATGGGCTTTCATCTTCCGGTGCCTGTTTTGACCCGGGTGTCATGTCAGCCTGATGCACCGGTCGGGAATCCGACGATGGCACAAACGCCGGGTCGAGGGTATCCTTCATGCCGGACTTCGCAAGCAGTTCCTGTCTGTGTTTCTCCGCCTCATGCCTGAGCTGGATACGCACTTCGGGGGTAAGGTGCATCATGGTTTCGTAAAAACCGTTGATGGGCGGGTTTTCCTCCCAGTCTATATCCGCATATATGTCGTCCGGATGGGCTTGGGCTGCCGTTTCTTTGGCTTCCGCATCTTCCGCTTTCACATCTTCCGCCTTTTCGCCTTCAGTCTCCTTTTGCGGGGAAACGGCAGGTGCAGCCGCCGGTTCATCCGTAACCTTCGGCGTAACCTGTGCCTGTTTCTTGCCGTTCTTGTCCTTTGACTTGGCTGCGGACTTTTTCTTTTTGCCCGAAAGGGCCTGATTGCGTTCCTCTTCCGTATATTCCCACAGGTCAAAGAGTGTCAGCTGCACGGTTGGAGCCTGTTCCGGCTCATGCGTCCCGGTCTCCTGTCTTTCCGCAACCGGTTGTGCCTTTTCTTCTCTCGCTGCATCCTTGTTCTCCGGTTGCTGCCGGACGGGGTCAGGTTCGGGAACTGACCTTTCCGCCTTCACTGTTTCAGTTTCCGGTATGGAGATGCTCATGGCGGATTGTACGGTCTGTTCCGCCGCTGTCCTGCGTCCCTGATAAAGTTCCATGTCCAGACGTTTGCGCAAGTCCTCCGCAAGCATCCTGCCCAGGTCTGTCGCGATACCTTCCACACCTCCGCTGTGCGTATATATCATGGCGGGCTTTCCGTACGGGTCGGTACCCCTCTTCGCATCGGTATGTACGATACGTTCCGTGTGGTAGGCAAAATAGGCGTTCTCCGTCAGTCCGCCGTTATGTTCCGTCTGTATGATGGTCAGTACCCTCTCTTCCTGTGTCAGTTCTTTCTTTTGCAGGTCTTTTTGCAGGATGATCAGGTCGCTGCCGGCTTCCGTGCCTGCATTGTCGGTAAACAGGTTGTTGGGCAGTCGGATTGCCGATACCAGATTCGCCTTGCTGAACATCTCGTTCCTGACGGATACCTTCGAGCTGTTCAATACCCCCTGCGAGGTGATGAACGCCACGATGCCGCCGTCACGCACCGCATCCAGACCTTTCAGGAAGAAATAGTCATGGATGGCTTTCTGTGCCGAACGTCTGCCGAAAGATGCGCTGCGGCTGAACTCCGCATCGAACACTCCGAAATCCCCGAAAGGGATATTGGAGATGGCAAGGTCAAAATGGTTCAGAAACGGCTTTTCGATTTTCTCGAAGCCCATCGTGCGGATTTTCTGTTCCGGGTAAAGACAGCCCAGCAGCTTGCCCGTCAGCAGGTCCTTCTCGAAAGCCATCACATCCGCCTGCGGCTGGTATTGCAGCACCGCATCCACAAAAGCGCCCATCCCGGCGGACGGTTCCAGTACGCGGTCGGGACGCACCTTACGGTCATACAGGGCTTCCGTTATTGCACCCGTAATTTCCGCCGGCGTGTAGAATGCCGTCAGTACCGATGATTTCAGCGAGTCCACATAACTTTTGTATTCCCTTTCATCCCGGCTGTTCTCACGGATCAGCCGGTGCAGTTCGATGGTCGGGGCAAACAGGTCGAGGTCAGATTTCGCCCAATGGACGGCATCCGTCAGTTCTCTGGCGGGATTCAGTATGCACTTCAGTCCCCCGAAGCCGCAATACCTTTCCAGCAGCACACGTTCACGCGCGGTGGGCGTGCGCTGTTCCTTCTCCAGTGTGAATGCCGTCCGTATCGCCTCGATGTTGTCGCGCAGTTTCTGCTTGCGGTTAAATGCCATACTCCCTCAGGTAAAGGACGACGGCTCCCGTCAGCTCCGTATAGAGCAGGTCATAGTCGGACGACAGGGCGAACTGGTCGTCTGACAGGTCGTAAATGGAGAATACGTTGCCCACAAGCGGCAGCAGTTTCTCTACGAAGCCCTCACGCGCGTCTTCCGGAATCTCTTCATGAAACTCGCTTTCCACGACTTCACGCAGGATGGCGTATCGGGAATAGTGCAGCCCGTGGACGAGTGCGGACATGGCAATCTCCTGCGCACCGTCGGGAGTGTACCCCTCAAGCCTTGCACGCTCATAGGCTTCTGCGGCTTCATCGGCACGCGCCTTCACGAAGGCGGCATCGGAAGCCTGTTCAAACTTGTTCTCCTTGAGATAGTTCAGCAGATACAGACCGTAATAGGAAAGTTCGGTCTGTTCAAGATTCTTCTTGTTCATTTTTACAATGGATTTAGTGATTTGACAAATGTCCGGATATACGGAGAAGGGGAAGAAAAAGGCACCCGGTATCCCTCCGAGTGCCACCACTAAATCCAAAGTCTTGATCAGTATGATGATTTATGAACCTTGAATCAGTGGCAAAGGTAGTCCAATCCGGATGAAATACGAAATAAATTCCGCTGATAATTCATCCGAAAGGCGGATTACCCCTTACTTCCCATTCCTCACTTTCTCTTTTTGGCGGATGCCGCACCGTCCTTTCTTTCCGGAAAGACAAAACCGGTGTTGAAGTCGGCATCAAAGACCAGGGCGGCATCGAAACGCTTGCCCTGCTTGTTCTTGAATCCCTTCAGGACACCCGTCTTTCCCTTTGTCAGCAGTTCCCTGATTTCATCGTCGGTAAGCATCCTGTTGGCTTTCAGCCTGAATATGGGCAGGCCGCATTCCGTGTTGTCGCATCGTACCACCTTGCCGAAGAACTGCATCCTGCCCGTTCCACACTTGGGACACGTGCAGCCGGAATCCTTTTTCCCGAACAGCTTTTCGCACGACAGCAGTTCGGAGGTGATGGACGTCGCATATTCCTCAATCTCCTTGCGGAACTTTCCGGCAGGTACCTCTCCGCGTTCGATGCACGCCAGTTCCTTTTCCCATTCGCCGGTCATGGCTACGTCGGCAATGCGCATGGTCTTGACAATGGAATAGAGGGCAAGCCCTTTTTCTGTGGGCACAAGGCATTTCTTCTGCCTTGTCACATATTCGCGGGCAAAGAGCGTTTCAATGACGGAGGCACGGGTGGCGGGAGTTCCGATACCGCAGTCCTTCAGTGCCTGACGCAGTTCCTCGTCCTCGATTTCCCTGCCGGCCGTTTCCATCGCCGAGAGCAGGGTGGCTTCCGTATGGAGGGGCTTGGGCTTGGTCTTTCCTTCCGTCATGGAACAGCCGCTTAGGTGCAGCAGTTCCCCTTCTTTCCAGTCCGGAAGTATCGTCTCTTCCTGTTCTTCCTTGCAGACGGCACGCCATCCGGCCTGTTTCACTACATGACCTTTGGCTGAGAACACCACACCGGAACATTCCACCGTAACGGCTGTCACGTCCTTCACGCATTTTTCCGAAAAGGCTTCTATCATGCGTCCCGCTATCAGATGGTACACCTTGCTTTCATCTTCGGAGAGGAACAGGGGCTTTTCTCCCGTAACCAGCAGTGCGTGGTGGTCTGTCACCTTGCTGTCATCAACACTTCTTCGGGTAGGCTCCGGCTTTTGCGGGACCTTGCCGCTCCATTGTGAGAGCCTGCCGATAAAAGCCAGCAGTTTCGGTATTTCCGCAAAGACATCTTCCGGGATGTATCGGCTGCCGGTTCGGGGATAGGTGACGAGTTTCTTCTCATAAAGTTTCTGCGTGATGTCGAGTGTCTGCTCTGCCGTGAACCCGTACTTCGTGTTCGCATCCTTCTGGAGTGTGGTCAGGTCATATAGAAGCGGTGTTTCTTCGATTTTCTCTTTTCGTTCGACTTTCACGACAGTAGCCGTGTTGCTCTCCTTTACATTATTATATAGGGCTGTTGCGGTTGCCTTGTCCTTCCATTTCTCCACCGACGGCATTTTCACGACTCCGTCACTGTCCTGTACCTTTGCCGCGATATGCAGCTGCCAGAAGGCTTCGGGGGTGAAACGGCGGTTTTCCCAATAGCGCTCACAGATCATCGCCAGTGTCGGCGTCTGGACACGTCCCACCGAGTAGGTTCCGCGTCCGGCTGCAATGGACAGTGCCTGCGTTCCGTTTATCCCCACCAGCCAGTCGGCTTCACTTCGGGCTTTGGCGGCATGGTAAAGGTTGTCATACCTGCTTCCGTCTTCAAGGTGTTTCAGTCCCTCACGGATAGCCTTGTCCGTCAGGCTGCTTATCCACAGACGCACGAACGGGACCGTACAGCCGATATAATGATAGAGGTATCGGAATATCAGCTCACCTTCACGGCCGGCATCGGTCGCCACAATAATCTGCTCGCTGTCCTTGAACAGTCTGGTGATGATTTTTATCTGGGCGACCACGCTGCTGTCCGCCTTGTATCCTTTTTCCGTCCTTACCTGTCGGGGAACAAGCGTGAAGGTTTCGGGAATGATGGGCAGATTGCTGCGTACAAAGCCGTGCAGGTTGTATTCTTCCGGCATGGCGGGCTGGACAAGATGTCCGAATGCCCATGTCACATTATAACCGTTTCCGGTCAGATAACCTTCCTCTCGCTTGCCGGCACCCACGATGCGGGCAATTTCACGTGCCACACTGGGCTTTTCTTATCACAAGTAAATTATTATCCAAAGCCTTTATTTTTGTCTGTCTGTA
>ERZ772855.3207-NODE-3207-length-12625-cov-12.693795_pt1 | contig 12625 bp, 10 predicted proteins | sample MGYA00511900_ERZ772855 | MGnify/ENA primary metagenome ERZ772855 (study PRJEB29015, sample SAMEA2737701) | human gut metagenome | biome: human gut; feature: human-associated habitat; material: faeces | place: China | collected 2012 ...
GCAACGCCATGGTCCCCATGGTGCAGTATATCCCCCAGTCCATCCTGCTGACGGTCGGCGGCTCTCTGCTGATGGAGCGGTTCTTCTCCGTTCCCGGCATGGGTCCCCTGCTGACCGACGCCATCCAGCGCTATGACCTGAACGTCGTCCAGACTCTGGTCATCCTCTACGCTGCACTGGGCATCGTGGGTGTTTTCCTGGGCGACGTGCTGATGATGCTGGTTGACCCGCGCATTACTCTGACCGGAAAGGAGGCCGCACGCTGATGGCTAAAGCATCTGATTTTGAGGGCAAGAAGCAGGACGAACTGTTCTACTTCGTCGATTACTCTCCGGAAGAAGCCGAGCGTGTCGGCTACTCCAACTACAGCTACTGGGGTTCTGTCATCCAGAACTTCCTCAAGCACAAGGCTGCTGTCGTCTGCCTGATCCTGTTCCTGTTCCTCGTCATCTTCTCCTTCATCGCACTGGCCATCGGCAAGTACGATTATCAGACGCTGGTGACGGATTCCTCTCTGGCCTTCCGGAAGCCCAACAGCGAATACTGGTTCGGCACCGACAACCTCGGCCGCGACTACTGGTGTCAGGTGTGGTACGCCACTCAGGTGTCCATCCGTCTGGCCCTCATCGTTGCCGTGGGCGAGAGCATCCTCGGCGTCATCATCGGCCTGATCTGGGGCTATGTCCGTAAGCTGGACCGCTTCTTCACCGAGCTGTACAACCTCATCGACAACGTGCCTTACATCATCTACATGACCCTGATCGCACTGGTCGTCGGCCAGAGCTTCACCATCATGGCCGTCTCGATGATCGCCATCGGCTGGCTGGTCATGGCCCGCCGCGTCCGCAACATGGTGTTCATGTTCCGTGACCGCGAGTACAACCTCGCGTCCCGCTGCCTTGGCACCCCGCTGTGGCGCGTTCTGACCAAGAACATCCTGCCCTATCTGGTCTCCGTCATCATCCTGCGCATGGCGTTGAGCATCCCCGCCACCATCAACCTCGAGTCCACCCTGTCCTATCTGGGCATCGGTCTGGGCATCGAGACTCCGTCTCTGGGCCTCATCCTGAGCAAGGTGCGCGGCTTCTTCCTCGATTATCCTTACCTGCTGGTCTTCCCCGCATCCATCGTGTCCATCATCTCCATTTCCTTCTATATCATGGGCAACGCTTTCTCGGATGCTGCTGACCCGCGCAACCACGTTTAACAGATGGGAGAGAAAATCACAAAAATGGATAGACAACCGATCATCTCTGCCAAAGACGTGGAGATCACCTTTAGCCTGCGCGGCAAGAAGCTGAACGCGATCCGCAAGTGCTCGCTGGACCTTTATGACGGCGAGACGCTGGCCATCGTGGGCGAGTCCGGCTCGGGCAAGTCCGTATTCACCAAGACCTTCGTGGGTATGCTGGATGTCAACGGTAAGATCACCGGCGGCTCCATCATGTACGAAGGCCGCGACATGACCAAGTTCACCGAGAAGGACTGGCTGGGCGTGCGCGGCAAGAAGATCGCCATGGTCATGCAGGACCCGATGACCAGCCTGAACCCGCTGAAGAAAATCGGCAAGCAGATCCAGGAGAGCATCGAGCACCATCAGGGCCTGAAGGGCGCGGAGGCCAAGAAGGCCGCCATCGAGATGCTGGCCAAGGTCGGCATCCCCGACCCGGAGCGCCGCTACGAGCAGTATCCGCACGAGTTCTCCGGCGGTATGCGTCAGCGTGTCGTCATCGCCATCGCTGCCGCCTGCCGTCCGCAGATCCTCATCTGCGACGAGCCCACCACCGCTCTGGACGTGACCATTCAGGCACAGATCCTGCAGCTCATCCGTGACCTGCAGAAGGAGCTGGGCATGTCCGTTATCTACATCACCCATGACCTGGGCGTTGTGGCAAACGTGGCAGACCGCGTGGCCGTCATGTACGCCGGCCAGATCGTCGAGTACGGCACCGTCGAAGAGATCTTCTACGACGCATGGCACCCCTACACCTGGGCTCTGCTGCAGGCTCTGCCTCAGCTGGGTACCAAGGGTGAGGCCCTGCCCACCATCGACGGTACGCCGCCGAACCTGTTCAATGAGATCAAGGGCGATGCATTTGCACCCCGCAACAAGCACGCGCTGGCCATCGACTTCGTGGCAGAACCTCCGTTCTTCCAGGTGTCCGAGACCCACGCGGCAAAGACCTGGTATCTGGACCCCCGGGCTCCCAAGATGGAACGCCCGCACTCCATCCAGAACCTGCGTGAGAAAATGGGAAAGATGGGAGGTTCCAACTTAAATGGCTGAGCGTGAAAAGCTGATTGAGCTGAAAGACCTTCAGATCACCTTTGGCTCCGGCAAAAAGAAGTTCGTGGCCGTGGACCACGTCAATTTTGACATCTACAAGGGCGAGACCTTCTCGCTGGTCGGCGAGTCCGGCTCCGGCAAGACCACCATTGGCCGTGCCATCTGCCGCATCAACCCGACTTCCGGCGGCGACATCTTCTTCAAGGGCCAGAAGATCAACGGCAAGATCTCCAAGGAGCTGGACCGTGAGGTCATCCGCAAGGTGCAGATGATCTTCCAGGACCCCATGGCCTCCCTGAACGAGCGCGCCAAGGTCGAGTACATCGTGGCTGAGGGTCTGTTGAACCACCACCTGTACAAGGACCAGAATGACCTGCACGAAAAGGTCATGAACGCTCTGCACGAGGTCGGCCTGCTGCCGGAGTTCGCCTCCCGCTTCCCCCACGAGTTCTCGGGCGGCCAGCGTCAGCGTATCGGCATCGCCCGTGCGCTGGTCATGGAGCCGGAGTTCATCGTGGCCGACGAGCCCATCTCCGCACTGGACGTCTCCATCCGTGCGCAGGTGCTGAACCTGCTGAACAGCATGAAGAAGTCCCGCGGTCTGACCTACCTGTTCATCGCCCACGACCTGTCGGTCGTCCGGTTCATCTCGGACCGCATCGCCGTCATCAGCAAGGGCCGCATCGTGGAGCTTGCAGAGGCTGAAGAGCTGTTCCTCCACCCCCTGCATCCCTACACCAAAGCCCTGCTGAGTGCCGTTCCCATCCCCGACCCGGGCCTGGAAAAGAGCAAGAAGCTCCTGGTCTACGACCCCTCCATCCACGACTACAGCGTGGACAAGCCGGTCTGGGAAGAGATCGCCAACGGTCACTTCGTCTATGGCAACCAGAAGGAGCTGGAAGGCTACCGCAAGGAATATCAGAGCCAGCTCTAAGCACTGTCACTTGACTGTATTTTAACACAAATGCCCCGCCGCATTGGGAAGCATCCCATTGCGGCGGGGTTTTGTGCTGTATAAAAAGAGGCCGCTTCCCGTATTTCTGCCGGGAAGCGGCCCCTTTGTGTTTTATATCAGTCTTGCACCGGGCTTCGGCTCATGGGCCTGCCAGAGGGTGACCCACTCGGGCAGATGCAGGGTCTTCAGGCGCTGGGGCAGGGCGGCGAGATCGCCGTCCGTGAGATACCACGCCACACCGAACGCTGCCAGCGCCAGGATCCCCAGCACCGCCAGCAGAACGCGGAGAGGATGCTTCTTCTTTGGGGTGGGGTCCTTGCTCTGCGAACGGCCCGGAGGATCGCTCTGTTTGGCCTGTCCGGCGGGAAGGAAGCCTGTCCCCTCGGCCTGCGGCAGACCGGCAGCGGCGCGGCGCACCATATCCAGCAGCCAGAGGCCGGGGTTATCTGCGGCGGGGACGGTGCGGAGCCAGCAGCCTTTTTTGGTGCTGAGCACCAGCACATGGTCGCTTTCCCGCTCGGCACAGGCCACGGCCAGCTCTGTTCCCACGATGCGGCGGGCCGCCTGCGCCCGGGAAAGGGCCAGACGGACAGGGTCGGGGTTGTCCCCTTCCCCGCCGAGCTTGGCCCGGGCGCGCTTTTCGATTTGGGGGCCGACCTTGGCGTCGGCATAGCTCATGGCGCCGAAGTCGTAGACCTTCTCGGCACCGGGGACTTTCTCGAGCCGGGATTCCAGCAGCGCACCGGCGGCGGCATCACCGCAGGCCAGCAGACGATCATGGGCTTCCAGCGCCTGCACGGCGGCAGCGGCCAGACTGGTATCGCCTGCACCGTATACGTCCGCGCCAAAGCTGCTGCGGAGGCTCTGAGCCGCCTTTTTCAGTCCCGTGGGCGTGTCCGCATGGACAGCCAGCAGCGTCTCTGCGCCCCGGCTCTTCCACTGGGCCTCGGCCCTCCATTGGGGCGCAAACAGCGCCACAGCGGCCGCCAGCCGTCCCTGCGGCGCACCGTACAGGCGCAGCACACAGCGGGTCTCCTCTGCCAAATCCCATCAACCCCTCATTTTTGATTTTTACCGGACGAACGCCTCATCCAGTGCGGCCAGCGCTTCGTCGTCCGACTGCTGGGCTGCGGTGAGGGCCTGCGTCCCGGCAGGGACTTTGCCCTGTGCCAGACGCAGCGCCAGTTCCAGCGCAGCCTGTGCGGCCCGGGCGCGCACCAGCGCACGGTCAGGCCGGGAGACGAAAAGCTTCTTGACGCAGGCCACGCCATCCCGGGCAGCGCCCAGATAAACGGTGCCCACAGGGCGCACCTCGTCGCCGCCGGTGGGGCCGGCCAAACCGGTAACGCTCACGGCGATGTCAGCGCCCGAAGCCTTTGCCGCGCCCAGCGCCATCTGTGCCGCCACGGGGGCGGACACGACGTTGTACTTTTCGATGACCGCCGGGTCCACGCCCACGAGCTTTGCCTTGGCCTGCTCCCAGTAGGTGACAAAGCCATAGCCGAACACCTCACTGGAGCCGGACACAGAGGTCAGGCGCTGTGCAATGAGTCCGCCGGTGCAGCTCTCGGCAGTGGCGATGGTCAGCCCCTTTTCCTGCAGGGTATGGACCACCGTTTCTTCCAGACCGGCCACATTTTCATCATACACCGCATCGCCCAGCATATCATAGAACTTTTTGGCATACGCGCGGCACATTTTTTCGCCGTCCTCGTCGGAGCGGGCGCGGGCCGTGATGCGGATCTCGCACTCGCCGGTCTTGCAGTAGATGGCGGCGGTGGGGTTCGGGTTTTCCAGCAGGTCACGCACCTTATACTCAATATCGCTCTCGCCGCCCAGCACACGGAGGGTGACGGAGTGGAGGGTGCAGTTCTGGCGCTCCATCAGCAGAGGGCGGACGCTCTCCGTCCACATGGCCTTCATCTCGTGGGGGACACCGGGCATGAGGACGGCGCAGCGGCCGTCCTGCTCGAACCACGCGCCGGGGGCTGTGCCGTGGTTGTTGATGATTTTATGGCCCTTGGTGGGGACCATCGCCTGTTTGCGGTTGTTGGGGGTCGCCTCGCGGCCGGTGCGGGCAAAGTAGCTGGTGATCTTATCCCACTCGGCCTCATCGAAGGCCAGCTCATCCCCGAAGCAGGCGGCAACGGTCTCCTTGGTCAGGTCGTCCGCCGTGGGGCCGAGGCCGCCGGTAAAGACCAGCAAGTCGCAGCGGCTCTTGGCCTCGTTGACGAAATCGGCCAGACGGCCATGGTTGTCGCCGATGGTGCTCTCCCGCTGGACCGTGATGCCCAGATCGGCCAGCTCCCGGCTGAGGTACTGGGCGTTGGTGTTGAGGATGTTGCCGAGAAGGAGCTCGGTACCCACACTGATGATCTCTGCTGTCATGGCTCAGCCCTCGAATTCCACGTCGTCGGTGATACGCAGGCGGATACGCTCGGTGGCCTCTGCGGCTTCAGCTTCCAGCTCTGCCAGACCGGGCATCCCGGCCTCGGCTTCGAGGATCTCGCTCAGTTCGGGGCGGATCTTCGGGTGCGGCGGGGTGAAGATGGTGCAGCAGTCCTCGTAGGGCAGGATGCTGGTCTCAAAGGTGTTGATATGGCGGGAGGTCTCGATGATCTCGGTCTTGTCCATACCGATGAGCGGGCGCAGGATGGGCAGATCCTGTGCAGCATCGGTGCACTGTAAAGCCTTGACGGTCTGGCTTGCCACCTGTGCCAGACTTTCGCCGGTGACCAGCGCTTCACAGCCCTGCTTTTTGGCGATCACGTTTGCAATGCGCATCATGCTGCGGCGCATCAGCACCGTGAACAGCACATCCGGAGCATTATCCCGAATGTATTCCTGGGGTTTTGTGTAGGGCACCACAAACAGGTTGGCACTGCCGGTATACACGGTGATAAGCTGCGCCAGAGCCTTTACTTTTAGTTTTGCGCGTTCAGAAGTATACGGAGGGGACGCAAAATGGATGTGTTCCAAGGCCAGACCGCGCTTTGCCATACGATAGGCTGCCACCGGGCTGTCGATGCCGCCGGAGAGCATATTCAGGGCGCGGCCGCTGGTGCCCACGGGCAGACCGCCCTCACCCGGTATTTTCGGGCCGTGAATATACGCACCGTAATCACGAATTTCCACGATGACCTTAAACTGCGGGTTATGCACATCCACCTTCAGGTAGTTGTGCTTGCCCAGCAGGTAAGCGCCCAGCTCCCGCATCAGCTCCGGGCTGGTCATGGGGTAGGTCTTATCGGCGCGGCGGGCTTCCACCTTAAAGGTGCGGATGCCGTGCAGTTCGCTGCCCAGATAGTCCTCGGCGGTCTGGCAGATGGTATCGAAATCCTTTTCGCACACCACGGCGCGGCTGAGCGCGGCAAGGCCGAACACCTTGCTGACCCGCTCAAAGGCAAGATCCATATCCACGTTCTCTTCCTCAGGTTCCATATAAAAGGTGGACTGGGTGCAGTACACCTTGAACTTGCCCACCGTCTTAAGGCGGTAGCGCAGGATCTTCATCATGGCTGCTTCGAACTGGTTGCGATTGAGGCCTTTCAGGGACATCTCGCCCTGATAGCCCATAATAATTTCCTTCATAAATGTTGCATCTCCTGATGTGGGATTTATAATGGCCTCCGCTTTCGCTCTGGCCATATTCAGCGGATGAATTATTTTTATCTGTGAATGGAAAATGACTGCGGTCATTTTCCATTCACCCTTTCACGCATTGGGGTCGCACAGGCAAACTGCAGCTTCCCATAGAACGGCTGACAGCTTTCTCATCGGACACGAATCGGGCCATTCCATCGCCCGCCCTATTGCCCTGCGGGCAACAGGGTCCCACCCCTGCGGACGGTCCTCAGAGAAACTGTCAGCCGTTCTGCGGCTTCCATTTTTACTTTCTGATCTTCTGCAAATGCTTCATGCCGTCCTCGAAGCGGTTGAGGAAGGCATCCACATCCTCCGGGGTGTTGTCGGCGCAGAAGGACACCCGGATGGCGGTGTCGATGGCAAGCGGGTCGCGCCCCATGGCTGCCAGCGTGTGGCTGGGCTGACCGCGGCCGCAGGCGCTGGCCGAGGAGACGTAGATCTGCTCTTCGGCCAGAAAAGCCAGCATGGTCTCGCTCTTGATGCACATCTCGCTGAAGTTCAGCACCTCGGGCACGGCGTTCTCCGGGCTGTTGATGACCACCTCCGGGAAGGCTTTCAGCCCCTCCCGCAGCTGCCGGTTCAGCGCACGCATGGCAGTGTCCCGGCTCTTCATGGTCTTGGCCAGACGGGTAGCCGCTGCCGCCAGACCCATGGCGTAGGGCAGGTTTTCGGTGCCGGGGCGCATCTGCCGCTCCTGCTCGCCGCCCAGATAGGGCGGCTGGAAGGCCTGCACCAGCCGGTCGGAAAGGTAAAGCGCACCAATGCCCTTGGGCGCATGGATCTTGTGGCCGCTCACCGAGAGCGTATCGATGTTGTCCAGTTTGATGGGCACACGCATCCACGCCTGCACTGCATCCACATGGACGATGGTGCGGCTGTTGCGGCGCTTTACCTCGGCGGCAAGGCGCTCCACATCGTTGCGGGTGCCGATCTCGTTGTTCACCATCATACAGGCCACAAGAATAGTGTTCTTGTCCACCCGCTCCAGCATGGCGTCAATGTCCAGCGTGCCGTCTGCCCGGGGAGCTACCACGGTAACGTCGTAGCCCTGCTTTGCCAGACGCTCCAGCGGCCGCTGCACACTGGGGTGCTCGAAGCCGGATACCACGATGCCCTTGCCGAAGGTGCGGGTCTGCACCGCGCCCAGCAGCGCCAGATTGTTGCTCTCGCTGCCGCAGGAGGTAAAGTACAGCTCCCGGCTTTTGCAGCCCAGCGTGCGCGCTACGGCGGCGCGAGCGGCGTTCAGAGCTTCTTCACTGCGCGCGCCCGGGCCGTACAGGCTGGAAGGGTTTGCCCAGTGCTCCCGCATGGCCTTGTCGATGACGTCCGCCACCTCCGGCGCTACGATGGTGGTGGCCGCGTTGTCCAGATAATGTAACTGAGGATTTTGCAGCATAAACGGATTTCCTGCTTTCTGTCGTTGTTTTCATAATAACCCAGAATAAGTATAGCACAAACCCTTGGATAACGCAAAAAATTTTATGCATTTATGGGTGATTTTTGTAACTGTACCTCCTTGACAAACACCCCGGTGGTGTGCTATCTTTACAGCATAGACCGCATCCCTGCTGACGGAACCTTGTGGAGCACCACAGTGCAGGGGTGCATGGGATGTCAATGCCGACCGTCTGGGCAGCCTTGCGCAATTGCTGCGCAAAGCTGCCCTTTTTTGCTATCAAGGAGGATGTCTGTATGAAGACCGATATCGAGATCGCGCAGGAAGCCAGAATGAAGCCCATCACCCAGATCGCAGCTCAGCTGGGTCTGGAGGAGGAAAGTGTGATCCCCTATGGCCGCTATAAGGCCAAGATCGACCACCGGCTGATCCACAACGCCAAAAAGCAGGGCAAGCTGATCCTTGTCACCGCCATCAGCCCCACCCCCGCCGGTGAGGGCAAGACCACCACCAGCGTAGGTCTGGCCGATGCCATGAACGCACTGGGCAAAAAGACCATGCTCTGTCTGCGCGAGCCCAGCCTTGGCCCCGTGTTCGGCGTAAAGGGCGGCGCTGCCGGCGGCGGCTACGCACAGGTGGTGCCCATGGAGGATATCAACCTGCACTTTACCGGTGACCTGCACGCCATTGGCACCGCCAACAACCTGCTGGCTGCCATGATCGACAACAGCATCCAGCAGGGCAACCCGCTGAACATCGATCCCCGCCGCATCACCTGGAAGCGCTGCATGGACATGAACGACCGGCAGCTGCGGTTCATCGTGGACGGTCTGGGCGGCAAGGTGAACGGCACCCCCCGCGAGGACGGCTTTGATATCACCGTTGCCAGCGAGGTGATGGCAATTTTCTGCCTTGCCACCAGCATTTCCGATCTGAAGGAGCGTCTTTCCAAGATCGTATGCGCCTACACCTACGACGGCAAGCCCGTCACTGCCGGTGAGATCGGTGCTGCCGGTGCCATGACCGCCCTGCTGAAGGACGCGCTGGACCCGAACCTTGTACAGACGCTGGAAAACAACCCCGCCATCATCCACGGCGGTCCCTTTGCCAACATCGCCCACGGCTGCAACAGCGTGCTGGCTACCAAGCTGAGCCTTTCTCTGGCCGACTATACCATCACTGAAGCAGGCTTTGGTGCTGATCTGGGCGCAGAGAAGTTTTTGGATATCAAGTGCCGCTACGCCGGTATCGCTCCCTCTGCCTGCGTGCTGGTGGCCACTGTGCGTGCCCTCAAGAGCCACGGCGGCGTGGCAAAGGCCGACCTGAGCCAGCCCAACCTCGAAGCCGTCAAGGCCGGTGCATCCAACCTCATCCGCCACATCGACAACCTGAAAAATGGCTTCGGCCTGCCGGTGGTGGTCGCCATCAATGCCTTCCCCACCGATACCGCCGAAGAGCAGGCCTACGTGGAGCAGGTGTGCGCCGAGCAGGGTGTTCCCTGCGTGCTGAGCGAGGTATTCGCCAAGGGCGGCGAGGGCGGCAAGGCGCTGGCCGAGAAGGTGCTGGAGGTGCTGGAGGATCGTCCCATCCAGTACACCTACCCGCTGGAAATGCCCCTGAAGGACAAGATCAACGCCATCGCCACCAAAATTTACCGGGCCGACGGTGTGAACTACAGCGCCGCCGCCAGCAAGACACTGGCCGAGCTGACTGAGATGGGTTACGGAAACCTGCCCGTGTGCATCGCCAAGACCCAGTACAGCTTCAGCGACAACGCCAAGCTCATCGGTGCCCCCACCGGCTTTACCATGGAGGTGCGCGAGGTGCGCCTTGCTGCCGGTGCAGGCTTTGTGGTGGTCATCTGCGGTAATATCATGACCATGCCGGGCCTGCCCAAGAAGCCCGCCGCTGTGGGCATCGATGTGGATGCCGACGGCAAGATCACCGGCCTGTTCTAAGTTTCAAGTAAAAAATAAGAGGTTCGCTCAGTGAACGAACCTCTTATTTTTTATCCTTCTGTGTGGCTGCACAGATAATCCGTCCATGCGGCATACCCGGCGGGTCTCAGATGGTAGCCGTCCGGCTGGGCGTAGCTTTCGATCAGGTCGCCGTTTTCATCTGCCAGCACTTCCCACAGGTTGAGAAAATAGCAGTTCTTTTCCAGCGCAATGGCTGCCAGCTCATTGTTGATCTGGCACAGGCGGTCGCGGTTCAAGCCCTCATGGCCGGACTTCTGGCATACTTCCGGCCGCACCGGCGTGATGGACTGCACATAGATCTTTGCATTTGGCAGTGTCTGGCTCAGCATGTCCAGCATCAGCCGGTAATAGGTCAGAAAGCTGCTATAATCGGTATCGCGGCCCAGCACGTTGGTGCCCAACAGAACATAAATAGCTCTGGGCTGCTGGGCGGTCAACGCTTCCAGCGGCACCTCAGTCACGCCGTCGGCGCGCTTGCAGGTGGTGCCGTTGACGATCACGTTCGGCCCAACACCCTTGTATGCACAGAACATGGCGTTCTGCATTCCTTCTTCGTACAGCTGCATGCCCTGCGTCAGGCTGTCGCCCACAAAGCTCACGTCATTGAACCATTCCTTGCCCACAGCCGTGCTGCTCTTTGGCAGCGCCGCCATACGGAAATCCAGCGCAGTGGCCGCGCTGTCTGCAAGCGTCTGCACCGTGAGCTGCCGCGCCACCGCGTAGGAGGCCGTGTTCCAAGTATTATCCTGTGTTACCTCCTGCAGGATGGTGTTCTGCCCAACGCCGGAGGGCCGCTGTTCCCGGTGCAGGCTCTTCCACAACATCCCGATGGCTCCCACCAGCAAAAGCAGCAGCAGCAAAGCTGCCGCCATGAACCGCCTGCGCCAGCGTTTGCGCAACACGCGCCGCCGGTATTCCTGATAGTCTGCCATGCTGTCTCCCTCACTTTTCTGCCCGGACTATGCTGCGGGCTTTCTCGTTCTTAGTATACCATATCTGTGCATTCCGGCAAGACCCGTTTTCTGCCAGAGTGCCTAAAATTGCAGATTCTTTTGCACGCAGGCATGCCATTGTGTGCAAAAAGCCCGCCTTCTATCGGGTCAAAAGCTTGCATCCTGTACCATAGATGTGTTATACTGAACTGAACTACTATTGATAGGGAGGCTTTCACGATGGCATTTACTCCAAAACTGACTTATAAAGGCAAGCCCCTCGTCCGCAAGGACAATGAGCTGTACTACGGCAATATGACCGACCCATATGTGCTCTATCTGCAGATCATGACCACCAAGCCTGTGGGCGACCAGCAGGTTGCTGACAAGGTCCACCTGATGCTGCTCTCTACCGACACCACCAAGGCTCCGCAGGAGCGCGTGATGCGTCAGACTACCAAGATCGGCCTGTACAACGCTTTGGACATCGGCAGCATCTGGCTGCAGAAGGCAAACGCACAGTAAACAAAAAAGACCGCTGCACCGGAGTGCAGCGGTCTTTTTTGCTTATTCTTCGGTCACTTCAAAGTCGAGGGGCTTGCCGCAGTTCGGGCACTTGGGTGCGCCGTCCAGCAGTTCGTCTTCCTCAAACACGGCGGTGGTGCCGCAGTCCGGGCAGGTCACTTCGTACTGCACGGGGCCATCCTCGGCATCCTCTTCGCCGTCCCCTTCCAGAGCGACCTCAAAGGTCACGCCGCAGTGCGCGCAGTTGGCTTCGCCTGCATCCAGATCATCCTCGCTGACGTAAACGGTCTCGCCGCAGTTGGGGCAGGCCACTTCATAGAACGGCTCGCTGGCGATGTCATCATCCTTGGCATCGTCATCGTCGTCGCCGTCGGAGTCCTCATCCTCAGCGTCCTCGCTTTCGCCGTCTTCGTCCTCCTCCTCGTACAGATCTGCTTCCAGATCTTCCAGCTCATCGCTCAGGTCGTTGATCTGGTCGTAGGCGCGGGAAAGATCTTCGTCCACGCTCTCGATGACCTCAGCCATTTCACCCAGCAGTGCGCTCATGGCCTTGATGATCTTGCCCTCTTTGGTGGTATCATCAATGCCCAGACCATCGACCAGACCCTGCAGATAAGCTGCCTTTTTGTTCAGTTCCATACGAATGCCCTCCTTAAAATGAGAAAAATCGGAGTTTTAAAAAAACCGGGCAAACGGTTGCCCGCAGCCCGGTTTGGCGTTAAAGGGATCAGACGCGCTCCATATACTCGCCGGTGCGGGTATCGATGCGGATGTGGTCGCCCTCGTTGATGAACAGAGGCACACGAATCTCAGCACCGGTCTCGACGGTAGCGGGCTTCAGGGTGTTGGTGGCAGTGTTGCCCTTGACACCCGGCTCGGTCTGGGTGACTTCCAGCTCGATGAAGT
>ERZ772855.3212-NODE-3212-length-12610-cov-13.936280_pt1 | contig 12610 bp, 10 predicted proteins | sample MGYA00511900_ERZ772855 | MGnify/ENA primary metagenome ERZ772855 (study PRJEB29015, sample SAMEA2737701) | human gut metagenome | biome: human gut; feature: human-associated habitat; material: faeces | place: China | collected 2012 ...
CCAACCTAAAACTACTAACCTAAATGAACCTTAAAACTTCGCTGCAAAGATAAGGCGAAAAAACCATCCGCGCAAGCTTTTATTAAAATAATTTTCAAATTTTTTGAGTTTTTTTAATATCACCAGCCGGCAAGAATTCATACGCTCATGTAAATCAACCACATAACACCCTCGCAACCCAAACCTTAAAAAACTTTTTTCCACCCGGTATGCAGTATCGGCCGAAAAGCGCATTTATATATATAAAAAGAGCGATATGACGATCATAACGGATAAATTGCTACTTTTGCAAAATGATTTCAGCAACGTCATTTTCTTTTCGGCCAGAATCTCCCCGCGCAACACCCCGGCAGAGATTTTGCACACTCGCTATTGCCCATCCTCGAACTCCTAACCTAACCAATAGTTTTACAGTACGATGACAGTATCGTTGATCATTTCCACTTACAACTGGCCTCGGGCGCTTTACCTTTGCCTCGACAGCGTGATGCAACAGACCGTCATGCCCTCCGAAATCCTGATTGCGGACGACGGATCGGGCATGAGCACCCGCGATGTCGTAAAGCACTTCGAGAACATCTCGCCGGTTCCCGTGCGCCATATCTGGCACGAGGATAACGGTTTCCGCCTGGCGGCCATCCGCAACAAAGCCATTGCCGCCAGCAAAGGAAAATACATTATCCAGATCGACGGCGACCTGATCCTGCAACGGAATTTCATTCAGGACCACATGCTTTTCGCCCGGGAAGGATGCTTCGTCACCGGCTCCCGGGGCATCATCACCGAACTGCTGACCCGCAAGGTGCTCAGCGGGGAGATCACATCGCTGTCCCCGCTGATGAAAGGCATCCGCAGCAGCAACAATGTCGTACGAATCCCGATCATGTCGATACTCTACCATACGTTCGGCCCGACCCGCGCTCCCCGTGGGTGCAATATGGCATTCTGGCGCAACGACCTGATTCGCGTAAACGGCTACGACGAAGATTTCAAGGGCTGGGGATTCGAGGACGCCGAATTATGCATACGGCTCAACAACAGCGAGATACATCAGCGATGCATGAAATTCCGGGGCGTTGCTTTCCACCTCCATCACAACCAGGCGGAACGTTCGGGCTGCAACAGCAACGAGCAGCGTTACAAAGACAGCATCCGCTGCCACCGGACCCGCTGCGAGAAGGGGCTCGACCGGCATCTTACCCCGAAAATATCCTACGAGATCGGCAGAGGGTCGGCCATCGTCATCGGCGGCTGACCCGGTCGCAGCGAATTCGCCGCGCGCTACTTTTCGAACGATGACTTTTCGGGGAAACGGGTGTCGAGAAACGTCCGGACCCGGATACGGTCTTCGTCGGTCATGCGCACATCGTCGTTCAGGCAGAACAACGACGGATCATATTTCTCCATAATAGACTCAAGATTAGGCAGATAAGCCGGGATGCAACGCGAATCGCTGCCGCAACCCGCGCCGAAAGCCGCACGAAGCAGCCGCAAGGGGTTGCGCAGTTTGTTGAAGCGGGTCACCTTGCGCAGCGAGGCGCGTCCGCGCGCCAACGCATCGTAGAGCACCAGGGCACGCTGCCAGTCGTCGCGCGAACGGAACCGGGCGTGCTTCGTATGCTCCAGTTCGGCCCGGAAGGTCTCGCAGCATTCGAGAAAATCGCTGCGGCGGTAAGCGTCGACATTGTGGTGGGGAGCCAGCGACGAGCACCTGCCGTAACGCGCCCGCACGAGATCCTGCATGCGGAGGATCGTATGGCAATAGATGTCGTCGTCGTGCTTCTTCAGCGACTGGACCTTAAGCCGCACGATGGGGCGGCCCTGCCAGTCGAAGAAAAACCCGGGATCGACGGGGCGGCTGAAAAACATGTCGTCGTTGGCATAGAGGAAATGCTCGGCCAGACCGGGAATCCGGGGCAGAAACAACTCGATGGTGCACGAATTGAAGACGGGAAGAATCTCCGCAGGCATGATCTCCCGGTGGGAAACCACCCTTATGCGCAGATTCGACGTATCGAGCCACGCAGGCGTCTGGTCGTCGGTCACAATATAGACGCGGCGTATCCACGGCGCGAATTTCTCCACCGAACGCAGGGAATAACGCAGTTCGTCGTTCTCGACGTAGCGGCACTCCCCCGCCACCTGGGGGTCCACCTGCCTGTCGGCCGGCAGAAATTCATTTTTCTTCGTCAGCCACACAGGGTCGTTCCCATCGACCCAAAGGTATACCAGATCAATGTCCATCACATGCTTGTTTATCGGTTACACGTTTCCGCCACACCGGAATCAAGTCGAACAACCGGTAGGTCTCCCGGTCGCCGCACTCCTTGATTTTCAGCCATGTAAGTCCCCAGCGGCCGAACGAACGGCGGGTAATGCGCCGGAACCTCGCGTCGAGACGTATTCCGCGGGCGTCGACGTAGGCCACGAAGGCTTTGTGGGCCAGATATTTGTCCTGCTGCTTTTTCGGCGTCTGGCGGCTCTTGGTAATCGACGCCCCGTTGACCACATAGCGGTAAACGACATCGGGAACCGTCACCAGAACACCCCCTTCGCCCAGCAGGCGCATCGTATATTCCACATCCTCGTAACAGACCCGTTCGCGAAAGCGCAGTCCCAGCCGCAACAGCATCTCGCGCCGCAGGAGCTTGTTCATCACATAGAAATCGGGCGGGCAGCGGCAGAGGCGAAATTTCTCCTGCGCTTCGGCAGCCACCTGCCGCTCCGTATAATGAATCGTCCATTTCGAATAGGAGGGTCTGATCTTCAGCATCGAGGCGCAGGCAATGTCGGCCTCCGCCTCCCGGGCGGCCTCGTACAGCCGCTCGCAGTAAGCCGGGTCGATCCAGTCGTCGGAATCCACGAAAAGGATGAATTCGCCCGTCGCGGCGTCGAATCCCCGGTTGCGGGCGCCGCCCAGGCCGCGGTTCTCCTGCGAAATGACCCGGATGCGGTCGTCCTGCGCCGCATAGCGGTTCAGGATGTCGATCGACCGGTCGGGACTTCCGTCGTCGACGCAGATGATCTCGATCCCGCGCAGGGTCTGTCCCACCACGCTGTCCAGGCATCGGGCCAGAAACGGCTCGACATTGTAGACCGGAATGATAATGCTGACTTTCGGTTCCATCGGCTATCGAATATAATTTTTTACCGCCTCGGCGATTCGTTCGCCGTCGAGCGCCGCAGAAATGATGCCACCGGCGTAACCGGCCCCCTCTCCTGCGGGAAACAAACCCTTCGTTTCGGGATGCATCAGCGTCCCGGGGTCGCGCGGCACGCGCACGGGCGTCGAGGTGCGCGACTCCACGCCCACGACCACCGCTTCGTTGGTCAGATACCCGCGCATCCGGCGGCCGAAGGTCGCGATGCCCTGACGCAGTCCCTGCGCGATGAAGCCGGGCATCCACTCGTCCAGACGCGACGGCGTGATACCGGGAATGTACGACGTTCGGGGCAGCGACCCGCTTGCGCGGCCCGCCACGAAATCGGCGACCCGCTGTGCCGGAGCGATCTGATGCTCCCCGCCCCGCTGCCGCGCCGACTCTTCGAACCGCTGCTGGAATTTCAGCCCCGCCAGCTCGCCCCATTCGGCACGCAGATGTTCGAAATCCGCAAGCCGGACCTCCGTGACCAGCCCCGAATTGGCATAGGGCGACGTACGGCCGCTGGGCGACATGCCGTTGACCACCGACTCCGCGGCATCGGTCATGGCCGGTACGATGAACCCGCCCGGGCACATGCAGAACGAGTAGACCCCGCGGCCGTTTTCCTGGCTCACGAGCGAATAGGAGGCCGCCGGGAGGTACTCGCCGCGCGTCTCGCAATGGTATTGAATCGAGTCGATCAGCGCCTGCGGATGCTCGATGCGCACCCCCATGGCAAAGGGCTTGGCCTCGACGCGCACGCCGCGGCGGTGGAGCAGTTCGTAAATATCGCGCGCCGAATGGCCCGTAGCCAGCACGACGGCGGCTCCTTCGATCAGTTCGTCGCCGCACCATACGCCTTTTATCCGGTCGCCTTCGATTTTCAAATCGGTAACGCGGCTCCCGAAACGGAACACGCCGCCCGCTCCGACAATCGTCTGCCGGATACGCTGCATGATGCCCGGCAGCTTGTCGGTTCCGATGTGAGGATGGGCCTCGAAGAGAATTTCGGGCGTCGCACCGTGAAACACCAGCGTCTGCAACGCCTTGTTGTAGTCGCCGCGTTTTTTGCTGCGGGTGAAGAGCTTGCCGTCGGAAAAGGTCCCGGCTCCGCCTTCACCGAAGGCGTAGTTCGAGTCGGGGTCCACAGCGCCGTTGCGGTTGATCTGCGCGATGTCGCGCTTGCGGGCCGAAACGTCGCGCCCGCGCTCCAGAATCACGGGCCGCAGGCCCAGTTCGATCAGCCGCAGCGCCGCGAACAGCCCCGCAGGTCCCGATCCCACGACCACGACCTCCGTGCGTCCGTCGACCGACGGATAGTCGAAATGCACCGGCCCGGGCTGCGGCTCGCGGTCGACGTACACTTCGAGCGTCAGGTTCACCTTCACCTGCCGCTGCCGGGCGTCGATCGACCGTTTCACGACCCGCGCCAGAGCAATATCGGCCTCCGAGACACCCATGCGCCGCGCCGCCTGCGAGGTGTAAAACGTCGCATCGGCAGCCTGCTTCGGCGTGAGTACAAGGGTAATATGTTGCGGCATGTCTAAAAAATTACTTACAAAAGTAACCAAAAAAGCCGGATAATGGCCCGTGCCGGTTGTGTTTTGTGAATTTTTATCTACCTTTGTCCTACCGATGCGGATATGGTGTAATTGGTAGCCACGTCAGACTTAGGATCTGATGCCTTACGGCGTGGGGGTTCGAGTCCCTTTATCCGCACAAAGGAGCCTTTTCCGAGGCTCCTTTTTTTGTCGCCCGTCCGGTAGGGGGGGGGCTGGTTATCACCATTTTGCAAAGGTCTCGACCGATTCCCCGAACCGGAAGCGGAAAGCAAGCCGGAGAAAACTGTTGGGTGGCAAAAAAGTGGGCAGAGACGATTTGGGCTTCCGAAAACAGGATTGCCACCTTTTTAGCCCGCAATACATTGTTTTGCTGCGTTTTACACCGCAATAAAGTTTCCTTGCAGACGTTTTGTCAATCCTTAAAATGTCACGAGTTATGAGACAAGAAACTTTTACCATCCTTTTCCTAATGCGAAAAGAACGACCGAAGTGGGCGTGCGCATCACGCAGCGCACGGCAGACAAGTACGAGCGGCTGCTGCGCTACCTCAAACAGTATCTCGCCCAACGCGGCAAAGCCGAGGATATTCCCGTTGAACGGATGAACTACGAGTTTCTGGACGGCTTCAACCTCTTCCTGCAAACCGCCCACCGCTGCCGCCACAACGGGGCGGTCGCCGTCATGGACTGTCTGCGCAACTTCGTCCTCTACTGCCTGCGCAACGAGTGGATCACGAAAAATCCGTTCCGCTACTATAAACTCAAAGAAGACGAGGTGCAGGCCAAGGAGCACCTCACGGCGCATGAACTGGAACTACTGAGCCGCAAGGCGCTCGACCACCGGCTGGCCCGCATCCGCGACGTCTTCGTCTTCTGCTGTCTGACGGGGCTGGCCTTCGCCGATGCCGACCACCTGCGGCGCGAGCACCTCTCGCAGGACGACGAAGGCCGCTGGTGGATTCACAAGCCCCGCGAGAAGACCTCCGTGATGAGCCGTATCCCGCTACTCCCGGCCACACTCGAAATCCTGCGCCGCTACGAGCACGACGAAGTATGCGTCGCACGCTCACGGGTGCTCCCTACGCCGAGTAACCAAAAGATGAACGCGTACCTGAAAGAGATAGCAGCCGTGTGCGGCATCAACAAAGTGCTGACCACCCACGTTGCCCGCCACACCTTCGCCTGCATGGCCGTCGAATACGGCATGCCGATTGACGTTCTAGCCAAGATTCTCGGCCACTCGAACACCAACATGACGCGCCACTACGCCAAGTTCTCCGAGACAGTCATCGGCCGCGAAATGGAGATGTTCGGACAAAAACTGACATCGGCCGCCGCGGAGTAACATTCCGGGTTTTAAGAGAGCAAGTTTATGTTTCGGGTGCCCCGAAACCCTTGCAGATTCATCCCGCTGGTCTCAAATGGATATAATGAAAAAGAATCCCAAAGGCGGACGTCCGCCCAAATCCGCAAGCGAAAAGCTCAAGGAGCGGCTGACCGTGAAGATGGCCGCAGCAGACTACTACGCCCTGCGCGGCAAGGCGCGGGCGGCAGGTCTCACCTGGGCCGAATACGCCCGGACGGCGCTCTCAAGGAGCGTCGTCCGCCAGCGCCTCACGGCAGAACAGATGACCCTGCTGCGGCAGCTCGCCGGTATGGCCAACAACCTCAATCAGCTCGCCCGAAAAGCCAACTCCGCCGGATATGTTCAGGCAGCGGCGGAGTGCACAGCTCTGATCGAAAAGATAGATACGCTAATAGATCAAATTAACGAATAACCATGATTGCCAAAATATCGAAAGGCGGTTCGTTCGGCGGAGCCGTCGATTACGTCCTTGACAAAGGAAAAGACGCCGAATTGCTCGCCGGACTGGGCGTCCGGATGAAAGACCGGGATTCCATCGTCCGCAGCTTCCGAATGCAGGCGGCACTGAATCCGCATCTTTCGAAGCCCGTCGGCCACATCGTCCTCGCCTTTTCGGCACAGGACGCCGCACGGCTCGACAACAGGCGGATGGTCGGAATCGCCGCGGAGTATCTCTCCGGCATGGGCATCCGAAACACGCAGTTCATCATCGCCCGCCACCGCGACCGGGAACATCCCCATCTGCATATCCTTTTCAACCGGGTGGACAACGACGGCCGTACCGTCTCCGACCGCTACCGTTCGCTACCGTTCGGAGCGACTCTGCAAGGAGCTGACCGTCCGGCATGGGCTCTACTTCGCATCGGGCAAAGAGAATGTCAAGGAGCACCGCCTGCGCGAACCGGACAAAACGAAATATGAAATTTTCCACGCGCTGCGCGACGCCGTACCCCGCTGCCGCGACTGGCCGGAGTTGACGGCAGCGCTGCGGCACGAAGGGATCGCTACCGAGTTCCGGATGCGCGGCGGCACATCCGACGTACAAGGCGTCGTCTTCGCCAGGAACGGCTACCCGTTCAACGGTTCGAAAATCGACCGGCAGTTCAGTTTCTCCAAAATCGACCATGCGCTGAGCCTAAACCGCCGACAAGCACTCTCCGCAAACGAACGCGGTTCTGTAAGCAATCCGGTCGCATCGTTCAGTCACCTGCTCGAAGATCTTCTGCAACCGGTCTACGATGCGGACGAAGAACGGCGCCTTCAGGAACGACTGCGCAAAAAGAGAAAACAACACCGACTTTAATCGACAATACCTATTATTTATGGACACGAACACGATTATCGAACTTTTCGAAGAACTGAGAAAACAACTCACCTCCCTCAGCCGCAGAATAGACGACCGCAACATATCCGCCCCAGCTCCAGTAACAACGGATGATAAAATCGCCCGACTGCTCGAAACGGCCCAATTCACCCGCACGAATGTCGAACGGGTACGCATGGAACTTGCAGACCGCATTACAACTATCGGAAAAGAGACTGAAAACCATACCGAGAAAATTATTGCGGCCGTCGCTCATCCTGCGCAACCCGCAGCCCAACGGCATATCCACGTCATCGACTTCAACACCTCGTGGGCACTACTCTATATGGCGATCTCTTTCATCGTGATTCTCTGCGGCGGCATCCATATTACTAAATTATACGACCGTATTGCCAACCTGCGTGATACGGAATTGAAATACCGTTACGTTCAAATGATGGGCGACATCGACGAGCAAAAATTGCGCAACCTGAACGCCCTCTTCTACGATTCCGAACGCCGCGCAGACCGTCGCTCGCTCCGGCAACAAGTTGAGCGTTACGAAACAGCCGTCCGGGAAGCAATCGAGAATCAACAACGTAGCGTTATCCGAAAGCAGGAAGCAGAAGATATCCGGCAAAAAGCAAAGCAGCTCCAAAAGGAATTAGACATTACAAAATAATCATACGCGCCTGTTATCTAATCAGAGTTAACAGGCGCGTATTACTTATCTTGCAAAATCATTATGCAACTCTTCTATACGACTCTTCCAACTTACCCATAGCTATCCCATTCAATTATTTTCGTTCCACTTCTTACACTGCTCCATAATCGTATTCAAAGCATCTTCCTGCCCTGCAGGCGGATAATCATACTTTTTCAACAACCGTTTGACAATACGCCGCATTCCGGCACGAGCACTCTCCTTCATATTCCAGTCGATCGTTTTGTTACGCCGGAGTGCATCCGTCAGCTCACGTGTAATAGCGATCAACTGATCGTTGGAATAGAAATCTTTTACAGCCTCAGGCTTGGTCAACGCATCATAAAAGGCAAGTTCTTCGCTGTTCAGATTAAGCGACTTGCCGGCCTTTTCGCCGTGAACGATCTCACGGGCTATTTTCAGCAGTTCTTCGATAACCTCTTCGTTCGTCAGCATCCCTTTCAAATAGCGACTCATGGCATCGGACAGAATTTCCGAAAACTTCTCGGCTCGTACCGTATTCGTTCGCTGATATAGTTGTACCTGCTCTGCAATCAACCTACGCAATAATTCTACGGCGAAGTTCCGTTCCTTCATCCGGGCAACCTCTTCCAGGAATTTCGAATCGAACAAAGAGAACTCCTCCTTGATATCGGAGAAAAGATTAATTACCCCTTCGCTCTTGATACTCTGCTTGAGCAATTCATTAATACGCCCGTTAATCTCACGGAACGAAATCTTGCCCTTGGCTTCCACGCGCGTCAGTAATGTGCGAACCGCCTCAAAATAGGCAGCTTCGATACGCTGCTCGTAATTCAGCAAACTCTGACAAAGCGACAATGCCTGCCGCAGCAGCAGCGCCTCTTTGATATAGAGTTTTTTCGTTTCCATCCGCTCAGGGGACTGCATGAAATCGACACCTCCGCTGATGGCTTTCGCCCGCTCCAAATCAGACTTACCGAAGAAAGCGCCATAATTGAATCCATACATCAGATCACGGCAAACGTCCAGTTTCTTTTGAAACTCCGGATAGGCGGTTTTAGCCACATCCGTATCACCATAATTTTTGCGGTCACGGTATGTATAATCGTTCATCGCCGTCTTCAACGCCGAAGCGATACCCACATAATCCACAACCAAACCGCCTTGTTTATCCCCGAACACACGATTCACACGAGCAATAGCCTGCATTAGATTGTGTCCGGACATCGGTTTATAAACATACATCGTCGAAAGCGAAGGTACGTCGAAACCCGTAAGCCACATATCAACTACGATGACGATTTTCAACGAGCTATCGTTGTCTTTGAACCGCTTCTCCAACTCTTTCTTGTGGGAATCATTTCCAATAATCGCCCGCCAGTCTTCCGGATCTTTATTACCGGAAGTCATCACAACAGCCAGCTTGTCACTCCACACCGGACGCATTTCGAGAATCCGACGGTAAATCTTGATCGCTATCGGCCGCGAATAGGCTACTATCATCGCCTTACCCGTCTGCTCGTATTGCCGGAATTCCTCATAGTGTTTTACGATGTCCTCGCACAATGATGCCACCGTCGCGTCAGCTCCAAAGATCGAATCGAGCCGCCCCAATTCACGCTTGCTTTTCTCAATGACATACTCTTCCGCTTCCTCGGCCATCGCATCATACTCCGCATCAATACGTCGCAAGGTCTGCTCGTCGAGTTTCAGATTGATTACACGGCTCTCGTAAAATACCGGCCGTGTCGCACCGTCATCCACCGACTGCGTCATATCGTACACGTCGATGTAATCGCCGAATACTTCGCGTGTCGACCGATCTTTTTGCGCAATAGGCGTTCCGGTAAACCCGATATAGGTAGCATTCGGCAACGCATTACGCACCAGACGCGCCGCGCCGATTACAACTTTGGCCTGCATCACCCCGTCAGCATCCGTAACCATTCGGACCCTCTCCTCCAATCCATATTGACTGCGATGCGCCTCGTCGGCCATAACGACTATGTTTCGTCGTATCGAAAGCGGTTCTTCGCTCTCCTCGAATTTCTGCATCGTCGAGAAAAAGATACCGTTCGCTTCGCGTCCCGCCAATAATTCCCGAAGATGAGCCCGACTTTCGGCTTGCACGGGTGTCTGACGCAAAAAATCCCTGCAACAAGCGAACTGCCGGTACAACTGGCCGTCCAAATCGTTACGGTCTGTCAGCACGACAATCGTCGGCGACGACATCGCCTGCTGCAACTGCTTGGCGAAAAAGACCATCGACAATGACTTTCCGCTGCCCTGCGTATGCCAAAACACGCCACCCCGACCATCCGTCTCAGCTGCTTTGACCGTCGAAAGCACAGCCTTGCGTACGGCATAAAACTGATGATAAGCACTTAATATCTTAACGCGCTGTTTACCGTCTTTCGAGTAACAAATAAAATTCCGCAACAATTCAACAAACCGCGTTTTTTCGAACATTCCCGCGAAAAGCACATCGAAATTCGCGCTATGGGTATCTTCATAACTCCCATCTACCGTTTTCCACTGCATAAAACGGTCTTCACCCGCTGTGATCGTCCCCGCCTTAGTCATCGCCTGATCGCTCATCACACAAAAAGCGTTATAAATAAAGAGAGACGGAATCTCCTGCATATAGTTACGCAATTGTGCATAAGCTTCCGACACGTCTGTATTCTCACGCGATGGCGATTTGAGTTCGACCACCACCAGCGGCAATCCATTGACAAATACGATCATATCCGCACGCCTTACCGAGTGCCCATCGACCGTCCATTGATTAGCGATCGTAAACCGATTATGTAACGGTGAATCGTAATCGACAAGCCGGACATTTGCGGAACATTGCTCGCGGCCATCGAAATAATTGACAGCTACGCCATTTTGCAAATAATCCGTGAACAATTCATTCTTCTGTACCAACGTTCCGCCCTCATAGGTCCGAATTTTCACCATAGCTTCGTCAATAGCGGCCTGTGGCAGTCCACGATTGATCTGCGGCAACACAGCCTCCAGCACCTCCACGTAAAGCGGTTCTGCATAGTCGCGCATTACATTGGGACCGTACACATAATCATAGCCTAATTGCTCTCGAAACAACTCGAGAATAGCGTTTTCAAAATCATCTTCGGTGAAGTGCATATAATTGTTATTTTTTCACATACAAGTTAACAAGCTGTGATACCATATTACGCGCAGATTGCGTTGCGACATCAGAACTAATAGATTGTAAAGACAGGCTTCGTTTGATTTTACGTCTCAAATCACTAATGGTCGCTTCCTTATTGGCCCAATCTATATATTCGGTTTGCCGTGTAATAATTCGAAGAACATTCTGTTTTATAGCATCATCTGAAATATATTGTGATATGATATCATAAATAGCCTTATCAACTAACTCTTCTCTCACTACGGATTCAGCTATCTCAACACTTTCCTTAGATTCTTCAGCTTTTATTGCATCAAAATCTATCTTTTCAAAAGATGAAGCGCTTCTGACATTAGATTTACACATACTATATTTGATATATGCCATCTGATGCTCCAACTCCGGAAATAAAGCCCCTTGGTTTATATTGTAGAAATTCAATTCTTCTAAAAGGCTTTCCTTACTTCCGGCCGGTATGATTATCCTTTCGCTCGCAAACTGGCTATTTAAAGAACAACTGCTCTTCTCGATCCGACTGGCGCCGTAATCAGATTTATTGAGTTGAATATTAATGCTACCAGAAAGCAAAAAAGCTCCGCTCTGCCGAATCAAACGTTCATTGTTGAATGTCGATATAACAAAGTAAGCATTTTGCATCACCTTTGCCAGTTCCTCAAAATCCTCGGCTTGTTTTATTTGACTGCGTAATCCTAATTTCTCGACCAATTGATGCAATACAATATCTCCGCTGAAATCCATTTCCGCGATTCGGGCCAACAGATCAATATCATCTGAATTATGCTTATGTCCATAAGCCCGTCTATAATAAACAGCCCCATCGACATCATATTCATTATCAAATGGATGATCGGAATCGACATCAATAGTATCAGATTCTTTATAATTCTTGTCGTAGTTTTCTTTATCTTCACATTTTGCACACGCAAAATACAACGCGACTAAAGGGTTTAGCGTTACATCCAACATTCTGGTTGGCAGTCCATAATGTTGTAATTTTGTCAGTCGTTCAAATGCGCTTCGGCCACCAAATTCAAAAGGAGCACGAGCACAAGCTTCGGATATAATATCGGATTCAATCGTCAGGTTATTCTCTCTAAATAAACATGGGCGCACATCCCAATTTTTATTGGATTGGCCCCTGAAAAAGAATCGCTCATTGCTACCTTCATTGGCAGCTTGCAACTGAGAAATATATGCAACATATTCCGACAATGTATTGACGATTACATTGCCATTTGAATCAATATTAAGATCTAATTCCATTAGAAATCCCAGTTTAATACAAATATAACAAAAATAGAAATTACAATAGTAACTTTGATAAATGATAATTTAGAGGAGCAGGCCAAAGCGTTGTTTAAGTCGTGGTTTGTG
>ERZ772855.3218-NODE-3218-length-12594-cov-3.290613_pt1 | contig 12594 bp, 7 predicted proteins | sample MGYA00511900_ERZ772855 | MGnify/ENA primary metagenome ERZ772855 (study PRJEB29015, sample SAMEA2737701) | human gut metagenome | biome: human gut; feature: human-associated habitat; material: faeces | place: China | collected 2012 ...
TGTAAATCCATGTACTACTCCTTTCAAAGCAAAGGGGCGGCGCCACACGCCGCCCCTTTACCGACCACTGCAACAGCTGGGTCTGTATTACTTTCTAAGTTCGATTCCGTCAGCCTCAAGATCCTTGAATATCTTCTCCATTACTGGTGTGATATCCTTATCCTCAAGTGTCCTGTCCTTAGCTCTGAATGCGATTGAGTAAGCAACTGACTTGAAGCCTTCTTTAATCTGGCTTCCTTCGTAGATATCGAAGAGGTTGTAGCTTTCTAATATCTTGCCGCCGCGCTTTTCAATAATCTTCTCAACTTCACCAACTGGAAGTTCCTTAGGCATTACCATACTGATATCTCTTGTTACAGCTGGGAACTTTGCAATTCCTGTGAACTTCTTATCGAAGCTTGCCATTTCTGTAACTGTTGGAATATCAATAACAACAATATATGTTCTCTCACCGATTGAGTAAGTATCGGCAACATCCGGATGAAGTTCTCCGATGTAACCAATCTTCTTATCAGCGTAATATACATCAGCCTGACGGCCTGGATGTAAGAATGGAATACCAGCCTTAGCATCATATGTTGGCTTCTTCTTCATTCCAATCTTCTCAAGGAATTCTTCAATAACACCCTTCATTGAGTAGAAGTCAACGCTGCCGAAAGCTCCAAGTGTGAATTCAACTCTTTCGTCCGGAAGCTCATTTACATCATCTGCTGCAAGGTAAACCTTAGCTAATTCATATAACTTAACATTCTTGTTTCTTCTGTTATAGTTAGTAGATAATGATGTAAGCATTCCGTGGATTGGAAGTGTTCTCATAACTGAGAAATCCTCTCCTAATGGGTTAGAGATTACAACCGTCTTTCTGTATACAGAATCAGCAGGAAGCTTTAACTTATCGAATACCTTAGGGCTCTCGAATGAGTATGTCATAGCCTGTGAGAATCCTGTAAACTGGGCAACCTCAGAAGCTGCATCTTCAATGCTCTGCTCAAATGAAATCTTACCCATTGTTGTCTCTCCCTTAGGAAGAGTTGTAGGAATGTTGTCATATCCGAAGAATCTTGCAACTTCCTCTGCCATATCCGCGTCTCTGTTAAGATCCTGTCTAAATGTTGGGATAATAAGCTCATTAGCATCTTTATCATATTCAACTTCAAGTCTTTCAAAGTAAGAAAGCATATCTTCATCTGATACATTAGTACCAAGTAAAGCATTGTATTTAGCCGGCTCAAATGGAAGTCTCTTCTTAGTTACAGGGTCAGGATATACATCAACCACGCCTCCTACAACATCACCTGCATCAAGCTCTTCAATAAGCTGGCATGCTCTGTTGATAGCCTCCATTGCGTTCTCTGGATCAAGTCCCTTCTCAAATTTACCAGAAGCGTCTGTTCTTAAACCAATCTTCTTAGTTGTCTTTCTGATGTTAGTTCCGTCAAATGTAGCTGCTTCAAAAAGCATTGTCTGGACATCATCAGTAATCATTGAATTCTCGCCACCCATGATACCTGCGATACCAACCGGCTTCTCACCATCACAGATAAGAAGTGTCTGTGCGTCAAGAGTTCTCTCCTGTCCGTCAAGTGTTACGAACTTTTCGCCATCAGTTGCTGTTCTTACAACAATCTTGTGACCTGCAATAGTATCATAGTCATATGCATGCATTGGCTGACCATATTCTTCCATAACATAGTTAGTGATATCAACAATGTTGTTGATTGGTCTGATACCTGCTGTCATAAGTCTTTGCTGCATCCACTTTGGAGATGGAGCAAGTCTGATATTCTTAACAACTCTTGCAACATATCTTGAGCAAAGTTCTTTAGCTTCAATATCAACTGAAACCATTGTGTTAACATCCTCATCGTTACCTGTCTTAGTAACAACCGGTGGATTGAAAGGCTTTCTGAATGTAGCAGCAGCCTCTCTTGCGATACCGATAACGCTGTAGCAGTCTACACGGTTATTAGTTATCTCATATTCAAATACTGTATCATTAAGTCCTAAGTACTCTACCGCACTTGAACCAACAACAGCATCATCTCCAAATATATATATTCCTTCCTCTGGTGCATCCGGGAAGAATTCTCTTGAAGAACCAAGTTCCTCGATAGAGCACATCATACCGCATGACTCCACGCCTCTTAACTTGCCCTTCTTAATCTTAATTCCGTCTTCTGGAAGTGCGCCGCCGTCATGTCCTCCAGCAACTTTACCTCCGTCTAATACTACAGGAACCTTCTGTCCGCTTGAACCAACTTCAATATTAGGTGCACCTGTTACAATCTGGACATTCTCGCTGCCAACATTAACCTGACATATTACAAGCTTGTCTGCATCAGGATGTCTCTCAACTGAGAGAATCTGTCCAACTACGATTTTATCAAGGTTCTTGTCAAATGCATTGAAACACTCCACCTTAGTTCCTGAAAGTGTCATAGCATCTCTGAATTCCTGATCTGTACACTCAAGACCTGGAACCATTGCTTTTATCCAATTTAATGATGTATTCATATCGTCATTCTCCTTAAATATACTTTATCTTATTCCAGTCGTTAGACCACTATATGAATCGATTTAGAACTGCTTTATAAATCTGATATCGTTCTCATAAAGAAGTCTCATGTCATCGATTTCGTACTTAAGAAGAGCAACTCTCTCAAGTCCTACACCAAAGGCAAATCCTGTATATTCTTCCTTATCAATTCCACAAAGCTCGAATACATGTGGGTGAACCATTCCACAGCCGAGGATTTCAATCCATCCCTCGCCCTTACAGAAACGGCATCCTTTACCACCACATTTGAAACAGCTTACATCCATCTCGGCACTAGGCTCAGTGAATGGGAAATGATGTGGTCTGAATTTAACTTTAGTATCAGGTCCGAAAAGCTCCTTAGCGAATTCTGCTAAAGTTCCCTTAAGGTCTGCAAATGTTATTCCCTTATCAATTACAAGACCTTCTACCTGATGGAAGCATGGTGAATGTGTAGCATCAACTTCATCTGCTCTGTATACACGTCCTGGTGATATCATTCTGATAGGAAGTTTTCCCTTTTCCATGACTCTTGCCTGAACAGGTGATGTCTGTGTTCTAAGTACTATCTTATCATTAATGTAGAATGTATCCTGTTCATCCTTAGCCGGGTGGTTAGCTGGTATGTTAAGTGCCTCAAAGTTGTAGTAATCATACTCAACTTCTGGTCCATCAACTACTTCATAACCCATTCCGATGAATATCTTCTGGATTTCTTCTAATGCAAGTGTATTAGGATGCTTATGTCCTAACTCATCCCTCTTAGATGGAAGAGTAACATCTATTACTTCACTCTTTAACTGAAGTTCTCTCTTCTTGGCAGCTAATTCTGTCTTAGCCTTATCTAATACTTCTTCAATTGCCTGTCTTGTCTCATTAACAATCTGACCAACCTTAGGTCTGTCTTCTGGTGCAACTTCCTTCATACCTTTAAGTACTTCTGTAAGTTCACCCTTCTTTCCAAGGAAAGCGACTCTGATATCATTCAGTTTATCAAGCGAATCAGTTTCATTAATCTGTGCTAAAGCTCTTTCTCTAATTGCTTCAAGTCTTTCTTTCATCCTTATAGCCTCCATACTTCTTTCGCTTTTTATCATTCATATGCGTAAAAAGCCACTGTTTATTGTAACATATCAATTTTATTTTGCAACCCGTGAATGTCGCTTCTCATACATTTCAATTACGCGCATTGCACCATCGCTGTGTGCCGGATTTGAAAGCGTTATCTTTTTAATATTTTCCTTTGCTTCATCAATACGTTTTTCATTGTACTCTATCTGCTGCCTTAATTTATAACGGCGAGTATTTATTTCATGCCGCACTTCAACCATTTCCTTAGGATTAATGATTGCCCTCACTCTTCCAAGCCATATATGTGGACTGTAAAGTCCTAAATTCTTAAGCATATTCTCAAGCTCATTTTCAGCAGAATTAAGTGATGATGTCATATCAAGCATTCTAATCTGCTCTTTTTTCATCTCCTCGTACAGCCTGTATTTCTTATCAAGTTCATATGAACTTTTAACTCCGAACTTTGTATATTCATAATCCAGCGTATTTGCTGCATTAATGAACTTAATCTTTACTTTGTTAAGCAGTGCTGTAGCTTTATTAAGTTTTATTTCGGTTATAATCACATTTCTTTCAGTAACCTTTAATAAAGCAAACATTCCAACTGCAAGAATTGCTGCAAATAAAGATATTCCTATAAAAAGTGCCGTATCACTGTCATTTTGAACAAGTGTCATCGATATAAGAAATACTGCAAACACTGCCGCAAGCGCAAAGATTGCTGTTTTCGCAAGCCTTCTTATCTTAATCTGTCTTGTAACAAGAACGTCCGCATCAGTTCTAAGATTAAGCTGTTCTGCCTCAAGTATCCTTAAATCTCTCTTAACAGTATCATAATAATCTTCGGATGCTTTCAAAAGCTTTATTCCACCTGGCATTTCATTTTCCACAGCTTCCATGCGCCTGTATGCCGCATTTGACAGCTTATGTTCTGTACTTTTAAGAATACGCCTGTCAACCATCATGTTGTCTATGGTCTCTGCACAGCTCAATATTTTATCACGTATCTGTGTGGGAGCTTCTTCCATAATCTGTATATCATTATATTCTTCAGTAACAGCCTCATACTCAGCTTTAGCATTTTCTACATGTGTCGCTGCTTCTTCCATGATATCACACTGTTCTCTTACATAAACCTCAATATCATGTGTACTGAAATCCTTTATATTGACACTGTCTATATTCCTGCTCATCGCATATTCTGCAATTTTATCAAGGTCGGATTTTTCCTTTGGAAGCTCAATAGGTATAGCATCAATCTCTTTGCGGTCTTCCTCATCCTTTCCATATTTCTCAACTGCCTTGATAAGCGTCTGTGCCTGCATACTGTTTAACAGATGATCATATTTTTCTTCTTCTATCTTGGCCTGCTGCTGTTTTTCCTTTGTTTTCTCATCAAGTTCTCCGCTCTTGCGGTCTTCATGTTTTTTCTTATTCTTCTTATCAAACGTTTCATATATATTCAATATATTAAACATTTTATTGGCAGTTTTTTCCTTCTCTGCCTCTTCTAGCAGTTCCTCATCTCTGTACGATTCATCATCATAATCATCATATATCGTTTCTTTTTCAGCTTTTTTAAATATTCCCATATATCCACCACAATTCTTTAAAATGTTTTGCTATATTTAATGTATGACGTTCTCCACCTGTCAAGTCTTTCATCTACCGCCCTGTTGTACTGTGCCAGATTGCCATCTGCTTTTAATCTGGCAATATCTTCAAGTTCCCTATATTCATCACTATATCTGGCATTATCCATTAAAGTTTCCAATTCCTTCTGGACAACATATTCATCTTCATCCACATCAACATTAACAGGTTCTTTATCCTTCTTTGCCATAATTAAAGCTGCTATACTGCATTTTTTTGATTCCTCATGCTGACCCGTCCTATATGCCTCATCATAATATATCACTGCTTTATCATACATAAACATTCTTGCATAGGCAGTTCCCAGGTTATGATAAACTTTTGCATAATCAGCTGCCAACAAATCTTTTCCCTTGTAATCTTTTATAATTGACTCGTAACATCTGACCGCAGCAAAATAATATCCAGCATTGAGATATCCATCTCCTCTTGCTTTAAGCCTTTCGCATACGCTCTGCTTTCCAAGAGTATTAAGAATCTCTCTTAACTGCTCAATCTCTGCAACAGAATAATAATCTATTGTCTTGAGTATTATTACAAATATCTGTGCTAATGAACCTCCTGTTTCTTTCAGCTTCCTTACTCTTTCTGCCAGCTCTTTTTCTCCGGTTTCATCAAGAAAACTGATAAGATTATCATCTATAAAATCCTGTCCAATCAGATATATATTATTATAAATATAATAACAGAGTTCTTCTGCTGTATATAACTTCACACCTGTCTGTAAAACAGTCAGTGGCGTATCTGCCTTCTTTCCTCTGCACAGTATTATTTTCCCCATTGTATTTCTCCGTTTCCTGATGTTTTCCACATTCTCAGCTTCTTAATACAAGTTCTTTGCTTATAACTTTTCCTGAACTTTTGACAAACTCGCCAAATCCAAGATCTTTTATTGTAATATTACACTTGTCAGAATCTGCAAAGCTTACGCTCACAGATACTCTTGTTGTTTTCCCTTCCCTGAATGGAATTTCACTTATATCAACAACTTCATCATAATATTTATTCTCAGGTGTTATTATTTTAAATGTAATGCTTCTCATATCCTCAAGTATACATTCCACAGTCCGTCCGGCAGTATACCAGTTACTTCCCGGTCTTACCAGCCTGAATCTCATTGGCTTTTCATATGACGAAATATCTATTTCTATACCACATTTCACATGATTATCAAGAAGCATTATGACATTCTTAAACACTTCCGGCTTCAATATCTCCATTGCCGCAAAGCATGCACCCTTTGCAAAAAGATTCTGTCCGACAAATGCTTTTCTTCTCGTAACCATAAGCTTTGCAAATCTTTCAGGAAGCTTTTCAACATCAAAACCTTCACCTGTAAGATATGCCGCCGAAACATGTCTTTTAGAAAAATACTCTTCTGCAAATGTACACAACTCATTCTCAGCCAGTCCAAGTTCTTTGCTTATCACAGCTTTTTTTAATATATCAGATGTGTATCCTGTATGTTCCTGAAGCAGATAGTTACTATTGTCATTCTTCCTGACTGCAAGATAATCACACCTTATTCCTTCACTTGTGTAGTCAAACAGTGCCACACCAGCAGCATGAAGCTCACTTTTCTGTCTGTACGCATAATATGCAAAGCTTTCAACTCTGCTTAATACCTGCCCTCTGCCATCTGATACACCACATTTTTTAAGAGTATCCCTGACAGCAGATATTTCATCAGAATGATAATCGGGAATGGTTACACATATGCTTTGAATCTGTGATGTACCTGTTGCTCGCATACATTCAGCAACAACATTTGCAAGACTGGTCTTTTCCTTTGAATCCTCTGTCAGTTTTACCGTCTGCACATTCCGTGAATTATATGAATATACACTTGCCTGAATTTTACTATATCCTATATCTATTCCTGCTATAAGTCCTTTACACTGCTCCATATCTGCTATCCTCATTTGACAATTGTAAACATTTCTCTTGTAACGTATTCCTCAACACAGTAACTATACATGAGCTTTCTTAATGTTGTAAGGTCATGCTGCTGTCTGCTTGCAAGACAATCATTAAGCATGTCAATCCTTCCATCTGTGTTCTCTGATGGAATATCCTTATATTCGCAGACTACCGGCTCTGTAGATGCCTGTTCATTGCTGTCATTAACTATAAATGTATATTCTAATGAATCCCCATAAAACAGATTAAACCTGCATGTAAATATTCCCCATTCGTTAGACTTCATAACCTGCACCAGCCTGTCAGCCCCATTAATACTATATGTCAAAGATACTTTATCATCTGGATCTGCTATGTATTCAACAATAGTAAGTCCCTGCATATTGTATGGTAAATCCAGTATTCCTTTGAATTTTTTGAAAAATCCATATATTCTGTCATGTTCACATAATTCATTAAGAACTGATTGTGCAAGTTCTTTTTCAGATGTATCTTCTCTTAACGCAACAGGGTTTCTTGACAGATTCTTAAGCCATGCTACATAACAACACTCTGGCAATCCATATCCATCCCCCATACACTCCTCTATAACTCTGAATACTATATCATTAGCCTTCTTCTGCCTGAGAAGATAGAATTGTGAATTATAAGATAAATATGCCTTTACTATAAGCATATCAGGAATCTTACTATAATAATCAGCAAACACCTCTGTAAATCTTCCAGTATGCACACCTGTATACATCATCTGGGCAAGAATCCTTTCTGACATATGCAATACATTTACATTATAATTAACTGCTGACTTCCACACAGCATACATTTCATCATTAGTCCCATTATAGTATTCGCACATATAAGAAAGAACAGGTTCATTATAAATGTTGTGTCTGAATATATATTGAGTAATCTCATCAATAATCTGACTATGTCCGTCTGATACATTTGTAAGAATATAGTCAGTCATTTTAAGAAGTTTTGCTGCTTTTGCCATACAGCAACCGTATATACCTGCTATCTCATATGCCTGTGAATACATTGATGAATCTATAAGTATCTCTATCAGCTTTCCCGCATCCTTCTTCGTCAGATTATCTGTATCAACATAATTGTATTCATGCCAGAAATCATCTTCTTCATAATAATGATAGTAATAATCAATCATCCAGGCATTAACCTGCTGTTTATACTGTTCACTGATACCCTGTTCCTTTTTTATTGTTTTGTACAGCTTAAGTGTTTCTTGTGTATACTGTGAATTCTTTCTCATTTCACAGATTCTGCTCATAATTATTCTGGAATTGTTCTTTCCATAATCACCTGCAGCCTCAAACACCTCTGCATACTGCTGTATATCAAACACTTTTTCTATATCATAATCAATTGTATCTTTTCTAATCTGTCCGTCAATACATTCAAATGTAATCTCGCAGTCACTTCCATACATACATATATATGCTGTTTCCCCTGAAAGCTCATATACTGTTTCTTCTGTAAACTGCGGATATCTGACATGTACATATCTTACCACATCACTAAAGCACTGCATTCTGTACATATATGGCATTTTACTTACAAATGTGCCTGTGTCATCACACACAAGCTGTGTCTTAAGAAGTGCCTTGTACAAGATTGTCACTGATATTGCCGGCTTTAAGCTGTTCATACACATATATCTCTATATTTCTTTCATAACCTTCATAGATATTCTTATAGTACGAATCTCTGCCCGTCACCACATTTGCATATAAAAATGCTTTATCTGCATCTGTAAGAGTATTGTCATATGCAAAATACATCAACACTATCTTTGGCAGCTGCCTGTCTGTCTTTTTAGGCATACTGGCAATATAAAACTCATATAATCTTGTTATTTTCAGGCCTCTTAATACTCCTTTTTCATATATCTCAAAGCAGTTTTCTCCTGTCATGCCCATTCTTACCATCTGGGTTACAAGAACTGTCAGTATCTCGTCTTTCTCATATTTATCATATATCTTTTTTAGTATAATAAGAGTATTAATATTAATATTCTTCTCATTAGCCACAACATCTGCAATCTGCATCGCAAGCTTCTCGCTAATAATGTCGTTCCTGCATCCATAATTAATAACCTGCATTTCAAACTGATTAAGCACCCGTAGTAAAACAGGCTGTGCATTAATAATGTTCATAGCCTCAATATACATAACAGGGCTTATGCATCCTGAATTAATTACATCCTTTATTCTTACAAGTCTTATACTCTTATTATCTGAATCTGTACTCAGGTAAAAAAGTATCCATAATATTCTATATGTATCATAGCCATTCTCAAAGAACTTCTTAACCTGTGATAAAACCTGAGCCGTATACTCCTCTTCACGCACAATAAGTGTCGAAACATACAGAAAATAGCAGTAAAGTTCTACATTTTCACCAATTCTTCCGACTATATCTTTCTTGATATTATTATATATCTGTGTTGCTGTTTCCTCTCTTCCAGACGCCATAAGCAGTTGTATCTGCACAATATCATAAAATACATCTGTGCCCTTAATTCCCCTTATTCTGTCAACTGTCTGCATAGATTCAGCAATCCATTTTTCTTTCTTGATTTTCTTCATTCTGAAATCAAGATAAAGCTTCGTAAGCTTATATTGTGCCAGTTTTTCTTCTCTTCTGACTTCAAAATCTTCCGATTCGTCAGCTTTCTTACATATAACACTCACATTTATCTTTAAATGCTGCGTATAACTTACTATATGTATATATCCATAGTTGTTGCCTGCATGCATTTTCTGTGGATTAACTATATATTTAATTACAGCCCTGTCACCTGCAAAATCATCAGTTGATAAGCTGTCTTTCTCTAATTCAATAAAATCTGCATCTGCATATATATCAATCTCTGTTTCTTCTGTGCCACTCTTTATAAGCACACATTCAAACTGCTCTGCTTCATCTTTGTGTATAATTGTATTCTCTTCGTTATCAATGTGCAGAACAACTGCTTCAGTCTTAACATGATTTCTTATATCATCCTGATTCTCTTTCATACATCTGAATACAAATGGTATCTTTTTCTCGCCGGCATTACATACTACTGTAAATGTTCCCTCTATCTCATCATTTTCTTCAAGTCCGGAAGCGTCCACCTGATATTCAGTTATAATATGCGTACCACCAAATTGTTCTGAAAGAATCTTTACCCTCTCATTGTCAGCATAGACCATTCCATAAACCTTATCGGTGGCATCACATATGAAGCTGCCTGTAGCAACTGTATTACACATAATATCCATGGTAATCTGTTCCTCACTGCATGACAGCTTTGGTACTTTGATAATTGAACTGCCTCTTGAAAGTCTGTTTATGTAATCCCTCATTGGAAACTATGCCTCCGACTTAATCTTATCCAAATGTTTCTTAATATCCCTCTCATATCCCATATCTCCCGGCTCATAGAATTTCTCATTCACATAAGCATCCGGAAGATACTGCTGTCTGACGTAATGATTAGGATAATCATGTGCATATAAGTATCCTACACCGTGTCCTAACTTGGCACTACCTTTATAATGGGCATCCTGCAAATGTACAGGAACCGGTGCAGTCTTTGAATTCTTAACAACATCCATTGCTTTATCAATAGCCTTGATACAGGAATTGCTCTTAGGTGCTGTCGCAATATAAAGTGCAGCCTGACTAAGTATAATTCTCGCCTCTGGCATGCCGATACGCTCAACAGCCTGTGCCGCAGCTACTGCAACCTGCAGTGCATTAGGATCAGCATTGCCGACATCCTCACTGGCACATATCATTATTCGTCTTGCAATGAATTTGATATCTTCACCTGCATACAGCATCTTGGCAAGATAATAGCTTACTGCATCAGGATCAGACCCTCTCATGCTCTTAATAAATGCTGATATTGTATCATAGTGGTTGTCACCCTCTTTATCATATCTTACCGAGCGCTTCTGGATACATTCCTGTGCTGTTGCAAGATCTATATGTATAACTCCATCATCTGATCTGTCTGTTGTGAGTATTCCAAGTTCAATGGCATTAAGTGCATTTCTCGCATCTCCGTTGGATATATCTGCAAGGAATTCCAGTGCATCATCGTCTATTGCTGCATTGTAGCTTCCCATGCCCTTCTTCTCATCATACACAGCACGCTTTATTATTGTCTTGATATCTTCTTTCTCTAGTGGTTTTAATTCAAATATTATTGACCTTGATATCAAAGCTCCATTTACTTCAAAGTACGGATTCTCTGTCGTTGCACCAATAAGAATTATTGTTCCATCCTCAACAAATGGCAGAAGATAATCCTGCTGTCCCTTATTAAAGCGGTGAATCTCGTCTACGAAAAGAATGGTCTTTCTTCCATACATTCCAAGATTGTCTTTAGCCTTGGCAACAACCTCTTCCATATCCTTCTTTCCGGCAACTGTGGCATTAACCTGATTAAACTCTGCACTTGTTGTATTAGCAATTATTCTCGCTAAAGTTGTCTTTCCTGTTCCAGGTGGCCCATAGAATATTACTGAGCTGAGCTTATCTGCCTTAATTGCCCTGTAAAGCAGCTTGTCCTTTCCGATTATATGAGACTGTCCAACCATTTCATCGAGTGTTTCCGGTCTTAATCTCATAGCCAATGGAGATTCTGTATTCTTATTGTTTTCACGCATATATTCAAATAAATCCATAACTTATACCTGTTTTAATACATTTGCAATTATCTTAGTTCTGTTCCAAGCCACAATCTTTCAACGTAGCCTATCTTACTGATATCATTTCCCTTCAGTGTATTAGAATAAAGAATATTATCAGCATCATACGCATAGATTCGGTTCTTGTAAAAATATGTTCCCTCTGTATCTGTAACTGCATCTGATTCCAGAATTGCAACAGCTTTGCTCTTAATGTTATCCATATAGAACTGCCTGCCGCCTGAAACATATGTTAAAGCCTTACTTTTATTATACACTTTAGATAATGAACCTGCATTAACATCTGACGCAATGTCTGTAATCTTGTTGTTATCAACTACTCGAAGCTGTCCTTTCACATTAACATACACTATCTGACCATCTGATGAATTATATATGTAATTCTTTTCCTTAGTCATAGAATCAACATCCACATACTCACTCACTTTAGTTTCTCTGATAAGTGCTGATGTCATTGATGTACCTGAAATTCTGTATATAAGCGAATTGTCTCTATCAAATACATAATCTGCATCATTGTCTGTCTTCTTGTCTATCTTATACGCAGATGCATCTTTACATGAGTAATAATATACTCCATCACTCTTAGAATACAGCAATGTATCCACATCTTTTCTTGTGTTAAGGCTGTCTGCATTCGCTGTATACACACCTGGCATGTTCTCTGACACAGGCCATAACTGCATAACTGCA